>Ga0306920_100000046_pt1 | contig 165382 bp, 142 predicted proteins | sample flu12Cox44000170_FD_204666 | JGI IMG/M metagenome (GOLD analysis project Ga0306920, IMG submission 204666) | Lab enrichment of tropical soil microbial communities from Luquillo Experimental Forest, Puerto Rico - flux4day.12C.oxic.44.000.170 (v2)... | ecosystem: Environmental > Terrestrial >...
GTGATCGGACAACTTGCGCTAGCCTTATCCATGACCGCTTCCTCCGTATGCGGCTCTGCTGGCCGCTCTCACAGGTCGTCAGCAACCCGCGAGTCTACGCAGGGGGCGGTCACTCCATAGGGTCTAGCCGCGCGGGCGCTCGAGCTTGGCCTCGATGGACTTCACCTCGTCCAGCCAGCGCTTGAACTCGCCGTCCCGGCCGTCTCGCCACGCAAGACGCGCCAGGTAGTAGCGCGACTCCAAGTTCGCCGGATCGGCGGAAGCGGCCGCCTGGAAAGAGGCGGCGGCGGCATCGGTGCGGCCGGCGGCCAGATCGAGCTTTCCCTGGAGCGTCAGGCCCGAGGCATGGGCCGGCGTTTTCGCCAGCAGATCGTCCACCGCGCGGCGGGCCTCCTCGAGGTCGCCGATCTCCCAGTGGGATCGCGCGATCAGGAACAGGATCTCGGGTTCGCCCGGGGAGAGGTGGTCCGCCTGCACGAACGCATCCAGCGCCGCGCGCGGATCGTGCATCCGCGCGCGCAGCGAGCCCAGGTTCGCCCACGTTCTCGCGTCGGCGCGGCCACGCAGGGACGCCTCGCAGTCGGCGGCGGCTCCCAAGAGGTCGCCGGCGCGATCGCGGAAGTAGGCGCGGTAGGCGAGGGCCTCGGGACCGAGCGCCGGGAAACGCTCGGCGACGCGCGTGAACGCGACCACCCCGCGCTCCGCGCCGTCGGTACGCCTGAAGGTGTCCGCCATGCCGGGAAGCGCCTGGCGGCACGCGGCCTCGTCGGGGCAGACGGCATCGAACGCCCGCCCCTGTCCGCAGCCGGAGGTCGAGGTCAAGACGAGCAGCACGAGCGCCGGAGCCGTCCCGGCGATCCGCCGTCCCCGGACGAGCCCCGCGAGGGCCAACCCCGCGGCGACGGCCACGCAGATGACGGCGAACGCGTCGTGGCTGCGCGCGTAGATCGTCGGCCCGCCGCCCGACAGCACGACCGTGTCGGTGAGCGAGCCCGGGATGCCGATCGTCCCGCCGCGAGAGTTGGTGAGGATGCTCCGGATCCGCCCATCCGGCTCGATGAACCCGGAGATCCCGGCGTTGCCGCAGCGCACGTAGGCGAGGTGGCTCTCCACCGCGCGGAGGATGCAGATCCGCAGGAGCTGCTCCTGCACGGGGCCGGAGACCTCGCCCTCGCTCGTGATGTTCACGAGAAAGCGAGCCCCCATCGTTCCGGCCGCCGACACGAGCGGAGGATAGGAGTTCTCGACGCAGATCACGACCGCGAACGGGAGCGTCGCCCCGCGCCACGGGAGGTCGAACAGCGTCATGCCGTCCCCGGGCACGCCGGTCGGGACGTGGCCCCAGGCCTTGCGGGCGAGCGTCCGGTGGAGCGTCTGGAGGGACGGGGCGATCCGCCCGAGCGTACCCTCGAACGGGATCTCCTCCGACCACGTGAACAGGACCTGCTTGTCGTAGCGCCCTCGCACCGTCCCGGTGTCGTCGACGAGGAAGGCGGAGTTCGTGGTCCGGTCGGGGCGGGTCGGGGGATACCCCTCCGCGCCGACGAGCAGCCACGCCCGCTTCTTCTGCGCGAGGGCCCCGAGCAGGGGCAGGTAGGCGTCCTTCCGCGTGAAGTCGTCGAGGATCGCGTTCTCGGGCCAGACGATCAGGTCCGCCTTCCCCTCGCCCACGGCGAAGTCGGTCTGCGCCAGCTCGCTGAGCGTCACGCCGAGGTAGTTGCTCCGCGTGTGCGCGAGGTTGGGCTGGATGACCGCGAGGCGCGGCCCCGCCTCACGGGGGAGCGTCGCGACGCGCCACGTCCCGTAGGCGAGCACGAGGATCGCCGCGCCCATGAACGCGACCGTCGACCGGACGAGGGTCCGGTTCTCGAAGAGGGACCTCCACCCCCACCCTCCGTCGCGCAGGACGAAGTACGCGTCGGCGACGAGGCCGTTGAAGGCGGCCACGAGGAACGAGACCCCGTACACGCCGGTGATGTCCGCGATCTGCACCAGGCGGACGAATCGCGCCTGAGAGTATCCGAGGAGGAAGAGGTCGAAGTGCCCGAGCGTCAGCCGCGCGCGGATCCACTCGACGGCGACCCACGCCAGCGGGAGCGTGAGGACGCGCGGCAGGCCGAGGCGCTGCATCGGGCGGAACAGGAACGGGAAGACGAGGAACGGCCAGTAGGCGAGAAGTCCCATGAGCGGGGGGGCGTACCAGCCGTACCGGAACGAGGCCGCGTAGAAGACGATCCACGCCAGCCACTGCGAGACCGCGTAGTACAGGGCCGACACGCGGCGCTCGCGCGGATCGGAGTAGAGGATCGCCCATGGAACGAGACAGAAGCGGGGGAGGAACGCGAGCTGAGGGTGGACCGCGTAGAGCGCGCAGAGCGCACCACTTGCGCCGGCCAGTCCGATCCGTCCTGCGATGCGAGCGCGCACGTGACGATCCTCGCGAGCGGGGGAGTCTACGATCCCGCCCCGCGGCGGGCCAACGGCGCGAGGGCGAACCCGGCCGCGACGAGCTTGCGCCGCACGTGCTCCGCGACCGCGGCGGCCCCCGGAGTGTCGGAGTGGACGCAGAGCGTGTCGATCGCTCCGCCGCGTGCCAGACGAACCGCCTGGTCCCCGGCCTCCGCGGCCCCGAGAAGGCTTCGGGGGGTGCCTCGCGGGAGGAGACCGCCGCCCGGCGCGTACCCGCGATCGGCGAACCCCTCGGCGGCGACTGCGAACCCCATCGAGCGCCAGATCTCCAGAACAGGCGATCCCGCGAAGCCGAGGAGGCACGCCTCCGGCAGGACGCGCTTCACACCGTCGGCGACAGCACGGGCGGTCGCCGGATCGGCCGCGACGTCGTGGTAGAGCGCGCCGTGGGGCTTGACGTGCCGGACTGCGGCGCCCGCGGCCTCCGCGCAGCGCACGAGCGTTTCGATCTGCCGCGCGATCTCGGCCGTGAGCCCCGGGGCCGGAAACGCCATGGAAACGCGGCCGAAGCGCGCCGGGTCCGGGTATCCGGGATGCGCCCCCACCGCGACCCCCATCGCGAGAGCGCTCTCGAGCGCGCGGGCCATCGACGCGGTGTTCCCGGCGTGCCCGCCGCACGCGATGTTCGCGGAGGTGGCGAGCGCGTAGAGCGGGCCGTCGTCGAATCCTTCCCCGACGTCGACGTTGAGATCGATCACCGGGGTGTCAGCCACGCACGATCTCCCGCAGCGCCGCATCCTGCCGGGAGAGCAGTATGCGCGCCGCCTCGAGCGTCACGACGGAGAATCGCAGCGTGTCCCGGGGCCGGAGCTGGCCGAGGCGCGCGGCGTCGGCGGCGATCACGCTAGCGATCTTCGGGTAGCCGCCGGTCGTCTGGTGATCGACGAACAGGACGATCGGCTTTCCGTCGGCGGGAACCTGCACCGATCCGAGCGTGACCCCCTCGGTCAACATCTCGTCGCCCGCGAGACGCGGAATCGGCGGACCGTCGAGCCGGATTCCCATCCGGTCGCACGCCTCGCTCACCGTCCAGTCGGTGCCGGTGAACAGGCTCCGCGAAGGCTCCGGGAATTCGTCGGCCTGGACGCCCCAGGTCACGCGAAGCGCGCCGAGGGGGAGGTAGGCGGGAATCGATGCCGGGTCGATGGGCCGGGAGAGCGGATCGGCGGCCGCGCGATCCCCGATCGGGAGGCGGTCCCCGCCGCGCAGCGCACGCCCCTCGAGACCGCCGAGCCGGGAGGCAAGGTGCGTCGAGGCGGAGCCGAACGGGCGCGGCAGCTCGAACCCGCCGCGCACGCACAGGTACGCGCGCGCGCCGCCGGCGAGCGGGCCGCAGGCGATCGTGTCGCCGGAGGCGACCGCGCATGCGGTCCACGTCTGGAGCGTCCGGGTCCCGACGCGGGCGGCGGGGTCGGCGCCGGTGAGCGCCACGACGGCGTCGGCGAGCAGCCGAAAGCGGCCGCCGACGAGCGTCATCTCGAGCGCCGCCGCCTCGGGCCGGTTCCCGACGAGACGGTTCCCCGCCGCCAGGGCGATCGGATCGGCGGCCCCCGCCGCCGACACGCCGAGCGCGGCAAATCCCGGACGGCCGGGATCCTGCACCGTCGTGAGAAAGCCGGGGGCCTCGACGACGAGCGCTCTCACCGTGCCTCCTCGACCGCCACGAACCGGACCCGGTCTCCCGGGGCGAGCAGGCACGCCGGCTCGCGAAACGGGTCGAACAGCGCGATCTCCGTCCGCCCGATCACGTTCCAGCCGCCCGCGGTCGCCAGCGGGTAGATTCCCGCCTGCCGCCCGGCGATCGCGACGCTCCCCGCGGGCACGCTCTTGCGCGGCGTCGCCTTCCGCGGCAGGGCAAGGGCCGCGGGCAGACCGAGCAGATAGGGGAAGCCGGGGGAGAATCCGAGGAACGCGACCTCGTATAGAGGCTCCGCGTGCATCTCGACCGCCGCGCGCTCGGAGAGTCCCGCGACCCGGGCGACCTCCGCGAGATCGGGGCCGTGGGCCCCCCCGTAGCGCACGGGGATCGATACGGACCGCGGTGCGGGAAGCGGCCGGTCGGGAGCCGATGCCGCCCGCGCGGCGAGAGTCGCTTCGAGCCGGCCGGAATCGATCGCGGCAGGATCGAACCGGACCAATAGCGATGCGTACGCCGGGTGGAGGTCGACGATCCCCGGGATGGGATCGGATCGCAGCCACTCGTGGAGCGCGCGCACCGACCGGCTCTCGCTCGCGCCGATCGCGGCGCCGAACGTGACGAGGAAGGCGCGGTCCGATGCGGGGAGGACGCGCATGGTTTCCTACCGGCGGGCGACGATCGTCAGGCGATCGTCGGCCTCGGGATCCTCGGCGCTCCCCCAGACACGCTCGACGCGGGCGAATCCCGCGCGGCGCGCGCGCTCGAGCACCTCCGCGGCACGCTGCCCCCACTCGGCGATCGTCTCGGAGGCGCGCTCGAAGTGTTCCGAGCCGGCGGCCGGCGCGAACGACGTCACCTTGAGCGTCGAGCGGCGCTCCTTCGGGTCCCAGACGATCGCGACGATCAGGGTGGTGCCCGCGCGCTCCTGCACCGACTGCTGGTCCATGCGCGACAGCCCGGCGGACGTCATCGCGTCGACGAAGAGGAGCCCGTCCGGGCGCAGGTGCTCCCGGAGGCGGGAGAAGGCGGCCTCCCAATCTCCGATCGAGGGGAAGTGATTGAAGACGTCCGCGACCGAGACGATCGCGTCGTGCGTGGTGCCGAGCGAGAGCGTGCGGAGGTCCCCCGTCCGCCAGGCCACGACCCGGCGCGCGTCCTTCACCCGCGCGAGATCGATCATGCGCGGCGAGAGGTCGACCCCCGTGAGCTGGTACCCGTGCTCCGCGAGAAGGAGCGCGAGCGTGCCGGTCCCGCACCCGGCGTCGAGGATCGACGCCCCGGGGCCGATCCCGCTTTCCTCGAGCAGAGCCAGGAGGCGCGATCCGTACGTCGGCGCGTACCAGTCCCACCCGTGCCGGTCGTAGTGCCTGCCGATGCCGGCGTACGGGTCGGGAGACGTGTCCATGCGGGAATTCTATCCATTCCCCATCTGGGCGAGGAGCTCCGCGGCGTGACCGGAGCCCCCGCCTCTGATCCAGAGGTCCTCCGGACCGGGGAGCATCTCGGTGACGTGGAGCGTGACCGCATCGCCGGAGAGCGCCGCGAGGTCGCGGCGGAGCAGATCGAGGAAGACCGGCGACTCCAGGTCGACGTAGCGAGGCTTCGGCTCCTTCGAGGTGTGCACGTAGACGTGGCGTGGAAGCGCGTGAGCACGGCGCCAGTCCGCGACCCGCATCACGAACGGGACGAGGTCGTCGCCTTTCGCCGAGGGCTGGGGGATCGTGTCCCGCCGGAACACCCACCGCTCGCGGAAGACGACCAGCCGCTCGCAGACGACCCGCGGCCAGCGGGTCACCTCCGGATCGTCGAACCCCGGGAGGTACCCGAGCGGCTGCAGTCCCTGCTCGCCGATCGCGACGAGGAACGAGACGAACCCCACGGGATTCACGCCGCTGTTGATGACCGGGATCACCTCGACGTCTCGCGGGGTCCAGCGCAGGACGAGCCGCCGCAAAGCGCCATCGAACCGGACGGCCAGCTCCCTGAGCGGGATCGCGGTCGCATCAGGTGAGGTCCGGTCGCCGGGAAGCTCGATCTCGTGCTCGAAGATCGCGGGGCGCAATCCCGCGTTCGCCGTCCGTCCGAGGTGGTTGTAGGTCAGCTCGGCGACCACGGCACCGGGGCGCGCGACGGCCGACCACGCCCGGCGCAGCTCGCGCACGACCGGATTCCCGTCGTCTTCGGCCGGCCCTCCGTGGAGGTGGGCGAAGCGCGAGAGCGACAACCCCGCGCCCTGGAAGAGGCCGTTCAGCACGATCCGGGCGTCCCCGCGTGCGATCGCCTCGGGGGACGCCGCCGCGATCTGGAAGAGGACGCCGCAGGCCCACCGGGGCTCGACCGATCCCGGTGCGAAGCGGTCGACGACGGCGTCGTCGAAGGGGATCTCTTCTCCGGGCTTCGCCGCGAGCGCCCGCTGCTTCATCCATGTCCGGGCGGCCGCGGCGGCCGCGCGTGCTGGATCGGACTCGTCCTCGGCAGTAGGCTCCGGGAACGCGGCGGGCCGGTACGACTCGCCCTCCTCGGTGAGCGCGCGGTAGACGTCGAGCAGCGCGATCTCGGTGTCGGCGGGGTGGCGCGCGAGGAAACGCCGCACCCACCCCTCGCGATACCCCTCCGCCGGGTACATCGCGGCGAAGAGGCGCGCGTAGGGTCTCAGGCCGGCCGCGAGAGTCTCGAGGACCCAGCCCGGCAGCCGCACGGACAGCGACGTGGCGGCATCGAGGCGGAACAGCTCGTCCCGGCGAATCTCCCGGGCGCGTGGGAGCGCTTCCAGGCGGTCGGCGATTCCCCCGACCGCGCGGAGCCGCGCTTCCGGCGCCAGCGTCGCGAGCGCGTCGACCTCCGACTCGACGGCGAGGGCCGGGGCGATCCACGCCGCGCGCGATCCCGCCGCGGCCGCGGCCCGCGCGACGTGCCGCAACGGCCGGCGCTCGTTGTAGGGGATCTCGATCTCCGCGACCAGGACGCCGAGATCGATCATGCCCCGCAGGAAGGGCGCGAGCGCCTCCTCGTCGATCCCGGCCCGGTTCGCGACGCGGTGCCCCAGATCCGGAAGGGTCCATCGGCCGGCGGCCGCCTCGTCGAGCGCGATCCTGAGAACCGGATGGTCCTTGACGCGAGAGAACGTCTCCGTGTCGTCCGGATGGCGCGCCGACGAGAAGCGCCAGAACGTCAGGCGGTCGCCGTCCTCCCGCAGCGTCGGGTTCGGCCGCGGGACGACGGCGGCGCTCGCCCCGGCGTCGAAAGCGAGCGTGCAGGCGACCTTGCGCGCCTCGGCGACGGAGAGCAGCACGTCGATCCGCTCGATCTCGGGCGCTCCCTCGACCCGGCAGTCGTCCCCGCCCGCCGCGGCGAGCGCCGTGGCGCAGAAGACGGAGTTGGGGCTCGTCTTGGTTGCGAAACGCGCGACGTATGCGAGCGCCTTGGCCGCGACGTGGCGGTCGCCGTGCCCCCAACCGGACGGGTTGCGTCGCATGACCGCCTCGAGCTTGTGCGCCAGGTCCCGGGACGCGAAGAAGATGCCCTCGCGGACGAACGGATCCGCGCACGCCGCCGCGAGCGCCTCGCGGCCCCGCGCGAGATCGGCTTCGATCGCCGCGCGCGCCCGATCCTCGATCTCGAGGAGATCTCTCCTCGACGAAGCGTGCCTGTCGAGCGCACCGCGAAGCTCGTCGCCGAGCAGCGGCGCCGCGTCGCTCTCGTCCGAGACGCTCCACGCCTTGCGGTTGTGGATCGCACGGCGGATCGCGAGCACCGCGAGGCGGGGCGCGGACGGGGCGTGACCCGGCGGGCCCGCAGCCTCGAAAAGCGACGCCGAGAGGCGCCCGGTGTCCTCGCGGATCCGGTTCTCGCTCGCAGCGAGCGCCCGGAGCGCTCCAGGGCTCGCGCTGCCGTGGAAGGTCTCGAGGGAATCGAACGGGCGCGTGGCGACCCGCAGGAGCAGGACGGAGGTCACGCGCTCGGCACCTCGGTCGCGGAGTGGAAGCGCCACATGAAGTACCTCAGGATCGCCTCCGACATCGCCCAGATCCCGAGACGGTTGGCGTGCATGTGCGTGTAGGACCAGACCAAGTAGATCGGATCCTGCGGGAGCGTTCCGTCGGCGAGGCCGAGCCGCACGCGCTCGGCGACGGGGCGCGTCGCCTCGAGCGCCCGTGCGGCGATCCGCGCGGGTTCCTCGCCTCCCCACTGCCGGACGGGGTCGCCGGCCGAGCCGCCGTCGAGAAGGTCGGACAGCCCCGGCGCGAGCGCGCGGTACTTCGCGTCGAGAGTCGCCAGGTCCTCGGCGGACCAGTCGCCGTCCTTGATCGCCCACGAGTGACCGAACCGGTAGAAGTCGCGCCGCGTCGGCAGGTCGAACGCGAACAGGTCGAGCAGGCGCTCCGTGAACAGCAGGCTCCACTCGCGCCGCGTGCGCGAGACGGCCCCGTTCGCCTCGGCCGCGAGGTAGTCGAGGCAGGCGAGGGAATCCTGGAAGAAGACCTGCTCCGCGAGCGGCATGCCCACTGCCCCCCCGTACCGGTCCCACTCGCGCTCGTACGAGGCGAACTCCACGTCGCCGACGAGACCGTCCTCCCGGGCGCGCGCAAGCCCCTCGTCGATCCGGCGTTTCACCGGCCCCGCGACCCAGGCGCTCCGCCCGAGTACGCGAAACCGGAGCTGGTAGTCGGGCTCGCTGTAGCGCGCGAAGAAGATGCTGTCGAGCTCCGGGGCGCCGGTCAGGTCGCGGACGACCGGACCCACGAGCTCACGAAGAATCCTGTCGTGGGATTCCTGGGGGGCGCGCATCAGCGTGTAGAGGCAGGATTCGTCTTCGGCCATGGGATGGGATTGCGGCCGGAGGCGCATCGACGCCCCCGGCCGCCGGATGCGGTGTCTACCGCGCCGTCTGGACGGCGATCGTCGTCGTTTCGCGGCAGGGGCAGGTGCACAGGCGGGACGTGCTCGACGAGGTCGAGCATCCGCCTCCGCGCTCGCGGCTTTCGATCTCCTCGACTTCGAGTCGCAGCGCGCCGGTCTTGACGTCGTTCATGACGGTGATCCTCCTCGGGATTAGGCGGTCTCCGACGCGACCACGCTCGCGGCCGCCGTCGTGAGCCGGCAAAGACATGTGCAGTGCCGCGACGTGGTCGACGACGTGCAGCTGCCGCCGGCGCGCTCGCGACTTTCGATCTCCTCGACCTCGAGACTGAGAATGACGGGCTGGTTCTCCCTCACCGGGCCTCCTCGGCGGGCTCCGTGCTTCGACCGCTCCTGGCAAGCGGCGGGCTCTCCATGAGCCACCGGAGCGCGCAAACCCCACCTCAATACGCCGGTCCGCCACCTCCGTCAAGCAGGCGGTCCGCCCCCCAAACGATGGTGGAAATAGTGGAGGATCGCATCCGCCTCCGCGAAGACGCCGATCCTGTTCTCGTGGCGCGCGAGCAGGCGCCGCGCGCTCCCGATCCGATCTGGCTCCGGATCGATCGCGCGCGCCCGGTCCCAGCGTGCGAGCGCCGCACGAGCCGGTTCCGGCCCGCCCCACGCGTCCGCACGCCCCGCGCGCGCGGCCTCGGAGAGCGCCTCGAGACCGTTGCGCAGCGCTTGGAACTTCTCCTCGAGCCCCCGCACTGCCACCGCGTCCCACCGCCCGATCTCGATGGGCCAGCGGTACGCCTCGCGATGGAGGGCCTCGCGCTCGCCGGCGGCGAGCCCGAGCACCGCGAGGGCGCGTGCGATCGACGCGAACGCCAACTCGCGCCGCGACCGGGAGACCCTCCCGTCCAGATCGAGCCGGACGATCTCGGCGGCGGCGAGGCTGTCCGCCACGGAGTCCGTGGATTCCGGCGTCAGGGGCTCGGGGTGCGCGGTGACGATCAGTCGCCAGTCGGGCTTGATCGCGCGCAGAAACGAATGCGTCCCGGTGGCGATCAGCGGCGCGGCGCGCGAGACGATCAGCGCGTCCTGCGCGTCCGGCTCCGCGGGCAGCACGAGGGCGTCGGTCCCCGAGGTCTCGTCGAGCTGGTACCAGGCGTCCATCAGATCTCCTTTCGGAGGAACTCCGCCCGCTTCATCCTCTCCCGGATTCGCTTCGCCCGGCGCTCGGCGACGGCGCTACCCGCCCCGGGGTGCCAGGCGTGCGGGTTCGGGAGGCACGCGGCGAGGCGCGCCGCTTCGTCCTCGTCGAGATCGGAGGCGGGCTTGCCGAAATACGCCTGGGCCGCGGCCTGAGCGCCGTAGATCCCGTCGCCGAACTCCGCGACGTCGAGGTAGATCTCGAGGATCCTCTTCTTGTCGAGCGTGCGCTCGAGTTGCCAGGTCAGGATCGCTTCCTTCACCTTCCGCAGCGGATTGCGCGAGGGGGACAGCCAGAGGTTCTTCGCCACCTGCTGCGTGATCGTCGACGCGCCGCGCGGCGGCTCGTGGTCCCGGGCGGCCTGGGCGATCGCTTCCTTCATCTCGTGCAGGTCGAACCCGTTGTGGGAGAAAAAGCCGATGTCCTCACCGACGAGGACCGCCCGGCGGAGACTCGGCGCAATTGCCGCATACGGCACCCAGCGCCACGAAACCCCATCGCTCCGTCCCACCTCGCGCGCTTCGCGGCGGTAGAGATCGATGAAGGCGGTGCTCTTCGGATTCCGGCGCGCGAGGCCGCCGACGTCGGGCCAGGTGCGGATCTCGTTCGCCACGTACAGCGCGATCCCCAGGACGAGGGCGAAGACGAGCCGGCGCACGACGACGTGTCCGCGAGATCGCGATCGCGGCATCAGCGCAGCGCCAGGAACCAGGCGTACGCGACCAGCGCGACCGCGCCGAATGCGGTCGCCGCCTGCACCGCCGCCTTGCGCGCGTACCGGTCCGGGCTGGTGCGTCCGAGCACGAGCCCCGCGCCGATGCCGGCGGCGAATCCGAGCACGTGCGCCCAGACGTCGATCGTGCGGATCGCCGTTGTCGCCTCGCCGGTATCGCGCTCGAACCCGCCGAGCCACGCCAGGAGCACGATTCCCAGCACGATCGGGGCGGCTCGCCTGAGGCGGGAGTGCCGCACGTGGCGGCGGCGCATCCAGTCGTGGGCGACGAGGACACCGAGCACGCCGAAGACTCCCGTCGACGCTCCGATCGAGGCGTGCGCCGGCGACTGGATCCACGCGTTGGCGAGGTTTCCGAGAGCACCCGTGATCACGAAGGAGAGCCAGGCGAGCCCCGAGCCCACGCTCTGCGCGAGCATGACGCCGAACAGCGCGCCGAACGCGAGGTTCCCGGCGAGGTGCAGCGCGTCCGCGTGGAGCGTCAGCGCGGTCAGGCTCCGCCACCAGACGCCCGCGCGGATCAACGACGCGTCGGCGCACCCGATGTTGGCCCAGTCGATCCCGGAAAACCCGCGGCGCTCCACCACGTACGCCGCGGCGAGGAGCACGGCGTAGACGGCGGCTCCCCAGACGCCGTCGGTGATCGGGGTGACAGGGGGCTCCCGCAGCGGCCATCCCTGATTCTCACGGGAGAACTTCGCGATCTCCGACACGGCGCGCGTGCCCTGTCCGAGCGGAACGATGACGACGTGGTCGATCCCCATGCGGGTCGTGGCCGCGGGAATGCCCAGGGCCTCGAGGACGAAGACGTGGTCCTCCGCGGTCTTCCGATCGACCGAGCGGGAAACCTCGATCCAGTCCGGGGAGAGTGCGCTCACGCGCGGAGTCCCGAACCGTTCCACTCCAGGATCGTGAACGGGCTCTGCATCGTGCTCCTCGGCGCGGGCGTGGCCGAGGAAGCATATCCTGGGGGACCCCCGGCTCGTCGCCGGAGGTCCCCCGCACCGCCTGCGGTCTAGTGTTTCTTATCGACGAACACGCTTCCGTTCCCCGACGTCAGCCCGCCGGCGGTCACGGAATACGTGTAGGTCGAGTTGACCGTCGGCGGCTTGTAGCCGTTGAGCGTGGTCGGATCGTACTTGACCGAGAGGATGTAATTGCCGGCCGGCACCCCCGTGATCGTGACGTTTCCGTTCGTGCCGACCTGGATCTTACCGACCGTCAGCCTGGTGCAGCTCAGGTTGTAGAGGATGACCTGCGACTGCTGGACCCCGATCGCGTGGCTCCAGCTCCCCTCGCTCTCGGTCACCGCGATCGTTCCCGTCGCCGCGAGATGGATTCCGTCGTAGAGGAAAAAGACGCCGGGCGCGACCGAGTTGATCGCGTTGTTCAGAAGGGTGTAGAGGACCGGCCCTTCGGTAACCGACGTTCCGCCCGTGAACTGCTGGCACGTCGTCCCCGTGATCGCCATCTGCGGGATGTCGCGGAACCCGCAGACGTCCCCGGTGTCCGCCGGGCAGATGGGGCTATTTCCCGTGCACACCTCGGCGGGATTGCAATCCTGGTTCGTCGACGGCCGGCAGACGGTTCCGGCCGGCTGGTAGTTCGGATTGCAGGTCCCTGAACCGTTGCAGGTGTCGGGGTTGTCGCACACTCCGCTCGACGGATCGCCGCACGCCGTCCCTGCGGCCTTGAATCCGTTGTCGTGGCAGGCGCCTGCCAGACAGGTGTCCTGGTTCGTGCACTGGGTGCCGGCGTCCCCGCAGTTGGTGCCGTCGGGCTTGTGGTTCGGGGTGCACGTTCCGGAGCCGTCGCAGGTGTCCGGGTCGTCACACTGGCCCGACGACGAAGACCCGCACGCGGTGCCGACGGCCTTGAATCCGTTGTCGTGGCAGGCGCCGGCGAGGCACGTGTCCTGGTTGGTGCATTGCGTTCCGGCATCGCCGCAGTTGGTGCCGTCGGCGGCGTGGTTCGCCTGGCAGGATCCGGCACCGTCGCAGGTGTCGGGACCGTCGCACTGGCCCGACGACGGATCACCGCAGGCGATGCCGGCGGCCTTGAATCCGTTGTCGTGGCAGGCGCCAGCGAGGCAGGTGTCCTGGTTGGTGCACTGCGTACCGGCGTCCCCGCAGTTGGTGCCGTCGGCGGCGTGGTTCGCGAGGCAAGTCCCCGAACCGTCGCACGTGTCGGGGCTGTCGCACTGGCCGGAGTTCTGGTCGCCGCATGCGGTGCCGACGGCCTTGAATCCGTTGTCGTGGCAGGCGCCTGCGAGGCAGGTGTCCTGGTTGGTGCACTGCGTACCGGCATCGCCGCAGCTGGTGCCGTCCGCCGCGTGGTTCGCCTGGCACGACCCCGAGCCGTCGCATGTGTCGGGGTTGTCGCATGCGCTCGACGAAGGATCGCCACAGGCCGTCCCGGGCGCCTTGAATCCGTTGTCGTGGCAGGCGCCTGCGAGGCAGGTGTCCTGGTTCACGCACGCCGACCCCGCATCGCCGCAGTTCGTTCCGTCCGCCGCGTTGTTCGCCTGGCAGGATCCGGAGCCGTCGCAGGTGTCGGGATTGTCGCATGCGCTCGACGAAGGATCGCCACAGGCCGTCCCCGCCGCCTTGAATCCGTTGTCGTGGCAGGCGCCAGCGAGGCAGGTGTCCTGGTTCACGCACGCGGACCCCGCGTCACCGCAGTTGGTTCCGTCCGGGGCGTTGTTCGCCTGGCAGCTTCCGGCGCCGTTGCAGGTATCCGCCGCGTCGCACGGACCGCTCGAGGAGTTGCCGCAGGCGGTTCCCGACGCCTTGAACCCGGCGTCGACACAGACGCCGCCCTGGCAGTAGTCCTGGTTGACGCAGTCGCTTCCCGCGTCGCCGCAGATCCCGACCACGTTGTTGCTCTGACAGGTGCCGGCTCCGTCGCAGGTGTCCGGAGCGTCGCACTGGGCATCCGTCGGGGTCGGGTTCCCGCAGGAGGTCCCAGAGGGCTTGGGCGTCGTCACGTCGCAGTTGCCGGCAGCACCGCCGGGATCGCAGGACGCGGTGGTGCAGCCGGTGTCGAACGCCGCGCAGTTGATGTTCGCGCACGGATCGGGGGGGACCGGGACGTCGGTGCTCCACAGGAAGCAATCGCACTTCGAGCTGGTTCCCGCGGTATCGTTGATACCCAGGCAAAGTCCGTTGTCCCCGGGCTGCTTCCAGGTCGTGCAGATGGGAACCAGGAGGTGGTTGTTCGCGTCGGCCGCGCCGCAGCTGACCGTCACCGTCTCGTGCTCGACGACGTCGGTGCCGCCCTCGATGTCGCCGCACGTGTCTCCGGATGTGGAGCTGTCGTCGAGGTCGGCGAACGGCGGGAATTGCCCGACGATCTGCTCGCACACCCCCGTCTTCGCATTCCCGCCGTCTTCGGCGACGAACAGGCCGATGTCGTACCGGTCGGCGTTCGCGTGCCATGTGATGACGAGATCGAGCGTGATCGTGTCTACGCGGCTATCGCAGGTGTCGCCCCCCACCGGCGTCACGATGAGGCTCGTCTGCACGTCGTTCGCCGTGCACGAGATGTTTCCCGGCAGGTTTCCCGTGTCGGCGAAGCAGGTCTGTGCGGTGGCGGGACGGGCCATCAGCAACGGCGCTGTTCGCCTGGCAGCGACCTGCGCCGTCGCAGGTATCGGCCGCGCAGCCAGCACGAGGAGCAGGAGCGCTCCAAGACGGCCCGCTCCGGCGCGGCGCCGGCGGCGGCAGGTGCCCTCGAGGGATTCCGTCAACGACGTTCCGATCATGATCGACTCCCGTGACGTCTCGCGGAGCGCGTCCGCGCGTCCCACGCCCGCCGCGCCGTGCGCTCCAACGGACACCCGTCGAGCGCGGGCCAGGCGACATCGATGCGGTGCATGTCGGGGAACAGGTACAGGGGAACGACGTGGCGGGCTGGGGTGCAAGGCATTCTCCCGCCAGCATCCGGGCGGGGTGTCGACGACGCGGGCGCCGACTACGCCGATAGGGTCGAATTCTTCGGCGTGTCAGAAGGCCGGATGCGCGCCCATCGCGGCGGCCTCGAACTCGGCCATCTCGACCTGCGCCTCTTCGGGCTCGCTCACGCGCATGTGCAAGCGGCGGAGCTGGAGCGGACGCTGCCTCCGGCGGGGGCGTGAGTGTGCGGCCGCGCCGAGCCGGTAGAGGAGCCACTCCGCGCGGAACGCCGAGGTCCATTGGTTCCAGGGGCGAGAGATCCCGAGGCTCGCGAAGGCGAGCTGCTCCGCTTCCGCGGGGCGGCCGGCGTCCAGCTCGACCCGCGCCAGCTCCACGATCCACCGCGCCTCGAGGCCGGGCTGGTTGGCGCGCTGCGCGCTCGAGATCGCGCGCCTCAGCCAGGATCGCGCGGCGCCGTGCCGATGCAGGACGGCGGCGCACAGCGCGAGCTGTCCCTCCGCGAGGCTCGCGGCCCCGAGCTCTCCGCCCGTCCGCGCGATCTTCCGGGAGGCGGCGAACGCGCCCCAGGCCTCCGCGTGGCGATCGCGGGCCTTCTGCGCCAGCCCTTTCTCCATCAACGCGGCGACGGTCACGTCGGGGCCGATCGATTGGGACAGAGCGACCGCGCGGTCGGCGGCATCCTCGGCGATCTGCCCGTACCCCCGCTCGCGCTCGATCCGCGACAGCGCGCAGTACGCCCGCGCCTGGATCTCCGGGCGGGTTGTGGCACGGCAGATCGCATCGCGCGCGGCCTGGGCCGCCGGGAGGAGCGTCCGCGCCCGGCGGAGGGATTCCGCCTGTCGGATCCGCAGCTCGGCGCCCATGATCTCGCGCGCGCCGCACGGCACAGAGGCGTCCTCGCTCAGGGCGGCCACCGCGTCGTCGTAAACCTCCGCCGCGAGCGCGGCGTGGCCGTCCGCCGCCAGGCGGTCGGCCATCTCCCTCAGCTCGACGTGCCCGCGCGCGCCGAACCGGTGGAGGGCCGCGCGGCGTCCCGCTTCGTGGCGCTCGACGACCGCGAGCACCTCGCGCGGGTCGAACCGCAGCACGCGGGACAGCACGACGAGCGCGCCGACGCCGGGGAGCTGCTCGCCGCGCTCGATCGCGCCGATCGCCTGGCGCGAGAGCCCCGCGAGATCTCCCTCGCATAGCTCGGCGAGCCGCTGCTGCGTCAAGTGCGCCGCCTCGCGCATCTCCTTGAGGTAGCTTCCGACCGCGCGCTTGCACTCCGTGATGGCCTGGGCCGTCTCCGAGGACGAGCCCGGCCCTGCGACGAGCTTCAATCGCAACGAGTCGCGGCGGCGTTGGCGCGTCATCACGGTGTTGCGTTCAACGTTCCGTGGAAACACACCGGCGACAATCGGCAATTTCGTTAGTCGGCCCGTTTTTGCAGGGCCTACTTAGGGTTGCGGGAAGTTCTCGTCGGTTTCCGGGCGTCATGGGAAAGCGCCGACAAACGGATATCCGTAGGAGGCGCGGAGGTTACGCCTATCGATGTGGAGCCGGCACCCAGACTTGAACTGGGGACCTGCTGATTACGAATCAGCCGCTCTACCAACTGAGCTATGCCGGCACTGGGGACGGAAGAGCCTGAAAGAAGTACCAGGGATTGCCCGCGCAGGCAATAGCCGCGGGCAGGGCGGCGGCCGATCCGGCACGCTACGATCGCGCCGATGCTCGACCGGCTGTTCGATCCGCTCCTGCGGGCGATGCTGCGGCCGCCGGTCAGGCCCGCGCGGGCGCTCCCGGAGGAACTGGCGCGAGCCGCCGAGGACGTCACGATCGCCGGCGCCAGGATGCCGCTCAAGGCGTGGCTCGTGCGCCCGGCCGTGGCACCGGCGGCATGCGCGGTGTTCATCCACGGGTGGAGCAGCGACGGGGGACGGATGGCACCCCTGGCAGCTGACGTCGTGGCGGCGGGGATCGCGGTCCTTCTCGTCGACCTGCCGGGGCACGGCCGCACGGGACCGACCGCGACCTACGACGTCCAGGCGATGGTCGATGACATCCGGCGCGCGGGGGATTGGGTGCTGGGGAGAGAAGACCTTCGCGGCGTTGCTCTCGGCCTGGTCGGATACTCCTTCGGTGGGCTCGGCGCGTACGCGTCCGCGGCCCTGGACCCTCGCTGGCGGGTCCTCGTCGTCCTGGCGGCGCCTGCCGGGCCGATGGAAGCGACCCGGCTCTACCTCGACGGCAAGCGGCTTCCGGGCTGGATTCTGGTCAAGATGCTCAGGCGGTCGACGATCCGGATGCTGGGGGTCGATCCGGACGATTATTCGGCCGAGAGGACGCTCCCTTCGCTGCGCGTGCCGGCGCTGATCGTCCATGGCGAGCTCGATCAGGTCGTGCCCGTGGCACACGGCCGCCGGCTCGCGGAGTTGCTGCCGGCGGGGCGGGGGAGTCTCATGGTTGTGCCGGGCGCAGGGCATTCGGACCTGATCGGGGATGCCGGCGTGGGCACGAGGGTCGCCACGTTTCTCGCGGAGGCGCTCGGAAGGAGGCCGTCATGAAGACTCGCCCGCTCGGACGGACGGGCATCGTCGTTTCGGAGATCGGGTTCGGCGCCTGGGGTCTCGGCGCCACGATGTGGAAAGGCGTTTCGGAGGAGGAAGGAAGCGGCGCGCTCGCGGCGGCGCTCGAGGCCGGCGTCACGTTCATCGACACCGCGCTCGCCTACGGAGACGGACACAGCGAGCGGATCATCGCCAAGGTGCTGGCGGGACGGCACGACCGCCACAGAGTTCATGTCGCGACGAAGATCCCTCCCATGAACATGGTCTGGCCCGCCTCCCGCGCGGTTCCGATCTCGCGGGTGTTCCCGGCCGACTACGTGCGCCAGTGCACGGAGAGGTCGCTGCGGCACCTCGGTCGCGAGCGGCTCGACGTGCAGCAGTTCCACGTCTGGCACGACGTGTGGCTCCAGCAGGAGGCGTGGCACGAGACACGGCGCGAGATGGACCGCCTGAAGCAAGAAGGCAAGGTCGCGCACTGGGGGATCTCGGTCAACGACCACGCGCCTGAGACGGCGCTGCTGGCGCTCGACGATCTGATCTTCGAGACGGCTCAGGTGATCTACAACATCTTCGATCGGTCCCCGGAGACGCAGCTCTTTCCGCTGGCGCGCGAGAGGGACCTCGGGATCATCGTCCGCGTGCCGTTCGATGAAGGCGCCCTGACCGGGGCGATCCGGCCCGATTCGGTCTTCCCCGACGGAGACTGGCGGCACCGGTACTTCCGCGGCAACCGGAAGGCGGAGGCCGCGAGGCGGGCCGACGCCCTCAAGACTCTGCTCGGCAAGGAGGCCCAGACGCTTCCGGAGCTGGCCCTCCGCTTCATCCTCTCCTCGGTCGACGTGACCTGCGTGATTCCCGGGATGAGACGGGCGGCAAACGTGTTCGCGAACGTCGCCGTTTCCGATGGCCGCAGGCTGACCCCGGAGTTTCTCGCGGCTCTGCACGACCACGCTTGGAAGAAGAACTGGTACGGAGACTAGGCCGGGGGGACGGTCTGGACCACTGTCCCCGTATTCCAACCTTTCGCTTTACTTTTGTTCTCGCGGCAGGTAGAACGTCACCGATCAATCCCGGGCCGGTGGGCCCAGGCACGAACAAGGAGGAGAAGGGAATGCGCATCGGAAGAACGGCAGGGGTGGTCGCGGCGGTCGCCGCGGTGGGGATCGCGGTAGGGGCGGCGGTCTCGACGGCCGTCTGGGCTGCCGACGCCAAGAAGGCGGCGGCGCCGGCCGCGGCCAAGCAACCGTCGATGGACGAAATGATGGCGGCGATGCAAAAGGTCGCGGCCCCCGGCAGGGAGCACGAGATCCTCAAGAACTACGAGGGGAAGTGGACGGCGAAGGTCTCGATGACGATGGATCCCGCGCAGCCGCCGCAGGTTTCGGACGGCACGACCGAGGGGATGGTCATGATGGGCGGGCGGTACGTCCACGTGCTGCACCACAGCACGATGATGGGGCAGCCGTTCGAAGGAATGATGCTGCTCGGGTACGACAACCAAGCGAAGAAGTACACGGCGGTCTGGGTCGACACGATGGGTACGGCGATCGTTCCGTACGAGGGGCAGTACGACACCGCGAAGAAGGCGCTCGTCTTGAAATCGACCTTCACCGACCCGATGTCGGGGAAGGCGATGCACACGCGTGGCGTCCAAACGTTCGTCGACGCGAACACGATGACGTACGACGAGTACATGCCCGGACCCGATGGCAAGGAAGTGCACATGCTCCACATCGACTACAAGCGGGCGTAATCCCATGAGACCGGGGCCGGAGCCTCCGAAGGGACGCGGGTCGCCCGTGAACCCGGCGGGGCGCTTCGAGCCCCGGTCGTTCGAGCCCGTCTGGGACGACCTCGAGTCGGCGCGTGACGAGGGGCTCGCGGGCGGCGTCGGCCCCGCCACCGAGTTGTTCGTCGACACCGCCCGGACGATCCTGACGACGAACGACTCCCCCGACGTTCCCTTCGACGTGTCCATCAATCCCTACCGTGGATGCGAGCACGGCTGCGCCTACTGCTTCGCCCGGCCGTCGCACGCCTATCTGAATCTCTCCCCCGGCCTCGACTTCGAGACCAAGATCTTCTTCAAGCCGGATGCCCCCAGGCTTCTCGAGCGCGAGCTGGCGAAGCCCGGGTACGTCTGCAAGCCGATCGCCCTGGGGACGAACACCGATCCCTATCAGCCCGCGGAGCGGCGGTTGCGTCTGACGCGACGGATCCTCGAGATCCTGTCGTCCCGCGAGCATCCGTTCGGGATCGTCACGAAGTCGGCGCTGGTCTTGCGGGACATCGACCTGATCGGACCGGCGGCGGCGCGCACTCAGGCGAACGTCATGGTCTCGATCACCACGCTCGATCCGGCTTTGGCGGGGTGCCTCGAGCCCCGGGCCGCGTCACCGGGGCGGAGGCTCGAGACGCTGCGTGCGCTCTCGGCCGCGGGGATCCCCTGCGGCGTGCTCGCCTCGCCGATGATTCCCGGCCTGAACGACCACGAGCTGGAGCGGATACTCGAGGCCTCGCGCGAGGCCGGGGCCACGATCGCCGGGTTCATCCTGGTCCGGTTGCCGCACGAGGTGAAGGAGGTCTTCACGGCCTGGCTGACGACGAATGTCCCCAATCGCAAGGAGAAGGTGCTCTCCGCGATCCGCTCGACGCGAGGCGGTGCTCTCTACGACCCGCGCTTCGGCGCCCGGATGCGGGGCGAGGGCCCCTACGCCGAGATCCTCGCCCGGCGCTTCGCGGTGGCGACGAAGCGGCTCGGGTTCGCGCGCGAGAGATTCGCGCTCGACACGTCGCGCTTCCGGCCGGTCGCGGCCGACTCCTCGCCCCGCGGCTTGTTCCGCTGAACGAACGTCACGATCCTATCGGCGAGCCCGGCGAAGTCGCCGCCGAAATGGTGGCCTCCAGGAAGCTCCACCCGCTCGTACCCCGGGCGCGGAGCCTCGGGGCACCCGGACGCTCCCGTCGATTTCGGGTCGAGGCAGAGCACCGGGATCGACCCGAGCGAGGTGACCGCCTTGGCCACGTCGTGGGCTGTCTTCGCCTCGCTCGTCCGGATCCAGTCGAGCGGGCTGACCTCGAACGCTGCGAACGGTCCGGGTGCGAGCAGCACGAGCCCCGAGAGATTCTTGAGCTCGGGGGATGCGCCCGGCTCGGCGACGACGACCGGAACGGTCTCCGCGCCGAACGAGTACCCCCCCGCGTAGATCGGGATGTCGTGGGGGAGCGCTGACACCAGGCGCGTGAGGTCGGTCGCGAACCGCGCCGGGTCCTTCGCGAGCCAGAAGTAGCGCAGCGTGTTCCACCCGACGACCGCGATCCGCTTGTCCGCCAGGCTGTGGGCGACCTCGGAGTCGATGTCCGCCCACCCGCCGTCCCCCGAGACGAAGACCAGCACCGCCGTCGCGCCCGCCGGCCAGAGGATCTCGAGCGGGAGGTCGAGCCCCTCCAGGCGCGCCGAGACGTCCTCGGGGGACTTGTGCTCCTCGTCGACGCGCACGGTGTGCGGCTGTGGCTCGAGCACGCTTTCCGGCTCGAGCATCTCGAGGACGGAATTATCGTACGCCGTTCCCCACCGGGCCGGCACCGAGAAGCCGTGCCCGACCTTCTCGAGCGGGACGACCTTCGCGTGCGGGACCTTCGCCACGTAGTCCAGGGTCCCCTGCGGAGCGCAAACCTGGTCGATGAGCCCCTGGAGGGCGATCCACTTGTCGCCGCCCCCCTCGCGCTCGGTCATCCCCCCGTACGCCGGCAACCAGCTCTGGTGCTTCTTGTCGTTCCACCCGGCGTTCCACGAGGGCGTCTCGCACAGCGGCTTGCGGACCTCGAGGTCGGGACAGAACCCCAGGCTCACCGCGCCCTTGAAGGTCGTCGGCGGCGCCTGCGCGAGCGCGCCGTAAACGACGGTGGCCCCGGAGGAGTAGCCGACCAGGATCGGACGCACGTAGCGCGGCAGGCCGAGCATCTTCTCGAGCGCTTGAGCCGCGACCTCGAGCTCTCCCGCCGGGTACCAGCACGACGCCGAGGACGCCTCGACCCGCTTCTGCCACGCCGGCATCGACAGTCCCGCCACGACCGCGCGGTCCGCGATCCGTCGCGCCATGTCGACGACCCCCAGATTCCACCCTCCGTCACCGGAGATGAAGAGCACGACGCCGCGCGCCTTCGCCATGTCGGTCGGCCGGTAGACGGTCACCTCGCCGAACCCCGGCACCTTCTTCGTTTCCTCCGTGACGCCCGGCGGGGGGGGCGTCGGCTTCGCCTTGGGCTTCGTGGAGGTCGTCTTCGCCGCCGTCTGGCTCGCGTGCGGCTTCGTCGTCGTGTGGGTCGTCGTGGTCGCGCCTGCGGCTTGAAGGGAAAGGGCGAGTATCAGCAACGCGGTGGGGGGTGCGGACCTCCGGGTCAAGCGGCGGCTCCTTTCGGGGCAAGGATGGGGCGCCATCCTCCCGAGATCAACTGCGTCGCCGAGGCGACGGCGAACGGCCATTCCCACGGACGCCGATAGGCCATGTACCGGGGCTCCCACGACGGGTGGAAACGCTCCTTGAACCGCCGCAGCCCCTGATAGTTGTACCAGGCCTCGCCATGGAGGAAGAACTGGTGGGCGAGGCGCTCGACCGGTCGCGCGCGTCGCGTCTGGCCGACGGCGGCGAGCGGCGCCATCCCGAGGTTGAACCGAAGGTACCCGCGCTGCTTCGCGTCGAGCAGGAGCCGGATCAGGAGGTACTCCATCACGTGCGCACGCCCCTCCTCGGTGCCGGCCTCGTAGCGCATGAGGTCGATCGACATCTCCTCCTTGCGCGGCCCGTCGAAGATGTTCGCGAACGCCGCAACGCGCCCCGCACTGTCTTCGACGAGCGCGGCGGGGAAGCGCATCAGGTAGTCGTCCTCGAACCGCCCCAGCGAGAATCCCTTCTCGGTCGTGCGCTTGGCGGAGAGCCACGCGTCGGACACGCGGCGCATCTCCGGAAGACGCGCGCGCAGGGCGTCCGCCTCCACGATGCGAAACGTCGCCCCTGCCTTATCCGAGACGTTGACGACGTGCCGGTGCGCCTTCGCCTTGTTCCCCTTGAGGTCGAACGCCGCGAGGTCGACGATCGCCTCCTCGCCGAGCTTGAAGAAGCTGAACCCCAGGTCGTGCGCGATCGGCAGCAGCGCCGGCGTGATCTGGTAAAGGACCGCCTCCCGGTCCCAGTCGGCCGCGTGCTCGACGAAGGCGGACAGGAGCGGGGCCGTCTCCTCCGGCGGGCAGACCGGGTCGGACCACGCGAACAAATAGCGCCCCTGGCTCCGGTAGGCGATGAACCCGTCGTCTCCACCGGGGCGGCGGAAGATCGCCTTGTCCCCGGTGGCCACGAGGAGCGGGTTCGTGACTCTCGAGAGGCGCCGGACGTCCTCGATCGCGCGCTCGATCTCGTCGTGCGCCGGGAGCCGATCGGGGGACCGAGGCCGCTGGCCGAGCCAGAGCGCCGCGAGCGACACGACCGACACGAGCACGATCAGGCCTCGCAGGAAGCGCTCCTCGTGGGCGACGATCTCGAAGCGCGAGAAGGCGTCGGGAAGGCCCGGCCACGCGTCGTACGACCCCACGCCCACCGCCGCGAACAGGAGCACAGCGGCGAGCCCCATCGAGACGGTGAACGCGATCGACGGATGGAGCCTCCCCTCCCGCGTGAACGCCGAGCGGAAGACGATCAGCAGGACCGCCGCGATCAGCGCAAGGATCGCTTCCTCGTAGTCGAGCCCCTTGAGGAACGTCGTCAGCGCCGCCGCGAGGAAGATCCCGATGGAGAGGTGAAGACTCGACCGGTACCCGCGCGCGAGCCCGCGGGAGATCAGGATCAGCATGAACCCGAGCACGACCGACGTCCCGTGGGACAGCTCGACGAGCGAGAGGGGGATCGTCTTCTCGAGGAGGATCGAGCGCTCGCGGATCGCGGGCGACGCCGCGGAGGCGAGGAGCACCGCCCCGCACAGGAACGCGTACGACGCGAGCCCCGTCCGCACCACCACCGCGGTTCTCCGGCGCGTCCCCACCACGCGCCCCAGGAGCACGACGCTCGCGAACAGGAACGGCAGCACGTAGTAGATCGCCCGGTAGAGCAGGAGTGCCGCCGCCACGCGGTCGCTGTGCCCGGACGCCGCCGACAGGGTCGCCCCCCAGAACATGTCCGCGGTCCCCAAGCCTCCGGGAACGAAGCTCGCGAGACCGATCGCCTGTCCCAGGAAGAAGATCTGCATCGACTGCGCGGAGCGGATCCCCTCGATCTGGCTGCCGACGGCCAGGTGGAACACGACCCACGCGAGCGTCCAGTCGGCCACCCCCACGGTGGCGAGCGACAACGCCCGGCGCCGCCGCCCCGCGAGGTCCGCGTCCTTCCAGAGCGGGCCGATCGCCGCCGCTCCGATCGCTGCCGCCGTCCCGAGTGCCGCCGCCAGGACGAAGCGCGGCCACCCGCTCGTCAGAGGCAGCGGCAGGAGGACCGCACCCGACCACGCGCCCAGCGTGGCCGAGAACGCCACGATGATCGTCACGAGCGCGCGCCTCGCGCGATCGAACCCGACCTCCATCGGGGCGTAGAGCCAGATGCGCAGCGCCGGCCCCGCCAGCGGGCCGATCGTCAGGAAGTTGCTCCATGCGAACGAGATCGTCCCGACGCTCCAGCGCTGCGTCCGCGTCGGTGTCGGCCCCGGCCCCAGCGCCACCACGTCGTAGAGCCCCGCGAGCGCCAGGTTGATCGCGGTGACGATGACGATGAGCGCGACCAGGGCCGGGTCGGTGTCGTGGAGCAGCGACCGGACCCGGTGGAGATCGACCTCGCGCAGCTCCTTCCACCCGACGATCGCCAGCGTGCCCATGACGAGCCAGGGCCATGCGGCGCGCAGGAACGGGAGGAACTCCCAGAGGGCGTGGCGCTCTCCCGCGGCTTCCGGCTGTGCGGCCGGGCGTTCGCTCATCGGGCCAGCAGCCGGCCAAGACCCTCGGTCAGGGCGCGCCTGAGCTCATCCTCGTGCCCGCTGAAATGGTGTGTCGCCCCGGGAATCACGATCAGCTCCTTGCGGCCGGCAAATCCCGCGTGCAGCTCCGGGGCCGACGAGCTCTTGTCGCTGCCGCCGTGGACGAAGAGCGTGGGCACTCCGACGGCGCCCGCGAGCGCTCCCGCGGTGTCGAAGACGTGGTCCTTCGGAACGAACCCCATCATCTCCGAGACGCGGAACTCCAGGCTACCGATCTTGTCCGGGCCGATCATGAGGAGAGCCGCGATGCGCGGATCGCGGTTCGCCGCACCGCCGACCCAAGGTGCCAGGTCGGCTCCGAAGGAGTACCCCGCGAGGACGAGGCGCCCGTCGGTCGCCTCGCCTGCCGCGCGCTTGAGCGCGTCGGCGTACTTCCGCACGTCGGCCGCGAGGGCCTCGCGGTCGTCCTGAGGCTTCCAGAAGTACTTCATGCAGTCGATGCCGCCGACCCAGTGACCCGCCCCCGCGAGCCATCCCGCGATCTGATCGTCGAACGAGCGCCATCCGCCCTCGCCGGAGAGGACGAGGACCATCGCCTTCTTCGCGGGCGCGCTCGCGGAGGCACCCTTGTAGACGATGAACGGCTGTTCCCCGCGGCTCGTGTCCACGGACGACGATGCGGTGGCCGCGGCCGCGAGGAGAAAACCGGCGAGCATGCCGCTTTGTACCTCAAGTCCGCACCCGTTCGCTATTCTGGCCCGGTGCGATTCACGGACGTCGCCGCTCTTCTCACGCCGGTCCGGTTCGAGCATCTTCCGGGGGAGGCGGCCCAGGCGCGCCTCGCTCCCCGGCCGCGCGCCACCGGCCCGCTTCTCCGGGGCGGACCGCCGCGTCGCCCCGCCGCCGGCCTCGTCCTCATCTATCCGGTGGCGGCCGAGGCGACGCTCCTCCTGACGGTGCGCGGATCGGACCTCGCCTCGCACGGCGGTCAGGTGTCCCTCCCGGGGGGTGCTGCCGAGCCGGGGGAAAGCGTGGAGGACACCGCGCTTCGCGAAGCGGCGGAAGAGGTCGGCCTCAGCCCGGACGGTGTCGTCGTTCGCGGGCGGCTCACGCCGCTGCACATTCCGGTCAGCGGGTATCTTCTCCACCCGGTCGTCGCGACCCGGGACGAGCAACCCGCCCTCGTCCCCGACCCCCGAGAAGTCGAGCGCCTCATCGAGGTCCCGCTCCGCATGCTGGCCGAGCCGTCGTCCTGGCGGGTAGAGCTTCGCGAGCGACGCGGCGTGACGGTGGAGGTCCCGGCGCTCGATCTCGGAGGGGCGCACCTCTGGGGTGCGACGGCGATGGTCGTCGCCGAGCTCCTGGCGCTGATCGATCCCGGCTACCGGTAGGCGTGGCAGCGCATGCAGTCGAACCCGTTCGGGTGGGACGGAGACTGCGGGTAGGCCGCGTCGCGCGCGTGACATCCCAGGCACGCCTCGGCACCCGTGAACGACGCATGAGCCGGATCGGGCGGGAGGAACGGCGGCCGCCGGTTCGCGCGAGCGATCAGGATCACGGCGGCGAGGGCCGCCGCCAGCACCACGAGAAGGACGGCCTGCTTCCGGCTCAAGGGGGGCGCTCCGGATCCGGCCGGGATTATAGGAGCAGCGGCAATGTAGGATTCGCCTTTCACGACGGAGGAACGGGCCGTGCGCCGATCATCGCCGCTGATGGTGTGGATCTTGACGTTGGCCGCGGCCGGCGCGGCGCTCGCCGCGACCCCCACGACCGAGGTCACGCTCGACAACGGGCTGCGAGTGATCCTGATCCCCCATCACGCCAATCCGATGGTCGCCTCCGCGGTGGTCGTCGCCTCGGGCGTCACGCACGAGCCAGCGAAGGCGGCGGGCGCGTCGCATTTCCTCGAGCATCTGCTGTTCAACGGGACCACCTCGCGATCGCAGAAGCAGCTCTACGACGACGTGGACCGCCTCGGCGCGTACAACAACGCGACCACGCGCGAGGACCACACGCTGTTCACGATGCTCGCCGCCAAGGACCTCGCGGAAAAGGCGCTCGCGATCCAGGCCGACATGCTCTTCGACTCGACGATCCCCGCGGAGAACTTCGACAAGGAGCGCAAGATCGTCCTCGAGGAGCTCTCCCGCGATCGCAGCGACCCCGACTACGACACGGAGTCGGCGTTCCGCGCCTTCGCGTTCGCGGGCACGCCGATCGCGCGCCCCGTCCTCGGCACCGAGGCGACGCTCACGGGAATCGCCCGCGCGGACGTCCTCGCGTACTACAAGGATCGCTACGTCCCCGGGAACATGACGCTCGTCGTGATGGGAGACTTCGCACCGGACGACATGCTCGCCCTCGTGAAGCGAACATTCGGCCGGGCTCCTCGCGGCACGTCGAAGCCGGCCCCCGCGGCCGCCTGGCCCGCGAGGCCGGGGGCGAACCTCGCCACCGCGAAGGCGGAGGGAAGCCCCGACCGGGTGCTCGCGGCCTTCCCCGTCGACATCGATCCCTACGACCCGCGGGCGACGGCGATCTCGGTGCTGCTGTCCGCCGCGTCCGAGGGGGAGGATGCGCCGCTGCGCGTCGCCTTGACCTCCCGAGGTGTTCCGGCGGAGGACGCCACGCTCTCGCTCGAGCGGCGCGTGCGGCCGCTTTCGACCGTGGTCCTCGATGCGCGCATCGACGCGGCCTCGGATCCGGCGAAGGTCCTCGACGCGATGGCGGAGGCGATCCGCGCGACGCGTGCGGGAGGAGCGGCCCGCGCGCGCCTGGCGAGGTTCGTCTCGCAGGCGGCCTCCGACGGGGTCCTCGCGCGCGATCAGATCCTCTACTTTCCGATGCTCCGCTCGGACCGCATCATCGGATCCCCCAAAGGCTTCCTGGACGCCGAGCCGACGCTCGCCGCCGCCCTCCCGCCGTCCACCTGGGACGCCGCCGCCGAGCTGCTCGTAAAGGGCCTCGGGTTCGTTCGGGCCCGGGCGACCGGGGCCGGGCGGGCGGACGGCGCCACGCGGTGGGAGCCGCCGGCCGAGACGGCGCCTCCCAAGGCCGCTGCCGATCTCGTCGCGGGAGCGCTCGGCAACGGATTGCGGTACGTGGTCTCGCGCAGCGACGACTCGGACGTCTTCGCGGTCCACGTCGCGTTCGTTCCACGCTCCGCGGCCGAGCCGGAAGGGAAAGACGGGATCACGGACCTGCTGCACCGGGCGATGATCCGGGCGACCGAGGTCCACGAGGCCGCGGCCCTGGAGGCGCGATTATCCGCGATCGGCGCGCGGATCAAGGGCGTGGACGATCCGAGCGTTCCCTTCGACGACTACTACACGACGCCGGAGTTCTCGTGGCTGCGCGCCGAGGCGCCGGCGACGGCGTGGCGGGAAACGGTCTCCTTGCTCGCGGAGATGATCCGGTTCCCGAAGATCGACGCCGCGGGCGTCGACGAGGCGAAGAAGACCATGGCGCGCCTCGTGGCCAAGCGCGACGGATCCGCGCGGGAAACCGCGGCCGAACGTCTCGACGCGCTGCTCGCCCCCGGGCACCCGCTCACGCACCGCGTCCTGGGGACGAGCGCTTCGGTCGCCTCGATCGGGCTCGACGATCTCGTCCGGTTCCAGAAGGCGTTCGCCACGGGGGGGAGGATGATCGTCACCGTCGCCGGTCCCGTGGCGACCTCCGACGTGGTCGCCGCCCTTTCGGCGGATCTCGGAGGGCTCTCCGCCGGCGATCCCCCGCCCTCCGCTCCTCCCGTCCCGAGGAGCGCGGTACCGGGCGTCGACGAGGCGACGCTCGGCAAGCCGCAGGCCGCGATCGCTCTCGGGACCGTGATCGAGTTCAAATCGGAGGATCTGCCCGCGCTCGTCGTCGCGGTCGCGATGCTCTCCGACCGGCTGGCATTCGACCTCCGCGAGACCCGTGGCCTCGCCTATTCGGTCGACTCCACGCTGCGCCCGTGGGGGGATGCGTGGCGCTGGGATCTCCAGATGGGGACGCGCCCCGAGAACATCGCGGAGGCGGTCGACGGACTGCGCCAGGGAGCGAGCGCGTTCCGCGAGGCCGAGATTCGCCCGGAGGACGTCGCCCGGACGATCAACGCGGTCCGGGGGCGCGCGCTGATGCGCCGCATGACGCGCATCTCGCTCGCGTACGAGGCGGGGATGGAGGTGATGCGGGGGGAGGCAGCCGGCGACGAGCGGCGCATGCTCGAGGCGCTCGCTCTGGTGAGCGCGGACGACGTGAAGCGCGTCGCGAGCAGGTATCTCGATCCCGCGCGACTGTCCCGCGTGGTGGTCCATTGAGCCGCGCCGTCGTCGCCGCGGCTGCCGTGGCGCCGTCCCGGATCGACCTCGCGGGCGGCACGCTCGACATCTGGCCGATCTCGGAGATGGTCTCCGGCGCGGTCACCGTGAATCTCGCGATCCACCTCGACGCGGCGGCCCGTGTCGCCCCGCGCTCCGACGAACGTGTCGAGATCGTCTCGGCCGACCGGGGGCGCAGGATGCGCGTTCCGCTTCCGATTCCCGCCCGCGTGTTCCGCGGCCCGCTCTCCTGGCTCGCGCGGCTCATCGAGGGCTTCGCGCCGGGGCGTGCGCTCACGCTCGCGGTGCACGCCGAGGCTCCCGCGGGGGCCGGCCTCGGCGGCTCCTCGGCTCTCGGGATCGCGGTCGGCGCGGCGCTCGCGCGCGCGACCGGCGAGGCTCTGTCCCGCGAGGCGCTCGTCAGGCGCGTGCAGAACCTCGAGACGCGACAGATCCGCGTGCCGACGGGCTCGCAGGACTACCGGGCCGCGGTCTGGGGCGGACTTTCGGCGTTCGCTTACGGCCCCGACGGCATCGTCCGGGAGGGGCTTCCTCACGGCGTAGCACTCGCCTCGCGCCTCGTCCTCGCCTACACGGGGGAGCCGCGCCAGTCGGGGTTCAGCAACTGGGACATGTTCCGGCGCTATGTCGAGGGTGAGTCGAGGACCGTGCGCCGGATGGAGCGGATCGCGCAGATCGCCGGGGCCATGCGGGACGCGGTCCGGCACGGCGACCTCGACGAGGCCGGACGCCTGCTCGGTGAGGAGGGGCGGCTCCGTTACGCTCTCGCTCCGTCGGTCGCGACGGTCTCCCTGCTCGCCGCGGGACGGGCGGCTCGACGCGCGGGGGCGCTCGGCGTGAAAGTCTGCGGCGCGGGCGGGGGAGGCTGCCTGGCGGCGTTCGCGCGCGACGGTCGGACCGATGACGTGGCGCGCGCGATCGCCGCGACCGGGGCGCGCGTCCTGCCGGTTCGCTACGCTCCCACGGGGGTTGCCGTCAGCGGACGGCGACCGGGACGGTGACGTCGACCTTCGCGGGGGCGCAGTAGCCGGACGCCGCGACGCAGTAGAAGTAGCTGAGTTTCCCGCGCAGGTCGTGCGTTCCGCGCGCCGCCCCGGAATCGAGATGGACCTTCACGACGAGCGGATCGACCTCGCCCTTGTAGTAGTTCGCGTCGAGATGATCCGCGGGCGGGGGTGCCGTGTTCCCGATCGACGCCTCCGCTGCCGCGGCCACTCCGGGCTCGGCGGGGAGCTGCAGCTTGATCTTCGGATACTTGTTGAGCTTGATCCCTTCCTTCGGCGCGAGCCTGACCGTCACCGCCACGTCCGACCCGGCAGCCGCGGGCTTTGGATCGACGGCAATGGACACCGTCACGGGGGGCGCGTCGGCCGACGACGCGGGCGCTGCGGCCGTCACGATGGCCAGGATCACGGCGGACGAAAAAACGGCGAGCCGCAACAGGTTTCGCATGGGCGCGATTCTAATCGGGCCCCGGCGCGGGGGCAAACCGTGCCAAAAACCGCGAATTTCCTGCGGACGCGGCGTCCGTCCGCTCGATCGGTTTTGTTGTCGCGCCCCAACCTTGGGGGTACACTTCGTGCGTCCCTCGATCCGACGATTCCGGAGGTTTGTCATGCGTAGATGGACCGCTCTCCTCGCGTTCGGCGTCCTGGCCATCGCGACCGTTTCGACGGCCCGGGCGGACGAGATCGTCTATTTCGCGAACGGCGCCGAGATGCCGGTTCGCGCGCACACGCTCGAGAAGGACATGGTGAAGCTCGACCTCGGGGGGAACAGCTTCATCTCGTTCCCTCTTTCGATGGTCGACAAGATCGCGGACGCCGGAAAGGACGTTTTCCTCAACCCCGCCTACCATCCCGTTAACCAGGCCGTCGAAGGTTCTCACCTCACGCCCGTGCCGATCGAGCAGAACAACGTGCACGACCGGGGCGCCACCGTGGGGTACCGCCCGCAGCCGGGTGCCGGGAACAGCGGTATGTCGCTCGGCGAGCCGACGATCGGCTCCGATTCGAAGTACTCGAAGTCGACGTCCGGGCCGCCTTCGCAGATCGTCCCGAACACGCACGGGTTGATCTCGCGCGTCGGCCGTCCCGCGGTCGACCTCAGCCAGCCGGTTCCTCCGACCGGCCAGGCCGTGATCCCGCCGCCCGACGGAACGACAAACACTCACGGAAGAATGCTCCTGAAGCCCCGCGCCCCGCAAGGTGCGCCGCCGGTCGGCTCGCCGGCCGATTCCACACCTCCGGCCGACAACAGCGCGCCGCCGGCCACGCCGCCTCCGCCGCCTCCGCCACCGGCGGACTCGGGCCAGGACTCCGGCTCGTCCGACGACTCCCCCGGGCAGCCCTGACGTCGTGCCGATCGTCCTCGGCGTGACCGGCCCGAACGCCGCGGGCAAGGGAGAGGTGTCGGCCATCCTCTCCGGCATGGGTTTCGCGATCCACTCGCTGTCGGACATCGTGCGGGAAGAGGCGCTCGGTCGCGGCCTCCCGCCTGAGCGCGAGCACCTCATCCGCGTGGGAACCGAGCTTCGGGAGCGGTACGGCCCCGGAGTTCTCGCCGAGCGGCTGCTCCCGCGCCTGGGCGGGCGCGACGTGGTCGACTCCATCCGGAATCCCGCCGAGGTCGAGGTGCTCCGGCGCGTGGCGGGATTCTCGCTCCTGGGGGTCCGCGCCCCGGCGGAGGTCCGCTATGAGAGGTCGCGCCGCCGCGCCCGTCCAGGGGACCCGGCGAGCTTCGAGGAGTTCCTCTCCCGCGAGCGCCAGGAAAACAGCCTCAACCCCGCCGGCCAGCAGCTCCAGGCGACCTTCGACCTCGCGGACCGGATCATCGAGAACGATGGGGACCTCGGGGCGCTCCGCGCGCAAGTCGTCGCCCTGGTAAAGTAGCCGCCGCGGAGGACCGGGAATGGACGACGTGATCCGGGAGGGATTCGGCCGCGTTTCCGGTGAGGTGAAGGAGATGGCCGCTCGGGCCGCCGAGTCCGTCGAGCCCGATGCGCCGCTCCTCCCGCGCCTGTGCTCCCCGGCCGACCTGAAGGCTCTGGCTCCGGAGGATCTCCCGCGCCTGTGCGACGAGATCCGCGAGTACATCGTCGACGTCGTTTCCCAGAAGGGTGGGCATCTCGGCGCGAGCCTCGGCGTGGTGGAGCTGACCGTGGCGCTCTACCGGTCGCTCGACCTGCCGAACGACCAGGTGGTCTGGGACACCGGTCACCAGGCCTACGTGCACAAGATCCTCACCGGGCGGAAGGAGGCCCTCTGGGGGATCCGGCAACATGGAGGCATCTCCGGCTTCCTCAAGCGCGACGAGAGCCCGTTCGACGCCTTCGGGGCGGGCCATGCCTCGACCGCGATCTCCGCGGCGCTCGGCCTCGCGGCGGCGCGCGACCTTCACGGCGTCCGTCGGCGCGTCGTCGCGATCATGGGGGACGGGGCGATGACCGGCGGGCTCGCCTACGAGGCGCTCAACAATGCCGGGCATTCCGGACGCAGCCTGCTCGTCGTCCTGAACGACAACGGCATGTCGATCTCCGCGAACGTCGGCGCGCTCGCGCAGTACCTGACCAGCATCCAGGCGAATCCGCGCCTGACCCGTCTGCGCGCGGGGAGCTTGGGCGCCGTCGAGCGGCTGCCGCGCGTCGGCGGCCACGCCCGCAGCATCGCCAGGAAGCTCGAATCGGCGATCAAGAACGCCATCGTCCCGGGAGGACTCTTCGAGGCGCTGGGCTTCAACTACATGGGACCGGTCGATGGGCACGACGTGGGCCTGCTGCTCGACCTGATCCCGAAGGTGCTCGCGAAGCGGGGGCCGGTGCTCCTGCACGTGCTGACCCGGAAGGGCAAGGGTCTCGCGGCCGCGGAGGCGGACGACGAGGGAATGCACGGGGTGACCCCGTTCGACAAGGTCACCGGCAAGAAGATCGCGTCCTCGGCTCCCGCGCGCCCCGGCTACACCGCGGTCTTCGGCGACGCGATGAAGCAGGCGGCCAAGTCGTTCCCGAAGATGGTGGCGATCACCGCCGCGATGCCGACCGGGACCGGGCTCGACGCCTTCGCGAAGGCCTACCCCACGCGGTTCCACGACGTGGGAATCGCCGAGGCCCACGCGGTCTGCTTCGCGGCGGGCCTCGCCTGCGACGGCGCGCGGCCGGTCGCCGCGATCTATTCCACGTTTCTCCAGCGTGCGTTCGACCAGATCGTCCATGACGTGGCGCTGCAGCACCTGCCCGTCGTCTTCGCGATCGACCGCGGCGGCCTCGTAGGCGCCGACGGGCCGACGCATCACGGGGTCCTGGACCTGAGCTACCTGCGGTGCGTCCCCGGGATGATCGTCGCCGCGCCCAAGGACGGGAACGAGCTGCGCGACCTCCTCTGGACGGCCCTGTCCCAGGACGCGGCCCCGTTCGCGATCCGCTATCCGCGCGACACCGTTCCGGCCGGATACGATCCGGCCGTGCCTCCCAAGACGCTGCCGATCGGCTCCTGGGAGATCCTCGAGCGGGGAGAGGACGCGAGCCTGATCGCCGTCGGCGCGATGGTGGAGGTGGCACGCGGGGCGCGTGAGATCCTGGCGCGCGCCGGGGTGTCCGCGGGCATCGTCAACGCGCGCTTCGTCAAGCCGGTCGATGGCGACGTGCTCGCGGAGGTCTCCCGTGCGGCGCGCCTGCTCGTCACGATCGAGGAGAGCGCACTGGCGGGCGGGTTCGGCGCGGGCGTCGTCGAGGCGCTCGGCGATGCCGGGCTCTCCCGGGACGGCGTGGTCGCAATCGGCCTCCCGGATGCGTTCGTCACGCACGGAACTCGGGCCGAGCTGCTCGCCGAGGTCGGGCTCGATGCCGCGGGGGTCGCCGCCCGCGTCCTCGCCGCGCTCGACCGGAAACGATGACGCCGTCGGCGTCCACCGACGCCCACCGCGAGCAGGCGCCCACCGTCGCCTCCTTCGCGCTGCTCACCGTCAGCGACACGCGTACCGAAGCGACCGACACGACGGGCGCGCGGATGCGCGCCCTCGTGCTCGCTGCTGGGCACGCCGTCCATGCGACCGCGATCGTTCCCGACGAGCCGCATCTCGTGCGCGACCGGGTGGCGGCCTGGGCCGCGGAGCCCGGATGCGAGGTGATCGTCGCCTCGGGTGGGACGGGCCTGTCCGCCCGCGACCGAACCGTGGAGGCGGTCGATGCGCTGTTCGAGACGCGGATCGAGGGGTTCGGCGAGATCTTCCGGATGCTCTCGTTCGCTGAGGTCGGCTCCGCCGCGATCCTGAGTCGGGCGAGGGCGGGGGTGATCCGGGGCCGGCCGGTGTTCCTCCTGCCCGGCTCGGGCCATGCGGTCGAGCTCGCGATGACGCGGATCGTGCTCCCCGAGATCGGGCACGTCCTGTTCGAGCTACGGCGCCACGGACTGCGCTCCTAGCGGGGACATTCTGCTTTTTTCGTCTCCTGGGACATTCCCGTTCTTCTTGCGAGGCTCCCCGGATACCGCCTCGCTGCGAAGAATAGGGAATGTCCCAGGAGACGAAAAAAGCAGAATGTCCCCAGTCTAGTTCGTGAACCGGGGATCGGGGGGCGCGTCCGAGGCGGCGACGGCGCCGAACGACTTCTCGTACCGCCCGAGATTCTCCGCGAGCGCCGTGATCATCCGCTTGAGGTGTCCCGGGCTGACGATGACACGCGCGGAGACGACGCCTTCCGGCGGCGTCAGCGTGATGAAGTCGAGGATGAACTCCTCGCGCGAGTGGCGCACGACCATCTGGTTGGCGTAGACGCCGGCGAGGACGCCTTCCGGGATCTTGATCGGGATCTCTCTCTCGTTGGCCATCCGGACGCTCGTCCTTTCCCCCGCACGCGGGATGCCGCAGCCACGCGCCACGTATACCACGGGTCTGCTAGCGTAGGCCTCCACACCTCAACGGAAGGAGGGTGCGATGGCGGTCGTCACGTGCAGCCGCTGCAAGCGAGCCGAGGAGGGTCTGCCGCGGCCGCCGATTCCGGGGCCCGTCGGACAGGAGATCCTGGGCCAGGTCTGCGCCGCGTGCTGGAAGGAATGGCTCGGCACCCAGGTGAAGTACATCAACGAGTACCGGCTGAATCCGCTCGACGAGAGGCACTTCGCGTTCCTCGTCGAGCAGGCGCGCGCGTTCCTCGGACTCGCCGGAGGCGGCGAGGGCGCCGACGTGGGGACTCCGCGATGAGCCGCGCATCTTCGCTCGACCGCCGCCTCGCGGGCGAGATCGAATCCTTCAAGGCGAACGGCGTCTACAAGCGCCTGAACCACCTGGCGAGCAAGCAGTCGGCCTGGGTCGAGATGGAAGGGCGCGGGCGCGTTCTCATCCTCTCCTCGAACAACTACCTCGGATTGTGCGACGTGCCGGAGATCATCGCCGCCGGAAAGGACGCGCTCGACCGCTTCGGCGCCGGAACCGGCTCCGTCCGGTTCATCTGCGGGACCTTCACGATCCATCGCGACCTCGAGGCCGCGCTCGCGCGCCTGGTCGGCGCCGACGCCGCGCTGTCGTACGTGTCGTGCTGGAACGCCAACGAAGGGTTGATGCCCACCGTCCTCGACGAGAGCGACGTCGTGATCTCGGACGCGCTCAACCACGCGAGCATCATCGACGCCGTCCGGCTGTCCAAGGCGCAGCGGCGCGTCTATCCGCACTCGGACATGGCCGCGCTCGAGCAGATCCTCGTCGAGACGAGGCAGGCCCGGACGCGGCTCGTCATCACCGACGGCGTCTTCAGCATGGAGGGCGACATCGCCAAGCTCCCCGAGATCACGGCGCTCGCGCGCCGGCACGACGCGGTGGTCGCCGTGGACGACTCGCACGCGACCGGCGTGCTCGGGAGGACGGGGCGGGGCACGGCGGAGCACTACGGGATGCTCGGCGAGGTCGACGTGGTGACCTCGACCCTCGGCAAGGCGCTCGGAGGAGCCGCCGGCGGCTTCACCGCGGGATCCGCGGCCCTGGTCGACTACCTCGTGCAGCGCTCGCGCCCGCAGCTGTTCTCGAACGCGCTTCCCTGCACGGTCGCCGCGAGCGCGCTCGCCGCGGTGGACTACCTCTCCGCGCATCCCGAGCGGGTGACCCGCCTCCACGACAACGCCGCGTACTTCCGCGCGGCGGTCCGCGAGCTGGGTTACGCCCCGCTCGCCGGAGAGACCCCGATCGTGCCGATCATCATCGGCGAGACCGCCGAGGCCATCAAGGTCAGCGAGATGCTCCTCGAGGAAGGCGTGTTCGTGACCGGGTTCGGGTACCCGGTGGTCCCGCAGGGCCACGCCCGCGTGCGCTGCCAGATCTCGGCGGCGCACACCCGCGAGGATCTGGACATGGCACTGGCGGCCTTCAAGAAGGTCCGGAGCCGCCTGAACCTGCGCTAACTTGACAGCCTCTCCCGCGGCACCGAAGTTTTCCGCGTCCTAGGTGCGTGCCGGGCGGCCGTCCCCGGCAGCGGGGGCGGGTTCGTGACAGCTCGGAAGTCCAGTCCGGGGCGTTCGTCCTGGAAGGCCGGCGCTCTCGCGGCCCTCGTGCTGATTCTCGCCGGCGGGACGGTGCCGCTCGTCGCCCGCATCGCGAGCCTGCCACCGGTGTCCGGGGCCGGTCCGCGTCGGGGCGGAATCCTCCGGCTGACGAGCGAGGTGCCGCACACGATCGACCCGGCGAAGGTCGACTCGGTCTACGACGCCCTCCCCGCCGACCAGATCTTCGACGGACTCGTCTCGCTCGATCCGAGCCTGAGCCTCGTGCCTGCGCTCGCTGACACCTGGACGATCTCGCGGGACGGGAGGACCTACACGTTCCACCTGCGCGCGGGCGTCCGTTTCCACGACGGATCCCCTCTGAGCGCCGCGGACGTGGTCTTCACGATCCGGCGCATCCTCGAGCCCGGACGCCGTGAGCGCAGCATCGCGGCGAGCTACCTCGAGGTCGTCGACGGCGCGCGGGAGTTCATGGCGAGCCGTCGCCGCGATCTTCCCGGCGTGAACGCCCTCGGCTCCGACCGGGTCGAGATCCGGCTGGTGCGCCCGTACGTCTCGTTCCTCGAGGTGCTGGCCATGGACGACCTGCGGATCGTCCCGAAGGCGGCCGTGAGCGCGGCCGGAGAGGACGGCTTCAGCCGAGCGCCGGTGGGGACCGGCCCGTTCCGGTTCGTGTCCTGGACGGAGAACGAGCTGCGCCTGGTCGCGAACCCCGACTACTTCGGCGGCGCGCCGTACCTCGACGGCGTGGTCGTCCGTTTCCCCGATCCGGCGGAGCCGGATCGAGGGAACCAGCGTTTCCTACGGCACGAGACCGATCTCGTGGAGCCGCTCCCGGACACGCTTCCGGCGCTGCAGCAGGATCCGACGGTCCGCATCCATCGGTACCAGGAGCTGTCCCTTCAGTTCCTCGGGCTCCAGCTCACGCGGCCGGAGTTCGCGGACCTGCGCGTTCGCCAGGCGATCGCGCACGCGATCGACCGCAAGGGGCTCGCCGGCATCGCGCCGGCCTCTCGCCGGGAGGCGACCGGGATCCTTCCGCCCGGCCTGCCGGGGTACTCGCCGGCGCCCAAGGCGCTCGCCTACGACCCCGAGCAGTCGCGGCGCCTGCTGGCCGAGGCGGGTCATCCGAACGGCGAAGGGCTTCCCGCGATCGTCGCATACGTTCCGGCCTCCGGCGGGCCGGCGGAGACGGAGTCCCACGAGGCGCTGCGCCGCGACCTCGAGGCCGTCGGGATCCACCTCGACCTGCGCGAGGTCCGCTGGCCGGAGCTCAATCGCCGCATCGACGAGCGATCCGCCCCCGTCTTCCAGCTCGGGTGGGTCGCCGATCTCGCCGATCCCGACTCGTTCCTGAGGAGTCTGTTCGAGCCGGGAGGAGCGGCGAACTTCTTCGCGTTCCGGGACTCGGCCACCGCCGAGGCGCTCGAGCGCGGGGCCGGCGAGATGAACCCCGCCGAGCGCGCGCGCATCTACCGGGACCTCGAGAAGTCGATCCTCGAGAAGGTTCCGATGGTTCCGCTCTACCTCAACGTGGGCCTGCTGGCCTCCCGAAGCTACGTCAACGGCTTCAAGCCGGGCCCGATGGGGTTCGGCATGCTCGATCTGCGCAAGACGTGGATCGATCCCGGCGAGGAGCGTCGATGAGGCTCTCGCTCTTCCGCGGCCGCAGGATCGAATCGAGCCTGTCGATCTCGACCGCGGTGCTCCTCGTCCTCGTGCTCTCGGTGACGATGATCGTCGTCGAGCGGCGCGTGAAGGAGAACATGCGGGACGATCTCGAGCGCCGGGGCGTGGCCATCGCCCGCTCGATCGCCGCGGTCGCGACCCCGTCGCTGTTCGCCTACAACTACTCCGCCCTCCAGATGACCGCCGAGGGGGCCGCGGGGGACCAGGGCGTCGTCTATGTCGCCATCTACGACAAGGAAGGGGCCCTGGCCGGCGAGGCGGGGCGGCTCCCCGAGGGAAGCCCGCTTCGCCTATCGAGCGTTTCCGACCCGCGCGGCGTCCGCGAGGTCGAGGTCCAGGGAGAGGGCGACGGCCGCCGGCACGAGCGGGTGGTCGAGGTGGCGGTTCCCGTGCGGGTCGAGGGAGTCTCCGAGGCCTGGGGGCGCGTGCGCGTCGGGCTGTCGTACGAGATCGTGGCCTCGGAGCTCCGCGAGCTGCGCGCGCAGCTCATCGTCACCGGGCTGCTGCTCGCCGTGCTCGCGCTGATCGTCGTCCGGCTGCTCACGCGGAACATCATGGCGCCGCTGCGACGGCTCGCGGAGGGCACGGAGCGGCTCGCGGCGGGAGACCTGGAGCACCGCATCCCGGTGACCGGGGCGAGGGAGCTCGCCGACCTCGCGCGCGCGTTCAACACGATGTCGAGCCGTTTGCAGGCCGAGGCCAAGACGACCGCGGACGTCCAGGCGGCTCTCGAGCAGCTCAACGAGACGCTCGAGCAGCAGGTCGCCGACCGGACGCGCGCCCTCGAGGAATCGACCGCGCAATACCGCTCCCTGGTGGAGAGCTCGCCCGACTCGATTCTCATCGTGCAGGACGGCCGCGTCCGCTTCGTAAACCGGTCGTTCGCGGAGACCTTCGGGGTGAGCGAGACCGGGGCCTCGGAATCCGCGTTCGACCTCGCGCGCATCTTCGATCCGTCCTCCGCGACGCTGGCGGCCGACCGGATCGCGGCGTGGGAGCGCGGCGAGAGTCCGGAAGCGACCGAGGTCCTGGGAACGGACGCCCAGGGGCGGACGCGCCACCTGGAGCTGCGGGGGAGCCGGATCGAGTACCAAGGCCGGCCGGCCGCGGAGTGCCTGCTCGTCGACATGACCGAGGCGAAGCGCCTGCGCGAGAGCCTGAACGAGTCGGAGAAGCTGCGTTCCCTCGGCGAGCTGGCGTCCGGAGTGGCGCACGACTTCAACAACCTCCTCGGCGCGATCCTCGGACGCGCGCAGCTCCTGCGGAGGCGCGACCTCGCCGCGTCGGTCGACGCCGACCTCGCCATCATCGAGAAGGCCGCGCGCGACGGGCGCGAGACCGTGCGCCGGATCCAGGAGTTCTCCCGCACGCGCCGCGACAAGACCTTCGAGCCGGTCGACGTGGTCGAGATCCTCATGGACGCGCTCGAGATCACCAAGACCCGGTGGAAGGACGACGCGTTCGCCCGCAAGGCCGGGATCAAGGTCACCACCGACGTGGGGCCGGTCCCGTTCGTGCTCGGGAATCCGTCCGAGCTGCGGGAGGTGTTCACCAACCTCGTGCTCAACGCCGTCGACGCGATGCCCCAGGGCGGCAAGCTCCACGTCAACTGCCGGACCGAGGGGGACCGGGTCGTCGCCCGCGTCACCGATTCCGGCCAGGGGATGACCGAGGAGATCCGCGCCAAGCTCTTCGACCCGTTCTTCACCACCAAGGGGGCCCGCGGCACGGGTCTGGGACTCTCGGTCGTCTACGGCATCGTCACCCGGCACGACGGCAAGATCACCGTCGACACGGCCGTGGGGCGCGGAACGACGTTCGCGGTCGACCTTCCGGCCTGCCCGGAGCTGCGATTGCGCCCGGCGGGGGGCGACGGCGCCTCCCTTCCGGACCGCATCAAGCCCGGGAAGATCCTCGTCGTCGACGACGAGTCCGCGGTCGCGGACGTCGTCCGCGACATCCTCGAGTCCGCCGGCCATGCGGTGGAGACGGTCGGATCCGGGCGCGAGGCGATGGAGAAGATGGACGGCGGCAGCTACGACCTCGTCTTCACCGATCTCGGCATGCCGGACATGTCGGGCTGGGAGGTCGCGGAGAGGATCCGCGAGACGCGCCCAGCGATCCCCGTGGCGCTCGTCACCGGGTGGGGAAACAGCCTCGACGAGGCGGAGGCGAAGAAGCGCGGGGTCGCGGCGATCGTCCACAAGCCGTTCGAGATCGACGAGCTGGTGCGGACGACGCAGATCCTCCTCGCCGCCGCCGCTAGGCCGTCGGCGAACTAGCACGGGCCCTTTCCCCCCGCGCCAGCCTCGATCCGCGAAAGCGCGGTATATAATAGACCTTTCCTATTGAATTGACGGGGGTTTCCGTGGACGGCACCCGGCGCGCGCTCAGGATCGCGAACGGCCAGGGGTTCTGGGGAGACTCCGTCGATGCGCCGATTCGACTGGTCGAAGACGGGCCGCTCGATTATCTGACGCTCGACTACCTCGCCGAGGTCACGATGTCGATCCTGCAGAAGCAGCGACGTCGCGATCCGCGCATGGGGTACGCGACCGATTTCGTCGATCTCATACGGCGCATCCTTCCGACGCTCCGGGCAAAGGGCATCCGGGTCGTCGCCAACGCGGGCGGCGTCAACGCCGATGCCTGCCGCAAGGCGCTGGTCGAGGTGGCGCGCGAGCAGGGGGCGACGGGACTGCGGATCGGGACCGTCACAGGGGACGACATCCTGGACCGTCTGGACGAGCTGACGGCCTCGGGCGTCCCGTTCGCGAGCCTCGATGACGGTCGCCCGTTCTCCGTGGTGCGGGAGCGCGTCCTGTCGGCGAACGTCTACATCTCGTCGTTCCCCGGGGCCGAGGCCCTGCGCCAGCGCGCGCACATCGTCGTCAGCGGGCGCTCGACCGACCCGGGGCTCGTGCTGGCGCCGCTGATCGCGGAGTACGGCTGGGGTGCCGACGCGTGGGATCTCCTGGCGGCGGGAACGATCGCGGGGCACATCGTCGAGTGCGGCGCGCAGTGCACCGGGGGGAATTTCTCCCGCTGGTGGGAAGTGACTGGCTGGGACCGCCTCGGCTACCCGATCGTGGAGGTCGAGCGCGACGGCACGTTCGTCGTCACCAAGCACGAGGGGACCGGAGGTCTCGTCACCGTCGACACCGTCGGTGAGCAGCTCGTCTACGAGATGGGAGATCCGAACCGGTACATCACGCCCGACTGCGTCGCGGACTTCACCTCGATCCGGCTGGAGCAGGAGGGACCTGACCGGGTGCGCGTGCGCGGGATCCGCGGAGGCCCTGCGACCGACACCTACAAGGTCTCGATCTCCTACCTCGAGGGATGGAAGGCGGTCGGGCAGCTGACCGTCTCGGGCCCGGACGCCGCCGAGAAGGCACGCGTCTGCGCGAATGCGATCTGGGGACGCCTGGAGCGAGCGGGAATGGTCTACGAGCAGACGCTGACCGAGATGGTCGGCGTCGACGCCTGTCACGGCCCGCTCACGCGCGCCTCCGCGGCCCCCGGCGAGATCGTCCTGAGAGTCGGAGTGAAGGACGCCAGCCGCGAGAAGGTCGACCGGTTCGGCAAGGAGCTCGCCCCGCTCGTGACCACGGGACCCCCCGGCGTCACGGGATTCGCCGGGGGACGGCCGAAGGCGACCGAGGTGCTCGGCTACTGGCCGACTCTGATCCCCAAGCGCCTCGTCTCCCCGTCCGTCGTGGTCGAGGAGGTCCGATGAAGACCCTTCCGCTCTACGCGATCGCGCACGCCCGCTCGGGAGACAAGGGGGACGGCTCGAATGTCGGCGTGATCGCCTACGACGCGCGCGCGTACCGGATCCTCTCGGCCTGGCTGACGCCCGAGCGGGTCAAGGCGCACTTCGGCGAGATCGTGCGCGGGCCCGTCGAGCGGTACGACCTTCCGAACCTGCTGGGTCTGAACTTCATCCTGCACGACTCGCTCGGGGGAGGCGGGTCGGCATCGCTGAAGACCGACGCGCAGGGCAAGACCCACGGGATGGCGATGCTGCGGATGACGGTCGAGGTGCCGGACGACTACGACCCGCCTTCCGTCGGGACGGCGGGAGCGCGGCGGCCCGGAGGCGAGCTGTGACCACGGCGCCTTCCGTCTCGATCGCTCCCGCGGAGCCCGGCGTGCGGGTGCTGACCATCGACAAGCCTCCGGTCAACGCGCTCGGGCGCGAGCTCGTCGAGCAGCTGATCGCCGCCGCGGCGATGCTCGCCTCCGACGCGGAGGCGCGGTGCCTGGTCGTCCGCTCCGGCGGGAAGCATTTCTGCGCCGGTGCGGATCTCAAGGAGCGGGCGTCGATGACGCTCGACGAGGTCACGGCGTTCGTGCCGCGCATCGCCGCCGCGTGCCGCTCGCTCGCCGAGCTTCCCTTCCCGACGATCGCCGCCGTGCGGGGGACCGCGGCGGGAGGGGGTTGCGAGCTGGCGCTCTCGTGCGACCTGCGCATCCTCGCCGAGGACGCGTCGATCGGCCTCCGCGAGACGGCGCTCGCCATCCTGCCCGGGGCGGGGGGGACGCAGCGCCTGCCGCGGATCGCGGGGATCGCCCGCGCCAAGAAGTGGATCTTCACCGCGGCGCTGTTCGGCGCGCGGGCGGCGGAGGCGGACGGGATCGCGGACCGCGTGGTCCCCCCCGGCGACCTCGACGGCGCGGCGCTCGAGCTGGCCCGCGTCATCGCCGCGAACGGGCCCGTCGCGGTGCGGCTCGCGAAGCGGGCGATCGAGGGGGGAGCGGACCTGGCCCTCGACGAGGGGCTTCTCCTCGAGTGGCAGTGCTATCAGGGCGTGCTCGGAACCCGCGACCGCGAGGAGGCGCTGCGCGCCTTCGCCGAGAAGCGGCCGCCGGTCTTCGAGGGGCGGTAGCGCGATGCTCCGCATCGGAGATCTCGCGATCGACCCGCCGCTCGTGCTCGCCCCCATGGCGGGCATCACCGACCGCCAGTTCCGCCTCGTCCTGCGACGGATCGGCGGCGTCGGAATGGTCACGATGGAGTTCATCTCGTCCGAGGCGCTCGTGCGGGGGAACCGCAAGGCGCGCGCGCTGATGCGCTACGCCGAGGAGGAGCGCCCGCTCTCGATCCAGATCTACGGCTCGGATCCGGAGCACATGGCGGAGGCGGCGCGCGTCGTCGAGGAGGTCGGAGCGGACGCCTGCGACATCAACATGGGATGCCCCGCGAACAAGATCCTCAAGGGCTGCGCGGGGTGCGCCCTGATGGGCGACCTCGACCTCGCGCGGGAGATCGTCCGCTCCGTCAGGCGGGTCCTCTCGATCCCGCTGACGGTCAAGTTCCGCCTCGGCCTGGACGACGGTCGGAGCAACTTCGTCGAGATGGGGCGGATCTGCGAGGCGGAGGGGGCGGACGGCGTCGCGCTCCACGCGCGCACCGCGCGGCAGATGTTCGGCGGCACGGCCCGCTGGGAGGAGATCGCACGGCTCAAGGCGGCGCTGTCGATCCCGGTCGTCGGGAACGGCGACGTGGGCACCGCCGAGGATGCGGTCCGGATGCTGCGCGAGACCGGGTGCGACGGCGTGATGATCGGGCGCGCCTCGATGAAGAACCCGTGGATCTACCGCCAGACGGCGGACCTCCTCGCGGGAAGGGCGCCGATGGCTCCGTCGATCGCCGACCGCCGCGACGTCATCCTGCGTCACTTCGAGCTGGTGGTCGCCCAGGAGGAGCCGGTGATGGCGCTGCACAAGCTGCGCACCTTCACCGGGTGGTACACGCACGGCCTCGCGGAGGGAAAGCATCTCCGCGCACGTATCGGCGAGCTGAAGACGACCGGCGCGTTTCTCGACGCGGTCTGCTCGTTCTTCGCCGCCGCCATGAGGACCGCAGCATGAAAGTCTCGAAACGCGGACAGTACGGGATGCGCGCGCTGTGCCATCTCGCGGAGACCTACGGCTCCGGCGTGGTGCAGATCCGGGAGATCGCGCGGCGCGAGTCCATTCCGGCGAAGTTCCTGGAAGGCATCCTGCTCGAGCTCAAGCACGCGGGAATCGTGAGGAGCCGCCGCGGGATCGACGGCGGGTACGAGCTGGCGCGCCCGCCGGTCGAGGTCATGCTCGGGCAGATCATGCGCGTGCTCGACGGCCCGCTCGCCCCGCTCGGCAGCGCCGCCGAGCTCAAGGAGCTGATGAGGACCGATCCTCGCCAGGGCGGGTTCTACTCGGTCCTGATGGACGTCCGCGACGCGGCGGCCTCGATCCTGGACAAGACGTCGCTCGCCGACGTCGTCGCGCGCAACGCGAAGCTCGAAAGCGCGCGGTGAGGCTCCCATGGACCTGAAGGCAATTCAAGCGGCCCTCAAGATCCACAAGCTCGACGCGTGGCTGTTCTGCGACCACCACCGGCGGGATCCGATGGCGTACCGGATCCTGGGCCTCCCCGAGACGGGGATGGCCTCCCGGCGCTGGTGGTATCTCGTCCCGGCGGAGGGGGAGCCGGTCAAGCTCGCGCACCGCGTCGAGCCCCGCAAGCTCGACGCGCTGCCCGGACGGCAGGAGCACTATCTGTCCTGGACCGAGCTTCACGCGAAGCTCAAGGCGATGGTGGCGGGGCGGCCGCGCATCGCGATGCAGTACTCGCCGAACAACGACATTCCCTACGTCGGGCTCGTCGACGCGGGGACCGTGGAGCTGATCCGCTCGTTCGGTCCGGACATCGTCTCCTCGGCCGACCTGGTGCAGCAGTTCGAGGCGACCTTCGGCGAGGCGGGGCACGCGAGCCACGTCTGGGCGGGCGAGCGCGTCCAGGCGATCAAGGACGAGACGTTCGCGCTGATGGTGAAGGCGCTGCGCGACAGGGTCGGCGCGACCGAGTACGAGCTGAAGGAGCACATTCTCCGGCGGTTCGCGCAGGAAGGGCTGACGAGCGAGGGGGAGAGCCCGATCGTCGGCTTCAACGATCACCCGGCGGACCCGCACTTCGAGCCGACCCGGGAAGGCGCGTACACGTTGAAGTCCGGCGACACGGTGCTGCTCGACCTCTGGGCGCGCCGCATCGAGCCGGTCGGCGTCTACTACGACATCACCTGGTGCGCCTACGCGGGACCCAAGCCGCCCGATCCGTACGAGGAGATCTGGGGGGTCGTGCGGCGGGCGCGGGACGCGGCGGTCGCGTTCGCCTCGAAGCGTATCGACTCCGGCGACCCGGTTCACGGATACGAGATCGACGACGTCTGCAGGAAGGTGGTCGCCGACGCGGGCTACGGGGACGCCTTCCTCCACAGGACGGGGCATTCGATCGGGACGTCGGTCCACGGCAACGGGGCGAACATCGACAACCTCGAAACCCGCGACGGCCGCCGGATCGTCCCCGGGACGTGCTTCTCGATCGAGCCCGGGATCTACCTCGCGGGAAGGATGGGCGTGCGCGCCGAGGTGGACGTGTACGTGACGCCGCGCGGGAAGGCCGAGGTGTTCGGCGCGATCCAGGAGGATCTCGTCCTCCTTGCGTGACCCGAGCGCCTGGCTCCCGAAGTCGGTCGAGGCGCTCCGGTCTTACGACCGGAGGACCTTCTCATCCGACCTCGTCTCCGGGATCACCGTCGGGCTCGTCGCGCTCCCGCTCGCGATGGCGTTCGCGATCGCCTCCGGAGTTCCCCCGGAGAGGGGGATCTACTGCGCGATAGTCACCGGTTTCCTGATCTCGGCCCTGGGCGGATCGCGCTGCCAGATCGGAGGCCCGACCGGCGCGTTCGTGGTCGTCGTCGCCGGGATCGTGGCGAAGCACGGCGTGGACGGCCTCTTCATGTGCACGATGCTCGCCGGAGTGCTCCTCGTGATCCTCGGGATCACCGGGCTCGGGACGGCGGTCAAGTTCATCCCACGGCCGGTCGTCGTGGGGTTCACGAACGGGATCGCGGTCCTGATCGCCTCGACCCAGATCAAGGACTTCCTCGGCCTCGCGGTCGACCGTCTCCCGGGCGACTTCGCCGGCCGCATGGCGGCCCTGGCGAGGAGCGTCGGGAGCGTCTCTTGGGTGGCCGTGCTCCTCGCCACCAGCTCGGTCGCGATCATCGCGTGGACCCGGAAGCACGCGCCGCGGATCTCGGGAAGCGTTCTCGTCCTGATCGCGGGGACGATCGCGGCGAGCGCCCTCGGATGGCGCGTGGAGACGATCGGCTCCCGCTTCGGGGGGATTCCGGCCGGGCTTCCGCACTTCCAGATCCCGACGCTCCGCCTCGATCTCGTGCCGGGCCTGCTCTCGTCCGTCGTCACGGTCGCGATGCTCGGCGCGATCGAATCCCTGATGTCGGCGGTCGTCGCGGACCGGATGTCGGGGGACCGGCACAACCCCAACGTCGAGCTGGTCGCGCAGGGAATCGCGAACGTCGCCTCGCCGATGTTCGGCGGGCTGCCGGCGACGGGCGCGATCGCGCGCACCGCGACGAACATCAGGACGGGAGCGAAGACACCGATGTCGGGGATCATCCACGCGATCACGCTCCTCCTGATCGTGCTGTTCGCCGCTCCCCTCGTCCGCCACGTGCCGATGGCGATCCTCGCCGGGATCCTGATGATGACCGCCTACGGGATGGGGGAGTGGGGGCAGGTCCCCGAGCTGCTGCGCCTGACCCCCGCCGAGATCTCCGTCTGGCTGATCACCTTCGCCCTCACCGTCTTCGCCGACCTCACGGTGGCGGTCGAGGTGGGGATGATCCTGGCCGTGCTCCTGTTCATCCGGAACGTGACCGCGACGACGACGGTCACGAGGGTCACCGACGACTACGTCCGCGACGGGTACGTGCACACCCTGCAGGACAAGGACATCCCGCCCTACGTCGCGATCTACAGGATTCACGGCCCGTTCCTGTTCGGCGCCACCGACAAGATCGCCGAGGTCACGGACGCGCTCGACGTCCAGCCGCAAGTCGTCGTGGTGCGCCTGCGCAACATGACGGCTCTCGACGCGACCGGGCTGCTGGCGCTTCAGGATCTCGCCGGGGCGTTGCACGCGTCGGGACGCGACGTGGTTTTCTGCGGGGCCCGGGAGCAGCCGCGGAAGCTGATGGAGCAGGCGGCGTTCGCGCGCGTCGTCGGCGCGGAGAACATCTGCGACAACGTGCTGGCCGCGATCGAGCGGGCGCGCGCGCTGCACGAGGCGCGTCAGCGGGACGCGGAAGGGGTCCCCAGAGCCTGAAGCATCCGCTCGGCCGCCTCGACGACGAGGCGCGCCACCTCCGGCGCGCGCCCCGGAAACAGGTGCTTCGAGGCCGCGACCGGCAGCAGCTCTCCGCGCGGGGCCGTCGCGGCGAGGACGGCCTCGACCTCTTCGATCGACCCGAACTCGTCGTCCGTTCCCTGGATGACGGCGAGCGGGCGGCCGAGCCGTGACAGCGCGTCGAACGGCCACAGGCGGACCGGGAGCCCGATCGCGATCAGCCCGCTGACGTTTTGGTCCGCGAGCGCTTGCGCGGCGGCGCACTGCGCGCCGAAGGAGTAGCCGACGAGGAGGTGCGGCCGTCCGGGTGAGAGAGCGCGGACCCACCGCGAGGCGGCGGCGAGGTCGCCGACCTCACCGCGCCCGTCGTCGTGGACTCCCTCGCTTCCTTCGACGTCGCGGAAGTTGAAGCGAAGCGTGGTGAGACCGATCCGGTTCAGCTCGCGGTCGACGTGGAAGATGACCGGGTTGTGGAGCGTGCCGCCGTACAGCGGGTGAGGATGCGCGATGGCCACGGTCGCCTTCGGATCGTCGGCGGTGCGCAGCGCCGCCTCGAGGCGGCCTACCGGACCTTCGATGAAGAGCTTGCGGGACGCGGTCATCGGAAGATTATTGCCGACGCGTCGTTGAAAGTCGCCCCGCGAAGCCTTGAGCCCATTCCGCTAGACTGGGCGCGGAGAAACCGGTGATCGATGAATTGACGGAAGCCGGGGCCGGCGGAGACCGCCACGCGGCCAGCTACCGCGACCTCGCTCGCCGGATTCTTGCCGCGGCCGAGGAGGGACGCCCGCGCGAGAGCTTCGTCGACCGCGCGCTGCGATTGCTGCTCGACGATGCCGAGGCGGCGCGCGTGGTGCTGCGTGTCCGGGAGCACGGCGACGAGGTCGTGCGAACGCTCGATGCGGGGGCCTCGACCGTGCGGAGGCGCCACGAGCCGGTCTCGGCCCCGCCGCCGGTGGCTACCGACGGCGACTGGCGGCGCGCGCTCGACCCCGACGGGTCGATGTCGACCCGGCTCGGGAGCGTCTTCGCGAGCGGCGCGCGTCTCGAGGCGCTCGCCGCGACCCCGACCGGAAGCCTCCCGCGCCACTTGCGCGGACTCGTCGTCCGCGACGCCTCGTCGGTGGCATGGATCCCTCTTGCCGTGAGCGAGGATCCGACGGCCGCGCTCGTGCTCGTCCGCGATTCCGGCGCGCCGTTCGACCGCCACGCGGCGCGGCTGTACGAGGGGCTCGCCCAGATACTCGTGGTGGCGCTCGACCAGCAGCGCGCGCGCTGGGCGCTCGCCGAACGCATCAAGGAGCTCACCTGTCTCTACGAAGTCGCGCGTGTCGCAGGAGATCGCGAGACCGCGCTCGACGAGGCCCTCTCGCGCGTGGCGGCCGCGCTCCCCCCCGCGATGCAGCACCCTTCGGCGGCGGGAGCTCGGATCGTCGTGGACGGCACCGACCACGCAACCCCCGGGTTGAGCGAGGGCCCCCACCGGCTGGCGGCGGACGTCGTGATCCAGGGGGTCACGCGCGGCGTCGTCGAGGTGATCTACGGAAGCGGCGTCGAGGCGGAGCCGTTCCTGCGGGAGGAGCGGGCGCTCCTGCGAGCGGTGGCGGGAGAAGTGGGTCGGCTCGTCGAGCGGGAGCGGGACGCGCGAGAGCACGCGCGATTGGAGGAGCAGCTTCGGCACGCGGAGCGCCTCGCGACGATCGGCACCCTCGCCGCGGGCGTGGCGCACGAGTTGAACGAGCCGCTCGGCGGTGTGCTCGGGTTGGCGCAGCTGGCGGCGAAGACCGAAGGCCTGCCGCCCACCGCCGCCGCGGACCTGGGCAAGATCATTCGCGCCGCGCTCCATGCGCGCGAGATCGTGCGCAAGCTCATGCTGTTCGCGCGGCACGAGCCGCCGCGGAAGAGCGTCGTTCGCCTCGAGGGCCTCGTGGGAGACGCTCTCGACCTGCTGGCGCCACGCTGCGCGCACGCGGGAGTGGCCGTCGAGCGCGAGTTCGCTGAGGGACTTCCCGACCTCGTCGCGGATGCGGGCCAGATGCGTCAGGTCGTGGTCAACCTCGCCGTCAACGCGATTCAGGCGATGCCGTCCGGCGGGACCCTCCGGGTGCGCATCACGGCCGAGAACGGTGCTCTCCTCCTGGAGGTCGCCGACGACGGCGCCGGCATGGACGACGCGACCCGCCGCCGGATTTTCACCCCGTTCTTCACCACGAAGGACGTCGGAGAGGGGACGGGGCTCGGCCTTGCCGTGGTGCACGGCATCGTGAGCTCTCATGGAGGAACAATCGCGGTGGACACGGCCCCCGGGCGCGGGAGCCGGTTCAAAGTGCGGCTCCCCACCGGCGCCGGCGCGACGCCGCGGGAGGAGGGGGCGTGACGGGCGCGAGCATCCTGGTCGTCGACGACGCCGCGGACACGCGCGAGGTGCTGCAGCGCAACCTCGTGGACGGTGGGCACCGTGTGCTCACGGCGCCAGACGTCGGCGCCGCGCTGCGGATCCTGGACGAGACGCCGATCGACCTCATCGTGACCGATCTCAAGATGCCGAAGGTCAGCGGCCTCGATCTCGTCCACCACGTCCGCGACAACCGGCCCGACGTCGAGGTCATCATGATGACGGGGTATGCCTCCATCGGCGGCGCGGTCGAGGCGGTGCATGCGGGGGCTGTCGATTACCTCGCGAAACCCTTCACGGACGGGGAGCTGCTCGCCGCCGTCGACCGTGCGCTCGCGCGCCTGGCCGACCGCCGCGCGGCGCGCGCCGAGGTCGAGGTCGCGGCACCGGCGGGCCTTCTGGGCCGGTCGCCCGCCATGCGCGAGGTCCATCGGACGATCGCGAAGGCCGCCGCCACACGCGCGACCGTCCTCATCACCGGGGAGAGCGGCACGGGCAAGGAGCTAGTCGCGCGCGCGATCCACTACGGGAGCGCTCGGGCCGCAGCCGCGTTCGTCCCGGTCAACTGCGGCGCGATTCCGGAGGGGCTGATCGAGAGCGAGCTGTTCGGGCACGTCCGGGGAGCGTTCACCGGGGCCACCGAAGCGCGCGCGGGCTTCTTCCTGACCGCGGACGGGGGCTCGATCTTCCTCGACGAGATCGGAGACCTGACGCAGGGGTTGCAGGTCAAGCTGCTCCGGGCGCTCCAGGACGGCGAGGTGACGATGGTCGGCGCCGCGCGCCCGCGGCGAGTGGACGTGCGCATCCTGGCCGCGACCAACAAGGCGCTGCGCGAGCTCGTCCGCAAGGGCACGTTCCGCGAGGACCTGTTCTTCCGACTCGACGTGCTCACGATCGACGTGCCCCCGCTGCGCGATCGGGGCGACGACGTGCTTCTGCTCGCGAGCCACTTCGCCGCGAAGTTCGCGGGAGAGATGTCCCGTCCGGTGCCGCGCCTCTCGGACGCGACTCTGGCCGTGCTCCGCGGGTACCACTGGCCCGGCAACGTGCGCGAGCTCGAGAACTTGATGCAGCGCCTGACCGTCCTGCTCGAAGGCGACGTGATCGACGTGGCCGATCTGCCGCCCCCCATGCGGTTCTCGGCGGCGGCGGGCTCGCCGGACCTGAGGTCGCTCGCCGAGGTCGAGGCCGAGCACATCCGGAGGGTCCTGGCGGCGGTCGGCGGCAACAAGACGCGAGCGGCGGAGATTCTCGGCCTCGACCGCAAGACGCTCCGCGAGAAGCTCAAGGTGCCCGGCGACCCGTGATCCGGCGGTGCGAAACGCCCCGCCGGGGGGATTCACCCCGGCCCCGCCCGCGAAAAAGCCGCCTGTCCTAGCGATTCCTGTCCGGCACGATCGTTGCCCTGAGGTCGTGGCGGAGGATCACGACGATGAGCACGATTCTGGAGCTTCCGGTTCGGGGCACGGTCAAGGGACTCTGCACGACTTGCGAGCATGCACCCCAGTGCACGCACCTGCGGCCGCACGACGTTCCGACACTCATGTGCGACGACATGGTCCCGCTTTCGATCGCGATCGCCCCCACGGCGGGAATCGATCCGGGTCAGGCCATCCCGGCGGGGAATCGCGTCGGGCCGAAAGGCCTGTGCGCGACCTGCACGCGCCACCCCTCGTGCCGATACCCCAAGCTCGAGGGCGGCGTCTGGCACTGCGAGGAATTCGATCCGGAGGTGACGCGATGAGCGGTGTGATGGCACGGCCGGCGGTCGCCCGACGGGGATCGGTCTACGAGGACGTCCGCCGGCAGTTCGACAGGGCCGCGGACGTCATGGGCCTCGATCCCGAGGTTCGCAAGATCCTCGAGACCACGACCAACGAGATTGTGGTCCATTTTCCCGTGAAGCTCGACGGCGGTCACATCGAATCGTTCACGGGCTACAGGGTCCAGCACAACAACGTGCTCGGACCGTACAAGGGAGGGCTGCGATTCCACCCGGCGGTCGACCTCGACGAGGTCCGTGCTCTCGCCTCGTGGATGACGTGGAAGACCGCCCTCGCCGGGATCCCCTTCGGCGGCGCCAAGGGAGGCATACAGATCGACCCGTCCAAGTACTCGAAGCGCGAGATGGAGCACATCACGCGCAGGTTCACGTTCGCGCTCGCGGGCAACATCGGCCCCGAGTACGACATCCCGGCGCCGGACGTGAACACCAACCCGCAGATCATGGCGTGGATCCTCGACACCTACCTTCAGATGATGCCCGCCCAGCAGCGCCAGAGCTGCACGCACGTCGTGACCGGAAAGCCGGTCGAGGCGGGGGGCAGTGTCGGGCGCGAGAAGGCGACGGGGCAGGGCGTTGCGTACTGCGTCGAAGCTTGGGCGGAAGATCACGAGCTCGAGATGGATGGCGCGACCATCGCGGTCCAGGGATTTGGAAACGTGGGATCCTGGGCGGCGCGCCTGCTCGCCGCCCAAGGCGCGAGGCTCGTGGCGGTGCAGGACGTCACCGGCGCGGTCGCCGCGCCGGGCGGGATCGATCCCGAGGCGCTGGCCGCCTGGGCGCAGGGACGCGGCGTCGCCGGGTTCCCGGGAGCGCGGCCGACGGACCCGGAGACTTTTCTCGAGACGCCTTGCGACGTCCTCATCCCCGCGGCGCTCGAGAAGCAGATCACGCGCGAAACTGCCGGAGCGCTGCGCTGTCGTCTCGTGGCGGAAGGCGCGAACGGACCCACGGATCCCGACGGCGACGAGATCCTGCGGGACCGCGGAATCGCGGTGATCCCGGACATCCTCTGCAATGCCGGCGGCGTGATCGTCAGCTACTTCGAGTGGTTGCAGAACAAGCGCGGCGAGTTCTGGGATCTGGAAGAGGTCGACCGGAAGCTGAGGCGGCGCATGCTCGGCGCCTACCAGAAGGTCTCCGACACGGCCCGCGCGCGGGGCGTGGACTGGCGCACGGCCGCCTACGTCGTCGCGCTGCAGCGCCTCGAGACCGTCTACAAGGAGCGCGGAATCTTCCCCTGATCCGGGTGGTTTCGGTTTCACAACCCGCCGTCTCTCACCGCGGGCTCCGCCGTCGAGACCTGCGATGGATGATCCCTCCGGTCCCGCCGCCTCTCGGAGGACGGTCCATGTCCCGTGGCGCGATTCGGCGCCTCGCCGGTGCGGCGTGGCTTCTCGTGTGGTGCGCGGCGCTGTGGTGCGTCGCCGCGCCGTGGCGGGATCTCGGCGGGCTCGAGAGCGAGTTCCTGCGCTGGCTGGAATGGTGGGCGCTGTTCGGCGGCCTGGCGCTCGGGTTCACGGTCGGGCGCGGCGTGCGCGACGTGGCGTCGACCGAGAACGGCCGCACGCACGCGGCGGCGCTGCGGCTCCTCCTCTATCCGCCGGCGCTCCTGACGGCGACGTCGCTGGTCGCGCTGACGGCAACCGGGGGGCGGCGCGGCGTCATCGGCGTCGTGGTCACGGCGTTTCTGTCGTACTGGGCGGGGCTCGACGTCGCGGTCGGCGCGGTCCCGCTGATGGAGGGGAAGGACTACGCGTTCGAGCGGCGCATCGCCCCGGACGACGACGAGGCGCGACCGGACGAGCGCGACCTGTGGGATCGCTTCTGAGGCTCGGGCGCGGGAGCTTGCGCGGCGGCAACGACCTTCCGCGTGGCTCCGGAGTGCGCGACGCGATCGAGATCCAAGGGCGAGACGAATCGCAGCCGGCTCGAGCGTGGGAGCGAGGCCTCGAGCGTCACGCGGTAGACGTCGATCGTCAGCCGGTCGTCGAGAATCGCATGCCGAATCCGGGCGACCCGTCCGCCGATGCCGACGGTGAGGTGATGCCGCGTCTCGAGAGCCCGGGCGAGCGCCCGGCGCGCGTCCCGGCCCGCGGGGACCGCGACGATCGGGACGTCCCACTCCCCTCGCAACACGGCTCCCGGATGGCGGCGCTCGAGCAGGACCTTTCCGCGCCGCTCGATCCATGCGGCCGCGGCCAGGACGGATCGCGCGGCCGCCGTGGTCCTCCGTGCGGGATACGCCTCGGGACTCCCGGCGGCGCGGGCGGCGCACTCCCGTGCGAGAGGGCAGTCGCCGCAGCGCGGCGCCCGCGGCGTGCAGACGGTCGCCCCGAGCTCCATGATCGCCTGGTTGAGGTCGCCGGGATCGCGGCCGGGAACGAGCGCTTCGGCGACCGACCACGCGGTTCGATCGAGGCCGGGCCCCGGCGGAGTCCCGATGGCGAACACACGGGCGAAGACGCGCTTGACGTTGCCGTCCACGATGGGGGCGGGAGCGGCGAACGCCAGGCTCGCTATGGCGCCGGCCGTGTACCGGCCGATGCCGGGGAGCGAGAGCAACGTCTCCGTCGTGTCCGGAAGCGATCCGTGATGCCGCTCCATCACCGCGATCGCGCCCCTGCGCAGGTTGCGCGCGCGGGAGTAGTACCCTAGACCGCTCCAGGCCGCGAGGACGTCGTCCTCCCGGGCCGCGGCGAGCGTTTCGACGTCCGGAAACCGGTCCAGGAAGCGCTCCCAGTAGGGCACGACGGCGGCGACCGTCGTCTGCTGGAGCATCACCTCCGAGACCCAGATCGCATACGGATCGCGCGTCCGCCGCCACGGGAGGTCCCGCTTGTGGCGGCGGTACCAGCGGATCAGCGGGGATCTGAGCCTCCGGATCGCGGTCCGCCCGAATGCCTCAGCGGCCATGGCTCGCGAGGAGCGCGGCACCGGCCGCCGTGCGGTCGGTGCGCGCATCGACGTCGACCGGCACCCCCATCCGGTCCGAGATGCGGGCGACCAGATGAGGCGAGAACGCGAGCCCTCCGGTCGCGACGAAGCGTTGCGGGAGCGCGCCTGCCTCGCGGAGCAGATCGGAGATGCGACCGAACCGGGAGGCCAGGTCCTCGAGGGTGCCGCGCACGATCTCCTCCGGGGTGAATGATCCGGCCTCGACGTCGAACCGTGGCGTGACGTCCCAGTCCGGCGTCCCGGTTCCTTCGAGGGCCGCCACGACTGCGGGCACGCGCGCGGCCGCGGCACCCCGGGCTGCGATGCGGGGGACGGGAAGCGAGTCCCACCCGCCGGAAGCGCCCGCCCTCGCGAGCCCGGACGCGAGCCCGTGCACCGTTCCTTCGAGTCCGTAGACCGGACCCGCGCGGTCCTCGTAGAGGAGCGTGGTCAGCAGCCCGTCGGCCGCGCGCCGCCGGCGCCCCGTCGGGACCACGACGAACCCGCCCGTGCCAAGCACGAGCACCCCGGTCCGCGCGTCCGCGACCGGACCGACGCACGCGCGTGCCGCGGAGCCGACGTCGCCCAGAAGGGCCCGCATCGGAATCCGGCGGCGTCCGAGGCGCAGCGCTCCTCGCGCGCGCGCGGATGCGGCGACCGGGGGCCAACAGTCCACCGGAACGCCGAGCGCCTCGCACAGTTCGTGCGAGAAGCTCCCGTGACGCAGGTCGAACGCCAGGGTCCGCTGGGCCAGCGACGGGTCGCACGCGGCGGCGGAGCGGCCGCACAGGCGCGCGACGAGGAAGGCTCCGAGCGGGCCCGCGACGTACCGCCCCGAGGCCAGACCGCGCGCGAGATCGGCGTGGTCGGTGAGGAGCGCCGCGAGCCGGATCGCTCCGTAGGGATACCGCGCCGTCAGCCCCGTCGCCCGCCGGATCCGGTCCTCGAGACGGGCGAGCGCGGGAGGGGGCACGTACGGCCGCCCGGCCCGCCACGACGCGACCGGGGTGAGCGGCTCGACGTCGGACTTGCGCCAGACCAGGATCGAGGACCGCTGGACGGCGAGGCCCGCGCAGGCGATCTCCCGGCGCGCTCCGTCCGCGACCGCGGCCGCCGCGCGCACGACCGAGGCGGCGATCGCCAGCGGATCCTGCACGATCGCCCCCGACCGCCCGCGGCGCGAGCCGACGGCGACCGACCGCGACGCGACGACGTCTCCGGACCTGTCGACCAGGACGGCGCGCGTGCCGCCGCTTCCCTGGTCGATCCCCAGCGCCAGCGCGCGCGCGTCGCCGGGGGACTCGTCCGCCGCGAGATGACGGATCATCGCGCGCGGATCGTCCGTGAAGATGCCGTCGGCACCCGTCGCGGCGAGGCTTCGGGCCTTGCCGACTCGGTTGACGGTGTAGGGGATCACGCCGAGCCCCGCGGCGTGAGCGCGCTCGATGTAGGCGGACGAGCAGAGGAGATGGTTCGGATGGAGCGTCGAGGCGCCGGTTCTGTGAGCCCACCCGATCGGGTCGCGCCGCTCCGAGAATCCCACGGTCAGGGCGACGTCGAGCCCCGCGGCGCGGGACGAGGCGTACGCGAGGATCGGCCAGCACGACGACGAGAGCGTCACCCCCCGCAGTCCGCCGGTTCGGGAGAACGCCGCGAGCGCCGCGTCGACGGTCGCGCGATCGGCACGCGAGGCGTCGTCCCTGTCACCCACCGCCTTCACCTCGACGATGATCGCCGCGCGGGGCCTCACGATCGCGAGCGCGTCGTCGAGGTCGATCAGGGGCTCGCCGCGGAAGCGGCTCGCGAAGCGCGCGCCGGCATCGACGCGTGCGAGAGCCGCCCAGTCCTTCCCCCGCAGGGGGCCCCGGGCGTCGGTCGTCCGGTCGAGCGTGGTGTCGTGGAGAAGGACCGCGCGGCCGTCGCGGCTCAATCCGACGTCGATCTCGATGGCGTCGGCTCCGGAATCGAGCCCGGCCTCGAGCGAGACGGCGGTGTTCTCCGGTGCGCGGGCCGCCGCCCCGCGGTGTCCGACGACCAGGAAACGCTTTCCGGCAACGAGCACCGGCTACTCGGCCGGGCGCATGTGCGTGAGACGGAGGCGCTCGACCGGCCGGCCGCCGAGGACGTGCTCGCGGAAGATCTCGTCGACGTCCTCGAGGCGGACGCCCCCGTACCAGATCGCCTCCGGGTAGACGACGATCGTCGGGCCGTGGGCGCACTGATCGAGGCAGCCGGCGCCGTTGACCCGGATCCGTCCCTTGAGGCCCGCTTCGCGGGCCAGGATCTTCAGGCGATCGCGGATCGCCTTCGAGCCCTTGGCCGCGCAGCACCCTTTCGGGTCGGCGGGGTCGCGCGCGTTTTCGCAGACGAACACGTGACGCTCGTACGGCGGCATGGACGGATTGTACCCGCGGCCCCCGGGCTTGCTACAATCCCGGGCCCACGTGCCAGACGGGAGATACACGATGCCGCAGAAGTCCGCCGAGCAGCTCAAGCAGAAGACCGCAACCCTGAGGAAGAAGCTCGCCGAAAAAGGACCCTCGCTCGATCTGCCGAAGCGCCGCGCGCTCGCCAAGCGGGTCCGCCGCGCGCAGCGCCGGCGCCGGGCGCTCGAAGCGCGCGCCAAGCGGCTCGCCGGTCCGGCTCCGAAAGCCGAGTAGCCTCACCTCGGCTTGACGAGCGCCTTCGCGAGGATCCAGTCGACGAGCCCCGGAGCGACGTGGTTCCCCCAGTTCATCAGCTTCGCCTCGGCGGACAGGATGACCTCGCGGCGCTCCGAGCGCGCCATCCGCACGATCGCGCGGGCGACCGACTCCGCCGAGTGGCGGGCCACGCGGAAGCTGGGCCGCTGCGGGCCCACGCGCCGCTTCATCTCGTCGAGCTCGGTGAGAGTCGACGACGGGCAGATCAGACCGATGGTCACGCCGGTCCCATGCAGCTCGGGGCGTAGCGCCTCGGCCATCCCGTGGAGGGCGAACTTGCTCGCGGAGTACGCGGTGTACCCGGGCGTCCCCCGCTTTCCGACGATCGACGAGACGACGAGGATGCGCCCGGACCCCCGCGCGATCATGCCCCGGAGGAACGGCCGGATCGTCCGGAACACCCCGACCACGTTGACCTCCAAGATCTCCTCGAGGGCGGCATCGCTCGTCTCGGTCATTCGGGCGTCGAGCGCGATCCCGGCATTCGCGACCAGGATGTCGGGGGTGCGGTAGCGCGCGAGCACCGCGGCGGCGAGGGCGTCCATCGAGTGCCCGTCCGCCACGTCGGCGACCATCGGCACGATCCGGCCCCCCGCATCCGGCTCGGCGGCGAGCCGCTCGAGCAGCTCCTTCCGGCGCGCGACCGCGAGCACCGTCGCGCCCTCCTTGGCGAAGGCGAGGGCCGCCGCCCGGCCGATTCCCGCCGATGCACCGGTGACGAGGACGACGCGCGTGTCGGGGGAAGCGGTCATCGCGGCGCATTCTAGAACGGGGCCGGGGAGCCCCCGTCGAGTCCGTAAAAGCTCCTGAGGTCGGCTAGGCGGCGAGCGATCTCGGCGTTTCCCGTCAGCCGTGGGGCCGTGCGCTCGAGAAGCGCCAAGGCGCGTCCCGGCATTCCCTGGGACGCGAAGAACGTGGCCGCGGAGGCGATAGCCCCCGCCCCCGCGGTCTCCGCGTGCGCCTCCGCGTCGACCGCGGGGCGCAACGCATTCGCGATCACCGAAGCACCGGGATCGCCCCGTCCTCCGGCCTCACCGAACGCCACCGCTGCTTCCTCGCTCCGGCCCGTATGGAGCAGCCAGTCTCCCAGGGTCCGCAGCACGAGCGGATCCTGGTCGTCGAACCGGGTCGCCGTCTCGATCGCCGCGTACGCCTCGACCCAGCGCAGCTGGTCCATCAGCGCTCGGGCCCGGGCGATCGCCACGCGCGCGCGGACGTACCGATCGACCCCGTGGGCCGAGATCGACTCCTCCGCCGCCTTCTCTCCGCGGGCGATGCGCTGCTCGAGGAGCTCCGCTTCGGGGAGTCTGCCGGCGCGCCGGAACGCCGCGAGCGCCTCGTCGTCGCGCCCGGCGTCGAGCAGGTCTTCGCCGAAGGCGACCACGACGCGCACGTCGGCGCGAGGGTCCTCGGCCGCGGCGGCCAGCTCGCGGATCGCCTCGTCGCGCCGCCCCGCGGCCACGAGGAGCTCGGCGTGACGGACCTGCAGGTCGACCCGCCCGGGTTCGCGCGTCATCGCCGACGAGCACGCCTCGAGGAGGGCACGCGAATCCGGCGGCGGCGAGATCGTCCCGCTCCGGTTCGGCGCCACCTCGAGGATCGCCACGTCGCGTGCCTCGTAGATCCTCGTGTACGTGTAGGCCGGATCACCCGGGAGCACCTCCATCGGGAAGAACCGCCCGAACATCGAAGTCGGCACGACCAGGTAGCGCGCACCGGCACGGGCGATCCGGGACCTCCATCCCGAAGGGGAAAGGTCCTCGAACCTCACCGGCTCCTGCACGAGATGCGAGGTCAGGCCGACGTCAGAGTGCCGCGTCAGAACGACCGCGTCCTCCGGGGCGTGCTCGCGCAGGAACCGGCCAGCGGCGAGCCAGTCGGCGAAGTAGAGAGGGGGGATCCGGTGCTCGTAGAAGGCGTCGCGCTCCTCCCGCCACGCGGTGTTGTCGCGGACGATGGCCGCCGACGCGGCCGCCTGCCAGGCCGAAAGCAGGACGCCGGCCGCGATCGCCACCGAGACGGCCGCGGTGCCGCCGGACTTCGGCAGCTTCCGCCGGCAAGCGGCGACGCCCGCGGGAACGGCCGCCCAGGCCAGCGGAACCAGCGGCCAGGCCAGGCGCTCGTGACGCGGCGGGTAGATCACGAGCGCGGCGAAGAACAGCACCGCATAGATCGCGATCAGGGACCCGTCCCGCCTGCGGGCCGAAAGGCCCGCCACGACGAGCGCAACGATCCCCGCGGCGACCGCCCAGCCGAGCCCGTGCAATCCTCCGAGGTCGGGGGTGCCGCGGATGGTCAGGCGCTCGTAGAGCGGCCGTCCCGGCCACAGGCCCGGGAGCAGGACGTCGGAGAACAGGCTCGCATAGAACCCCGCCGCCTCGACGCGCGAGCGCAGGAGGCTCCCGGCTCCCGACTGCCTGAACAGCGCTGCGATGGAGCTCGTGTAGGTCGGCCCGGCGGCGAGATGGTTCCGAAGCGCCCACGCACCCGAAACGAAGAGCGAAGCGGCCGGCGCCGGCCACCACGCGCGGCGACGCCGGTCGAGCGCGATCCAGACGAGCGCCGCCACCGCAAGCGCCACGCCGACGCTCCTGAGCAGCGAGGCCGCGACCAGGAGCGCCCCCGCGAGGGCGATCTCGCGCCGTCCCGGCGCGTCGTCGCGCCGCGTCATCAGGAGCATGGCGGCGATCGTGCAGAGGATGTACGGGACCTCGGTGACGACCTCGGTCGCGTGGAGAAGCGTGTACGGGGACGAGGCCACGAGCACCAGCACGAGCCCCGCGCCGAGGTCGCCGGCGTCCCGCCGGGCCAAGGCGAACAGCAGCGCCAGCATCGCCACCGCGCAGGTCAGCACGACGGTCTTGGCGGGGACGACGTGCAAGGGAGCGACGCGCGCGACCGGTGCCAGCAGGAGTGAGAGGCCTGGCGGACGCAGCGTCTCGAGAGGCCGGTCCTTCCGGTCGATGTCGCGGTACCCGTCGAACGTGGCCAGCGATCTCGCCCCGAACAGATAGCCCGGAGAGTCGGGCTCCAGCAAGCAGAAGGCATTGAGCCGGAGGATCCCGGCGAGGGCGAAGAGAATGGCGATCGCCGCGACGGCAATCCGGGAGAGGCGCGCGGCCGTCAACTAGACGTCCTCGACCGCCGTGACCTTCAACGAGACGAGATCGGACAGACGCGCCTCGAGGACGTCCCCGGGAACCACCGGGCCGACTCCCGCCGGCGTCCCGGTGAACAGGAGATCGCCCGGATCGAGGGTGATCCAGCGCGAGACGTAGGCGACGAGGTCCTCCACGCGATTGATCATCCGCGCCGTCGTGTCTTCCTGCCGGACCTGGCCGTTGACCGACAGCGCCAGCGAGAGCGCGCCCGGATTCCCCACCGCCTCCTTGGGGACGACGAGGGAGACGGGGGCAGCCGAGTCGAATCCCTTCGCGAGGTCCCACGGCTCGCCCTTCGACTTGGCGTCGGCCTGCAGGTCGCGAAGGGTGAGGTCGATCCCCACCGCGTACCCCCGCACGTGATCGAGGGCGCGCTCCGCGGGGATCGCGCGCCCGCGGCTGCCGATCACCACGACCAGCTCGACCTCGTGATGGATCGAGCCCAGACCCCGCGGGAGCCGAACGATTCCGCCGTCGGCCACGAGCGACGACGGCGGCTTCAGGAACATCACCGGGAGCACCGGCTTCGCGTGCCCCATCTCCTTGTTGTGGTCGGAGTAGTTCCGGCCGACGGCGAGGATCTTCCCGACCGGAATGCGCCGTCCCGATCCCTTCTCGACGACGTGCGCGCGCTCGGGTGCTGCGCCGATCTCCGGCCGGAACGGCCAGAGATGCCAGGTCCCCTGGGCCGTCGCGACGAGGGTGCCCCGCTCGTCGCGCGCCTCGCCTTGCACGAACGCGAGACTCTTGCCCTTGCGCAGCACGCGGCCCGTCGCGACCAATCGTCCCTCGTGCGCGCCGGCGAGGAACTGCACCGACAGAGCCGTGGTCGCGCACCACCACTCCGCGGGGATGGCGGAGATCACGGCGGCCCCCATCGCCGAGTCCAGCAGCGAGGAGACGACGCCGCCGTGAGCTACTCCGCGGTTGTTCGTGTGGTGCGAGGCCAGCGTGATCTCGGCCGTCGCCTGACCGTCCGCCATCTGCGCGACCTCGATGCCGAGGTACTGGTTGAACGGCGGCGCCGGCATGGGGCAGATCATAATCGCGGTTGATGCCGGATGCTCCGGCAGTATAGAAAGCCGCCATGGGAGAGCCCGGACCCGCCAGGACACCGACCGAGTCGAGGATCCGGGAGGCGCTGGCGGCCTCTCCGGATCTCGCCGACCGCATCGCCCGGCAGCTTCTCATCGTCCTGCACAGCGAAGGGCACGTCTCGATCGACACGATCTACGAGGAAGCCCGCGCCAGCGCCGGTCATGCCCCGGCCGCCCCGGCGCACGACGATCCCAACCGGCCCGGGGCGGCTCCGTGGAGCGCGGGGGAGAAGGACGCGGTGCGCGAGGTCGTGCTCCGGCACGCCGCGGAGCGCCTCCCCCCGGAGCGGGTGGACGACGTCGTGGCGATCGTCCGCCGGCGCGAGGAGGCCGAAGGGCTCGAGAGCATCGCGAGCCTTCCGGACGTCTCGTTCGCGGTCCTGGCCGACCGCGTCCGGAGGTTCTGCAAGCTTCCGCGGGGGAGCGAGCGGCTCGCCCCGGCCCAAACCACCGGCCTCCGCGTGGCCCTGACCCGTAGCTTCATCTCGGACCAACTCGAGTTCATCGGCGTGGCGAAGAACTACCTCCGCGTGACGGATTTCGAGTGGATCCTGGACCGGGTGATCGGCCCGGCAAAGGGGCAGGGCAGGATCGGCGGCAAGGCCGCGGGCATGTTCCTCGGCCACCGGGTGCTCCAGGGAGAGCACGGAGAGCGTCACGGCGAGGAGGAGGCGCAGGTCAACCTTCCCGAATCCTGGTTCATCCGGTCCGACGTGATCGAGCAGTTCATGCACCTCAACCGGCTCGACGAGTACCAGAGCCAGAAGTACAAGCCGGCGGAGGAGGTGAGGAACGAGTATCCGCTCGTACGCCAGATTTTCCAGGAAGGGGAGTTCCCCGCGGAGATCGTGACGCAGCTCGAGGCGCTGCTGACGCAGATCGGGCCGCATCCGGTGATCGTCCGGAGCTCCAGCCTGCTCGAGGACCGGTTCGGCGCGGCGTTCTCCGGGATGTACGCGAGCGTGTTCCTCGGAAACCAGGGTCCCTTGCACGGCCGGCTTCGGGCCATGCTGTCCGCCATCAAGGAGGTCTTCGCGTCGACGCTGGCGCCGAACCCGCTCGTCTACCGGCGGCGGCACAACCTGATCGACTACAACGAGGACATGGCGATCCTGATCCAGAAGGTGGTCGGCCGCCGCCACGGCCGCTACTTCTACCCCGAGATCGCAGGGGTCGGCTTCTCGCGCAACGAGTTCCGCTGGTCGCCGCGGATCCGGGCCGAGGACGGGCTGGCGCGCCTGGTGCACGGCCTGGGCACCCGCGCGGTCGATCGCACCGGAAACGACCACTGCCGGCTGGTGGCGCTCGGCGCGCCGACGATGCGCCCCGAGGTCTCTCCGGAGCGCCAGGCGCGGTACTCCCAGCGATTCGTCGACGTGATCGACCTCGAGGACAACCGCTTCGGAACGATCCCCCTCGAGCGCCTGCTCGAGGAGGGCATGGACGCGCCCGGCCTCGAGGTCGCGGCCTCGGTGCGCACCGCCGACGGGCTCATCGAGCCGACCGGCAGCCTGTCCGGCGCATCGCGCGACAAGATCATCCTCACGTTCGACCGCCTGCTCGCGCGCACGCGATTCGCGCGGCTGATGCGCGACCGGCTGCGGCGACTCGAGGACGTCTACGGGACCCCGATGAACGTGGAGTTCGCGCAGGTCGAGGACAGCTTCTACCTGCTCCAGTGCCGGCCGCTCGTGCAGGCCGAGGCGGCGGACGACGCGCGTCTGCCGCGCGGCGTCGCCTACGACCGCGTGATCTTCGCCACGCGCGGCATGGTCCGCTCGGGGGTCGTGCGCGACATCGAATACGTGGTGCTCGTCGACCCCCGTGCCTACGAGGTGGCGGACGCCGAGACCCGGATCGCCGTCGCCCGCGTCGTCGCACGGATCAACGACGCGCTCGAGGGGAAGTCGTTCCTCCTGATGGGGCCCGGGCGATGGGGCTCGAACGACCCGCGCCTCGGGGTCAAGGTCGCCTACGCGGACATCAACCATTGCAGCGTGCTGATCGAGATCGCGCACCGCCGCGGCGATTTCGTCCCGGAGGTCTCCTACGGGACCCACTTCTTCCAGGACCTCGTCGAGGACGGGATCTACTACCTGGCGCTGCATCCCGAGGACGAGGGCGGGCACTGGCGCGCCGAGTTCGTCGTGCACGCCCGCAACGCGGTCGGCGAGCTCTCCCCCGCGGACGCGCGCATGGAGCACGTCGTCCACGTCGTGCGCGTCGCGGACGCCGCCCCCGGCCGCAGCCTCCATCTCGCGATGGACGGTGAGGCCGGGGAGGCGATGTGCTGGCTGGAGTGACCCGACCTAGGCCCAGCCCCTCAGGCGGACGGCCTCGGCGACGCGGTTGACCGACACGAGGTACGCCGCGGTGCGGTTGTGGACCTTGTACTTCGTCGCCATGTCGTGAACGGCGTGGAAGGCGGAGGTCATCTTCGAGTCGAGCCGCTTGTGGACCTCGCCCTCCTCCCAGTAGTACTGGTAGGCGTTCTGCACCATCTCGAAGTACGACACCGTCACGCCCCCCGCGTTGCAAAGGAAATCGGGGATCACGTACACGCCGTTCTTGTGCAGCACGGCGTCCGCCTCGGGGGTCGTCGGGCCGTTGGCGAGCTCCGCCTGGATCTTGGCCTTGACCTTGCCCGCGTTGTCGGACGTGATCACGTTCTCGAGCGCCGACGGGAAGAGCACGACGACATCGAGCTCGAGGATCGCCTCGTTCGAGATCGGCGTCGCTCCGGGGAAGCCCACGACCGATCCGGTCTCCTGCTTGTGCTTCTCGACCGCGGCCGCGTCGAGCCCGTTGGTGTTGAAGATGCCGCCGCGCGAATCGGAGACCGCGACGACCTTGAGGCCGAGCATCTGCTGACCGAGGGAGTGCGCGAAGGACCCGGCGTTCCCGTAGCCCTGGATCGCCGCGCGGGCGCCCGAGAGCTGGAGGCCGAGGACCTTGGCCGCCTCCCGCACGCAGAACAGCCCTCCGCGGGCGGTGGCGTCGCCGCGCCCCTTCGAGCCGCCCAGGGCGAGGGGCTTGCCGGTGATCACGCCGAACTCGTTATGGCCGCGGAGGAACGAGTACTCGTCCATCATCCACGCCATGATCTGCGGCGTCGTGTAGACGTCGGGGGCGGGAACGTCCTCGAACAGCCCGAGCACGCGGCCGACCTGTCGGACGTACGTCCGGGAGAGGCGCTCCAGCTCGCCGGGGGACATCTCCTTGGGGTTGCAGATCACGCCGCCCTTGCCGCCGCCGAGCGGGATGTCGACCACCGCGGTCTTCCAGGTCATCCACGCCGCGAGCGCGCGGACCGTGTCGACCGTCTCGTCGGGATGGAACCGGATGCCTCCCTTCGTCGGGCCCCGCGAGTCGTTGTACTGGACCCGGAATCCGTGGAAGACCTTCGTGGTGCCGTCGTCCATGCGGACCGGCAGGGTCACGTGGAGCTCCCGGACCGGCCAGCGAAGGAATTCGTGGATCGCCGGGTCGAGCTTCAGGATCCGCGCCGCCTCGTCGAGCTGGCGCTGCGCGATGTGGAAGGGATTGTTGGAGTCGGACATGGGTCGTCTCTCCTGAAGCTCCGCGACGGTTAGGAGATCGCGCGGAGCAGCCGAGCATCTTCCTTCCGCGCCGCGTCGTCGTCAAGGCGAGGCACCGGGGAATTCGGCGCCGTTTCGTCGGGTATGGCCGGCCGCCTCCCGGCCGTGCTCAGCCGCCCCCGGTCGCCCGAAGGATCATCTCGAGGTCGTCGGCCCCGCGCGTCGCCATCATCCAGAAGCTCGCAAGAACCAGGACGATCGAGCCCCACGCCAGCACGACCCACAGGGTCTCGGTCGCTCGGTTGCGGAACGGCCCCGACGGAGCGACGAAGCCGAGGGCGCAGCCGGCGAGGAAGCCCCCGAGATGGTTCAGAAAGTCGATCCCCGGCAAGAAGCTCATGAACAGCATCAGCACGACGTTCTGGGTCATCACGGAGCGCAGGCGCTGCCCGTAGGCGCCGCCGATCCGGTAGCCGTGCACGAGGAGCAGGCCGTGGTGGCCGCTGCGGGCCCCCGAGGCACCGACGGTGTGCGTGTCCCTGAGGAATTGGCTGCACGCGCTCCCCGCGACACCGCACGCCACGTAGATCGCGGCGAGGCGCTCGGTGCCGAACTCCTCCTCGACGAGCGGCCCGAGGGCCACCAAGGCCCACGAGTTCATCGCGATGTGCAGGAGCCCGCCGTGGAGGAAGACGGGCGTCACGAGGCGCCACCATTCTCCGAGCTGCCTCGTCAGCACCGACAGCCCCGAGCCGTAGCGCACGAGCGTGTACTGGTCGAAGCGCAGCAGGCGCGAGATCGGAGAGGCGGGCTCCTCGCCTCCGGTGACGGCCGGGTGGAGGAGCATGACGGCGAAGATGCCGACGTTCGCCGTCAGGATGAGGAAGGTCGTCGCGGTGGCCCCCGGGATCAGGTTCGACACGAGCCGCGTGAGACCCGGGGCGCGCATGGACGACAGCGAGGACCCGCATTCCGTGCAGGTGCGCGCCGAGCGCGGGACCAGCGCGCGGCAGGACGGGCACATCTTGTAGGCCGATCGTGCGGAGCGGAAGGCCATCTCCGCCCGCATCCCGGCCTCGCCGAGATCGCGGCGCCGCTGGTTCCACCGCCACCTCAGCCTCGTGCCGTTGAAGCCCAGGGCATCCGCGACGGAGGCCACGATCGCCACGATCTTGTCGCCGAAGCCTCCGGGCTCGTCGGCCAACTCAGGCTCCCTGGAAGACGGGCGCCTTCTTCCCGAGGCTCGACAGGCCTTCGAACGCGTCCTTGGTCGAGAAGATCTCCTCGAGGTGCGACATCTCCATCGCGAGGCCGGCGTCGAGGGGCACACCCGAGCCGCTCTCGATGAGCAAGCCTGCGATCCGCAGCGCGATCGGCGCCTTCGCCCCGACGCGCTTCATCGCCTTCGCGAGCGCTTCGTCGCCTCCGGTGTCCGCCGCCCCGGTTCTCAGGTGCTCCGCGTCGTTCCCGGCGAAGAACGACGCGAGCGCCGCGTGCTTGGCGTCCAGGGTCTTGACGACACGGGGACGGATGCCCTTGAGGACCGCGGCGCGGCACGCGGCGTCGAGCTCCTCGTGGGGCACGACCTCGTCGATGAAGCCGATCGCCTCCGCCTCGGCGGCCGGGAGCATCTGCCCCGTGAAGACCAGCCAGCGCGCCAGCCCGACCCCCACGCGCCGCGTCGTGCGCTGCGTGCCCCCGAGCGCCGGGTAGATGCCGATGCCGGTCTCGGGGAACGCGAACGTGGCCCGCTCCGTGGCGATCAGGCGGTCGCAGGCGAGAGCCAGCTCGAGGCCGCCCCCCAGGGCCAGGCCGTGAAGCCGGGCAATGACCGGCTTGGGCGAAGCGTCGATGTCGTTCAGGAGCGCCTGCCCGGCCTTGGTGAACGCGACGATCCGGGCGAGGTCGCCGGACTTCATGTTCCGGACGAAGAAGCGGACGTCGGCCCCCGCGATGAACGCCTTGCCGGCGCCCGCGATGACGATGCCCTTGACTTTCGGGTCGGCCTGGGCGTCGCGGAACGCCTCGTGGAGCTGCTCGACGACCGTCTCGTTCAGCGCGTTCATGGCGTCCGGGCGCTTGATCGTGATCGTGGCGACGCCGTCCTTGGTGGCCGTCTCGACCAGCCGGAAGGCGAACGGCGCTCGCGAGCGCCACTGCAGCGAGAGGATCCCCGACACGGGGATGTCCCAACCGCCGCCGAACTGTCCGACGAGATCCCCGGCCTTCATGATGTCGTACGCGTTGATCAGCTCGAACGGGCCCTTCGGCCATCGCAGGCCGACGCGCGCGCCGATGTCGGTGTCCTCGATGGTCCCCACGCCCTCGTCGACGAGCGAGGTCGCGACGAGGAACGTGACGGCGAGAAGGCGCTCGGCGACCGCGTCGAACCGCGACCCGTCCGGCGTTCCGGCGAGGTCCCAGGGCTTCCCGGCGGCGACCTGGGCCGCGAGCAGCGCCGCCGGCGCGTAGAACGGGCCGAACGCCTCCCCGAGCGTGCGGGCCGCGTGCATCGCGATCGGGACACCCGTGACGTTCATCAGCTCGAACGGTCCCATCCCGACGCCGAAGGTCTTCTTCGCGGCCGCCTCGATCGTCGCGATGCCGGCGACTTTCTCCTCGAGGAGGCGAACGGACTCGTTGAGCCAGGGGACGAAGAAGCGGTTGACGATGAACCCCGAGGCGTCGGCCGATCGTATCGGCGTCTTCCCCATCATCTCTTGCGCCGTCCAGGCAGCGTCCACGACCGCGGGGTCGGTGGCCTCGCCGGGGACGACCTCGACGAGGCGGTTCTTCGCCGGATGGTAGAAATAATGGAGGCCGAGCATGCGCTCGGGGTGTTTCATCTCCTTGGCGAGGTCGGTCACCGCGAACGACGACGTGTTCGTCGCCAGGATCGCGTCCGCGCGGCAGACCTCCTCGAGGCGCGCGAACACCTTCCTCTTGACGTCGAAGTCCTCGAACACCGCCTCGATCGCGAGGTCGACGCCGGACAGCCGGGACCAGTCGGCGGTGCCGGTGATCCGCTCGCGGATCGCCTTCGCGGCGTCGGGGCGGAAGATCTTCCGCTCGACGCCCTCCGCCAGGGTCTTCTCGATCGTCGCGAGGCCCCGCGCGACCTTCTCGTCGTCGAGATCGACGAGGACGACCGGAAATCCCTCGGTCGCCGCCTTCTGCGCGATGCCGCTTCCCATGTTCCCGGCGCCGATGACGGCGATCGATCGGATCGTGCGAGTCGTGGACATGCCAGAGGGCTCCTTTGCGGCGAGAAGACCTGAAACGAAAGGTGAAGTCTAGCGCACGAGGAACATCGCGACGACGGCTGCGCTCAGGAGGCCGGTCGCGAAGTAGACCGAAGGGCGGGGCTTCCGGGAGAGTGCCGCGAGCAGCGCGACGACCCCGCCACCCGAGGCGAGACCGATGACCGCGGCGCTCCTCGGTAAGGGCGTCGCCGCCATGAGCAGTACCAGCGCCGACAGCATGAGCACTCCCTGCGCGGGGATGCTGGCCGAGCGGGCGATCGCGCGCGCCTCCTCGAGCCGTCCCGCGGCCTCGAGCGATCCCGCTCGCGCGAGACGGGCGCAAGAGAACGCCAGGAACATGATGGGGCCGGCGGAGAGGAGACGGGGGCTCATGCTTGGGATCATACCGCCCGCATATCCCTGATAACATTCGCGAGATGCGCGAGATCAGGACGATTTGCGTCGTCGGCACGGGAACGATGGGGCGCGGGATCGCCCAGAACGCCGCCACGTCGGGGTACGACGTCGTGATGGTCGACGCCGCGGAGGCGCAGCTCGCTTCGGCCATGGCGGCGCTGCGCGAGACGCTGGACGGGCTCGTGGCGAAGGGGAAGCTTGCCGACGAGGCGCGTGCGGCGGCGCTGGCTCGCCTGCGATCGGCGGCGAGTCTCGACGAAGGGGTCCGGGCCGCCGATCTCGTCGTCGAGGCCGTCCCCGAGTCGCTCGACCTGAAGCGCGCGATCTTCCGGGAGGCGGACGCGGCGGCGCCGGTTCACGCCGTGCTCGCGACGAACACGTCGTCCCTTCCCGTCGGCGAGATCGCTCGCGCGACACGGCGGCCGGAGCGGGTCGTGGGCATGCACTTCTTCAATCCGGTGCCGGTGATGACGCTCCTCGAGGTCGTGCGCGCGAGCGAGACCTCCGACGGTGCTCTGGCCGCCGCCGTCGCGGTCGGGCGGTCGATGGGGAAGGACCCGATCGTCGTCAAGGACGCGCCGGGATTCGCGACGAGCCGGCTCGGCGTCCTCCTCGGACTGGAGGCGATGCGGATGCTCGAGCAGGGCGTGGCGTCGGCCGAGGACATCGACAAGGCGATGACGCTCGGGTACAGGCACCCGATGGGACCGCTGCGTCTGACGGATCTCGTGGGACTCGACGTGCGCCTGGCGATCGCCGAGCATCTCTCGCAGGCGCTCCGCTCCGAGGCGTTCCGTCCGCCGGACATCCTCCGCCGAATGGTCGCGGCGGGAAAGCTCGGGAAGAAGTCGGGAGAAGGGTTCTACCGCTGGGACGCTTGAAGCCGGGTCGTGCGCGGGCCGTGCCTTCCTTGTGGAGCGCGACGATCTTCGTGGTCGCGCTCGCCGCGGGGATCGCCCTCCGCATCGAGGTCTTCGAGGTTCCGCACCTCGAGGGCGACGAGCGGCTCTACGCCGCGCTCGTGGACCAGCTCCGCTCGGGACAGGGGTACACGCTCCACGGCCATCCGATCCTGTCGGAGCCGTGGGTGATCCGCGAACAGTACGACACGCCGCTGTTCTACCACCCTCCCGCGGGGATCGTCTGGTTCGCGCCGTTCGTGGCGCTGTTCGGAAATCGCGGTCTCGACGTCGCGCAGCTCGCGGCGTTCGCGGTCTTCCTCGCGGGGACGATGCTCCTCGCGCGCGAGGTCGTTCAGGAGTGGACCCCGGGTACTGCGGGTGCCGTGGCACTCGTCTCGGCGGCCACGCCCATCGTGGTTCACGTCTCGATACACCGGTGGCTCGACGGGCCGCAGGTCGCCGCGGCGGCGGTCGCGGCGTGGCTGCTCGTCCGGGCGGCGAAGATCGGGACGCCGTCCGCTGCGATCCTCGCGGGTCTCGGCTGGGGCGCGACGTGTCTTGTCAAGCTCAACGCCGTGCTGGCGCTCCCCGGGGCCGCGGCGCTCGCGTGGGTCGCCGCGGAGGACGGGGAGCCGCGCCGGAAGCTGCGCGCTCTGCTCGTCACCGCCGGGGTCGCCGGAGCGGCCGTCCTCCCGTGGTTGATCGCCGAGCACACGACGTTCGGCACGATCTTCCCGGTTTGGGCGGGGAAGCCTGCGGCGCGACTGGTCGCGGAGAATCCGTTCGTCCGGCACGTGACCCTCGTGCGGACGCCGTGGGCCTATTTCCGGCTGCTCCCGCAGACGGAGTTCACTCTCGTGCCCTCGCTCGCGATCCTCGCGATCGCGCGCCCGGCCGGCCGGGCGGGGCGCGTCGCGGCGGCGCTGGTCCTCTGGGCCGGGCTCATCGTCGGCGCGAACGTGGCTCTCGGAGCGATCGGATATTCGAAGCTGCTCCGGTACGTGGTGCTGATCGAGCCCGCCACCGTCCTGTTGCCGATGCTCGCGCTCCGCTCCGCCCGATCGTGGCGCGACGACGGGCGGCGCGCGGCTGCGTCGATCGCCACCGCGGCGCTCGTCGTCGCGTGCGGCCTCGAGGTCGCGCAGGCCGTTCAGATTGCGTACGTCTACCCTCAGGGCGCTTGGATCCGACCGCTACTCGGCAGGGCCTGGTAAGCGCTCGTCCTGCTCCTCCCGCGTGACAGCGCATCACGGTCACAAGAAACGATCGCATCGCGCATCTGCGCCCCGCGCCGATTCAGCGCACGCCGTCCTTCCGCGCGATCTGCGATGGCAAGAGCTTTGCTCTCTTGAGACGGCGATGGAGGTGGAGAGACAGGATCGCGGCTACTGAGGTCGAGGGGGGCATGACGCCACAGCGAATGCCGAGGAGATCGGAAGATGAACAGCGTGAAGAAGCTCGAGAAGCCTTTGACACACGCATCGTTCCAGACTTGCACGTTCGACCAGATCGAAACGCCCGGCACCTACGTCGAAAACCGCACGGGAACGCTTCTCCGCGTCCCGGAGGACGCCCTGGCCCCGGGCCGCTCACCACGGATCGAGATCGTGGCGGACGAGGCTTGGGTTGTCACGCGCCTGGCGGAGGATCCCTATCTCCCGCTGACGAAGGCGCGCATGATCGCCGCCGATCTGGACATCCCGGTCAATTTCTGAAAGCGGGCCCGCACGGCGCCGGCTCCACCTCCCGCCGTGCGGTCCGGGTTCAGGAACGACCGAGGCGAGAGAGCGCGTCGCCCTCGAGCCGGAAGACGGTCCAGCCGGAGAGGGGCGTAGCACCGAGGGAGCGGTAGAACCGGATCGCGGTCTCGTTCCAGTCGAGCACCGCCCACTCCAGCCGGCCGCACCCGCGCTCGAGGGCGATCCGCGCGAGCTCGCCGAGCAGGGCGCGGCCGATCCCCCGGCCGCGAAAAGCCGGGCGGACGTAGAGATCCTCGAGATAGATCCCGTGGCGTCCGAGGAAGGTCGAATAGTTGTGAAAGAACACGGCGAGCCCGGCGGGCTCGGCCTCCCACGCCGCGATCCGGACCTCCGCCTGCGGAGGCTCACCGAACAGGCTGGCCAGGATCTCGGCCTCTCCCGCGACGGCCCGGTCCGAAAGGCGCTCGTACGCGGCGAGCTCGCGGATCAGCGTCGCGATCAGAGCGGCGTCGCCCGGACGCGCCGGCCGGAGCGCGACGCTCAGGAGCGAACCTGCGCGGTTACGGCGGCGAGCAGCTTCGTCACGCTCTGCTTGGCGTCCCCGAAAAGCATCAGCGTGTTGTCCCGGTAGCACAGCGGGTTGTCGATCCCCGCGTATCCGGCCGCGAGCGAGCGCTTGAGCATGACGACCCGCGCCGACTTCCAGACCTGGAGGACCGGCATCCCGTAGATCGGGCTCCCCGGATCGTCGAGCGCGCTCGGGTTGACGATGTCGTTGGCGCCGATGACGAGCACGACGTCCGTTTCCGGGAAATCGTCGTTGATCTCGTCCATCTCCTTGACGATCTCGTACGACACACCCGCCTCCGCGAGGAGAACGTTCATGTGGCCGGGCAACCGCCCCGCGACCGGGTGGATCGCATAGCGCACCCGGACGCCGCGCGCCGCGAGGGCGTCGGTGATCTCGCGGACCACGTGCTGGGCCTGGGCGACCGCCATGCCGTATCCCGGCACCACGACGACGCTCTTCGAGGCGAGCAGGAGCTCCGAGACATCGGCGACGCTCGTCTCGTGCGCGGTCCCGGAGGCGGCGGCCGCGCCCGCGCCGGGAGCCGCGACCTCCGCGCCGAACCCGCCGAAGATCACGTTCCAGATCGACCGGTTCATCGCGACGCACATGATGTAGCTCAGGATGGCGCCGGACGAGCCGACCAGCGCTCCCGTGATGATGAGCAGGTCGTTCGAGAGCATGAAACCCGCCGCGGCGGCGGCCCAGCCCGAATAGCTGTTGAGCATCGACACCACGACGGGCATGTCGCCGCCGCCGATCGCTGCGACGAGGTGCACGCCGAGGATCGACGCGAGCAGCGTGGTCCCGAGGAGGCAGGCCATGCTCACGGAAATGTCGGCGGTCGTCACCTGCACCGCCACGAGCGCGATGCTCGCGATCGCGAGCGCGAGGTTGAGCAGGTGGCGTCCCGGAAGGAGGAGCGGCCGGCCGCTCAAGCTCCCGCGCAGCTTCAGGAAGGCGACCACCGATCCGGTGAACGTGACGGCCCCCACGAAAACGCCGATGCCGATCTCGAGCTCGTGCGCGGTTCCCCCGGCCGCCTCGGCCCCCGGAGCGGTCATCTTGGTCACGATGCCGACGAGCACGGCCGCGATGCCGACGAAGCTGTGGAGCACCGCGACCAGCTCCGGCATCTGGGTCATCGCCACCCGCGCGGCGAGGATCGCGCCGATCACGCTTCCGGCCGCGATCGCCGCCGCGAGGAGGCCGAGCGTCGAGGGCGCCGGAGGCGCCGCATCGCGCAGGAGCACGATCGCCGCGGCCGTGACCAGGATCGCGATCGTCATCCCGATCGCGCCGAAGGCGTTTCCGCGGCGCGAGGTCGCCGGCTGGGACAGCCCCTTGAGCGACAGGATGAACAGGAAGCTCGCGACGATGTAGGCGACGTTCGGAAGTGTGGCCGTCATGGCACAGCCTATCTCCGGAACATCTTCAGCATGCGCTGGGTGACGAGGAATCCCCCGGCGACGTTGACCGAGGCGACGAGCACGGCGATCGCGGCGAGCACGCTCCCCAACCGGAGCGACGGGCCGGCGGTGAGCAGCATCCCGCCGAGCACGATGATCCCGCTGATCGCGTTCGTCACCGACATCAACGGCGTGTGGAGCGCCGGGGTCACGTCCCACACGACGTGGTATCCGACCACGCAGGCGAGCAGGAACACGGTGAGGTGCGGGATGAGGGCGGGGGGCGCGTAGAGGCCGAGCAGCGCCAGGATCACGGCCGCCGCGGTGGTCCCTGCGGCGCCGAGCCAGCGGGAGGGCCCCGGCTTGGGCGCGGGTACCGCGGCAGCCGGGGCCGGGGCCTTCGGCAGGGGTGCCGCGGCGCGCACCTCGGAGCGCGGCGGCGGCCACATGAGCGCGCCGTCCTTGAGGACCAGCATCCCGCGCTGGACCTCGTCGCCCAGGTCGAGCGTGAAGCTCCCGTCGTGGGTGACGTCCTCGAGGAGGTTCGCGATGTTCGCCGCGTACAGCTCGCTCGCCTGGCGCGCGAGCCGGCTCGTCAGGTCTGTCGAGCCGATGATCGTCACGCCGTACTTCTCGACGACCCGGTCGGGCTCGGTCAGCGCGCAGTTCCCGCCCTGCTCGGCGGCGAGATCGACGATCACCGAGCCGGTGCGCATCGCGACGACGGCTCCGGAGGTGACGAGCTTGGGCGCGGGCTTTCCGGGGACCAGGGCCGTCGTGATGACGATGTCGGCGTCCTTCGCCAGTCCCGCGATGAACTCCTGCTCGGCGGCGAGGTAGGCGTCGCTGACCTGCTTGGCGTAACCGCCTTCCCCCTCGCCCGATTCGGCGAACTCGAACGTGACGAACTGCCCGCCGAGACTTTCCACCTGCTCGCGCACCGCGGGACGCGTATCGAACGCCTTGACCACCGCTCCGAGAGAGCGCGCCGTGCCCACGGCCGCCAGACCCGCGACCCCCGCGCCGATGACGAGCACGTTCGCCGGCCGGACGCGCCCGGCCGCCGTGATCTGCCCTCCGAGGAAGCGGCCGTAGAGCGAGGCGGCCTCGATCACGGCGCGGTACCCGGCGATGTTCGCCATCGCGGAGAGCGCGTCGAGCTTCTGCGCGCGCGTGATCCGGGGCACCGCGTCCATCGCGAGCACCGTGGCCTTGCGCTTCGCGAGGCGGTCGACCAAGTCCTTGTTCTGCGCCGGCCAGATGAACGAGATCAGGCGCGCTCCCTCCTTGAGGAGGTCGGCCTCATCGGCGCCCAGGGAGGGGTTCGGCATCGGAGCGCGCACCTTGAGGATCAGGTCGGCCTCGGCCCAGAGCGCGCGTGGGTCGGACACGACGCGCGCGCCGGCTTCGACGTACGCGTGATCGGTGAACGCCGCACCGTCGCCGGCGCCGGATTCCACGACGACCTCGTAGCCGAGCTTGGCGAGGCGCGGCACGACGCGCGGCACGATGCCCACGCGGCGCTCTCCCGGATGGATCTCCTTGGGGATTCCGACCTTGAGCCCGCCGGCGGTCGCGACGGACTGCGGGCTCGTCTGGGGCTTGGTCTCGACGGTGTCGGCCACGCGAGTCCCTCCGGCGGGCATCGATCGGCCGCGCAGTGTAGTCGAACCGGATTGCGGGCGCCCGCGCACGGCGCGCCGTGCGGCGTAAGATCGCGGCCGAAAACGCTGCATCGCCGGACCAAATCGGTCCGGACGTCGTCGCGGCCGATGGGAGCCGGGACCGATGGCCTCGTTCGTCGCGCGAAGCGCGATGCCGGTCGAAGCACTCGAGCTCGACCGCTGGCACGAGCGGCCCGGCTCGTTCGAGCGCCTGATCCCGCCCTGGAGCCGGGTGGCGATCCTGGAGCGGACCCGAGGGCTCGACGTCGGTGGCCGCATCGTTCTCCGCATCGGCCGGTTCCCGCTCTCTGTCCTCTGGACCGCCGAGCACACCGCGCGCGATCGCGGACGCCGCTTCGTCGACACCCAGGTCTCCGGACCGTTCGCCCGCTGGGTCCACGAGCACGTATTCGAAGATGCGGGGGGCGGGACGTCCGTGCTGAGCGACCGCGTGGACTACGCGCTCCCGGCCGGCGGGGTCGGGGCCGTCCTCGGCGGAAAGCGGATACGCCGCGCGCTCGATCGCGCGTTCACGCACCGGCACAGGGTCACGCGCGAGGATCTGAGCCGGCACGCGCCGTTCCTCACGGCGCCGCCGCTCCGCGTGGCGGTCACCGGTGCCACGGGCCTCGTCGGGAGCGCGCTCTGCGCGTTCCTGCTCGCCGGCGGTCACGAGGTGATCCGCCTGGTCCGCGGCAGGCCCGCAGCCACGGGCGAGGCGGCGTGGGATCCGCTGCGGGGGACGATCGATCGCGACCGGCTCGAAGGCCTCGACGCCGTCGTTCACCTCGCGGGAGAGAACATCGCGTCGGGCCGCTGGACGCGCCGGCGCAAGGCGAGGATCCTCGCCTCGCGCACGCTCGGAACCGAGCTCATCGTCCGGACGCTCGCGGCGCTCGCGCATCCTCCCGAAACGCTCGTGTCCGCCTCCGCGATCGGGATCTACGGCGCGACCGGACGGCTCGTCGTCGACGAGTCATCGCCTCCGGGCACCGGGTTTCTCTCCGAGGTCTCGCGGGCCTGGGAAGCCGCCGCGGCGCCCGCGGCCGCGGCGGGGATCCGGGTCGTCGCGCTGCGGCTCGGCATCGTGCTCTCGCCCCGGGGGGGCGCGCTCGGAAAGATGCTGCCGGCGTTCCGGCTCGCCCTCGGCGGGCCGATCGGGTCGGGCGGCCAGGGATTCTCGTGGGTCGCGCTCGACGATGCGGTCTACGCCATCCATCACGTGATCCGCTCCCGGGGCGTCGCGGGGCCCGTGAACGTCGTGGCCCCGGAGCCCGTCGGACAACGCGAGTTCGCGCGCGCCCTCGGGATTGCGCTCGGACGGCCGGCGCTGTTCCCCCTTCCTCGCGCGATGGTCTGGGCGGTCTTCGGCCAGCTCGGCGAGGAGACGCTCCTGGCGAGCCCGTACGTCAGCCCCGGTGTTCTCGCCCGGTCGGGATTCGTCTGGAGCGCGCCTGAGCTCGACGCAGCGCTCGCGTCCTTGCTCGGAAGTTGACCGGGCCGGCGCCGCGGCGTAGCGTCGGCCGCCGATGCTCGTCGCCTCCATCCTCCTGGCCTTCGCCGCGACGCCGCTCCCCACGGGCGCGATCGATCGCACGCTTCCCAACGGCCTGGAGGTCACGATCGTTCCCGATCGCTCGATGCCGCTGGTCGCGACGCAGATCTGGATCCACGTCGGCTCGGCGAACGAGGACGCGGACAGCCGGGGACTGGCCCACCTGTTCGAGCACCTGATGTTCGGCGGGTCCGCCGCGTACGCGAAGGGGGACTACTCGAAGTTCGTCACCGCCGCGGGGGGGGACGAGAACGCCTTCACCAGCGAGGACGAAACCGTCTACGTCTCGGAGGTTCCCCCGGACGCCGTCGAGGGCGTGATCCGGCGCGAGGCCGACCGGCTGCGCAACCTGATCGTCTCCCAGGCCAACCTCGACAACGAGAAGAAGATCGTCACCGAGGAGCTGCGCCTGCGCACCGAGAACGACCCGATGGCGCGCCTGCTCGTCAAGGCGCAGAAGGCTCTGCTCGGGCGGCATCCGTACGCGTTCGACCCCAGCGGCTCCAAGGAGGACGTCCAGCGGACGACCGTGGAGGGCGCCCGGGCGTTCTACGATCGGTACTACCGCCCCAACGAGGCGCACGTCGTGATCGCGGGCCCGGTCGACCCGGATGCGTCGTTGGCACTCGTCGAGGAGACGTTCGGCCGGATCGAGTCCGGAGGGCAGGGCGCCTCCGACGTGCCTCCGCTCTACGGCTGGCCGTTCCCGGGGAAGCTGGCGCTGAAGGAGGACATCCCGCCGGTGGAAGTGGCGCTCGTCGGCGTTCCGTTGCCTCCCGCCGATGCGCCGGACGCCTGGGCGGTCGAGGTGCTGCTCAAGCTGCTCACGGGGCGCGAGGTCGACCCGGCGCGCGAAATCGTCGTGACGAAGCGGCGGAAGGCGATCGAGGCGGGGATCGAGGCGATCTCGCTCCGGCGCGGCGGGGGCATCGTCTTCTACAGCGCGAGCCTGCCGTACCGGCGCGAGGCGACCGCGCTGCGCATCCTCGACGAGACGATCCGCGAGCTCGACAAGAAGGAGTGGCTCAGCGACGCCTCGCTCGCGGCGGCCAAGCGGTCCCTCCTGCTCGAGGAGACGCGAGAGCACCGCTTCGCGGAGGCGCTCGCGGACCGCGTGGGACGCGAGCGATGGTGGCGGGGGGACGCGGGGCTCGCGTTCACGCGCGCCGCGCGCATCGGAGCGGTCTCGCGCGAGGACGTGGCGGCCGCTTGGGACAGGTACGTTCGCGACGGCGCCAGGATCCGGGTCTACGTCAAGCCGGAGCACGTGCCGTTCGCCATTAGGATGTTCGGATGGCTCTACCCGCTCTTCTCCTGAGCGCCGCGGCGCTCGCGGGCGTCGGCGCGACAGTCGATCCCGCCGCCGAGGTCGTCGCCTGGACGGTCGACGCGGGGACGTCCGCGGCCCTCGTGGAGGACCATCGCGCGCCGACGATCACCGTTCGGATCGAGTTCCCGGCCGGGAAGTACTCCCCCTGGGTCCGCGCCCATCACGCGGTCGAGGCGTTCGAGCACCAGGACGACGACCCGGCGCGCGCTCTCAAGAAGCGGGCGGATGCGCTCGCGGCCGAGGTGTCGCTCGAGGTGGACGACCGCGCGGCGACGATCGAGGGAACGTGCCTTTCGGCCGACCTCGACGCGCTGCTCGCCCTCATGAAGGACGTGCTGACGAACCGCGATTACGACGAGAAGGAATTGCGTCGTGCCGGGCGCGAGCAGTCGATCGAATGGAAGGGGAACGACACCAACGTCTCGTTCCGCATGCACCAGTCGGTGGCGCGCGCGATGTTCCGGGACGCGGATGACCCGCGCCGGCTCCGCTGGGAGAAGCCCCCGTCGGTCGAGACCGGCGCCGCGGCGCTCGCCGAGGCGCGCGACGCGCTGGTGCGGATCCCGGGGCGGGTCGTCGGCTTCGCGGGGGACCTGACCCGGGCGCAAGCGGAGCGTGCGATGGTCGGCCTTCTCCCGCCCGTGGATCCGCGGGCCCCCGAGGGCCTGACGCCCAGGTTCGGCCCGCTCGTCGGGGCGGCGGAGCGGCCGAAGGACACGCCGATCCGGATCCGCAAGCTCACGCAGGTCTACTTCGCGCTCGGACGCGACTCGCTCCCCTGGGACGATCCGCGCCGGCCGGCCTACCTCGTCGCGAACCACGTTCTGGGCGGGCACTTCTACTCGCGCCTGTACGTCGCGCTGCGTCACGAAGGGGGAGAGACGTACGGAGCGGGAACGCGCGAGGAGGGGGACGTGGCGCCGGGGCTCTACGCCGCGGCCACCTTCACGCGCGCGCCGAACGCGAAGACGACCGAGACGAAGCTGCGCGGCGTGCTCGACGTGTTCCACGCGCAAGGAATCACCGAGGAGGAGCGAAAGGCGGCGATCGGGTACCTCACCGGCAGCCGAGCGTTCGGCCGTCAATCGCCGGAGCAGATCCTCGAGCGCTACCTGGTCGAGCGGCGCCTCGGTCTGCCGCCGGGGAAGATCGATGCCGACGTCGATCGTGCCGCCGCGCTGAGCCTCGACGAGATCAACCGCTTCATCGACGACTTCTACGATCCCGCCCAGTTCACGATGGTGCGTGCCGTCGCGGAGTGAACGCTACTCGGCTCCCCCGGATACCGCCTCGTTCACACGGTGCGCGAGAAGACCGGTTTATCTCCCGAGCGAGATTTCAGATAGCGGTCGAAGCTCATCGCGACGTTCCGGACGAAGAACCGGCCGAGCCCGGTTACCTCGAGATGGCCGGGCTCTACGGCGACGAAGCCGTGCTCGACCGGCCCGTCCGGCCGGGTCAGCTCGGCCAGCTCCGCGGCGAAGTACGACGCGAAGTCGATCGAGAACTCCCGCTCGATCTCGCCGGTGTCCAGCCAGAGATTGCACATCAGGCGCGTGATCGTCTCCCGGCGGATCCGGTCGTCCGCGTCGAGCGCGTAGCCGCGCTCGACCGGGAACCTCCCGGAGTCGAGGATCTCGTAGTACCGCGAGAGCTTCTTCTCGTTCTGCGCGAACGCCCCGCGGACGTCGCCGATCCCCGAGATCCCGACCGCCACCATGTCGCTCCCCATCCTCACCGTGTACCCCATGAAGTTCCGGTGGAGCCGTCGCTTGTCCCGCGCCACGGCGAGCTCGTCCCCCGGCAGGGCGAAGTGGTCCATCCCGATCTCGACGTATCCGCCGGCCAGGAACCGGTCGCGGGCGTCCACGAACAGCGCGAGCTTGTCCTCCGGGGAGGGGAGGTCCTTCGGCTCGATCCATTTCTGCTGCGCGCGGATCCACGGCACGTGCGCGTAGGAGTAGAGAGCCACGCGGTCGGGGCGCATGGCGATCACCGTGTCGACCGTGCGGGAGAAGCGGGCCGTCGTCTGGAGCGGCAGGCCGTAGATCAGGTCGATGTTGATCGAGCCGAACCCCCGGGCGCGAACGGCGTCGTACATCGTCCGGGTCTGGGCCTCCGTCTGGTTGCGGTCGACCGCCGCCTGCACCTCGGGGTCGAAGTCCTGAACGCCCATCGAGAGGCGGTTGAACCCCATGGCGCGCAGCAGCTCGATCTGCTCGAGCGACGTGTGGCGCGGATCGACCTCGACGGCAACCTCGGCGTCGGGCTCGATCGTGAAGTGCCGGGTCATCCTCGCGTGGAGCGACTCCATCTCCGCCGGCGTCAGATGCGTGGGCGTCCCGCCTCCCCAGTGGTACTGAGAGACGCGCCGGCGGTGCGGGAGGTGGGCGGCGAGCATGTCGATCTCGCGGTGCAGGTACCCGAGGTACCTGGTGACGACCGCGGGATCCTGGGTGATGACGACGTGGCAACCGCAGAAGGTGCACCGGTGCTCGCAGAAGGGCAGGTGGGTGTAGAGCGAGAGGGGGGCTTCGGTCCGGTCGGCCTCCTCGAGCCGGGAGACGTACTGCGCCGGGCCGAATGTCGAGGCGAACTCGACCGCCGTCGGATACGAAGTGTATCGCGGACCGGGGCGGTCGTACTTGCGCAGAAGGTCGACGGTGATCCTGGGTGTCGCGGTCATCGCGGATCCTCGGGTCGCTCGGCTCCTAAGGTACCGCGCCCGCTCTCCGGCACGCTATGATCGCCGTGCGCGCGAGGTGATCATGCCCACGAACGCCGTCCGTTCCTTCGCCGAGCAGGTCGCCGAGGGGATTCCGGACCCGCTCCCCGAAGCTCCGCCCGACGACGCCGCGATCAACCGGGCGCCGCGCCGGGCCGACGCGCTCACGCGCGCCGAGAAGGGGTTGGCGCTCGAAAACGCCCTCCGTTACCTCCCGGCCAAGAACCACGCCGCCATGGCGCCGGAGCTCGCGCGCGAGCTCCGGGAGGACGGCCGGATCTACATGCGGCGCCTCCGGCCGCACTATCCGATGCACGCCCGGCCGATCTCGGAGTACCCCGCGCTCACCTCCTCCGCGGCGGCGATCATGCTGATGATCCAGAACAACCTCGACCCGCGCGTCGCCCAGCACCCGTACGAGCTGGTCACCTACGGCGGCAACGGGACCGTCTTCCAGAACTGGGCCCAGTACCGGCTGACGATGAAGTACCTCTCGGAGATGACCGAGGAGCAGACGCTCGTGCTGTATTCGGGGCATCCGCTCGGGCTGTTCCCGTCGCACCCGGGGGCCCCGCGCCTGGCGCTGACCTGCGGGATCGTCGTCCCGAATTACTCGTCCCCCGCGGATTACGACCGGCTCGCAGCGCTCGGCGTGACCAGCTACGGCCAGATGACCGCCGGCAGCTTCATGTACATCGGTCCGCAGGGGATCGTCCACGGAACCGTCATCACGCTGCTCAACGCGGGACGGAAGTATCTCGGCACCGGGCCCGAGGCCCTCGCGGGGAGAGTGTTCGTCACGTCGGGGCTCGGGGGGATGAGCGGCGCGCAGGCGAAGGCCGCGGTGATCGCGGGGGCCGTGGGCGTCGTGGCCGAGGTGAATCCGAAGGCGGTCAAGATCCGTCACGAGCAAGGTTGGGTGATGGAGGTCGAGGACGACCTCGACCGGCTCCTCCTGCGCGTCGAGCAAGCGCGCGCCGCCCAGTCCGCGGTGTCGATCGCCTACCTCGGCAACGTCGTGGACCTCTGGGAGCGGCTCGCGAAGGAGGGCATCGCGGTCGACCTCGGATCGGACCAGACGTCGCTCCACAACCCGTTCGGCGGCGGGTATTACCCCGCGGGGATCCCCTTTGAGCGGGCGCGCTCCCTGATGCGCGAGGATCCGGAGGCGTTCAAGGCGGAGGTCCGGTCCTCGCTCCGCCGCCACGTCGCCGCGGTGGCCGTGATGGCGAGGGCCGGAATGCGGTTCTGGGACTACGGGAACGCATTCCTCCTCGAGGCCTCCCGCGCCGGGGCCGACGTCGTCGGCGCGGACGGCCGCTTCGTCTACCCGAGCTACGTCGAGGACATCATGGGGCCGATGTGCTTCGACCACGGATTCGGGCCGTTCCGGTGGGTGTGCACCAGCGGCGCACCGGCCGACCTCGCCGAGACCGATCGCCTCGCCGCCGAGGTTCTCGAATCACTCGCGGCGGGCGCGTCGGCCGAGACGCGCCAGCAGATGCTCGACAACCTGCTCTGGATCCGGAAGGCCGACGAGAACCGGCTGGTGGTCGGGTCCCAGGCACGCATCCTCTACGCGGACGCCGCAGGGCGCCGGCGAATCGCCCGCGCGTTCAACGAGGCGATCGGCGCGGGGCGGATCACGGCTCCCGTCGTTCTCGGAAGGGACCATCACGACGTCTCCGGGACCGACTCTCCGTACAGGGAGACCGCCGACATCCGCGACGGATCGAACCTCACCGCGGACATGGCCGTCCAGAACGTAATTGGCGACGCGTTCCGCGGGGCCACCTGGGTCTCCCTTCACAACGGCGGCGGCGTCGGCTGGGGGGAAGCGTTGAACGGCGGATTCGGCCTCGTCATCGACGGATCCGCCGCAGCCGCGGAGCGGATCGACCGGATGATTCCCTGGGACGTCACAAACGGCATCGCGCGGCGCGCGTGGGCGCGGAACCCGGGGGCCGGTCTCGCGATCCGGCGCGCGATGGAGGCGGATCCCGGGCTGCGCGTGACGATGGCGGAGAGCGCCGACCCGGATGTCGTCGCCGCGGCGCTCGACGAGGCGGGCCTATGACGCGCCGCTCGGTCTTGGCGGCGACCGGTCTCGCGACGCTGGCGCTGTCCGCCTGCATGTCGCACAAGGCCCCGGCTCCCGCGGGCGCCCAGGCTCCGGCGGCGCCGCAGCCGGCGGCACCGGCCGCGCCTCCCCCCGTTCCCGCCGCCGTGAAGCACTCCGGCCCCCACGCGGTGGCCGTGCTCGAGCCGCGCGGCGGCAGCAAGGTGAAGGGACGCGCGGAGTTCTCAGAGGCCGACGGCAAGGTCACGCTCGTTCTCACGGTGACCGGTCTCACGCCGGGCGAGCACGCGTTTCACCTTCACGAGAAGGGCGATTGCTCGGCGCCGGATGCGACCTCGGCGGGCGGGCACTGGAACCCGACCTCCGAGGCGCACGGGAAGTGGGGCGCCCACCCGTTCCACAGGGGGGACGTCGCGAACCTCGTCGCGGGCGCCGACGGACGGGCGACGCTGACGTTCTCGACGGACCTCTGGTCGATCGGCGGCGATGCCTCGCGGGACGTCATCGGGCGCGCGCTGATCGTCCACGCCAAGGCGGACGATTTCACCACCCAGCCCACCGGCGGGGCGGGCGGACGGGTGGCCTGCGGCGTCGTCGCGGCCGACTGAGGCCCGATCCTCGGTGCAGGTGATCACGTACCGGAGCGGGGAGCGGAGCCAGGAGCCGAACGGCCAGCACGTGACGAGGGTGAGCCGGGCCTCGGCCGTGGGCGCGAGAACACGCGGATCGTCGAAACGGACGACCGCAGTCGATCGGGCGGTGTAGACCGATCGGCCCCGAGGCGTCGTCACGACGATCACGTCGTTCGGCCGGACGTCCCGAAGGAATTCCGCCCACGAGTCGCGGTGGCCGGCGACGACGCAGTTCCCAGGCGCTCCGGGCGCCGCGGTCCCGTCGACGTGCCCGAGCGAGAAGGCGAGCGCGTTTCCTGTTGCGCTCGACAGGACGGCGCGACGCACCGAGAGCCGTGGGGCTTCGAGCCGGGCGATCGGATGCGTGTCCGCCCACGGCCACGGCGCGTGCGTTCCCCCGTCGGCGAGCGTCGCGGCGAGCGCACGGTCGACAAGACGCTCCCCGACGAGCCCCTTCGCGCGCACCCACGCGTGACGCGCGAGAAGGATCGATCCCGCCGCGAGGAGGATCGAGCCCGCCGCGGCGGCGCGGCCGGCCGGGCTCACGCGCGAACCGCCGAAAGCCGCCGAGCCGCGAGGCACGCGAACCCCAAGGCCGTCAGGCCGAGACCCAGTGCTACGAGCAGCGGCTCGGACGTGCCGCCCGCGGGCAGCTCGGCCGCGCCCTCGTCCTGACGGTCGTCGAGTCCGATCGGCGCATCGTCGGCGACGACGACGAAGCTCGTGTACGAGGTCACCAGGGAGAACTCCGTGGCGAGCGCCAAGACGTCGGCGCGAACCGTCGCGGGATCTGCGCCCTTCACGCGCGCACTCTCGAGGGAGGCGACTCGCGCCCGGGCCCAGCGGCACGCGATTCCCGATCCGCTCGGCACGGAACGGAAGGCGGCGTCGAGCGTCACCGGGCCGCCCGGCGCGCGTCCCCACACGCGGAGGCGGGGAGCGGGCTGTCCGTCCGCGAGGCGCGCCGTCACGACCAGCGGGCGTCCGGCGTAGAGATCTGGGATCGGGTCCGGGCTCACGTCGACCGGGGCCGCGCCGTCCCACTCTAGGGCGACGTCTGTGATTGCCGCGCGCTCGGTCCGCCCGAGGAGATCCGAGATCTTCGCCGCGACCTGCTCGCGGCTGCCTATCGACTCGTACGATCCTCTCCCGGTGCGGGCGAGCTCCTTCATGAGCCACCGGTTCGGCGCCGGCCCGATCCCGACCACGTGAAGGCGGGTTCCGCCCAGGTGCTCGGCGACCGTGCTCAAGACGGCCTCCTCGTTCTCGACCGCGCCGTCGGTGATCAGCACGACCCGCCGGAGCATCGTCGCATCGCCCTTCTCGGAGATGTCCAGCGCGTGCAACAGCGCCGGGGGGATCTCGGTCCCGCTGCCCGCGGCGAGGCCGTCGACCCATCGCGACGCCGCGGCGATGGAACCGGGATCCGCGCGGAGCGGCGTTTCCGAGAACGCCTCGTTCGTGCTGTCGAACTTGATCAGCGTGAACGTGTCGTCCGGCCGGAGCCGTCCCAGGGCCTCGCCAAGCGCCGCCTTGGCCTGCTCGATCGACGGGCCCGCCATCGATCCGGAGACGTCCACGACGAAGACGGTCTGCGTGGGAAATCCTCGCGCGCCGGGGAGGTCGACCGCGGGGGGGACGAGCATCGCCATCGCATAAGCGCCGTGTTCCCCCTGCTCGACGAGCGCGCCGAGCACCGGCGCCGCCGAGGCGCGCGGACGCCACCGGAGGACGAAATCGCGGTCGAGCGGGGTCGCTCCTCGAGCGAGACGAACCTCGGTGCGTCCTTGGGAAGCGGCCGCGAGGACGGCGTGGGAGGGCGACGTGACCTCGTCGAGGGGAACCCCTGCGTCGATCACCGCGTGAATCTTGGCATCGGCGGTTGTGTCCTCCGGAGCGGCCTCGCGCGCGCTCGGTTCCCCCGGAAGCGGGGCCGGGGAGTACCGCGGCGTGATAGTAAGCGGCAGGACGGTCTCGAACGCGCCGTCGCTCCAGTCCGCCTCGTCGAGCAGCGAGAGATGCACGATCACGTCCGCCCGCGGCGGGATGTTCGCGACACCCGTCCGGAACAGGTTCGGCCGATGTTGCTCGACGACCGCCGCCGCCCTTCCCGCGATCCTCGCGCTCTCGAAGGCGCGGCGCGCCTCCTCGCGCTCGCGAATCTCACCGTGGAACGTCCGTTCGCCGATACGAAGCGACATCGCGTCGACCGCGGCACCCTCGGGAATCGGGAACGCGTACTCGCCGTCGAGCGGCCGGTCGAGCGGATTCCGGAAGCGCTGCTCGATGTCGGTGCGGACCATCACGCCGGAGACACGGATCGCAGCACTCATCCCGGCGAGCGGAAACGGCACCTCCTGTCCCGCGACGTGCGCCACAAGCACCCCGGTTCCCGGATCCGCTCCGTCGTCCGACGGAGGCGCGGCTGCCCCGGCCGCGCGGGCCGGGGCAACCGCCAGGATCAGAGCCAGGACCGACTCACCCAGACTCCGACGCCCGCGCATCGCCTCACTCCTGCCCGGCCACGACGACCCCGCCCGTGTCCTTGGGGACGAGCGGGCCGAGCCGCGCGAGCGACTTGAGACCGTTTCTGGTATCGCCGGCATCGACGGCAGCCTGATACTCGACGAGCGCGTCGTGGAGCCGACCGGTCCGCTCGTACGCGACGCCGAGGTTGTTGCGGACGTAGGCGACGTGCGGGATCGCGGCCTTGGCGGCCTCGAGCGGCGCGATCGCATCGGCAGGCCGCCCGCGCTGGATGAGCAGGAGGCCGAGCGTGTTCGCGACGTAGCCGTTGGCCGGATCGAGCTCCCGGCCCTTGACGAGCGAGGACTCCGCCTCGTCGGCCCGGCCCAGGGCCAGGAGCGCGCGCCCTTCCTGGTGATAGCCGTCTGCGGAGTTGGGGTCGATCGCGAGCGCCTTCTGCGCGGCGTCGACCGCCCCTGCCGGATCCTTCATGTCCATCCGCACGCGAGCGAGGTTGATCCAGGTCTTGGGGCGGGTCTGGTCGAGCGCGAGGCTGCGCTCGAACGACTCGGCCGCACCGTCGAGGTCTCCGCTCCTCGCCCGGGCTAGCCCGAGCAGGTAGTGCGCGTAAGGATCGTCGGCCCGGCCGGCCGCGGCGACCTTGAGCTGCTCCGCCGCCTGCCGCACGTCGCCGTTCTCGAACGCCGCGACGCCGGCGATCCAGGCCGCGCGGGCGGTCTTGGAGTCGACCTCCTGGGCGAGGCCGGGAAGGTCCGCGGCGACCGGCGACGGGGCTGCCTGCATCGAGGCGGGAACCGCGACGCCGTGCTCGCGGAGCCCACGGCCGCCGTCCGACTGCGTGACGTTGCTGCCGCCACCGGCGCACGCGGCGAGGATCGCCGACGAGGCCACGAACGTGAGAACCATCCTGTCGGGAAGCGCGCATCTCATGACCGGCCACCTTTCCGCCCGGGGAAGCTCCTTGCGGGAGGTCCGGGTTCAACGGGCAGGTCAGCGCGAGAAGCGTGCCGGGCGCTCCGCTCGCGAAAGCGCGCGGCTTCTTCGGATTCCCGGCCCCGTCCGGGGCGGGGAAAGGAGAGCGTGTCCGGCCGCCCACGAGATGTGGGCGGTTCCGCACGTCAGGCGGGTTGCCCCCGGCGCTTCCAGGCGGCGAGGACGATCGGCAGGACGGAGACGGCGACGATCCCGAGGACGACCAGCGAGAAGTGCTCGCGGACCGCGGGGACGTTCCCGAACGCGTACCCGGCGCCGAGGCCGGCCAGCACCCAGCTGACGCCGCCGATCACGTTGTAAGCGAAGAACCGCGGGTAAGCCATCGTCCCGATCCCCGCGACGAACGGGGCGAACGTGCGGATGATCGGCACGAAGCGGGCGATCACGATCGTCTTCCCGCCGTGCCGCTCGTAGAACGCGTGTGCCTCCAGCAGATGCTTCCGGTTGAGCAGCCGCGATTCGGTGGCGAACGCGCGCGGGCCGATGAAGCGGCCGACCGTGTAATTGACCGAGTCCCCGGCCACCGCGGCGACGGAGAGCAGGATCAGCAGCAGCCAAGGATCGAGCCCGCCCGTCGCGGACAGCGCGCCGCACGCGAACAGCAGCGAGTCGCCGGGAAGGATCGGCGTGACCACGACGCCGGTCTCGAGGAAGATGATCGCGAACAGCACCGCGTAAATCGTCCGGCCGTACTCCGCGACCATGGCGGCGAGGTGCCGGTCGAGATGCAGGAACAGGTCGAGGGCTTGCTGGAGCATGGGCGGGGGCCGGAGGATAGCTCAATCGTCCGCGGGGCGCTCGATGCCCAGCGCCTTGAGCTTCTTGTAGAGGTGGCTGCGCTCGAGCCCGAGCTCCTCCGCGGTCTGGGTCATCTTCCACTTGTTGCGCGTCAAGGCGGTGAGCACGGCGGCGCGCTCGAACCGCTCCACCTGCGACGCGAGATCGGAGGGGGTGGCGCCGGCCTCCCCGGGTGGTTCGGGTGCCACCTGCGAGCCGGCCGCGAGAAACGAGAGGTCGGCGGCTTCCACCGTGTCCCCGGACACGAGGATCGCCACCCGCTCCATCGCGTTCCGCAACTCGCGAATGTTTCCGGGCCAGCGGTGGCGCGTGAGACGTGCGAGCCCGTCGGGCGCGATCGACTTGACCCGCACGCGATTCCGGCGGCAGGCGTGCTCCAAGAAGTGGCGCGCGAGCTGCGGGACATCCTCGATGCGCTCCCGCAGCGTCGGGACCGTGATCGGGACGACGAGCAAGCGGTAGTAGAGGTCGCGCCGGAACCTCCCGGCCTCGGTCTCGGCCGCGAGGTCGCGGTTGGTCGCCGCGACGATCCGGACGTCGACGCGCTCGACCCCCTGCCCGCCGATCCGCTCGACCTCGCCTGTCTCGAGCGCGCGGAGAAGCTTCGGCTGCAAGGCCAGCGGGATTTCCCCGACCTCGTCCAGGAATAGCGTGCCGCCGTCGGCCTGCTGGAATTTCCCGCGGCGCGCTTCGTGCGCTCCCGTGAACGCCCCGCGCAGGTGCCCGAACAGCTCGCTCTCGAACAGGGACTCGGGAATCGCGGCGCAATTGACCGTGACGAGCGGCTTCTTGTCCCGGCTGCTCGCGGCATGCACGGCCCGCGCCGCGATCTCCTTGCCCGTGCCGTTCTCCCCGAGAAGGAGAACCGGGGCCTCGCTCCGCGCAACCCGCGCGATCGCCTCCCGCAGCGCCGTCGTCGCCGCGGCGGTCCCCAGGATTCCGCTCGCGACACCGGCGTCGGCCGCGAGTCGGGAGTTCTCCTCGGCCAGGCGGTGGCGGTCGAGCGCGTTGCCGACCGCGAGGAGGATCCTCTCCATCGAGGGCGGTTTCTCGACGAAGTCGTAGGCGCCGAGCTTGACCGCGCGCACCGCCCGCTCGATCGTCCCGTGGGCGGTGAGGACGATCACGGGGATCGTCGACCCCCGCGCGCGCAGATCCTCGAGCATCGCGAACCCGTCCATCTCGGGCATCTGCACGTCGAGGAGGACGGCGTCGACGTCCCCGTCCTCGATGACCGACAGTGCGTCGCGGCCGTTCGCGGCCTCGCTCGTCCGGTATCCCTCGAGGCGGAGGCCGCGGGCGAGGGTCGCGCGGATGTTCTTTTCGTCGTCGACGATCAAGATGGTCGGCATGGGGCGATCGGTCTCCGGTGCGAATCTTAAGCGGTAGGCGGCCCTCCGGCCGGAAGCGAGATCTCCACGCGCGCGCCGCCCGAGGCTCCACGATCCGCGCGGATCGACCCGCCGTGATCGGCGGCGATGCGGTAGGCGATCGCCAGGCCGAGCCCGGTGCCCCCTGCCTCGCCGCGCGTCGTGAAATACGGCTCGAAGACCCGGCGGCGCGCCTCGGGCGTGAACCCGGGACCGCTGTCCTCGACCGCGATCTCGACGATGCCGCGGCGGTCCCGCGACTCGCGCACCTCGAGGCGCAGCGCGCGGCTCGCGCATCCTTCCATCGCGTCGAGCGCGTTCTGGATCACGTTCTTCACCGCGCGCCCCACCTGCTCGGCGTCCCAGACCACCGTCGTCGGGGCCTCCCGGTCGATCACCGTCACGGCGACCCGGCTCGAGTCGATCCGCGCCGCGTAGAGAGCCAGGGCGGAGGCCACGATCGCGCGCGGGTCGCACGGAGCCGCGATCGGCCGGGGGAGGCGAGCGAAGCGTGCGAACTCGTCGACCAGGCGGCGGAGCACCGCGACCTCCTCGAGTATCGTCGCCGTTTCCTCGGCCAGCGCGCGGTCGAGCTCCCCGGGGGCGCGCTCGCGGACGCGTCTGAGGTTCTCGACCGCGAGCTGGATCGGCGACAGGGGATTCTTGATCTCGTGCGCGAGCCTTCGGGCGATCTCCTCCCACGCCGCCACGCGCTCGGCAGCGGCGCGTTGCCGCTCGCTCGCCGCGAGACCGTCGAGCATCCGCTCGAACGCGAGGGTGAGCCGCAAGATCTCGTCGCGCTCCGGCAGGAGCGTCAGCGGCCCGGCGTGCCGCGCCGAGATCTCGTCGGCGCGATCGGTCAGCGCCCGCAACGGACGGACGATGCGCGCGGACAGGTAGAGCCCCACCGCCAGCGCCAGGAGGAGCGCCATCGGCGCGGTCCCCACGAAGGCCTTCAGGAGATCGGCGCGTACCTCGCCGGCGGTCGAGGCCGGAACCCCGACGCACAGGATCGCGCCCCCGGAGACCGCGACCTCCGCGCGCGACGGCCCGCAATCCGACGGGTCGTGGGAGATACGCGCGTGCTGCGCGGTCACGGCTTCCACGAGGGCGAGAAATTCCGGGCCGAGATCCCGCTCGGCGTGAAGGAGGAGCGTCTCGCCGACGACCCCGATCCGCCGGTCCTCGACCAGGGAGACGGCGCCGGAGCCGCGCTCGTAGACCGCGAGGACGCCACCGGCCTCCCCGGAGATCGAGACCCGATCGAGCCCGTATCGCTCGGCGAGCCTCCGCGCGACCGGGACCGCGAGCGATTCCGGACCGCGCAGCACTGCGGGGAGTCCGTCGCGATCGGCCGCGAGGTCGTCGGCGGCATGCGTCGCTCCGCCGGTCAGGAGGGCTCGCTCACGCTCCAGGAGTACTTCGGCCTGCCTCCGTGCGGCCGCGATGCGCGCCGTCGTCTCGTCGTCCGCGCGACGCTTCGCCGACAGCAGCGGAACCACGAGCACGACGGCCATGGGAACCAGCGCCGCGAGGACGAGAGCCACGACGATGCGGAGGCGGAGCGTCATCGGTCCGAGTATAGGTTCGCCCTCAAGAATTTTAGTTTGTGCGACGCTTTCGGCATCGGTCCCGGTCCGCGTATCGCATTGCGTCGTTGACCCGCGCGGCGCGTCGTCGTAAGAAGCCCCGGCAGGCAATACCTCAGGCGTGGGGTGGATTCTCCGATGGCCAAGACCGTACTTCTCGTCGATTACGATCCGCGTAGCATTGCGCGCATCCGGACCGAGCTGGCAAAGCTCGGCCTGCGGATCGTCCTCGCGCACGACGGGAAGGCCGCGGAGAAGGAATTCCAGCGGGAGCTCCCGGATCTGACCCTGGTGCAGGATCTCCTTCCCGGGAAGCTCGGGTACCAGGTTTGCTGCGATCTCAAGGAGACCCCGGCGGGTGCGCAGTCCCCGATCCTCCTTCTCGGCCGCCTCCGGAACGGCGGTCGCTACAAGGTTTCGGCGTCCCGCTGCGACGACTGGATCGAGACCCCGGTCGACGAGAAGTCGCTGCGCGACAAGGTCCTCAAGTACCTTCCGGGGGCCGCTCCGAGCGCCTCCGTCTGATCCGCGGCACCGGCCCGGTCTCCCCGAGAAAGCCTCTCCCCAGCGAAGCCCCTCCGTCGATCGTCAGGCACTCGCCGGTGACGTAGGAGGCCGCGTCCGAGACCAGGAAGGCACACGCTTCCGCCACCTCCTCTCGCGTGGCGAAGCGCGCGAGCGGGATCCCGGCACGGACGCGCGCCTCGAGGTCCTCGCTCGGCCACAACCGGTCCGCCGCCCCGCGTGAGTCGAACGGTCCGGGGGCGACGGCGACGACGCGTATACCGTGGCGCGCCCACTCCACCGCCAGCGTGCGCGTCATCGCGAGGACGCCCGCCTTGGCGCAGGCCGAGTGGATCGTCCCGGGGCCGCCCGTCCACGCGTACGTCGCGACGACGTTCAGGATGACGCCGCTCCTTCCGGCCTCGATCATGGCGCGGCCGGCCGCGCGCGAGGCGTTGAACGTGCCGTTGAGCACGATGTCGACGACGTTGGCGAAGGCCTTCTCCGGAAGCTCCTCGGCGGGCCGCACGAAGTTCCCCGCGGCGTTGTTGATCAGGATGTCGACGCCTCCGTGCTCCTCCTCGAGCGTCCTCACGAGCCGCCTGACTGCGTGCACGTCGCGCACGTCGCAGACGTGCGTCGACGCGGCGAGGCGATCCGCCGCGAGCGCTTCCTTTCCCGCGGCGAGGTGTGCCTCGCTGCGGCTCGCGAGGGCCAAACGGGCGCCGCGGCGTCCGAGCGATCCCGCGATCGCCAGGCCGAGGCCGGTTCCCCCGCCGGTGACGAGGGCCAGGCGATTGTCCAGGGAAGGACGGTCGGGCATCGGAAAACCTCCCGCCCCATGCTAAACAAGAGGGGAGCCGGCACGGTCGACTTTCGGCCGTTCGGCGCGTACCAGATAGGCAGCGGCGGGCGATCCGCCGCGGAGTTCACGCAAGGAGACCCGGTTCATGAGCCTCGTCAAATGGAATCGCCCCGGAACGCTCGCCGTGCTGGCCGCCGTCGGCGGCAGCCTGTGCCTCGCTCTCGGCCTCTTCCTCGCGGTCGCGAAGGAGTCGGCGGCCTCCGAGACCGTCCAGGTCCGGAGCGTCGGAGACGGCGGGACGATCGCGATCGCCCGCACGGCGACGAGCGACGACGATCAGAAGCACGGCTTCCTCGGCGTGGACGTCGAGGAGGACACGAGCACGGACGAGGGCGGCGCGCTGGTGCGCCGCGTCATCGAGGACTCCCCGGCGGCGAAGGCCGGCCTCAAGGACGGAGACGTGATCGTCGGCTTCGACTCGGCGGTCGTGCGCGGTCCCGAGAAGCTGACCGAGAAGATCCGCGGCACGAAGGTCGGCGACAAAGTGCAGGTCGAGGTCCGTCGCGCCGGCAAGCGCGAGAAGCTCACGGTCGAAATGGGTGAGCGTCCGAACTGGTCGTACGCCTGGAAGATGGACGGGAAGGATATCCCGGGGATGACCCCGGAGCAGCAGCGCGCCCTCGAGGACAGCCTGCGCAATCTGGACAAGGGAAAGATCGAGCTCGAGCACGGCGTCGGCAAGCTGAAGATCCACGGCCCCCTGGCTCACGGCGTGTGGGTCCTCGGCAACGACAAGCCGCTTCTCGGGGTCGAGCTCGTCGAGCTGACCCCGGAGCTGCGCGAGGTGATGGGCGGGCGCAAGGACGCGGGCGTGTTGATCGGGCGCGTTCTCCCGGATACGCCCGCCGAGAAATGCGGCCTGAAGGTGGGCGACCTGGTTCTCTCGGTGGACGGCGACGCCGTGGCCGACGCCTCCGATCTCGCCGAGGCGGTCCGCGACCGGCAGGGGAAGACGATCGATCTCGAGATCTCCCGCGACAAGAAGATCGTCCACGTCAAGGCCGTGATCCCCGAGGAGAAGGAAGACGACACGCCCCACGGGCCGCGGGCCGGCGCGCCGGACATCCAGGTCTGGAACCCCCACGGGTTCTTCGGAGTGTCGCTCTAGGATCCCTGCAAGGTCCTTTGGCATCTTGCCCGTTCTTTTCTCCCGCCACTACAATCCCCGATCCTGCGGTCCCGAATCCGAGGCCGCCGGGTCGGGGATCGATTTTCAAGGGGAGGGAGGGACGCCATGCTTCCCATCTCGAAGCGCTCACGTGAGCTGGGCACCGAGAACGCCTTCGTCGTTCTCGGCGAGGTCGCCAAGCTGGTCGCGGACGGGAAGGACATCGTCTCGTTCTGCATCGGACAGCCGGACTTCCCGACGCCCGATCACATCCGGCTCGCCGGCATCCGCGCGATCACGGAGGGGAAGACCGGCTACACGCCCTCTCCCGGGATCCAGCCGCTCCGCGAGGCGGTCGCCCGTTACTTCACGCGCACGCGGGGCGTTGCCGTCACGCCGGACGAGGTCGTCTGCGGCTGCGGCGGAAAGCCGTTCATCGGGTACTCGATCCTGTCGGTCGTCGATCCGGGAGAGGGGCACGAGGTCGTCTACCCGAATCCGGGGTTTCCGATCTACGAGGCCCAGATCAAGGCGCACGGCGGAGTCCCGGTCGCGCTTCCCCTGCGCGAGTCGCGCGGGTTCAACTTCGACATGGACGACCTCGCCCGCAAGGTCAACTCCAAGACCCGCCTATTGATCCTCTGCAGCCCCGGAAACCCGACCGGGAATCTGTTGAGCCGCGCGGAGCTCGAGGAGATCGCGCGGATCGTGGCCCCTCACGAGAACCTCTGGGTCTACTCGGACGAGGTCTATTCGGCGCTCGTCTACGACGGGGAGTTCCAGTCGATCGCCGCGATACCGGGCATGCGCGAGCGGACGATCATCGCGGATTCGGCCTCGAAGACCTACTCGATGACCGGCTGGCGGATCGGCTACGCGGCGAATGCCGCGCTCGCCCCCGTCTTCACGCGCTGGGTCACCAACACCGACTCGTGCCCGCCGCATCCGAACCAGTGGGCGGTCGTCGAGGCGCTCGATGCCTCGCAGGCCCCCTCGGAGCACATGCGCGACGTCTTCCGGGAACGACGGGACCGGATCGTGAAGGGCCTGAACGCGATCCCGGGCTTCACCTGCTTGAAGCCCGGAGGGGCGTTCTACGTCTGGCCCAACGTGACGGACGCGTGCCAGCGCGTTGGCGCGCAAAGCAGCGAGGAGCTTCGCAAGCGCCTGCTCCACGAGGCGGGCGTGGCCGTTCTCGCCGACATCCACTTCGGAACGCCGGTCGCCGGCGAGGGGCAGCACATCCGGTTCTCGTACGCGTCGTCGTTCGAGGCGATCGACGAGGGGTTGTCGCGGATCGCCGCCTTCATGAAGAGGAACACGCGATGAGCCGCGTCCAGGAAACCGACAGCGGCGTCGACGCCCTCTACGCGCGCGCCACCGCCGAGTTCGCCCACTGGGAGGTCGTCAAGGACCTCGTCGACGAGTGCATCGACCTCATGCTCAACCACCGGCAGTCGGGACATCCCGGCGGCTCGCGGTCGAAGGTCCACGCGCTGGTCGCGACGATGCTCTCCGGGGCCATGCGCTACGACCTGGTCCGGCCGTGGCGGCCGTTTTGCGACCGGCTGGTCCTCTCCGCGGGGCACACGGTCCCGCTCATCTACGCGACGCTCGCGACGCTCAACGAGATCGCCCGGCGCGCGGCGGACGCCGGGAACGCGCGGCTGGCATTTCCGGACGGCGGGCGCTGGGCGCTTCTTCCCGCGGACCTCCTGAGGCTTCGCCGGCGGGGCGGCCTGCCGGGACATGCCGAGATGGAGGGAAAGACGCTGTTCCTCAAGTGGAACACCGGACCGTCGGGGCACGGGATGCCGCCGTCGGCGGGGGAGGCGCTCGCGCTGAAGCTCGCCGGTGCCGGCGAGGTCAAGGTCTTCGTCGTCGAGGGAGAGGGAGGTCTGACGCCGGGCGCCTCCCACGAGACGAAGAACTCCGCCTGGGGGCTCGGGCTGTCGAATCTGGTGTTCCTGATCGACTGGAACGACTACGGGATCGACGACAACGCGCTGTCGACGGTCGTGCACGGCACCCCTGTCGACTGGTTCGCGCCGTACGGGTGGCGGGTGGTCGGCACGGAGCAGGGATCGGAGTGGGCTCCCGTGACGCGAGCGGTTCTCGAGGGCGCGCGCGGCGCCAATCCCGGCCGCGTGCCGACGATGGTCTGGGCGAAGACGCGCAAGGGGCGCGGGTACGGGAAATACGACAACAAGTCGCACGGGACGCCCTGGCCGATGAATGCCCCGGAGTTCTGGGAGGTGCGGAAGCGGTTCATGGAGCGGTACGGCGTCACCTACCGCGGTTTCGGGGACCCGGCACCCGCCGATTCCGCCGAGCGCACCGCCCAGACGCGCGCCAATCTCGAGGTCGCGTTCTCGATCCTGGACGACCGCGCGGAGACGGTGAGCGCGATCGCGGAGCGCCTCGTCGCGGCGGCCGACGCGGTTCCCGACACGATCGAGGGATTCCATCTCGGCGGGAGCAGCGCCGCCGTCTTCGACGATGCCGCGATCACCGACTACGAGCGGTACCCGGCCTCGCTCTTCAAGCCGGCGGGGGAGAAGCACCCCAACCGCACGGCGCTCGCGTCGTGGGGCGCTTGGGTCAACACCTACGCGAAGAAGTCGTACGGCCGGCCGCTGTTCATCGCCTGCTCGGCGGATCTCGCCGAGTCGACCAACATCGCGGGTTTCGCCAAGGACTTCGACGGGGAGAAGGGATGGGGGTGGTACGAGCGGGACAGGAACCCGCGCGGCGCCCTGCTCCCGCAGCAGATCACCGAGTTCACCAACGCCGGGATGATGGTCGGGCTCGCCTCGGTCAACCTCGCCGCGGATCCGTTCCGCTCGTTCGACGGATTCTGGGGAGCCTGCTCCACGTACGGCTCGTTCTCGTACCTCAAGTACGGTCCGATGCGACTTTTCTCGCAGCTCGCCCAAGACTGCGAGCTGAAGGTGGGAAAGGTCCTCTGGATCGCGGGCCACTCGGGGCCGGAGACCGCGGAGGACTCGCGAACCCACTTCGGCGTCTTCGAGACGCAGGTCACGCAGCTCTTCCCCGAGGGGCACGTCATCGATCTCCACCCCTGGGAGCACAACGAGGTCCCGGTCGTTCTCGGCGCCGCGCTGCGGCAGAAGGCGCCGATCGTGGCGCTGCACCTGACGCGCCCGGCCGTCACCATTCCCGACCGGAAGGCCCTCGGAATGGATTCGCACTTCGCGGCGGCGCGCGGGGCCTACCTGATCCGCGACGCGAAGCCGGGCGCCCCACGCGGCGGAACGGTCTTCGTCCAGGGAACGATGACGACGGCGGGCCTCGTGAAGGTCCTGCCCGAGATCGACAAGGCCGGCTGGAACGTCAAGATCGTCGCCGTGATCTCCCCGCAGCTGTTCGCCCTGCAGGACGCCGCGTACCGCGAGCGGATCGCCTCGACCGCCGATCTGTGGGACGCGATGGGGATCACGAACCGGGCGCGCCGCACGCTCGGCGCGTTCCTCGTGAACCCGGTGGCGCTCGAGTACTCGATGGGATCGGACTGGGACGATCGCTGGCGGACCGGCGGCACGGTGGACGAGGTCGTCGACGAGGCGCACCTGTCGCCGGAGCACATCCTCTCCGGAATCGAGCGCTTCGTGCGCGACCGGAAGACCCGCCTCGAGAAGCTCGAAGCGGCCGTCCGCGCGGCGCGGGGGTGATCGGGGAGAACAGGACTGTCCCGGCTAGCTCCTCGGCATCACCGGAAGGTCGAGGCAAAGGCGGGGCGCCGGTCGGAATCCCGCCCTGTGAAAGAACCCGAGCAGGAGCGCGTCCTCCCACGCGACCTCGGTCCGGAGAGTGCCGACGCCGAGCCCGCACAAATTGACGAGGAGCTGCTCCAGGAGCGCGCCTCCCACGCCCTTGCCGCGAAGCGTTGGGTGCACGCCGATCGTGTCCAGGACCGCGACCGGCTCGAGCGTTCCGAACTCGCCGTAGTACACGCGCGCGAGGAGGAACCCGGCGAACGTCCCGCGGCACTCGGCGGCGAGCGAGACCTTGATCCCCGTCTCGAGGAGGTTCTGGCGGAGCTTCGTGCCGAAGTACGCCTCGCGGCGCCGTCCCGTGCTCCGCGCGTCGATCGTTACCACGGACTCGAGATCCTCCGGGACCAGCCCGCGGACCACGACCTCGTCGCGCTCGGTCAGTGTGCCTTCCATCGTCCCCTCCGTCTCAAGCGATCAGCTGCCCGCCGTCCACGCGCAGCACCTGTCCCGTGACGTGACGGCTCATCCCGGACACGAGGAAGAGGATCGCCCCGGCGACGTCCTCCGGGCGGCCGCACCGTCCCAGGGCGGTCTCGGCGATCGCCCGGCTGCGCGCCTCGTCGGGGAGGCTGGAGGTCATCGGCGTGTCGATCCACCCCGGAGAGACCACGTTCACCCGCACGCCGAACGCGCCGAGCTCGCGGGCGGCCGTCTTCCCGAGCCCGATCAGCCCCGCCTTGGCCGCCGCGTAATTCGCCTGGCCGCGCTTGCCGCGCTCGCCGTTGATGGAAGCGACCAGCGCGATCGCTCCGCCCCCCGCGGCGCGCATCGGCGGGGCGACCTCGCGCAGCAGCCAGAACGCCGAATCGAGGTCGACGCGCAGGACCTCGCTCCAGTCCTCGTCGGAGAGCTTCCAGAGCACGCCATCGCGGGTGATCCCGGCGGCGTGGACCAGGATGTCCAGTCGTCCGCGCTCCCGGACGACGCCTCCGACGATCTCGCGCACGGATGCCGGGTCGGACAGGTCACAGGAGACGCTCGTGCCGGCGGGAGAGCGGTGTCCGGGACGGTCGGCGCCGAACACCGAGGCGCCGGCCGCGGCGAGAGCGCGCGCGGTCGCGCCGCCGATCCCGCCGCCCGCCCCGGTCACGAGCGCGACCCGGCCCGCGAGGCCGAACGGATCGGAACGGTGCTCGTCCATCACGCCTCCGCCACGAGAGGGGTTCCCTCTCGCGCGAGCCTTCGCGCGCGGAACGCGCCCCACAGCGCGGCGCCGATCGCGCCCGCGAGGACCGAGTGCTCGTGCGTCCGGATCGTCAGAGCCGCACGGGGTCCGGCCTCGGCCTCCGCGGCCTCCCGCAACGCGGCGATCAGCCCCACGTCCGCCGCGAGCCCGCCGGTCACCAACACCTCGCCCCCGGCGCCGGCGGAGGTGAGAAGGCGGAGGGTGCGACCGGCCATCGACGCGTGGATCCCCTTGATGATGTCGGCCGCCGCGATCCCGCGCGAGACCATGTTGATCACGTCGGTCTCCGCGAGCACGGCGCAGATCGACGAGCACGGCTCCGGCGCGCGCGAGGACAGCGAGAGCGGGCCGATCTCGTCCATGGTGATCCCGAGGTAGCGGCAGATGTTCTCGAGGAACTGGCCCGAGCCCGAAGCGCACTGGCTGGTCATCCGGTACCCGAGCACCTTGGCGCGCTCGTCCATCAGCACGGCGCGCGCGTGCAGCCCGCCGATGTCGACGATGGCGCGCGCCCGCGGCTCCAGGAACAAGCCCCCTCGCGCGTGCGTCGTCATCCCGTAGAAGTGGCCGGTGCGGAAGGGGACGGCGTCTCCCTCGCCGGTCGACGCGACGTACGCGAGGTCGTCCGTCGCGCGACCCGCCTCGGAGAGGCACGAGGCGAACATCTCCTCCGCGATGCGGTGCGGGTCGCGGCGCCGGATCCGCTCCGTGCGGCCCACGAGGAGCCGGGCGGCGTCACCGCCGTCCTCGAGGATCGCGACCTTCACCGCGGACGAGCCGACGTCGATGCCGGCGACGACCATCGCGCCCTCTGTGTCCACGCGCATCCCGTCCTTCCCCTCAGGCCGAAGCGCGGCCGTCGCGCCGCGCGAACAGGGCGGCCCCGTAGGCACCCGTGTAGATCGAGTCCGGGGAGATGTTCATCGTCATCGCGCCGTAGTTCTCGCGGACGAGCCCGGCCAGGGCGCCGACCGCCGCCGGGTTCTTGGCCACGCCGCCGGTGAAGGTGAACTCGCTCGCGACCCCCCCCGACCGGGCGAGGAGCGACATCGCGCGCAGGATGATCGCGCGGTGCAGCCCGGCGAGGATGTCCTCGCGCTTCTCGCCGAGCGAGAGCCGCTCGCGCAGCTCCGCCCCGGCGAACACGGTGCACGTCGAGTTGATCCGGACGGGCCGCGTCGACCCGCAGGCCATCGGGCCGAGCTCGTGGAGGCCCAGGTTCATCTCGTCGGCGATGTAGCCCAGATACCGGCCGCATCCCGCGGCGCAGCGGTCGTTCATCTGGAAGGACGTGACGATCCCGTCGCCGTCGATCTGGATCGCCTTCGTGTCCTGTCCTCCGATGTCGAGCACGGTCCGTGTCGCGGGAAACATCGCGTGGGCTCCGAGGCCGTGGCAGAGGATCTCGGATCGGATCTGCTCCTTCGGGAACGGGAGCGTCTGGCGGCCGTATCCCGTGCCGACGCTCCCGGCGATCTCGAGCGGGACGTCCACGGCGTTCTCGAGGGCGGCGTCGAGGCTGGCTGGGGCGTCCGTGAGCTCCCGGCGCGCGGCGCGCGCATGGGAGGCGAACGCGCCGTCTTCGGCCGGGACGTTCTCGACCTCGAGAATCGTCTTGTCGAAGATCCCGAGCAACCGGTCGAAGGCCGCCCCGCGGGCCCGGGAGGCCTCCTCCGCGTGTTGCACGTAGCGGGCGCCGGCGAGGTCGCGGAAGAAGTCGCTCTTCCGGGCCGCCCCGGGCGCGAACAGGTCCGCGGCTTCGGCGGACATCGCCGCGACGATCGCGGTGAACGGGCCGGCGAGGTCGCGGGCGAGCAGGTCGGAGCCCACGATCCGCGTGCCGATCCGCTCGAAGACCGCGAGGTGTCCGAGGTACTGGTGCTTGCGGAACAGCCTCTCCAGGGCCGCAAGCGCCTCCGCGCGGGGCTCCTCGGTCCCGCCCGCGTCCGCCAGCGCGCGCGCGACCAGACCGAAGCGGGCGTGAATGAGCCCCTCGGCGAGCGCGACGTCGCAGGCGACCTTGTAATTGCTGCGGCTGTTCGTGATCCCGCGTCCGAGGACGGTCCCGTCCTCGCCCAGCACCACCGCCTTGGTGGTCGTCGACCCGAGATCGATCCCGACGTGGACTCTCACGCACCGCTCCCGGCGCGCCTCTGCTCGATCATCTGGAAGTACGACTCCAGGCGGTTCTTGATGTTCGCCGCCGAGAAGTAGCGCGGGTCGACGAGGTCGCTCTCGATGAAGCCGCCGGGCCGTCCCGTGCGCTCCTCCACCTCGCGCAGGATCATCAGCTGCCCGGCGGAGAACGAGTTGCAGCTCTTGATCGAATGGACGAGCAGCCCGTCGGCGTCGTAGTCCCGGACGTAGCGGGAGATCAGGTCGACGCGCGACGGGAGGCTGAGGTTCGTGTAGCAGCCCAGGCAGTACTCGGCGAGCGTTTCGAGCGGGCGGTCGGGATCGTGACGGAATCCCGTGTCGTAGACGCCGCCGACCTTGGTGTACGTGGACGCGACGGCGACCGCGCCCTCGTCCGCGAACATCTTCCAGAAGGTGTGGAAGCTGGTCCAGTTCGGGGGGCCCTCGACGACGACACGGAACTTCTCGGTGCGCATCTCGCCCTCGGGCGTCACCGGTCCGAGGCCCTTCGCCAGGCGTTCCTCGATCTCCTCGCGCAGCGCCCGGTAGTAGCCGACGGCCTCCTCGGTCCCCCGGAAGGCCGTGAAGATCGGTCCGATGTAGTACACGCCCCCGAAGTACGCGTCGATCGGCGAGGGGCGGTGCCTCGCGGATTCGAGCACGAAGACGAGATCGTCTTCGGCGCGGGCCGACTGGCGCAGCATCGCGCGGAGACGGTCTTCGTCGTACCTCCGGCCCGAGACGCGCTCGAGCACGGGGATCACCTCGTCGCGGAGCTGCCCGACGACGTAGTCGCGCATCGCGCTGGTGATCGCGCCGTCCGCCTGGTACGGCACGTGGAGCATCGCGATCGGGCAGTCGTACTCCTGCCGCAGGATCTCGAACCACTTCATGAACGTGAAGCACCCCGTGTACGACAGGAGCAGGAGGCTCGGATCGGGGATGAACTCGCCCGTGGGCCCGACGTTCCCCGATTTCATCATGCCGAGATCGCACTTGACGTAGGTGCAGACGTCCTCGGAATGGCCGAGCTTCTCGGCGACGGCGATGTACTCTCGCGACTTCCCGCGCATCGCGGACTGCAGGGCGTTGATCTCGGGGAGGACCGGGAGGAGGTCGAACGAGCGCAACAGCTCGGTGAGGTTGCCGGGGACGAACGTGTAGACGTTCTTCTCGCCGGTTTCGGCGCTGCGGGCGAGGCGGGCGTAGTGCTCGGCCATCATCCGCTTCTGCCGCACCTGGCTGTCGTCCTTCCGGGCGGGGGTGGCTCTCCCTTCGGGTCTTTCGGTCGCCATGGCTACGCTTGGCTCCAGAGCTGAATCGAGTCGGCGAAGGTTCCGGCCTGCTCCCGGATGACCTGGAACTGGCCGTTGTTCTCCGCGTACTTGAACGAGGTCCACGGAATCCCCGCGGCCTCCATCGCCGCGACCGCCATCGGCTGGTCGAGCAGCGCGGGATCGCAGAAGCTCGGCGCGCAGAACAGGACCCCCTGAGCTCCGGCGGCGCGCACGCGGCGGACGAGCTCGGCGCCCTTGACCGTGTCGCCGGCGTACCGGACGGGGACGTCGATGGTGTCGCCGAGGAAGGCGGCCACGAGCGCGTCCAGGGGGTCGCCGTCCTCCCGCACGCCGCCGGCGATCCAGCGGTGGATCTGCACGAAGTCGTCGTCGACGATGTAGCAGCCGGACTTCTCGAGCGTGCGGACGAGCCCGAGAGGCGGCTGCTCGCAGAACGATCCGACGACCACCACGCGGGCCTGGTCCCTCGCGGAGCGGGACACCTCGGCGCGCGCGAGCCCGCAGTACGTCCGGATCATCGCGGTCGCCTCCTCCACGGGCAGGAGGAGCGACGCGCGAAGGACCAGGTACGCCTCGCTGGCGGGGACCTTCCACGGCTCCCGCCGGCGCAGATCGGACAGCTCGGCGACGGCGCGACGCTCCCGGTTGTAGAGGGCGATCGAGGCGGACAGCGCGGCCGGGTCGTAGGCGCGCGCGCCGCGCGCGTGCAGCTCGCGGGCGAGATCCTCGAGCTCGTGCCGGTAGAACCGGCCCCCCAACCCGGGGGCGAAGTTCTGCGGGACGTCGAGGTAGCACGCCAGCTTGTCCGGGAACCGGAGCTTCCAGATCCCTGAGAGGTTGCGGATGACGTCGCAGATGGCGGGGAAGATCATCCCGTCGAGCGCGTCGAGGCGGCCGGTGAGCCCCAGCTCGATCGTGCTGCGCGGGATGTGACAGATGTACGACTGGTAGAAGGCATCCCCGCGGATGATCTCGAGATCCTCGCCGCCGCCGAAGACCGCGATGGGGAGCACGCCCAGGGAGTGGAGCAGCTCGCGAGGGACGTACACCGGCATGTACCCGACGGCGAGCCCACCGGTTTCCGCCTTGAAGCGACGCGCGATGCCGAAGGTCGTGTCGCGGACGAGCTCCTCGGCGCGCGCGACGATCTCGGCGAGCGCGCTCAAGAGACCTCCGCCGTCTTGCCGTGCGCCTTCTCGAGGATCTCCTCGAGAAGGCTCTCGTCCCAGACGCGCCCTTCCGCGAGCCGCCGGCGCAGAAGCAGGAAGTCGGGCTCGCGGCACGCCTTCCCTCCCTCGTGGAAGGCGCGGAACCCCGCACGTCCCTCGGTCATCATGTTGAGGGCGAGCCAGGCGCGATTCGTCTCCCGGTTCCGATCCCAGTGCGAGAGCTTGTGCTTCCGAACGCTCTCGACCGTCTTGCTCAGGCAGCCGGGCATCGTGGTCGCGAGCGACCACACCAGCTCGTCGACGGCCCGGTCGAGGAGAGACAGGTCGACGGTCCCGGACAGTAGCCGGCTCTTCGCTGCGGCCAGCTCGGCGCCCTCCTTGGCCTCTCCGTGGACGATCCGCCCCCACTCGTCGGTCCAGCGGTCCACGACGACGAGCGGGTTCGCCGCGAACGCGCCGTCGACCTTGAGCGCCGGCACGAGGCGCGTGACGAGGCCGAGCCGGTAGGCCTTGTGCGCGCTCCAGGGGCGGCAGAGCGTGCAGCTCTCCATCGCCGCCTCGATCCCGACGAACAGCGGGAGAAAGTCGGTGCTCCCGCCGTCCGGGGCGGAGCCGTGCTTCGGCCCCGCCTGCCCGAACAGGGCGAGGTCTTGCGCGACCGTGAAGTCGCACGCCATTCCGATCTCCTGGCCGCCGCCGATCCGCATGCCGTTCACCCGGTTCACCACCGGCTTGTCGCAGTGCAGGATCGCGGTGACCATGTCGTTGAACAGGCGCATGTACTGGCGATACTCCTCGGGACGGCCCGCGTAGTAGGTCGCGTACTCGGCCGTGTTGCCGCCCGTGCAGAAGGCCCGCGTTCCCGAGCCCGTGAACACGACCGCCACCGCGGCACGGTCGTGCGAGGCGCGCCTCATCCCGGCAATCACGCCCTTCACCATCTCGGTCGTGTAGGAGTTGAGCTGGGCGGGATTGTCGAGCGTGATGCGGACGGCGTGCAGCCCGGGAGCCGCGTGGCCGCCGGGGTCGACGAGGGGAACCGTCTCGTAGAGGACTCCGGGGTGCTCGGCGGGCAGGTCCAGGTCGTGGCTCTTGTGCTCCATGGTCAGCGCTCCGGGACGAGGATCACGCGCCGGGACGACCCCTTCGCGTGCAGCTCGGCGAACGTCTCGTTGATGGCGCCCAACGGCCGGTGCTCGACGTACGGCGCGAGGGAGATCGCTCCCGACAGCGCGAGCCCGACGACGGCCGGGTAGTTCTCGGGAAGACACGCCCAGTTGCCCTGCACGGTGGCGTCGAACGCCATGACCGCCGAGAGGTGGACCTCGACCTTGCTCGGCGTGAAGCCGACGACGGAGAGGTAGCCGCCCTTCCCCAGCAGGGAGAACGCCACGGTCTGACCGGCGGGTGTTCCGGAGGTCTCGAAGATCCGGTGCCGCCAGGTCGGGATCCGTCGCTCGGCGGCCAATGCCTTCACGCGCGAGCGGAGCTCCTTCGGTGCGAGGGTGTCGCCGCGCAGGGTCAGCGACGCCCCGCGTGCGGCCGCCGCGGAGAGGCGCGCGTCGTCGACGTCGACCGCGATCACGGTGGCTCCCCGCGCGGAGGCGATCTGGACTCCGAACCCGCCGACGCCACCGACCCCGACGAACACCGCGAGGTCTCCCGGGACGAGCCCGCTCCTGACGATCGCCTGGTACGGCGTCGACACCGCGTCGGCGATCACCGCGAGATCGACGAGAGAGAGCCCCGCGCGGTTGACCTCCGGATCCTCGAGGTCGGGCACCGCGCACAGCCCCGCGGCCGGGACGCGGACATGCGATCCGAATCCGCCGTCGACGTCGCTTCCGGGGAAGACCTGGTCGGGACAGATGGCGCCTCGACCCGCCCGGCACGCGGCACACCGGCCGCACGGAATCACGGCCGGAACGACGACGCGCCGCCCGATCCACTCCGTGGCCGAATCGCCCGCGGCCACCACGGTGCCGCTGATCTCGTGACCGAGCACGAGCGGGAAACCGTGCCGCGTCGGGACTCCGTCGTAGTAGAACCCGAGGTCGGTGTGGCAAACGCCGCACCCGGCGACGCGCACCAGCGCGTCGCCCGCGCCGATCGCCTCGTCCCTGTCGGCGAGGGTCATCGGGATCCCGGGCCCGCTCACCGTCCATCCGGTCACGCGCATCGGCGGCTCCCGCCCGGCGGACGCCGGGCTCCATCCGATGTACCTGACCCCGGCGGGATGGTTCCGTCAACGCGGATTGCGGACGGTAAGACTCCCTTGGTCCCCTTGACCGCTCGCGGCTGTTACAGTTCCTCTGGAATGCCGCGCTCACCCCTGGACGTGCTCGTTCCCCGCGACACCGGAACCGACGCACCGCTCGCGGAGGCCCTTCGCGCGTCCGCGCGGCGGCGGCTGCGGAGCGCCATCGCCGCATGGCGACGATTCGGGATCGAGGTCCCCGCGCCGGATGGAGCGAGCTCGATGCGCCCGTCGTCCGGCCCGATCCGACGTTGGCTTGCCGAGCTGGAGGATCTCCTGGCGATCCAGCGCGCGGCGTCGGCCTGCGCCGCGCGGCCCCCGGGAAGGCGGAGGGGCTCACCGGCATGGGACCGTCTCGTGGCGAGGGTCGCCGACGAGGGCGTCCTTTCGCGCCTGGCTCCGGGAGGCCGAATCCCGGACTCGCTTCCGGCGCGGGCCCTCGGCGAAGTGCGGCAGCGCCTCGACGAGCTCCTCCGGCGGGTCCCGGCGGAGAGGGCTCCGGCCGGCCCGGAGATCGGGCGTGTGCTCGTCGAGCGCGGGGTTCACGTCGTGGAGGGACGGCGCAACCGCCGTTTCGAGGCGCACGTCACCCGCGCCGTCCACATGCTCGAGCACGGGTGGCCCGACGGCGCGCGGCTCGTGGGCACGCGCGTGTGGCGCGTCGTGCCGGTGACCGCCTGGGCCACCGTCTCGTGGTCGTCCGCGCGGGAGCCGGGGGTGGCCTACATCAACGTGCGGAGCGCTCCCACCGTGCGCCTCGCGGAGGATCTCGTCCACGAAGCGACGCACATGCGGATCCACGAGATCGAATCGCTCCACGCCCTCGTCGTCCCGGACGCCGAGGAGGACCATGCGCGCTCGCCCCGGTTCTATTCGCCGTGGCGGCGCGAGTGGCGGCCGCTTCGCGGCCTCGTGCACGCGGTGTGCACCTTCACGGCGGGGGCGCGCTTCTTCGAGCGCATGCTCGCCGCGTCGAGCGCGACGGGTCCGCTGCGGTTCGGCACGGCGCGGCGCCTCTGGCTCGCGCGACGGATGCTCGAGGAGCGCGCGTCGGTCGCGCTGTCCCTCAGGGTCCTCGCGCGGGCACGGGGAGCGGGGTTGCTCACGCGTGAAGGCGCGCGGGTCGTCCGGGCAGCGGCGCTCGAGCATCGCGCGCTCGCGACACGGGCGGGAGCATGCGCGCGAGAGCTGTCGGAAACGGCCGCCGGCCGCCGCGAGATCGCGAAGCTCGAGCGGTTCTCCCGGACGCTCTCCGCGCGTCCGGTCCGCTGGAGCCGCGATCACGTCACGGAGACTTGAAGACCTTCGGGTCGAGCAGGCCGCGCGGGTCGACGATCGTGTCCCCGACGCGGGCCCCCCAGTGCAGGTGCGGGCCGGTGACGCGGCCGGTCGCCCCGGACAGGCCGAGCCGGTCGCCTTCGTGAACCGCGCTACCTTCCTTCGTCTCTATCTTCGAGAGGTGGGCGTAGACCGTGAAGAGCCCGGAGCCGTGATCGATGATGATCGTCCCGCCGGAGTAATAGAGATCGCTCGCGAGAGCCACCGTCCCCGGTCCGGCGGCCTGGACGGGCGTCCCGGTCGCGGCCTGGAGATCGATGCCGGGGTGAGGGGCCTTCGGCTGGCCGTTCAGGATCCGGTGGGCGCCGAACTCCGACGTCGGTGAGCCGGGGACCGGCGGTACGAACGGATCCGTCGGCGGGGCGAGGGGAGTGCGGCGCTTGTAGATCTTGTCGGTGATCGCCTTCTCCCGCTCGATCCGGGCCAGCGCCGCCTTCGGGGGATTGACGAACTTCTCCTCGACCTCGAGCTTCTGCTCGGGGAACGTCTTCGCGGCGATCTGGATGTCGCGCTGAACCTTCATGTACGGTATGTCCTCGCCGCACTCGAGCGTGACCGCGATCCGCGCGGTCCCCTCCTTCCGGTCCAGCGGGATCGCCGCCCACCCCACGAATCGCGGTGAGGCGAGCGGGCTGTCGAGCTTGGCGAGGGAGAAGGGCACATCGAGGAACTCCCCGGTCGCGGACACCGCCGGGCAATCGGTGCGTTGCGCCTCGATCCGCAGGATCTCACCGGGCGAGTAGCTCCGAGCGTGGATCCGCAGTCCCGGAAGGCTGGGGGCCCCGACGTCCTGAGCCGGAGCGCGGCCGGCCCACGAAATCGCAAGGACCAGGGCTGCCAAGTTGCGTGTCCGCCGCCGGCGCGGTACAAAGGCTGCTCGCTCGTTTCGCATCATGAGGAACGTATCATGCCGTTCGGCGCCATGTTCGGGGCCATCGTCTTCGGAGTCCTGGGGATCTGGCTGGGCATCCAGCGCCTATCGGCGCCCGTGCTCCCATACCGCATCATCGGCGCGAGCCTCATCCTGCTCGGCGGGACGCTGGCGATCGGCTTGCTCATGCAGCGTAGCTGGGCACGCTGGCTCGGGGCGGTATCGGGCTTCTGGTTCGCGTTCTATGCGCTGCCGATCGCGGCGAACGACGGCGTGCTCGGCAAGCTCGTGCTCCTCGCCTCGATCCTCGCCTCGATCCTCCTCCTGGTCCCGGCGACGGGACGTCCCCGTGTCGTGAACGCGGCATCCCCGGCGCCGCCCACTCCTGTGGTCGAGGCCGCGCCCGATGCCGCTCCGGCTGCGCCCGCGACCGTGGTGTCTCCGCGCTCCGGCGGACGGGCTCTTCTCGCAGTGTCCGCCCTTTCTTTCGTCGCGTTGACCTGCGCGAGTGCGTGGGCCGTCAGGACGAGGGTCGATGCGCCGCCCAGGCGCCGCGCCGAGGACGTCAAGTCATCGGTCGGCGTCGCGGAGCCGGTGACCTGGAACGACTTCGCCAGCGGCATGGAGGCGGCGCGCTCGTCCCACAAGCTCGTGGTCGCGGATTTCTACGCGACGTGGTGCGGCCCCTGCAAGATGATGGAGAAGCAGACGTTCCACGACCCGCGCGTGCTCACGCGCCTTCGCGACGTCGTGCCGGTCCGGGTCGACTCCGAGGAGCAGGTCGCGCGCGGCGGTCTGAAGGGCGCCGAGCTCGCGGAGCGCTACAACATCGACGTCTATCCGACGATCGTCGTGATCGACGGGAACGGCAACGAGGTCGCGCGCAACTCGGGCTTCATGCCGGCCGAGGAATTCCTCTCGTGGATCGACGCGGTCATCGAGCGAGCGGGGACCGCCGTCGCCCGCTCGTAGGGTTTCCGGCCGGGCCCGTCCGGCATGCTAGAGTCCCTCCCTCGCGAGGGACCCCACGATGCCCCACAAGCGGCTCTTCATCCCCGGTCCGACGGAGGTGCGCGCCGAGAATCTCGCCGCGCTGGCGCGCCCCCAGATCGGCCACCGGGGCGACGAGTTCAAGGACCTCTACGGCCGCGTGACCGCCAAGCTCGGCGCGCTTCTCGAGACGAAGGATCCGGTTTTCCTGTTCACCTGCTCCTCGACGGGCGTGTGGGAAGCCGCGATCCGCAACGGCGTGCGCGAGCGGGTGCTCTGCTGCATGCAGGGCGCGTTCTCGGACCGGTGGCTGAAGGTCGCCGAGGCGAACGGCAAGGCGGCGTCGGCGCTGCGCGTCGAGTGGGGGCGCGCGATCACCGCGGAGATGGTCGACCGCGAGCTCGCGAAGGGCGGGTACGACGCGATCACCGTCGTCCACAACGAGACCTCGACCGGCGTCATGAACCGCCTCGACGAGATCGCCGAGGTCATGCGGAAGTACCCCGACGTTCTCTTCCTCGTCGACGCGGTCTCCTCGATGGCCGCGACGCGGATCCCGGTCGACGCGTGGGGGATCGACGTCTGCCTCGCCGGGCTCCAGAAGGCGTTCGCCCTGCCCGCCGGCCTCACGGTGGCATCCGTATCGGCCCGCGCGCTCGCGAAGGCGAAGACGATCCCGCATCGCGGCTACTACTTCGACTTCGTCGACATGATGAAGTACCACGAGCGCGGCCAGACGCCGGCCACCCCGGCGATCCCGCAGATCCACGCCTTGGACGCGCAGCTCGACGACATCGCGGCGGAAGGCCGTGAGGCGCGCTACGCCCGCCACGACTCTCTCGCGCGCGTCGTCCGCGAGTGGGCGAGGCGGCACTTCGCGGTGTTCTCCGAAGAAGGGTACGAGTCGCCCACGCTCACCTGCGTCGCGAACACCCGGTCGATCTCGGTCGCGCAGCTCAACAAGGAGCTCGGCAAGCAGTGGGCCGCGATCTCGAACGGATACGGCGACCTGAAGGAGAAGACGTTCCGGATCGCGCACATGGGCGATACTCAGGAATGGGAGATCCGGGGGCTGCTCGCCGTGCTCGACCGGATCCTGGAGCACTAGGTCGTGGCGCACGAGGCGAAGAAGGTCCTCGTCTGCGATCCGGTCTCGGGCGAGGCCATCGAGCGGATGCGGGCGGGGGGGCTCGTCGTCGAGGAGCGTCCGGGGCTCACGGCGGACGACCTCGAGCGCGCGATCCCCGAGTTCGACGCGGTCGTCGTGCGCTCCGCCACGAAGATCGGCGCCCGGCATCTCGCCGCCGGCTCGCGGCTCAAGGTCGTGGTCCGTGGGGGTGTCGGCGTCGACAACATCGACGTCGCGGCCGCGGAGGCGGAAGGGGTCAAGGTCTTGAACACTCCGGCGGCCTCCTCGGTGTCCGTCGCGGAGCTCGCCCTGGGCCTCATGTTCGCGCTCGCGCGGGAGATCCCGCGCGCCGACGCGTCCACCAAGTCGGGAGCGTGGGACAAGAAAAGCTTCGCGCGCGGGATGGAGCTCGAGGGGAAGACGCTCGGGGTCCTGGGGGTCGGCCGAATCGGCCGTGCCCTGGCGCGCCGCGCCTCGGCGATCGGGATGGTCGTCATCGGGGCGGACCCGGCCCTCGGAACGTCCGGGACCGTCGACGGGCTGACGCTCCTTCCGGCCGAGGACGTCTTCCGACGCGCCGATGCGCTTTCGCTTCACCTCCCGAAGCCCGCCGGGACGAAGGCGGTCCTCGGGGCGGCCGAGCTGGCCACCATGAAGCGGGGCGTCTTGATCGTCAACTGCGCGCGCGGCGGCGTCGTCGACGAGGCCGCGCTGCTGTCCGCGCTCGAGTCCGGCCAGGTCGGGGGCGCCGCCCTCGACGTCTTCGAGGTGGAGCCGCCGTCGGATCTCCGCCTGATCCGGCATCCGCGCGTGATCGCGACACCGCACGTCGGCGCCTCCACCGTCGAGGCGCAGGCGCGGGTGGGGCTCGAGGTCGCGGAGATCCTCTTGGGCGAGCTCTGAGACCGATGCCCGCTCCGACTCCCCCCGCGCTCGGCGCCTCCTCGGGAAGGATCCTGATCATCGACGACGAGCCGGTCGTCGCCGACGTCCTCGGGACGCTGCTCCGGAAGGAAGGACACGAAGTCGTCGTCGCGCAGGACGCGGCGACCGGCCGGAGGGAGGTCGAATCGGGCGCCCCGTTCGATGCGGTCCTGCTCGACGTCATGCTCCCCGACGCCGACGGTCTCGACGTCCTTCGCTGGTTCCATGAGCGCCAGCCGGACACCGCGGTGTTGATGATCACCGCGTTCGGTACCGTCGAGAACGCGGTGACCGCAATGAAGCTCGGCGCGTTCCACTACCTGACGAAGCCGTTCAAGAACGAGGAGGTCCGCGCACTGGTCGGCCAGGCGCTCCGGACGAGCCAGCTCGCGGCCGAGGTGAAGGACCTTCGGCGCGCTCTCGAGGAGCGGCACCGGTTCGAGCGGATCGTCGGCAAGTCGCGCGCGATGCAGGAGGTCTACCGCCTGATCGACCAGGTGGCGCAAAGCCGCGCGACCGTCCTCATCTACGGAGAGAGCGGGACGGGCAAGGAGCTGGTTGCCCAGGCGATCCACCGGAGGAGCAGCCGGGCGGACAAGCCGTTCATGGTCGTCAACAGCCACAGCATCCCGACCGAGCTGCTCGAGGACAACCTGTTCGGGCATCTCCGCGGCGCGTTCACCGGTGCCAACGCCGCGAAGATCGGATTGATCGAGGTCGCCGACGGCGGGACGGTGCTCTTCGACGAGATCTCGACGGTGGCGCCGGAGGTGCAGACGAAGCTCCTGCGGGTCATCCAGGAGCGCGAGTTCCTGCCCTTGGGCTCCCTCGAGAGCCGGACGGTCGACGTCCGTATCATCGCGGCGACGAACGAGGACCTGCAACGGCTCATCGAGCAAGGCCGGTTCCGCGAGGACCTCTACTACAGGCTGAACGTCATCAGCATCACGCTTCCGCCGCTTCGCGACCGGATGGAGGACGTTCCGGTACTGGCGCAGCACTTCCTGGAGAAGTTCAACGCGGAGAACAGGAAGGACGTCAAGCGATTCTCGCCGGAGGTGCTCGAGCGGTTCCTCGCATACCCGTGGCCCGGCAACGTGCGGGAGCTCGAGAACGTCGTCGAGCGGGGCGTCGTTCTGGCGCAGGGGGAGGAGATCGGCCTCGATCTCCTCCCGAAGGACCTCTGGCGGCGAATCACCCTTCCCGAGCCGGTGCCGCTTCCTGAGGGGGTACGGTTTTACGACGCTGTCGGCCGGTTCGAGCGCCAGCTCATCGAATCCGCCCTGCGACGCTCCGGAGGCGTCCAAAAACACGCGGCGGAATTGCTCGGCCTGAAACCAACCACCCTGAACGAGAAGATAAAGCGGCTCGGAATCCGGACCTGACCCGTCCCCCTGCGGAGCGAATACAGCGGCCGCTAGGCTGTTCGGGTTTGCTCGCGAACCGAAAACACCTACATATCTTCCCGAAGCGGCGGCGAGCGGGAGTAGTCGGTTGACTGGAGGGGTCGCCGGTGGTAGAAACCATGCGTTTTCGACACGGAGTTCTAGGGGGGATCGCGCAGATCGGGACACCGCGCGGTCGGTATTGCGCGCCCGGGCCGGGCGGCGCGAGATCATCCTCCGCAGCGTCGCCGGGAGGTCGTCTCATGAGGGTCGTTAGGGGGGTGGTGGCGGCGGCACTCGCCGTCATGGCTGGCGGCGCTGCATTCGCACAGGCGACCGGCGGGTTCAACATCAGGGTCATCGACAACGGCGACAAGTCGGAGATCGTCGGAGCGGCGGTCACCGTGAGCAATGCCCAGGGGTTCCTCGCCCCCACGACCAAGGTCACGGACGTCAAGGGCGAGGCACTGTTCCCCGTGCTCCGGCCGGGGCAGATCTACACCATCGACATCATCATGGACGGGTACGCGCGCATCAAGCAAGAAGTCAAGTGCGATGCGGGCAAGGTCAAGGACGTCGTGATCGCTTTGGCGCCCGAGCACCAGGAGCGCGTGGTGGTCGTCGGCGAAAAGCAGACGGTCGACATCGACAACAACGAGCAGTCGACGAAGTTCTCCTCCGAGTTCATCCAGGACCTCCCCGTCGCGGGGCGCTTCTACCAGAACGTCCTGGCGCTCGCTCCCGGCGTGCAGGATCCGGACGGCGACGGCAACCCGAACGTCAACGGCGCGCGCGACCGCGATTTCAAGGCAACGGTCTCCGGAGTCAGCAACGTCGATCCGTTGACGGGAAAATTCCTGAACCAGGTCGCCTCCGACTCGATCGAGGAGATCTCGGTCGTCACCGCGGGCGCCGGCGTCGAGTACGGTCGCGCGCAAGGCGGCTTCGCGCAGATCATCCAGAAGCAGGGGTCGAACGACTTCGAGGGCGTGTTCGGGATGATCTACAGCTCCCGCGCGCTCGACGGAACCGGTGCGACCGGGCTTTCCCGCAACGAGCTTCCTGACTTCTTCCGCTACCAGCCGTCGCTCCAGGTCTCGGGGCCGATCGTCAAGGACAAGCTCTGGTACCGGCTCACCCAGGAGTACATCAAGCGCGAGGACCCGGTCGTGCTCGGCTCGGGCGGGGACGTCGCGACGACGGGCACCGAGCAGTTCTCAACGTCCGATCAGCTGACCTGGCAGGTCTCGAACCGGAACAAGCTCGCGCTCCAGTACCAGGCCGACCCGCTCACGGTGACCAACGCCGGTCTGAGTCCGCTGCGTCCGATCACCGCCACGCAGACCGTGAAGTTCGGCGGGCCCACGTACTCGATGACCTGGACCGCGCCGTACTCGCCCAGCCTCCTCGTCGAGAGCCTCGCCGCCTACCAGGACACCAAACAAGAGTTCAACCCGACCCAGACCGGCGTGGCGAACTCGTGCATCGCGGGCGGATCGTTCCTCGACCACGCGCAGTGCACCGACTTCGACACCGGCCGCACCACCGGCTCGTCCGGTTTCGTCTGGCACGACGAGCGGCAGCGCCTGACGGTCAAGAGCGACGCGACGTACTACAAGGGCCGCATGTGGGGGATGAACCACCAGTTCAAGTTCGGCTTCATCACCGAGAACGAGCGGTACTTCCGCAGCCTGCAGCAGGCTCCGACGTTCGAGGCGATCGGCGGCACCATCAGCGCGAACAACACGACGCCGGAGCGCCTCCTGCTCGTGAACTTCTCTCTCCAGCCCAACAGCTCGTCCCGCGCGGTGGGGACGACGTGGGGCGTCTACGGAGAGGACGTCGTCCGGCCGATCTCGAACCTGTCGGTCACCGTCGGACTGCGTGTGTCGCAGGAGAACATCAGCTCCGCGGGCATCAAACCGTTCGACCCCGCGGTCGAGGCCCAGAACTTCATCAACGCGGCCGGCACGGGATCGGGGCAAGACCTCGCGACGCTGCTCCAGAACAGCTTCGTGGCGTACGAGGACATCCCCGGCGCCCTCAACGCGGTGCGAGCGCAGGTCCCCGGCATCACCATCAACGAGGGGGGCCTCATCGGGCAGCTCGCCTTCTGGACCCACTTCCGCCAGCCGGACAACATCGACCTGCACAACACGAACCTCGAGCCTCGCTTTGCCGTCGCGTGGGATCCATGGAACGACGGGAAGACGAAGTTCTCGGCGTCGGCCGGCCGTTACTACGACAAGATCTTCCTCGCGGTGCCCCTGTCCGAGATCGAGCCGGTCACGGTTACGGACCAGTGGACCTCGACGCAGGCCCGGGGCAGCGGCGAGGTGGCGTTCCAGCCGACGTTCCGGTTCTCGGTCGTCGACCGGAACCTGAAGACGCCGTACCAGGACGAGTACTCGTTCGCGGTCGAGCGGGAGATCTTGCAGGAAAGCTCGATCTCGCTCCGCTACATCCACCGGGACTTCAGGGATCAGCTCCAGGACATCGACATCAACAACGCTCCTGGTGACTACGGCCGGTGCGCGTATCAGAACGTCTCGACCGACCCGTACATCGTTCCGAGCCCGGGAACGGGGCCGGTGGTCGATCCGTACACGGGGCAGACCTACATGGACACCGACCCCGGCGTGGGCGACGGCCGGATCGACGACTGCAGCGGCAAGCTCGTGAGGGGCAACCCGCCGGGACAGGGCGGCGGAATCAAGCCCCCCGGAAACTACGTGACCCGGCCGGACGGGATCCCCGACCTGTACGTCCTCAATCCCGCGTGGGGTAACATCTACGAGATCGGAAACTTCAACCACGCGAGGTACGACGGCGTGATCCTGGAGTTCGTCCGCCGGCAGTACAAGAACTGGCAGATGGAAGCCTCCTACACCTGGTCGAAGGCGATCGGCAACGGCGAGGACTTCAACCTCGCTCTCGGCGACGACCGCTCCACTCTGGCCGACGAGTACGGGTACCAGTCGTACGACCGCACCCATGCGGTGAAGATGAACGCGACCGCGATCACCCCGTGGGGATTCCGGCTCGGGGGCACCGTGCAGTGGCAGTCCGGTCTCCCGTACTCCCTGCTGACGAACACCTTCTCGTCCTCGACGGCGCCTCCCCAGTACGTGAGCGTCTCGCAGTCCTTCGACACCGTCCGGACGACGTACCCGACCCACCAGCGGAACGACCAGCGCAACCGGTCGTACTGGAACGTCGACGCGAAGCTGGTGAAGGAGATGAACCTTCCGAAGGGGATGAACCTCCAGCTCACGGCGGAGATCTTCAACCTCCTCAACGACAACGCGTACATCATCTACAACCCGTTCCTGAACTACGGGCAGCAGCTCAACGGCGCGAACGACGCCTACCGGCGGTTCGGCCGGCAGTACCAGCTCGGGATGCGTCTGGCGTTCTAGGGCCGTCCGCATCGCGACGTTCGCTCGAGGAGGCCGCCGACGGGGCGGCCTCCGTCGTTTGGGAGAGGTATGATCGCGCGATGTCCCGGCGTCGCGACCGTCTTGGCCGCCGCCCTCTGCGTCACGCCGCTCGTCGCGGGGACGAATCTGAAGGGGTGGCGCGACGGACCCGTGAGCTACCTCCTGACCCCGGAGGAGTACGACGCCTTCGGCCGCCTCAAGACCAACGGCGAGCGGGACGCGTTCATCGAGCGGTTCTGGAAGAGCGTCGATAAGGATGCGTCGACGCCGCGCAACGAATTCCGCGAGGCATTCGAGTCCCGCTGCCGGGCCGCCGACGCGCGATTCGGTACGGTCAGCGCTCCCGGCTGGCGCACCGATCGCGGCAAGGTCTTCATACTCCTCGGGGAGCCGTCGAGCACCCGGCACGGCCCGGGAGGCATTCTGGCCGCCGACACCGAGGAGTGGGTCTACGGGACCGAGAACGATCCGGCCTCGGACCTGCACATCGTTTTCTTCCGCTGCGGCGCGGAGCCGGACTACCGGCTCGACGCGGACTGTCCGGCAGCGCACGACATGACGTCGGTCGCCCTCGACTGGGAGCGGTCGAGCGCCATCAACCGGATCATCGAGCGGAACCCCTGGCTCTCCCAGTCGCGGCTGCGGAACTGGCTGGGAGCCTTGCTCACGTCGATCCCGGGCGGGATCGCCCCGCCCGAGCGTCCCGAGAAGCCCGATGTGCCGGGCGTGCACGACGACACGGCGGCCGCTTCCGCGTCCGATGTCCACGCGCTCGTCCCGGAGGCGTTTTTCTTCCTCGCGCGCGACGGATCGGTTCTGACGCTGCTGACCCTCGAGATGCTGGGGACCCAACCCGAGGCCGACGGCGCTCCCGCGACGGGAGACGGAAGCTACCTCGGCGCCGTGTCGATCCGGCCGGCGGGGACCCCCGGTTCTCCTGGGGAGAGTCGCACGGTCCCGCTCACGCGGGATCCGGCGGGAACGCCTCGTGGGCCGGCGCTGTTCTCCGGGTCCGAGTACTTGGCCCCGGGACAGACGTACGCCGTCCGGTACGCGGTCAAGGACGTGACCCACGATGCGTTGCTGGTCCGGCACGTTCGCATCGCCGTGCCGCATCTTTCCGATGGGCTGTCGATCAGCTCCGTCGTTCCCGCCGCGAGCTTCGGTCCGGCGCCGGCGGGGTCCGACGGACGGTTCACCGTCGGCTCGGAAGAGGTGGTCCCGAAGCCCGGCGGGATCTTCCACCGCGCCGATCTGCTGCGGGTCTACTTTCAGGTTTACGGCGCCGCCACCGACCCCCGGACGCGGAAGCCGAAGGTGGACGTCGAGCTCCGCTTCGTCCTGGTCGGCCCGAAGGGGGACAAGCAGATCGGCAAGCCGCTGTCGGTCCGCGCCGCGACCGGGCCCTCGATGGGCGTCGCGCTCCCGATCGGGGACTGGCCTGCGGGCGAATACCGCGTCTCGGTGTCGCTCAAGGACCGCGTCGGCGGAGAGCGCACCTCGGGGGAGGCGGCGTTCCGGATCGTCGAGGATTGACGGGGCGGCCCACCGTCAGACTGGGCTGCTCCGGCTAGAATGTCCGGCCATGCGCGTCTTCAACACGCTGACACGCCGGACGGAAGACCTCGAGCCGATCACGCCGGGGCACGTCCGCCTCTACACGTGCGGGCCCACCGTGTACGACTTCGCCCACATCGGGAACTTCCGGACCTACGTGTGGGAGGACCTGCTCCGCCGCACGATCCGCCACCTCGGCTTCCGCATCACGCAGGTGATGAACATCACGGACATCGAGGACAAGATCATCGCGAAGGCGATCGCCCACGGGACGACGATCGACGAGGTGACGGCCCCGTTCATCCGGGCGTTCTTCGAGGACCTGGACACGCTCGGGATCGAGCGCGCCGAGCACTATCCCCGGGCGACCGACCACATTCCCGAGATGATCGCGATCGCGAGGAAGCTGGAGGAAACCGGCCACACCTATGCGAGCCAGGGCTCGCTCTACTTCCGGATCGAATCGTTTCCCACGTACGGGCGGCTCTCGAGCCTAGAGGCGCGCGAGATCAAGGTCGGAGCGCGCGTCGACAGCGACGAGTACGAGAAGGACGACGCCCGCGACTTCGTCCTGTGGAAGGGGCACAGGCCCGGCGAGCCTTCCTGGGAGAGTCCTTACGGCGCCGGCCGGCCGGGGTGGCACCTCGAGTGCTCGGCGATGAGCATGAAGTACCTCGGCGAGAGCTTCGACCTCCACACGGGAGGCGTGGACAACATCTTCCCTCACCACGAGAACGAGATCGCCCAGAGCGAGGGGGCAACGGGCCGGCCGTTCGTGAGGTACTGGATGCACGCCGCGCACCTGATGGTCGACGCCGAGAAGATGTCGAAGTCGAAGGGGAACTTCTACACGCTGCGCGATCTGGTCGCGAGGGGGAGCGACCCGCGGGCGCTGCGCTACCTGCTCCTGGCGACGCACTACCGCTCGCCGCTGAACTTCACGTTCGACGCGCTCGCACGATCGGCGCAGGAGCTCCAGCGCTTCGACGCTCTGTACGCCCGGCTCGACCGCGAGCCCCTGCCGGACGGGACCGATCCGGGATTCGACGCGAAGATCGCCGCCTTCGAGCGCGAGCTCGCCGGGGCGCTCGCCGACGACATGAACGTCAGCGGAGCGCTCGGCGCGCTGTTCCGCATCATCCGCGAGGCCAACGCCGCGCTCGACCGGGGGGAGCTCCCGAGGGAGACCGCGGGCGCCCTCCGGCACGCTCTGGCCCGAGCCGATGCGGTCTTCGGCGTGATCGAAAAGAGCGCCGAGATGCTCGCGCCGGAAATCGAGTCGCTGATCGAGCGACGGACCATGGCTAGGGCCTCCCGCGATTTCGCAGAGGCGGACCGGATCCGCAAGCTCCTCCTCGACCGGGGGATCGTGCTGGAGGACACACCGCAGGGGGTCCGCTGGCGGCGAGACGTGGGCGGGCCGCCCGGCCGGAGCTGAAACCCGGGAACGTCGCCGATCCGCAACCCTGCACGGAGCGCCCGCCTCTCGACGGAGCGGGGCTTCGGCGGCAGTCTGCGAAGCGCGATGGAACCGCCTCCCGAGATCGATCCCCGGCACCGACTGGGCCTCGCCGGCGAGGCGGTCGCGGAGCGCCACCTGACCTCGGTCGGGCTGCGCGTGGTGGCGCGGCGGTTCCGGACGCGCTGGGGGGAGGTCGATCTCGTCGCATGCGAGGGCGACCTCGTCGTCTTCGTTGAGGTCAAATCGCGAAGCACGACGTCGTTCGCGACGCCCGGCGAGGCGGTGACCCGTGCCAAGCAGCGGAGGCTCGCACGCGCCGCTCAGGCGTTCCTGACGAGAGCCGGCTGGTCGGAGCGCGCCTGCCGGTTCGACGTCGTCGAGGTCGTCGCCGAGAACGGGCGCGCCCGCGTGCGCCACATTCGCGACGCGTTCCGTCCCGATGTTTGACGCCCCACGGGGGGTGCGTTATCCTCCAGCGCTTGCCGGTGGCGCGAGCGCGCACGAGCGGGAATAGCTCAGTTGGTAGAGCACGACCTTGCCAAGGTCGGGGTCGCGGGTTCGAGTCCCGTTTCCCGCTCCAGTCTCGATCTTGCGGAGGGGCCGTGAGCCGCTTTCCCGTTCCGGTCGGCGCCGCCGTCGCCGCGATCGTCGCGGTCGCCGCCACGACGGCAGCCATGGCCAGCCCCGTGGTCGCCCGACCCACGCCGCACGCGGACAGTTCCCAGGCGCCCCCCTCGATCGGCGTGGCGCTCGCTCCGGGCGACAAGATCGCCCCTGCGACGGTCACCGATCTCGACGGGAAAGCAGTCCGCCTGACGTGGGGCGGCGCGAAGCTGACACTGGTCAACCTCTGGGCGACATGGTGCCAGCCGTGCCGCGAGGAGATGCCGGAGATCCAGAAGCTCTCCGCGCGCCACGCTGCCGACGGCTTGACGACGCTCGGGATCGTCGTCATCGACCGCACGACCCCGGATGCGGTCCGCAAGGCCGCGGCGGACGCCGGAGTGAGCTACCGGGTGCTGTTGAGCGGCGACAACTCGGTGGCGTACGCGTTCGGCGGGATCGCCACGGTGCCGATGACCTTCCTGCTCGACGCCGAAGGTCGCCTCGTGCGGAAGTACGTGGGGACGAATCCGGACGAGCTCGCCGCGCTCAACCGAGACGTCGACGATTTCCTGGCGGGCCGCAGGCTCGGCGTTCCCTACATCCCCCCGGCCCCGTCGCCTACGAAGCACTAGGATCCGGCCGCGGCCTCGGCGAGGGGCGGCGGATCCGGCCTGTGACGCTCGGCGTGGTAGGACGAGCGCACGAGGGGACCGGACTCCACGTGAGCGAACCCCATCGCCATGCCGTCGTCACGAAAGCGGGCGAACTGGTCGGGATGGACCCATCGCGCGACCGGCAGGTGCCCGGTCGTGGGCTGCAGGTATTGACCGAGCGTGACGACGTCGACCCCGGCGGCGCGCAGGTCCCGCATCACGGCGAGCACTTCGGCGTCCTCCTCGCCGAGACCGACGATGATCGAGGACTTCACGCGGAGCGCAGACCGCTCGCGATCGCGCCTCGTGGCCGCCGCCCGCAACAGCCCGACGGACCCCGAATAGCTCGAGCCTGGCCGCGCGGTCTTGTAGAGCCTCGGCACGGTCTCGACGTTGTGCGCGAACACGGCCGGACCGGAGTCGAGAACGACGTCGAGGGCTCCGGGCTTCCTCTTGAAGTCCGGGGTGAGCACCTCGACCGCGCACGACGGGACGCGGGCGCGGACCGCGGCGACCACGTCCGCGAAGTGCCGGGCGCCGCCGTCCGTGAGGTCGTCCCGGTCGACGCTCGTGATGACCGCGTGACGCAGCCCGAGCCGGAAGACCGCTTCCGCGACGTGCTCCGGCTCGCTCCGATCGACGCCCGCGCTCGGGCGGCCGCTCTTGACGTTGCAGAACCCGCAGGTCCTCGTGCAGGTGTCGCCGAGGATCATGAACGTCGCGGTCCCGGCGTTCCAGCACTCCCAGATGTTCGGGCAGCGCGCTTCCTGGCAGACGGTATTGAGCCGCAGCTCTCCCACCATCCCCCGGAGCTGGCGGAAGCTCTCGTCGGTCCGGATCGTGATGCGGAGCCACTCGGGGCGCCTCCCCGCGGGGGTCGGGCTCATGCCGTCGCCTCCAGCAACGCGGCGCGCCGCGCCGGCGGACCCTCCGGCCAGACCGCCGCCGATCCGAGGGCCTCAGCGATGCGCGGCGCCACCACCGAGGCGACCTCCTCGACCTCGAGATCGCGGCCGGTCAGCTCGGCGAGCGAGGTCACCCGCTTCCCGCGGATCCCGCACGGGACGATCGTCCCGAATCCGGAGAGATCGCGACCGACGTTCAGGGCGAACCCGTGCGAAGTGATCCACCCGGCCCCGATCCGCACCCCGATGGCCGCAAGCTTCGCGTCGCCGACCCAGACTCCCGTCCGCCCGAAAACGCGCGCCGCGCGAACGCCGAAATCGGCCGCGGCGGCGATGAGCCCCTCCTCGATGTCGCGCAGGAACCGGTGGGCGTCGCGACGCGGTCCGGCCAGCGCCGTGATCGGATAGCCGACGAGCTGCCCGGGTCCGTGGAACGTCACGTCCCCCCCGCGGCTCGCCGCGTGCACTTCGATTCCGGCGGCTTCGAGCGTCGCGTCATCGACGAGAACGTGCCCCGGGTCGGCGCCCCGGCCGAGCGTGATCACCGGCGGATGCGTCAGGAGCAGCAGCGTGTCGTCGATCCTCGCCGCCCGGCGCGCCTCGACCATCCGCTCCTGGAGGCGCGACGCCTCCCCGTACGGAACGAGGCCGAGATGGCGGCAGATCAGCGCGCTCACAGCAGGGTTTCGTCAAACTCCTGGAGGCCCTTCTTGACCATCGCGAGAAACTGGTCGGCGACGGCGCCGTCGACGATCCGGTGGTCGTAGGACATCGACATGTACATCATCGACCGGATCGCGATCGCGTCGTCGATGACGACGGGCCTCTTCTCGATCCCGCCGACGCCCAGGATCGCCACCTGGGGCTGGTTGATGATCGGCAGCCCGAACACGCCGCCGAAGATCCCGGGATTGGTGATCGTGAAGGTGCCGCCGGCGACCTCGTCCGGGACGAGCTTCTTCGTCCGCGCGCGCTCCGCGAGGTCGTTCACCTTCACCGCCAGGCCGGCGAGCGAGAGCTGGTCCGCGGCCCGGACGACCGGAACGATCAGCCCCCAGTCGAGGGCGACCGCGACTCCGATGTTCAGGTCCTTCTTGTAGACGATCTCGTCCCCCTCGACCGAGGCGTTGACGACCGGCCAGGCGCGCAGGCCGTCGCAGACGGCCTTCACGAAGAACGGGGTCAGCGTGAGCTTCGTCCCGTGCCGCTGCTCGTAGACCGGCTTGTACTTCTCGCGAAGCGCGACGATCCGGCTCATGTCCACCTCGAACACCGAGTGGACGTGCGCCGAGATCCGCCGGGACTCGAGCATGTGCTCAGCGATCTTCTTCCGCATCGGAGACATCGCCTGACGCTCGACGCGGGCCCCGGCGGCGAAGGTGATCGCGGGCGAGGGCGCCGGGGCCGCCGGCGCCGCTGCGGGCGCTGCCGCCGGAGGTGCGCTCGGCACGCGCGCTCCGCCCTTGGCGACGTAGTCGAGGATGTCCTTCTTGGTCACCCGCCCGCCCGCGCCCGTTCCGGGGATGCGGGACGGGTCGATGCCATGCTCCGCGGCGATCTTTCGCACGACGGGGGAGACGAACGCGCCCTCAGCGGCGGCCGGCGCGGCCGGGGCGGGGGTTTGCGCCGTCTTCACGGGCGCCGCGGCCGGGGCCGGTGCCGCGGCCGCCAGGGGGGCGGGTGCCGTGCCTGCGGGGGCCGCGGCGGAAGCCGGCGCCGCCTTGGCGGGTGGCGGGGCGGCGGCCGCAGCGGCATCGGTCTCGAGCACGGCGACGATCTGGTTGACGGGAACCGTCTCGCCGGCCTGGTTCTTCACCTCGACGAGCGTTCCGGCCGAGGGGGACGGGATCTCGGCATCGACCTTGTCGGTCGAGATCTCGAATAGCGGCTCGTCACGCGAGACGGTCTCGCCCACCTGCTTGATCCAGCGGGTGATCGTCCCTTCGGCGATCGACTCGCCCATCTGCGGCATCACGACGTCAACGCGCATGGAACCGTCTCCCTTCGGTCTCGCCCGGTCTCAAAAGTGAATGGCCCGCTTGTGGACCGCCAGCGCCGCCTCGCCCATCGCCTCCGAGAGCGTCGGGTGGGCATGGACCGCCTCGAACAGCGACGCGGCGGTCGCTTCGAGCTGCAGCGCAGCGGACGCCTCCGCGATCAGCTCGGTCGCGTGCGGACCGATGATGTGAACCCCCAGGACCTCGTCGTACTTGGACTCGGCCACGATCTTCACGAACCCCCGGGTGTCCTCGAGGATCCTCGCTTTCCCGAGCGCCGAGAACGGGAACTGTCCGGTGACGACTGCGTACCCGCGCTTCCGCGCCTCCTCCTCCGTCAAGCCCACCGAGGCGACCTCCGGATCGCAGTAGGTGCAGGACGGCACCTTGTCGTAGTCGACCGGGTGCGGGCTCTTGCGGGCGACGTGCTCGACCGCGACGATCCCCTCGTGCGACGCGACGTGAGCAAGCGCCTGGGACTTCACCACGTCTCCGATCGCGTAGAGCCCCGGCGCGCTCGTCCGCATCATCGAATCGACCTCGATGAACCCGCGGTCGAGCGTCACGCCGAGCGCCTCCAACCCGAGATTCTCCGTCACGGGGCGCCGGCCGATCGCCACCAGCAGGACGTCCGCCGCCAGCTCCACCGGCTTTCCGTCCTTCGAGGCGACGACCTTGACGCCGCTCTTGTCCTTCTCGACGCGCTCGACTTTCGTTCCCGTGTGGATCGCGAGGCCGCGCTTCTTGAACGCGCGCTCGAGCTCGACCCCGAGGGAGGCGTCCTCGACGGGGAGGAGGCGGGGGAGGAGCTCCACGAGCGTCACCTTGCTTCCGTACGTCGCGTAGATCGAAGCGAACTCGACGCCGACCGCACCCGCCCCAAGCACGATCATCGACCCGGGGACCTCCTTGAGACCGAGCGCGTGGTCCGAGTTGATGATCTGCCGGCCGTCGAACTCCGCGCCGGGGAGACTGCGGATCGCCGATCCCGTGGCGACGATGATCGCCTTCGAGTCGAGCGTGACCGCGGGCGTGCCGGCGGCTTCAACTTTGATCTTGTTCTTTCCCGCGAGCGTCCCCCGGCCGCGCACGAGGGTCACCCCGTTCTTCTTGAAGAGGTATTCGACCCCCTTCGCGTTCGCGAGGACGACCTTGTCCTTGTACTTCTGCAGCGCGTCCACGTCGAGGGTGCCGGGAGCCACCTTGACCCCGAACGCTCCCGCGTGTCTCGAGGTCTCGAGAACCTCCGCAGCGTGGAGAAGCGCCTTGGTGGGGATGCACCCCCAGATGAGGCAGGTGCCTCCGAGCAGCGGCGCCATCTCGACGCACGCGGTCTTCAGGCCGAGCTGCGCCGCGCGGATCGCGGCCACGTATCCCCCGGGGCCGCTCCCGATGATCGTGAGGTCGAACGTCGTTTCGGTGGCAGCCACGATGGGTTCTCCGGGGGGAAGCAGGCGGCCCGATCGGGAAAGCGCACGATCTCCGAGACTTTCGCTCGGGCGCGGCACTCTATCGCCGCACTCCCGAGGCGTCAAGCCGACCATTTGGTAACATCGTGCCATGGCCGAAAAAGACGATCCGCTCATCCTTCACGAGAGGTTTCCCGCCGACGACGCCCGCGAGACCGCCTACACCACGCGGGTCGACGACTTCATAAACTGGGGGCGGAAGAACTCCCTCTGGCCGATGCCGATGGGTCTCGCGTGCTGCGCGATCGAGCTGATGGCGACCGTCGGACCTCGCTACGACCTCGCGAGGTTCGGAGCGGAGGCGCTGCGATTCTCGCCGCGCCAGTCCGACCTGATGGTCGTCTCGGGGACCGTCACCAAGAAGATGGCGCCCTATCTCAAGCGCATCTACGAGCAGATGCCGATCCCGCGGTGGGTGATCGCGATGGGAGCATGCGCCTCGTCCGGCGGCATGTACCGGTCGTATGCCGTGGTCCAGGGGGTCGACGAGATCATACCGGTCGACGTGTACATCAGCGGATGCCCGCCGCGCCCGGAAGCCCTCATCGAGGCGGTCATGGAGATCCAGCGGAAGATCCAGAAGGGGGGACGCTCCGCCGCCGAGCACGCCGCGGCCGCGGCCCCTGCCGCCTGAACGTTCCGATGCCGGGACCGTCCGCCGGCGATCCCGAGCTTCTCGCCGTCCTCCACGAGGAGATTCGAGCGTCCGGTCCGATTCCCTTCGACCGGTTCATGGATCTCGCTCTCTACCACCCGGGCCGCGGGTACTACGCGCGAGGTCCCTCGCGTCTCGGCCGCGGAGGCGACTATTACACCGCGAGCGACGTCGGTCCGGCGTTCGGGCGAGTCCTCGCCCGGCAGATCGCCGAGCTCGATGAATTCCTCGGCTCCCCGGAGCCGTTCCGCTACGTGGAGTGGGCCGCGGGACGAGGGCTGCTCGCGCGCGACCTGCTCGACGCTCTTGGCGCGTCGCACGGGGAGCTGGCGTCGCGCTGCCGGGCCACGCTGATCGATCGCAGCGAGGGGATGCGCCAGGCCTGTGCTGCGGCCGTCCCCGAGGCCGCGGTCGCGGCTCCCGGCAGCGTGGCCTGCGGCGGGGCCGGGTGCGTTGTCGCGGTCGAGCTGTTCGACGCGCTTCCTGTGCGGCGCGTGCGCCGCTCGGGCGGCGCGCTCCTGGAGGTCCGTGTCGGCTGGGAGGACGGAGGTCTCTTGGAGGTCGAGACTCCCGCCGATCCCGCGGTCGCGTCCTGGGCGGAGGACAACGGTGCGGCCCCGTCCCCCGGGGACGAGGCCGAGGTGCCGCTTCGCCTGGCACCGGCGCTTTCCGATCTCGCGCGGACGATCGATCGCGGGTTCCTGCTCGTCGTCGATTACGGGTTCGAGGCGAGCCGGCTCTACGGCCCCGGGCACCGGCGCGGGACGCTCCTCGCGTATCACGGACACAGCGCGAGCGAGGACACGCTCGCGCGCGTGGGAGAGCAGGACCTCACGGCGCACGTGAATCTCACCGCGCTCGCTCGCGAGGCCCGGGCGCTGGGGCTGGCACCGCTCGGCTGGACGACTCAGGACCGGTTCCTGATCGCCAACGGCATCCTCGACGAGCTGGAGGGCGATGGGGCCGAGGCCGGGGTGGAGGCCGTCAAGCGGAGGCTCCAGGTGAAGCAGCTCCTCCATCCCCATGGAATGGGCCGCACGTTCAAGGTCGCCGTGTTCGCGAAGGCGATGGATCCCGCTCCGGTGCCCCGGGGCCTCAAGGATCCGTTCGCGCGCTGATTTGGCGGCGCGCGGCGGCTCCTCTTATATTCGTGGAGGTTCCGGAGGGGTTTTCGTGAGAGCGCCGTTCGCGGTGGCGGTCTCGATCGCGCTGCTTTCCGCCGGCTGCGGCGGCGGGAGCGCACCACCGGCCCGCCGTCCGATCGTCCCCGGAGGCGCGCGCGTCGGCGTCGACCCGATTCCCGCCGTCCACCTGTTCGAGAACCACTCCTCGTCGTTGATCGTCTGGCGCCGGGCGGGGCTTTCGGATCGCGTGCTCGTCCACCTTGACGGTCACTCGGACGTCGACTGGCTCCCGGATGCGACCATCGCAAAGATCGCGGAGGCGGACCCCGCCGAGCTGGCGGGCCTCGAGCTCCACCCCTACCGCCTCGACGGGACCACGCACCGCCGGTTCGCGATCTGGAACTGGATCTACCCCGCGGCTCGGCTCGGGATCGTGCGCGAGCTGATCTGGGTCGTTCCCGACGGGACCCTCGCCGGACCCGCCGCGGCCGGGGACCTGGTGCACGAGCTGATCCTGGACAAGATCCAGTCGATCTCTCTCGAGGAGTCGCGCACGCTGCGCCTCGAGAACGGGACCGTGCGCGGAACGATCCTCGGAATCCCGTGGACCGTGTGCGAGCTGAAGGATCTGCGCGATCCCGGCGAGCCGGTCCTGCTCGACATCGATCTCGACTTCTTCACAACGCGGTCCGCGACCTCGCAGGAGATCACCCCGTCGCCCTGGATCGCGCCGTCCGAGGTCGCCGCCCGCCTGGCGGCGGCCAGGATCCGGTCCGACGTCGCCACCCTGTCGTTCTCGACGATGGGCGGATACCTGCCGCCCGCGTGCCGGTGGGTGGGAGGCGCGATGATGGCCGCGCTCAAGCGGCGCGCCGACGCGGCGGACCCGCGGTGGTCGGACGACCTGGCGGCCGGAGCCGCCGAGTCGACAGGGGACACCGGAAAGGCGATCCGCCTCGAGCGCGGGATCGTGGCGGCGCACCCGGACGATGCGGCGACGTGGTATGCGCTCGCTCGCGCCCTCGCGCGAGCGGGTGCCAAGGACGAGGCGGCCGCCGCGCGCGCCCGGGCGGTCGCGGCGGATCCCGTCTTCGAGCACGCCACCCTGTTCGAGGCGGACGGCGCGTACATGAACGGCCGGTTTCCGGACGCGCTCGACCTCTACCGAGCCTACCTGAAGGAACTTCCGGACGGGCGATTCGTCCCGTACGCCATGCGCCGCGAGGCGGGCTGCCTCATGCGCCTCGGACGCGACGACGACGCGATCGCGGCGTTCCGCCGGGTCGTCGAGCTCGCTCCCGAGCACGCGGACACACGGCTCGATCTCGGCGTGCTCCTCCGGTCCCGCGGGGACATCGACGGTGCGGTCGCGCAGATGCGGATCGCCCGCACGATCCTTCCAGAGCTCGCCGCCTGCGCGATGGCGCTCGGCGTGACCGACGCGCGGTCCGGGCGGACCGAGGCGGCGATCTCCGAGCTCGAGGCCGCCGTGGCGCGCCGTCCGACCTGGGCCGCGGCCCAGGCGAATCTCGGCGCGCTGCTGGCGAGCGCGGGTCGCCGGGAAGACGCGGCGGCGCATCTCAACGCCGCGGCGATGCTCGCGCCCGGGGATCCCGACGTCGTGCGCTTGCTCGATGCGCTCCGGCGGCAAGGCATCGTCCCGACCTCGTCGCCGCCTCATCCGGACTGACCCCGGGCGCCTCCACCCGCCGGGTATACTCCCGCGGATGTCCCGGCCCCGCGAGATCACCCCGGACGCGATCGTCGAGCAATTCGCGGCGTCGGGGTTCGTGTGCGGTCCCGATGTCGCGACGGCGCTCTTCCTTGCGGAGCGCCTCGGCAAGCCGCTTCTGCTCGAAGGGCCTCCAGGCGTCGGCAAGACCGAGATTGCCAAGCTCTGGGCCGGATTCCACGCGGCCGCGCTGATCCGCCTCCAGTGCTACGAGGGCCTCGACGAGGCGAAGGCGCTGTACGAGTGGTCTTACGGCAAGCAGATGCTCTACGCCCAGCTCCTGCGCGACAAGACCGGCGAGGTGCTCGCGGCGGCGCCGGACCTCAAATCGGCTGTCGCGATCCTCCGGGACGAGGCCGACGGGTTCTTCTCGCGGGACTTTCTCCTGCCGCGTCCGCTGCTCCAGGCGATCACGGCGCCCGGGCCCGTCGTGCTCCTCGTCGACGAGGTCGACCGCTCGGACGAGGAGTTCGAGGCTTTCCTTCTCGAGGTCCTCTCCGACTACCAGGTCTCCATTCCCGAGCTGGGCACGCTCTCGGCCAAGCGCCCGCCGCGCGTGGTCCTTACGAGCAATGACACCCGGGAGCTCTCGGACGCGCTGCGCCGCCGCTGCCTCTACCACTTCGTCGACTATCCCGCCCTCGAGGACGAGATCCGCATCGTCGAGTCCCGGGTACCGGGGCTCTCCGTGGCGCTGACGGAGCGGCTCGTCAAGTTCGCGCAATCGCTGCGGAGGGCCGACCTCAAGAAGGCGCCCGGAATCGCCGAGGTCGTCGACTGGGCCCTCTCCCTGGTCGCGGTCGGAGCGGACAGTCTGTCGGCCGCGGCGCTCCGCAAGACTCTCGGCGCTCTGCTGAAGAACCGCGACGACGTGGAGCGTGTTCTCGCCGACCCGGGCCGCTACCGCGGATGATCGGAGCGCTGGCCCGTTTCGTCGAGGCCCTGCGTGCGGACGGGATCGTCGTGTCTCCCGCGGAGATGCTCGACGCGTCCCGGGCGATGGATGCGGTCGGTCTCGAGGAGCGTGCCACCGTCAAGCGAGCGCTTCGCGCGACCCTCGCGAAGGACCGAAGGCAGACGATCGTGTTCGACCGCGTCTTCGACCGTTACTTCACGCCGCCGCGCGTGACGCGCGGCGGCGACGGCGAGGGGAGACCCGGTGCCGCGGGCGAGCGGCCCCGCCCCGGGGCGTCCGATCGCGCCGCGAAGTCACAGCGCAAGGTGCCCCCGCCCGAGGATCGGCCGCGCGAGCGGCACAGCGGGGCCGAATCGGAGACTCGGGCCCCCCATCCCCGCCCCTCCGATCGCGCGCCGGTCGCGCGCGCGATCGAGCCGCTCCCGGGACAGGGACGGCGGCGAGACGGGAGGCTGCGGCGGATCATTTCCTCGCGGCCGACGCCACGGGAGGCGGGGGATCCCCGGCTCACCGACCTGGCCGCGCGCCTGACGACCGACGAGGAGCGCCGGATCGCCCGCGAGGTTCCCGCGCTGGTCCAGGCGATCCGCCTCCATGCCGGCCGCCGTCTCGAGAGGGCGCGCACCGGCCGCCCGTGGCTGCGCCGCGTGCTGCGGGAAAACCTCTCCCGCGGCGGGGTCCCATTCGTCATTCCGTTCCGGGCGGAGCGCAAGCGCAAGACGCGGGTCGTTCTCCTCGTGGACGTGTCGCACTCGGTAGCGAGGGCCGCGGGCTTCTTCCTCGCGCTCGCCGGCGAGTTCGTGGCACTCGGCCGCCGTGCGCGCATCTTCGCGTTCGTCGCCAAACCCGTGGATGCGACCACCGAGATCGCGCGTTGGATCTCCGGAGACGCACGGGCCCGCCCGGACCGGCGGGTCCGGGCGCGCGGCGAGAGGCCTGGTGCGGGGATCGAGCGATCCGGGGTCACGTTCGCCGACCTCCTGGAAGGCATCCGCGACCTCAACCTCTCCGCTCCGAGCGACTACGGCCGCGCGTTCCATTCCCTGCTGACATCGCGGCACCGGCCGAGGGGGCGCGACACCGTCCTGGTCATCCTCGGCGACGGGCGGACCAACCGATTCGAACCGCTCCCCTGGGCCCTTCGCGAGCTTGCCGCCGGTTGCCGCGGCTCGATCTGGCTGGTGTCGGAGCCCGCGTCCCGCTGGGGGACCGCCGACTCCGCGCTCGCCGCATTTCTTCCCGAGGTGGACCTGGCCGTCGAGGCGAAGGACCTCGACGGGATCGCACGGGGCGTGGCGGCGCTCGTCCGGAAGCTGTGATGTCCCTTCCGCCTCCTCCCGGGACCGTGGTCGTCTACTGGGAGGGCGGCGCGCCCGCGTTCGCCCTCGTCACCGGCGAGGAGAAGCAGCGGATCGCGCTCGTCACCGACGCCGCGCGCGAGGATCGCATCGCGCCCTCCCGGATCGCGTGCGAGGTGGAGCGCGGCGTCGCTCCGGCCCGCTCCCTGGAGGGACGGAAGGAGGCGGCGGCGCGGGTCTTGGCGGTTCGAGACGAGGTGACGCGCATCGCGCGCGACGTCGACGTTGCGACGCTTTGGGACCTCGTTCGCGACCGGCAGGGACCGGAGTCCGAGGACGACCTGGCCGAGATCGCGCTGGGCCGCCGCGACGGCCGAGCGCGCGCCGCGATGCTCCTGGCCCTGACGGCGGACGGGCTCCGGTTCATGCGCCGCGCGGCGGCGTGGCTCCCCCGCGACGCCGAGGCTCTCGACGCGCTCCTCGCGGAGCGCTCGCAGGTCGCGCGCCGCGCAGTCGAGAGGGAGGACCTGCTCTCCCGGCTCGGGCGCGCCTGGCGAGGCGAGGGGTGGGAGGCGGCGGAGCTCGAGACGGAGCGCCGCACGATCGCCGCTCTCGAAACCCTGGCGATCGACGACATGGACGCGCCGGAGCCCGAGCGCGATCTCGCGCGCGACGTGCTCGCCGCGGTGGGGGTCCGGGCCGACCGGCCTCACGAGGGGGCCTTCCGCCTCCTCCGCGCGATCGGTCGCTTCTCGTCCGACGACGAGAACCTGGCGATCGCCCGGTACGACCTGAGGACGGAATTCTCGCTCGAGGTGACGCGCGCCGCGGAGGCGGCGGGCGGCGGCTTCGCCCGCGCGGGACGCCGAGACCTGACCGGCTTCCGCGTGATCACGATCGATGCGCCTCTCACGCGCGAGATCGACGACGCCCTCTCGGCCGAGCCGGGGCCGGACGGCGCGCTCGAGATCGGAATCCACATCGCCGACCCGTGCGCGTTCGTCGCGGCAGGGGACCCCGTGGACCGCGAGGCCAGGGGGCGCGGCACGACGTTCTACTTTCCCGACCGCAAGCTCCTGATGATCCCCGCGTCGATCTCCGAGGGGGCTGCGAGCTTGGTGGAAGGGGCGGAGCGGCCGGCCCTGTCCTTTCTCGTCCGCGTCGATCCTTCGGGGCGCGTGCTCCAGCACGAGATCGTGCCGTCGATCGTGCGCGTCGCGCGACGCCTCGACTACGACGCCGTGGATGCCCTCCTCGGCGGCGCCCCCGGCGACGACGAGGTCCTCGCGCGATTGTCGCGGTTCGCCGAGGCGAGGGAGGCGGCCCGGGCGCGGGCGGGCGCTCTGCTCCTCCACGCGGCCGAGGTGGAAGCACACGTCGAGCGGGACGGAACGCTGTGGCTGTCGCGGCGCGATCCCCACTCGGCGTCGCAGCGGATCGTCGCGGAGGCCATGGTGCTCTCGGGCGAGGTCGCGGCGCGGTGGCTGGACGAGCACCGGATCCCGGCGATCTACCGGCGGCAGGCCGCCCCGGACGTTCCGCTCCCCGCCTTCGATCCCGATCTCCCCGAGGCGGTGCACACGCGGGCCGTCCGGCGGGTGCTCCGGCGCGGGGAGGGGTCGACGTCGCCCGGAGCCCACTTCGGCCTGGGTCTTTCGGCGTACGCGCAGGTGACCTCTCCGCTGAGGCGGTACCAGGACCTGGCGCTCCATCGCCAGATCCTGGCGGTGCTCGCCGGCGGTCCGCCCGTCCACGACCTCGCGGCGATGCAGGAGATCCTCGCGTCGACCGAGCGCGCCGAGATCGACGCGCGGCGCGCCGAACGGATGGCGGAGCGCTACTGGCTACTGCGGTGGATGGAGCGCTCGCTCGGGTCTGCCGTGACCGGCGTCGTCGTGGACACGGTGCCCCGGCCGATCGTGGTCCTGGACGAGACGCTCCTCGAGGAGCCGGTGCCGTCGCTGGTCGGAGCGGCGCTCGGGGACCGAGTGCGCCTCCGCGTCGAGCGCGTGAATCCCCGCGCGGACATCCTGGCGCTCCGCCCCGCGTGAGGCCTATGTCGGCACGACCGGCGTGCTACGATCCCCGACCGTTTTCCACGGGGGCACCGTGAGACCCACCGCGTCGACGCTCGGGCTCGTCGTCTTCTGCGCGATGCTGCTCGCCTCGATCGCGATCTTCGGGTACCTGATCGAATCGCGTGTGGCCCTTCTGCGCGCCGCTTTGCCGACGGCCCGCTTCGATCGCTGGCGGGAGCGCTGGTCCGGAGTCCTCACGCAGTTCCTCGGCCAGCGGCGGATCCTGAGTCCGCGCTATCTCGGCGCCGGACTGATGCACGCGCTGATCTTCTGGGGCTTCCTCGCGGTGGCTCTCAACACCGTGCAGTTCGTGGGCGACGGGTTCTCAGCCGGGTTCCATCTGCCCTTCCTGGGCGTAGCACAGCCGATCGGGATCGCCTACCGCGCGCTTCGCGACCTGTTCGAGGTCGCCGTCGTCGGGATGGTCCTCGTGGCGGCATTCCGCCGGCTCGTGCTCCGGCCGGAGCGATTGACCCCCTCCTGGGACGCGGCGCTCATCCTCGCGATGATCTTCACGCTGATGGCCACCGATCTCGCGATGGCCGGGCTGTCCGCGGCGCTGGGCGGCGACGCGGCGGGGCCGCGATCGCCCGCGGCGAGCCTGCTCGCCCCGGCGTTGTCGGGCGCGTCGCCTGCCGCAGGGAAGGCACTCTTCGCCGCGTGCTGGTGGAGCCACCTCGTCACCCTGCTCGGGTTCCTGTGCTACCTCCCCGTATCGAAGCATTTCCACGTCGTCACCTCGCTCCCCTCGGTCCTTTTCCGCAGGCTCGACACCGGGGCGCTTCCGGCGATCGATCTCGAGAATTCCGAGCGCTTCGGCATCACCGGATTCCTCGATCTCCGCTGGAAGGACGTGCTGGACGTCTACTCGTGCACCGAGTGCGGGCGCTGCCAGGCCGCTTGTCCGGCCTACGCGACCGGAAAGCCCCTCAACCCCAAGAAGATCAACGAGGACATGCGCGCGGCGATGATGCCGTCGCTCCCGTATCTCCTCGGACGCAAGCCGCTGCCCGACGGTGCGGCTCTTCCGGTCCTGCCGACGGAGACGATCGCCGACGACGTCCTGTGGTCGTGCACGACGTGCCGCGCCTGCGAGCAGGCCTGCCCGCTCTTCATCGAGTTCATCGACCGGATCGTCGGCATGCGGCGGAAGCTCGTGCTCGAGGACAGCGCGTTCCCCTCCGAGCTCACGGCAGCGTTCAGGAACCTGGAGAAGGCCGGAAACCCATGGGGGCAGCCCGCCGCCGCGCGCGCGGCCTGGGCAGAGGGGCTCGACGTCCCCGTCCTCTCCGAATCCGCGGGCGACGTCGAGTACCTGCTCTGGGTCGGCTGCGCGGGCGCGTACGACGATCGCGGAAAGAAGGTCGCCCGGGCCACGGCGACGATCCTCCGCGAGGCCGGTGTCTCCTTCGCGATTCTCGGACCCGAGGAGACCTGCACCGGGGATCCCGCACGGCGCACCGGCAACGAGTACCTCTACCAGATGCTCGCGCAGCAGAATGTCGAGACGTTGAACGGCCACGGCGTGAAGAAGATCGTCACGCAATGCCCGCACTGCTTCAACACGCTCCTCAACGAGTACCCGCAGCTCGGCGGACGCTACGAGGTCGTCCACCACTCGGCCCTGATCGCCCGCCTGATCGCGGAGGGGCGGATCGCGCTCGGAGCCGGCGCCGCTTCCGACGTGACGTTCCACGATTCGTGTTACCTCGGCCGGCACAACGGCGTTTACGACGCGCCGCGCGAGATCCTCTCGTCGGCCGGCCTGAGGATCCTCGAGATGCCGCGCAACCGCGAGAACGGGTTCTGCTGCGGGGCCGGCGGCGGGCGCATGTGGATGGAGGAGCACCTCGGCACGAAAGTGAACAAGAGCCGGGTCGACGAGGCGGCCGCGGCCGGAGCGCCGCTGGTCGCATCGGCGTGCCCGTTCTGCGCGACGATGCTCTCCGACGGGATCAACGAGACCGGCCGCGCGGACTCGATGAAGGTCGAGGACGTGGCTCAGATCGTCGCGTCACGCTTGATACCGCGCGCGCGGGGCTAGGCCGAAGCACCTTGGGACGCTGGGTGCACGCGGCGCTCTCCGCGGACCTCGCCCCCGGGCGAGGGATTACCGTGACCGTCGGCGGCCGCCGCATCGCTCTTTTCCACGACGAGACGCGGGGCATCCTCGCGACCGACGACACCTGCCCGCACGAGGACGCCTCCTTGGGCGAGGGGCTGTTTCACGCCGGCCGCGTGATCTGCCGCCGCCACGGGTGGATCTTCGATGCGGCGAGCGGAGCGTGCCTCAACATGCCCGGCGTCCGTCTCGCATGCTACGCTACCCGGCCGGCCGGCGACGGCATCGAAGTGGAGCTTCCCGACGAGGCCGAGGGAGAGCGAGATGCAGGTCAAGCGGGCGCGTAAGCTGAGCGTCTTCGAGAAGCTGTACTTCCCGATCCTGGGCGGGCTCGCGCTCACCTGGCGCCACATGTTCCGCGCCAAGGACACGGTGCAGTATCCGGAGCAAAAGCACGCGTTCGGCGACCGGTACCGGGGCGTGCCCGCGCTCGTCAAGGACGAGGACGGCCGCGAGAAGTGCGTCGCCTGCTACATGTGCCAGTGGGTGTGCCCGCCGCTGGCGATCTCGATCGAGGCCGCCGAGTACCCGCCGGACCACAAGCTCCACGCGATCGAGAAGTTCCCCGCGAAGTTCGAGATCAACATGCTGCGCTGCATCTATTGCGGCCTTTGCGAGGAGGCTTGCCCCGAGGAGGCGATCTTCATGTCGAAGACGTACGTCGTCGTCGGGCACTCGCGCGACCTGATGATCTTCGACAAGCCGAAGCTCTACCAGATCGGCGGCGTGCGTCCCGGGGGCATCAAGAAGTGGGATCCGGCGCACAAGGGACCGGGCGAGCGCTCGCACGTCAGCGGCGACGCGATCGCGACCGGCGGCACCGCGCACTGACGGGGAGCCCCACGGGTCACGGCGTCTGGGGAACCACCAGCAGCTTCGTTTCGGGCGGGAGCGCGCGGTAGAGAGACTCCGCGTCCTGCTTGGGCATCGAGAGGTGCAAGCGGAGCGTGTCGGTCGGGCTCGACGACGCGGCCGCCTTCGCGTCATCCCACCACGCCGCCAGCGACGCGGCCATCCGCCCCCAGAAGCCGCGCCGGGCCTCGGGCCCCGGCGTGCGGACCTCGATGGAGAGGCCGCCCGCGAACCGGATGTGATACCGCGGGGGCACCGGGTACTTCTCCTCGGGTGTCGGCGGGACGACCGCCGGAATCTCGGTCCCCTCGGGTGTCGGCGGGGGAGCCTGGATCTCGATCCGGTCGAGGGCCCGCGGGGGATCGAGCGCGCCGTTCTCCCAGACGCGCCCCTCCCACGTCCCCGGCTCCACCCGCGAGCGGAACGCGACCTGCGGAACGCCAACCTCGATCCCGTCGACCTTGTACTGCTGCAGGAGGGCGCCCCGGTAGAGCAGCTTGAGCGTCTTCCCGGCGGGATCGGCGAGCAGGTAGAACTCCTTCCCCTTCGCCAGCGCGAGCTCCTTGGCGAGCAGGTCGTTCTGCGCGGCGAGGTGCCGGAGCTCGGCGGGCTGTGGTGCAGGCCCGGTGCTGGCGCCCAGCCCCGCGGCGAGCAGCGCCAGGGTGGGGAGGAGGGTGCTCATGCCCGGCGCGCTCAGAAGATGTAGACCGGAGTTCCGACCGGCGCTCCGTCCCAGACCGCCTGGAGGTCCTCCGGGCCGAGTCGGATGCACCCGTGCGTGACGCTCCGGCCCAGGAGGCGCGTGTAGAGCGTGCCGTGGATCATGTACCCGTCCTCGAGGTAGAGCGCGTACTTGCCGAGCGTCCCGGACTCGAATCGATCGGCGGGATTGGTCGGGAGCGGCTTTCCCTCCGAGACGAACTCCCAGTCCGGCTTTCGCCAGATCGGATCGGAGATCTTGGTGCGGACCTTGAACATGCCGCGCGGGGTATCGAACACCCACTTGCGCTTCCCGCCCCAGTCGCTGAGCACCATCCCGGAGCCGGCGGAGCACACGGCGGTGCGCGTGATCGTCGTGCCGTTCATGAGGTAGAGCCGGTTTTGCGTCTGGTCGACGACGATGTACGTTCCGGTCGGAGCGAGCTTCGCCAGGCTCGCGGAGAGCTGCTTGTTCTGGGCCAGAAGGCGAGCCTGGAGCTTCCGGACGGCGGCCGGATCCTTCGGCACGTCGAGCGGCGCGGCCTGCAACGTGCCCGAGGCTTCCTGGAAGTCGTACCCGGTGCCGGCCGCGAGCACCGCGGCCACGACGCCGAACGCGACGATCAGGCCCGCCGCGAGCACGAGGCCCCGGCGGACGCCCGTCGCTCGGGGGAACACGATCGTCACGGAGCGGCCGCGCGAGGGCGACCGTTCCTCGTCGTCGGCGAGCGGATAGCCGTTGCCGATCATTGCGTCCCTCCGGAGCCCGATCCGGACTCGCGCGCGAGCTGCGCGAACACGCCCCGACCGTCGCCGCCGACGATCGTCACCGGCGTGCCGACGCCGACCTTGCGGTACAGGTCGTCGATGTCGTCGTTCGACAGGGCGACGCACCCCTTCGTCCAGTCCTTGCCGCGCCCACCCTCGCCGTGGATCTCGATCAGCCCGCCGAGCGCCGCGCCCCGGGGGAGCTGTCCGGCGCGCTTCATCCGCTCGAATTGCGAGCGGTCTTCGGCGTTGGGGTAGTCGAGCGCGAACGCCTTGTAGTACGTCGATCCGGGTTTCTTCTCGGTGATCCGGTACCGTCCTTCGGGCGTCGCCGCGTCTCCGGAGCGCAGCTTGTCGTTGACCGAGCGGTAGCCCATGTCCGCGGAGTAGGAGCGGACGATCCGGCCGTTGTCGTAGAGGTCGAGCCGGTGGTTCTCCTTGAGGACGACGATCGCGGGATTTCCGCTCGACCGAGACCACGCGACCGTCTCCGCGATCATCCTTTGCCAGCGCGAGACGAGGGAGGCGTCGGCGTAGCGCGACGCGGCGTCGGCCGCGTTCCGGCTGACGACCTGCGCGCAGGCGCTCGACTCGCGGGCCCGGGACGCGGCGGAGGGGAACTCGCCGCGGTCGTAGAGCGCGTGCGCCTCGAGCAGCGCGATCCGGCTCTTCTGGAGCAACGTCCGGTTGTAAGGGCCGAGCTGCATGGCCTCCGCGACGTCGCTGCCGCGTGAGGCCTCACGGTCGGCGAGGGAGAGCGCGTCATCCGCCTCGGCCTTGGCGGCGAGTCGGTTCCTGTTCCCCTGCGCGAGGGCGGTGCGCGCGGCGTCCGTCGCGGACTCGAGCGCCCCCCGTGTGGTGCGGAAATCGCGGAAGGGGAGCAGCTTGACCTCCTGCCGCCGGTATTCCATGAAAGCCCGGCGGACCGAGGCCTCCGCGGCGGTCATCGCCTCCGGAGCCCAGCGCTCCGCGCGGGAACGGCGCGCCTCCTCGAGGGACTCCTGGGTCATGCGCTTGGCGTAGAACGGGGCATCCGTCCGCCCGCTCGCAATCGGCCAGACGAGCACGGTCGCGCAACCGGCGAGCGTCGTCCCGAAGACGAGTGCGAACAGGCGCCAGCGGGTGCGGGCGAGAAACGAGGTCAACCGCGCGACGTTCATGCTCATCCTGATGAAGAATTTAGAGGAGAACGCCCCGGCCTTCCAGCGGTTCCGTCCAGGACGGGGCTGCGGGGGTAACCCGGATACGAAAAGGGGCACGGGCGTTGACGCTCCGTGCCCCTTTTGTCGTCGATACGGTGGGAGCTACTTGTGCTTGGCGTGACCGGCCGGGTGGGCCGCCGACTTCTTGGCCTCGATTGCCGCTTGGATCTGCGAGGAGACGTTCTGGATCGAAGTCGTCGCCGCGTCGGCCTTGGCCTTAGCGCCCTTGAAGTCTTCCTTGCCCATCGCGGCGTTCGCCTCGCCGATCGAGGACTCGGCGGCCGTCAGGTCGGCCTTCATCGCTTCGAGGTCCGCCGCGGTGCCCTTGCCCTTAGGCGCTTTCTCGAGAGCGGCCTTCGCGTCGTTCAGGGCGGTCGTCGCATTGCTGATCGCCGTCGTGGCGTCGTTCTTGGCCTGCTCCTTCCCGGCCTTCGCGTCGGCGGCGGCCTTGTCGGCCTTCGCTTTCAGGTCCGCGACCAGCTCGTCGGTCTTCTTGTACGAGCGGAACAACGCGAACTTGTCTTCCTGGGCCTTGAGCTCGGCGTCGAGCGCGGCCTTCGCGTCCTCGACCGCCCGGAGCGAGTCCGCTGCATAATCGGCGGCGCCGGCCTGCTTGGCGGCGTCGATCGCGGCGGTCGCGGCGTTGATCGCTTCCTGCGGCGGCTTGGCGCAACCGGCCACCAGGAGAAGGACGAACACGAGCGGCAACACGGCCATCATCTTGCGCATGCTTCAGGATCTCCTTTTTCTGCGCGCCCTCGTCTAGTCGGGCGAAACGACAGTCCAACCATGCCGGGCGCGGCTTCGGCGACGCGGACCCAGGCGCGCTCACACTACTACGACACACTGAAAAATTAAAGTCCCCCTTCTCCAACGGGAATTCTAGGGGCATTTGTCGGCTTCTCTGGTGTTTCCGGACTCGCCCAGCCATCGTGCGGGGATGTACTTAACGGCGTAAACTCACAGCTTCCGGGGAGAGGATCCTCATGAGAGCCGCGACCGGCGTAACCGTTCTTTTGCTCGCCACAACGACTCTTTTTGCCGCGGCGTCAGGACGGGTGGTTGACCCCTTCGGGAAGCCGATCACCGCAGCCGAGGTCTGCACGATCACCAAGGGCGTGACCGGAGACTGTCGCAAGGTCAACGAACTGGGTTATTACCACGTGGACAACCCCCCCTCGTTGAGCCTGTTCGTCAGGGCCAGCGGGTACCAGCCGCAGAAGATCGCGGCGGTAGCGCAGAGCGCGCCCGTGGTTCTCGAGCAGGCGGCGACGCTACGCGTCGAAGTGCTCGATGCAGCCAGCCGCCAACCGGTTGCCAAAGGAACGGTCATCTTGAACTACGCGTCGGGGCAACAGATCGGAACCTCGGTTCCTTTCAACTCGAAAGGGGTCCGGATCACCACCCTTGCGCCGGGGGAGGTTCTCATCCGCGCCGAGGCACCGGGGTACGAGGGGGGTGGCCCCGAGGCGGTCACCGCCATAGCCGGGAAAGAGACGGGAATCGCGATCTCGATGAAAAAGCTACCGTCCGCGGCGCGCTGAGCACACACCTCAAGCGCTCGGCTGGGCGAGCTCCCCTTCCTCCAGCGTGACCACCACCTCGCTGTCCGACAGCCTCTGGTAGTGCACGATCCGATAGCCGCGGTCGAGGTAGGAACGCACGCTCTCCACCTGGCGCGGCTCCCTGTTGTAGGGGATGGGAATCTGAAGCTGGACCCGCCGTTCTCTTCCCATTTTTGGCTCCGTGGGGAGGCCGGAGAATACCCACGCATCCCGACCTGGCGCAAGCGGGACGGATATTGGACCATCTCGGTCCTCTATTGACGAGCCGCGGATCGTGCGGTACTTTCTTCATCGGATCGGCCCATGCACCGATCTCGCGGAGGACTCGATGCTTCAGCTGACCGAGAAGGCGACGACCAAGGTCAAGGAGCTGCTCAATTCGGAGAACAAGCAGGGGTACGGGCTGCGCGTGGCGATCCACGGCGGCGGGTGCTCCGGCTTCCAGTACGGGTTGACGTTCGAGAACGCCGAGAAGGCGAACGACCACGTTCTCGACTTCGACGGCCTCAAGGTCTACGTCGACGCGATGTCGGGGATGTACCTCGAAGGCGTGCGGATCGACTACATCGAGAGCCTCGAGGGCTCCGGCTTCAAGATCGACAATCCCAACGCGACCGGAACCTGCGGCTGCGGCCACAGCTTCCAGGCCTAGCGACGCGCGTCCACCGACGCGCCGGGTGGCTCGCGCCATGACGATCCTCCCGGCGCTCGAGCGGATCGAAGGTGCGCTCGCGGGATACGCGCAGACCTCTCGCGCGACCCGCGGCCGCCGCTACCCCGAGCCCGAGCACCCCTACCGGTCGGTGTATCAGCGCGACCGCGACCGGATCGTGCACGCGCGCGCGTTCCGTCGGCTCGAGTACAAGACCCAGGTGTTCGTCAACCACGAGGGGGACCACTACCGCACGCGGCTCACCCACTCGATCGAGGTCAGCCAGATCGGCCGGACCGTCGCGCGCGCGCTGGGGCTCAACGAGGACCTCGTCGAGTCGCTCTCGCTCTCTCACGATCTCGGACACACGCCGTTCGGCCACCTCGGCGAGGACGTGCTCGACGCGTTCATGGCCGGCCACGGCGGGTTCAACCACAACCGGCAGACGCTCCGGATCGTCGAGGAGCTCGAGGAGCGCTACCCGGAGTTCCCTGGCCTCAACCTCTCGTGGGAGGTCCGGGAGGGGATCGCCAAGCACTCGGGGCCCATCGACGCGGTCCGGGCACCGGAGTTCGCGGAGTACGAGCCCGATCGGCAGCCGCCGCTCGAGGCGCAGCTGATCGACGCGGTCGACGAGATCGCCTACAACCACCACGACGTCGACGACGGGCTCTCGTCGGGGATCCTCGACGTCGAATCGCTCGCGGACGAGGTCCCGCTCTTCGCCGCACCGCTGCGCAGCGCGCGGGCCCGTCACTTCGGGGCCGATCCGAGGCGCGTCCGCACCGTGGCGCTGCGCGGCATGATAGACGTCCTGGTCACGGACCTGATCGAGTCGACGGCCGCCGCGATCCGCGCCGCCGGGATCGAGACGGTGGACGACGTCCGTGGCACCGGGCGGATCCTCGCGGGGCTGTCGGATGCGGTCGCCGCGGACAACCGCACGCTCAAGGCCTACCTGCGCACGCATCTGTACCAGCACCACCGGATCGAGCGGATGCGCGACAAGGCCCGGCGCGTGCTCGAGGCGCTCTCGGAGCGCTATCTCGACAACGAGATGCTCCTCCCGGACCACGCCCGCAAGCGCATCGGCGTCGAGGGGCTTCACCGCGCCATCGCCGACTACATCGCCGGCATGACGGACCGGTACGCCACCGAGGAGTACCGGCGGCTGTTCGATCCCACCGTCCGCGTCTGACACCTTGATACGATGCCCGGTCCGTGCCAGACCGCGCACGGGAAGGAGGCCCGATGGAAGGGAGCGCTCCCGCCGTCCCCGGACGGCTGCTGATCGACGGCGCGTGGACCGACGCCCGCAGCGGGCGGACCTTCTCGACGATCAACCCCGCCGACGAGACCGAGATCACGACGGTCGCCGAGGCGGGTGCCGAGGACGTGGATCTCGCGGTCGCCGCGTCGCGCCGCGCGCTCGAGTCCGGTCCGTGGGGCCGCATGACCGCGGCCGACCGCGGGAAGATCCTCTGGAAGATGGGTGAGCTGATCCTCGAGCGCCTTCCTCATCTCTCGCTGCTCGAAACGCTCGACACCGGCAAGACGCTGTTCGATTCCGGGAAGATCGAGCTCCCGACCGCCGCTCAGATCTTCCAGTTCTTCGCCGGGGCGGCGACAAAGATCGCCGGAAAGACCCTCCCCGCGCGCGCCGAGGCGTTCACGTTCACGCTCAAGGAGCCGACGGGAGTCGTCGCGGCGATCGTGCCGTGGAACTTCCCGTTCCTGCTCGCCTCCTGGAAAGTCGCCCCCGCGCTCGCCGCCGGGTGCACGGTCATCCTCAAGCCGGCGAGCCAGACCCCGCTGAGCGCGATCGAGATGGGGCGCATCGGGCTCGACGCCGGGCTTCCTGCCGGCGTGCTGCAGGTGCTCCCCGGCGCCGGCTCGGGGGCAGGGATGGCGCTCGTGAGGCATCCGGGCGTCGACAAGATCGCGTTCACCGGGAGCACCTCGGTCGGGCGGACGATCGTGCGGGAGGCGGCGGGGACGCTCAAGCGCGTGACCGTCGAGCTCGGCGGCAAGTCGCCGAACATCGTGTTCGCCGACGCCGATCTCGACGCGGCGGTCAAGGGCGCGTTCACCGGGATCTTCTACAACAAGGGGGAGGTCTGCGCAGCCGGATCGCGCCTCCTGGTCGAGCGCTCGGTGCACGACGCGGTGGTCTCGCAGCTCTCCGAGCGGGCCGACGCCGTGGTTCTCGGGGACCCTCGAGACAAGGCGAGCCGGATGGGGCCCGTCGTCTCCGAGGCGCAGATGAACTCCGTCCTCGAGTACATCGAGAGCGGAAAGCGCGACGGGGCGAAGCTCGCTGCGGGAGGGCGGCGCGCCACGGAGGTCAACGGCGGGAAGGGATATTTCGTGCGGCCGACCGTGTTCGATGACGTCGGGACCGAGATGACGATCGCGCGGGAGGAGATCTTCGGCCCGGTGCTCGCGGTGATCCCGTTCGACGACGCCGCCGACGCGGTCGCGAAGGCCAACGCCACGATCTACGGCCTGGCCGCGGGCGTCTGGACGAAGGACGTCGCCCGGGCGCACCGTGTCGCCCGCGCCGTGCGCGCGGGAACGGTCTGGGTGAACACCTACAATCTCTACGACCCGTCGCTTCCCTTCGGCGGCTTCAAGCAATCGGGATTCGGCCGCGAGCTGGGGCTCGAGGCGATCGACGCGTATCTCGAGACCAAGAGCGTCTGGATCGACCTGGGGCGCTGAGGTTGCGCGCGATCGTCATCCGCGAGCACGGCGGCCTCGAAACGCTGCGGCTCGAGGAGCGGCCCGATCCGGTCCCCGGACCCAAGGAGGTCCGGGTCCGGGTGCGCGCGGTGGGGCTCAACCACCTCGATCTCTGGGTGCGGAAGGGAGTGCCCGGACACGTATTCCCGCTCCCGATCGTTCCGGGATGCGACATCGCCGGGGTCGTCGATGCGCTGGGGCCCGGTGCCACCGGTGCCTCCGTAGGCGACGAGGTCGTGCTCGGCCCCGGATCGTCGTGCGGCGTCTGCGCGGCGTGCCGCGCGGGGAACGATCCGCTCTGCCGGGACTACGGGATCCTCGGGGAGTCGCGCGACGGCGGTTGCGCCGACTGGGTCGTCGCCCCCGATCGCAACGTCTTCCCCATTCCCAAGGGGCTCGATGCCGCGCACGCCGCCGCCGTGCCGCTGACGTTCCTGACCGCCTGGCACATGCTCGTGGCCCGCGCCGGGCTCAGGATCGGAGAGCGGGTCCTCGTGCACGCGGCGGGCTCCGGAGTCTCCGTGGCCGCGATCCAGATCGCGACGCTGCTCGGCGCCCGCGTGCTCGCCACCGCGGGATCGGACGCGAAATGCGCGCGCGCGATCGAGCTCGGCGCGGAGGAGGCGGTGAACACCGGCAGCGGCGACTTCGTCGCCGAAGCGCGGCGGTGGACGGGCAAGCGCGGCGTCGATGTCGTGGTGGACCACGTGGGCGCCGACACGTTCGAGCGGTCGGTCCGGTGCCTGGCCAAGGGCGGCCGTTACGTCACGTGCGGGGCCACGTCCGGATTCGAGATGAAGACGGATTTCAGGCTCGTGTACTTCAAGAGCTTGTCTATTCTCGGATCGACGATGGGCTCGGGCCACGAGCTGATGACGGTTCTGACGCTTGTCGGCGATGGACGGCTCCGGCCGATCGTGGATTCCGTGTTTCCGTTCGAGCGTGTCGCTGACGCGCACGCGCGGCTCGAGTCGCGCAAGGCGTTCGGCAAGGTCATTCTCTCGCTCTGAGCGGATCGGATCTGTACTAGACTCCCGGGCGGGGGGGATCCGAAACGCGGCAGGAGTACACGCCGGAAGGGATCCGCATGGCCGGAATTCGCCTCCTGGTCGTCGACGACGAGCCGGAGATCGTCGCGATCTTGTGCGAGATGCTCGGGGAGCACGGCTACGTCGTCGATGCCGCGCGCACCGCCGAGCAGGCGATCGCGCTGATTCGCGAGCACATCTACGAGGTCGCTCTCATCGATTTCAATCTTCCCGACATGGACGGCATGATGCTGCACCGCCAGATCCGCCAGATGGACGAGGAACTCGCCGGCCGGACGATCTTCATGTCGGGACTCCTGCAGACCGAGGCGAATCTCGGCTACTACCGCGCGGAATCGGCGGGATTCGTCGGAAAGCCGTTCGACCTCCGCGACGTGCTCGAGCAGATCCAGCGGGTCCTCGAGGGCTGAGCGGCGCCGGCGCTACGCCGTGCCGCGGGCGGTCTTTCCCCGGACCGGCGTCGCGCCGTGCAGCAGCTTGCCCAGCATCCGGTTGAGCAGGTTCGCGCGATCGAGAAACGGGAGAACGGGACGCCGCCGCCATCCCATCCGCGACAGCTCCCGCTGGATGCCCGCGTGACTCTTCTGGACCTTGAGGCCCTTCAGGAACGCGTCGAACGCTCCTCGCCGGTCGTCGGCGGCCAGGAGCACCCGGCCGTAGTTCCAGCAGAGGTCGGCGTTGTAGAACTCGAGCGCGATTGCCTGGCGGCACAGCGCGGCGCCTTCGCGCAGGCGCTGGGCCTCGAGCGCGATCGTCAACCCGTACCACGACATGTAGCGCGCTTGAGGCACTCCGGCGCCGAGCCGTCGCTCGAGCTCGATCGCGGCCTCGAACAGGGCCAGGGCTTCGATCCCGCGCCCGGCTTCGAGTGCTGCGATTCCTCGCTGGAAACGGGTCTCCGCCGCTTGCACGAGCATCGGTCGTCCTCCGCCGCAAGAAGAATCTCGCGTCCGGAGGCCGGACCGATCCAGACCTGAATTCGTCGCGGGAATTACGGGACCGTCAGGCCGGGGCGACGGGTTCCGTCATCCGTTGATGGAATTGACCATCTCTTCGTTGATCTCGATCGTGTGCTTCTGGCGGAGCGCGTCCAGTACCCCCTGGACGAGCTGCTCACGCCGCTGGCCGAGGATCTGTTCCCGTAGCGCGGGCTTTTCCGCCTGGAACTTGGACGCGTCGAAGGTGTCGTGGCGCGTCACGCGGAAGGCAACAGCGCCTCCCTCCGCGGCGACCGCGCCGGTCGTGCCGACGGTGGTCTCCGGGGCGAAGACGATGCGATCGAGCTCCGGTACCGCGCCCGCCCCCGGCACCGCGGCGCCCGGATTCACGTCTCCGGACTTCTTCACCTCGAGCTTCAAGGACGCGGCACCCGGCGCGAGCCCCGGGGTCGCGGCGATCCGCCGCGCCGCCACGAGCGCTGCGGCGCGACCCCGCTCGTTGAGCACGTCGCTCCTCACGCGGTCGGTCACCTCCGAAAGAGGCTGGATCGCGGGCGGCAGCACGTCGGTGCAACCCACGATCGCAAGCCCCTTCGCCACGCCGACGGGCGCCGTGACGGCGCCCGCCGCGAGCGAGGCGACCTCCGCGCTGAATTCGGGGGACGGGCCGAGGTCGGCCGCGCGGTCGCTCGCCGAGACGACGCGCACCTCGGGCTTCAATCCCGCCTTCGCCGCGACGGCGTCGATGTCGGCGGCGGTCTTGATCTCCCCTCGAAGGCGCTGCGCCTCGGCGATCGCGGCGTCCTGGGCGTGCTGCAGCTCCAGCCGGCGGCGGATCGAGTCCTTGACGTCGTCGAAAGTCTCCGTGCCCGCAGGCCGCTCCTCGAGCACCTGGATGACGTGGTACCCGAAATCGGTATCGACGACGCCGGTCAAGCTGCCCACCGGCGCCGCGAAGACCGCGTCGTCGAACGGCTTCACCATCCGCCCGCGGGCGAACCAGCCGAGATCGCCGCCCTTCGAGGCCGACCCGGCATCCTCGGACAGCGACCGCGCGAGGGCGGCGAAGTCCTCCCCCTTCTGTGCGCGGGCGAGGGCCGCCTCGGCCTTGGCGCGGAGGGCCTTCTTGTCCGCGTCCGTGGCACCTGGCTTCAGCTTGAACAGGATGTGGCGCGCGTGCCGCTGCTCGGGACGCTGGAATTCGGCGGCGTGCGCCTCGTAGTCGGCCTTGACCTCGTCGTCCGAAACCTTGACCTTCCCGAGCTGCGCCTGGCGGTCGACGACGAGGATCTTGATGCGGCGCGACTCTGGACGGCGGTAGTCCTCCTTGTGGCCGTCGTACCACGCGGTCACCGCCGCGGGATCGACCTTCGTGTCGAACGGGACCGCGGAGGTGGGGACGAACACGTAGTCGTACGCGGCGTGCTCGTTGCGCTCCCGCCAGGCCGACTCGAGCTCGGCGTCGGAGACGGAGGCCGGCGCGCCGATCACGCCAGTCCACTTCCGGGCGAGGATGTCGTCGGCGAGCTGTCGCTCGAACGCGACCACGCCGCCGTCGACGTTGCTCTCCACGACCTGCGTGTACCGGTCCTTGCCAATGAACGCGCCCGATGCATCCCGGAAGTTCGGGCTCTCGACGATCTGCCGCGAGACCTCTTCCTTGGTGGTCTCGAGGCCCATCGCCCGTGCCTCGGCGAGCACCAGTTTGCGGTCGACCAGCGACTGCATCGCCTGGGAGCCGACCTTGAGATTCTTCTTCATCGTCTCGTAGCCCTGGCCGAGGAGACGCCGGTAGAACTCATCTTGCTGGCGGGCCGCCTGGATGAACTCTTCCTGCGAGATCGTCTCGCCGTCGATCCGTGCCGCCCAGTCCCGGGCTCCCTTCCGGTACGCGCGAGGGTCGAAGTACGCGCCGAGATACCCGAGCATGGCGACGGCTACGACGATCAGCACCCACTTGAGGTGCCGGAGGTTGTCGCGCATGACGTTCAGCATGGTCGGTTCTCCCGCTTTCGCCCGGACAAAGGTCGAATGGTAGTCCAGTCGCCGCCCCGGTTCAACGGGGCGGCTGGTCAATCCGCCGGAACGTGTTAGATTCGCCCTCGCGCCCCGGAGGCTTCCGACCCCGAAATGCCCGCCCGCCGAGAGCGACCGCGCATCATCCTCGACTGGTTCAACGTCTCCTATCGCAGCGTCGTCCTCGCCGGCCTGCTCGCCGTCGGAGCGCTCGTGGCCGGGGGGTGGTACCTGATCTCCTACGCGCCGAGCAAGCCGCGCGGAGAAGCCCTCGACGCGATCCACCGCGCGCAGGACAAGCTCGACGAGGCCTCGCAGTACCCCGCCGCCGAGCGGCTCGACGAGGTGCGCGGCAGCGCCCGCTCGGCGCTCGCCGAGGCCCGCGACGCGTTCGAGCGGTCGCAGTGGGACGATGCGCGGATCGCGGCGATGCGCGCGGAGAATTTCGCCCAGAAGGCGATCGACATGGCGCGCGGCGAGGGCGCCGTCTCGCAGGAGGTCCGCATTTACCGGATCGAGGGGGACGTCCGCGTGAAGCGCGCCGCCGAGTTCAACTGGGAGCCGGCGGACCGGAAGATGACGCTGCGCGTCGGCGACCAGGTGAAGACCGCGGCGTCGGGGTCGGTGCAGCTTCTCTATTTCGACGGGACCATCACGACGCTCAATCCGGGGTCGCTCCTCGAGATCCGCGACGTGCGGGAGGACCCGGCCACGAAGGTCCGGCACGTCACCGAGAAGCTCAACTGGGGCGAGGTCCTCGCGGAGACGCAGAAACGGAACGTCGACGGCTCCTTCCACGAGGTCGCGACCGAGAAGGTCTCCACGCGCTCGGACGATGCCGGCCGCTTCCGCGTCGCCGCCGATCGGCAGAGCCAGGCGGCCTCGGTCGACGTCTTCGAGGGCCACCTCCAGATCGACGCGGGGGGCCGCAAGGAACAGGTGGTCTCGGGCGAGCGCGTCAAGACGGACGCGGCCGGAGCGCTCCAGGCCAAGGAGCTGCTCCCCGGCGTCCCGCGTCTGGTGGCTCCGTCGGAAGGGAAAGTGTTCGTGCACGAGGACCCGGCGAACGCGAGCACGGGGCTGTCGTGGGAGGCGGTGCCGGGGGCGCAGCGCTACCGGCTCGTGATCTCCAACAAGGCACTTTTCGCCAGCCCGCTCTACGACCGGGACCGCGAGGAAACGTCGGTGACGATCGCCGGGATCGGTGCCGGAGATTACTACTGGAAGGTCGCCTGCGTGAGCGCCAACGGCGTTCTCGGGCCGTACAGCGAGACCCGGCACTTCCAGGTGACGACCCAGCAGCTGCGCGACAAGCGGGACACCACCCCGCCGATCCTCGAGATCACCGACCGCGTCCAGACCGGTCCGATGCTGATCCTGAACGGCCGGACCGAGCCCGGAGCCCTGCTCTGGGTCGACAACGAGAAGCTCGACGTCTACGACGACGGCACGTTCTACGCGGTGGTCCGCCTCCGGAAGGAGGGGGTGAACGAGATCCAGCTCGTCTCCCAAGATGCCGCGGGAAACACGACCAAGCTGACGGATCGGGCGTACGTCGACCCGAATCAGTAGCGCCGGGCCCGTATTCGGCGGGGTTTTCTTGCTTTTCCTCCTTGGCGGCGACTAGATTAGGTCTTCGTGTCCGGGGGCGATCCCCGGCCCGGAGATCCCGTATGGCCTTGTCCCCGTCCAGCTTCCTGTCGATGTTCTCGAACGACCTGGCCATCGATCTCGGGACGGCCAATTCTCTCGTCTACTCCAAGGGCCGCGGCATCGTCGTCAGCGAGCCGTCGATCGTCGCGGTCAACCAGAAGACCGGCAAGGTCGAGGCGGTCGGCCGCGAGGCCAAGGAGATGCTGGGGCGCACGCCCGGCAACATCATCGCGATCCGCCCGATGAAGGACGGCGTCATCGCCGACTTCGAGCACACCGAGCGGATGCTGTCGTACTTCATCGAGAAGGCGCACAACAGGAAGTTCGGCGTGCGGCCCCGCATCGTGATCGGCGTCCCGAGCGAGATCACCCAGGTCGAGAAGCGCGCCGTGCGAGACTCCGCGATGCGCGCGAAGGCGACCGAGGTGTACCTCGTCGAGCAGGCGATGATGGCGGCGATCGGCGCCGGGCTCCCGATCACGGAGCCGACCGGGAACATGGTGCTCGACATCGGCGGCGGCACGGCCGACGTCGCGGTGATCTCGATGGCGGGCATCGTCTATTCCCGCTCGGTCCGCGTCGCCGGCAACGAGATGGACGAGGCGATCATCCAGTACATCAAGCGGAAGTACAACCTCCTGATCGGCGAGCGCACGGCGGAGGAAGTGAAGATGAAGCTCGGCTCGGCGTTTCCCCTGGACGAGGAGCTGACCCTCGAGATCAAGGGACGCGACCTGGTCGAGGGCGTGCCGAAGACGATCGTGGTCTCGGACGACGAGATCCGCGAGTCCCTCGCCGAGACGGTCGCGACGATCATCGAGGCGGTCCGCGTGGCGCTCGAGCAGACCCCGCCCGAGCTCTCGGCGGACATCGTCGACCGGGGCATCGTGCTCACCGGCGGCGGTGCGCTCCTGAAGAACCTCGACAAGCGCCTCCGGGAAGAGACGGGGCTTCCGGTCTCGATCGCCGACGACCCGCTCACCTCCGTGGTGATGGGCACGGGGAAGATGCTCACCGACTTCGATCTCCTGCGCCGGGTCGCGCTCGACTAGCACGCCCTCCCCGCGCTCGAGGCCATCCCTATGGCGGCCGTTTCTCCCGCCCGCGCCAACGCGCTCCTGCTGGGCGTGATGGTGTTCGCGCAGCTCCTGCTGCTGTCGGCCAGCGTGCGCTCCGGCATCGCCTCGAACGCGGTGGCCGGGGCGGCGGGCACCGCGTCGCAGCCGGCGGTCGCCGCCGAGCGATCGCTCTCCGCGATCGCGATGAGCATCGTTCACTTCTTTCGCGACCTGCATTCCGACCGCACGGAGGCGCAGGCCCTGCGCCGGCAGGTCGACGAGCTGAAGCTCCGGGAGGCGCGCGCAGGCGAACTCCTGCGAGAGAACGAGAGGCTCCGCCTCCTCCTGGGCATGCGGACCGACCTCGTCCCGGACGCGACCGGGGCCTCGGTCCTCACCGCGAGCCTCGCGACGCAGTCGCAATCGATCGTCGTGGACCGCGGGAAGGACGCCGGAATCCGCGAGGACATGGCGGTCGTCGCGTGGGGGGGCGCGGTCGGGCGGGTGGTCTCGGTCGAGCGCGACTTCGCGCGCGTCCGCCTCCTGACCGATCCCAACAGCGGGGTCGCGGGTGTCGTGGAGCGGACGCGGGCGGAAGGGATGCTCGTCGGCCGCGGATTCGAGCCGATGGACATGCTCTACGTGCCGAAGTTCGCGGACGTCGCGGTCGGCGACCGTGTCGTGACCTCCGGCCTTGACGGCGTGTTCCCGCGGGGGCTGGGGCTCGGCCGCGTCAGCCTCGTCGGGGAGCCCATCGGCGCGAGCAAGGCGATCCGCGTCGAGCCCGAGATCGACTTCCGCGCCCTCGAGGACGTCCTGATCCTCAAGAGCCCCAAAGGCACCCCCCTGCTGGCGCCCGAAGCCGTGGACAGCTCTCCGTGATCGCGCTCTGGGCCGCGGCTGGAATCGCGCTCGCGCTCGTCGCCGAGCTGGCCCTGGGCCGCCTGCTCCCGGGGGCCACGCGCTACGTGGACTTCTTGTACCTCCCGCTCGCCGCCTACGCGCTGCGCCGCTCCCAACGCTCTGCGATGACGGTCGGGTGCGTCTCGGGGCTCCTTCAGGATTACTGGATAGAGCCGCGCTTGTTCGGGATCAACGGCCTGGTAAAAACCGTACTCGGCTGGGCGCTCGGCGGAATCGGCGCCCGGTTCGATCTCAACAGCCTGGCGGGCCGGTTCGCGGCGGGGGCGTCTTTGAGCTTGCTCGACGAGGGGCTCCAAGCGGCCGTGCGCCGCCTCTTCTCGGATGCGGTCGCGCCGGTCTCCCCCGGGACGCTCGGGGGGCGTGCGCTGGCGGGGGGGTTGCTCGCGGCCGGAGTCTTGTACATCGTGAATCGAGCGGGGAGCGCGCGGCGGAAGCCCGCGGCCCCCCGCCGGAAGGCCTGAACCGATGGACTATCGCGAGCGATGGGAGCTCAAGGAGTACGAGACCGACCAGCGTCTGTCGCGCCGCGCGAACCTCTTCCTCGGCCTCGTGGCGACGGTGTTCGTCGCCTTCCTCGGCACGTTCGCCTATCTCCAGATCGTCCGGGGCGCGGACTACGAGCTCCTCGCCGAGAACAACCGCCTGCGACGCGTGCCGCTGCCTCCGACGCGCGGCGTGGTGTTCGACCGCCGCCAGGAGGTCCTGGCCTCGACCCGCCCCGCGCTCAACCTGGTCCTCGTCCGCGAGGGGCTCACCGACGCCGACGGGCAGCTCCGGCGTCTCGAGAAGGTCCTGGGCATTCCGTACGACGCGATGAAGAGCCGGCTCGACGCGATGAAGAAGCGCCCCACGTTCGAGCCGCTGGTCATCAAGCAGAACGCGAGCCTGCAGGATCTCGCCCGCGTCGAGTCCCGCCGCGAGTGGTTCCCGTCGCTCCTGGTGGAGGAGACCGCCCTGCGCGATTACCCCGACGGGCCCGCCATCGCACACGCGGTGGGTTACGTCGGCGAAGTCGGCGAGACCCAGCTCGCCAAGGTCAGCGACGGATCGATCCAGCAGGGGGACATCGTCGGCAAGTCGGGCGTCGAGGCGGAGTACGACGACGTCCTGCGCGGGCGCCGCGGCTGGAAGCTCGTGACCGTCAACAACCTCGGCCGGCCCTTCGGCACCCCGCAGATGGGCGCCGCCCCGCAGGACGGCCATCCGCTGCGCCTGACGATCGACAAGAAGCTGCAGCGGGCGCTGGTGACGGCCCTCGCGGAAGAGGTCGGGGCGGCCGTGTTCATGGACCCGCGCAGCGGCGAGGTGCTCGCCCTCGCCTCGACGCCCGGGTACGACCCGAACGTCTTCACGGCCCCCGTCTCGCGCACGACGTGGACGTCGCTCGTCAGCGATCCGAGAACGCCGCTGCACGACCGGGCGATCGCCTCGTACTACGCCCCGGGATCGACGTTCAAGGTGCTGATGACCGTGGCGGGGCTCGAGACCGGCGCGATCACGCCGTCGTCCGAGGTCTCCTGCAGCGGCTCTGTCATCATCTACAACCGGCCGTTCCTCTGCTGGAAGAAGGGCGGTCACGGTGTGGTCGACGTGCACCGAGCCCTCGTCCAGTCCTGCAACGTCTTCTACTACCTGCTCGGCAAGAAGATGGGGATCGATGCGATCACGAAGTATGCCGCGATGTTCAAGATTGGCGGGATCACGGGCATCGACATCCCCGGCGAGAAGGAGGGCATGCCCCCCTCCGCCGAGTTCAAGCAGAAGTCGGGACGCGGCCCCTGGTACCCCGGCGACACGATCTCCGTGTCGATCGGCCAGGGGCTCCTCGCCGTCACGCCGATCCAGATGGCCACGATGATGTCGGCGGTGGCCAACGGAGGCACCCTCGTCCGGCCGCACCTGATGCGCGACGCCGAGGCTCAGGGAGAGAAGCTGCCGATCTTGGCGGGGACCCTCGCGGTGATCCACGACGCGCTGCAGGACGTGGTCGAGGAGGGGACGGCGACCAAGGCCCAGCTCGGACCGATCAAGGTCGCGGGAAAGACCGGGACCGCCCAGGTGTTCAAGAAATCGGCGGGCATCGATGCCGACAAGCTGCCGAAGGACGAGCGCGACCACGCCTGGTTCGTCGGGTACGCGCCGGCCGACGCTCCGGAGATCGCGTTCGCGATCGTCATCGAGCACGGGGGGCACGGGGGGACCACGGCCGCCCCGGTCGCGAAGAAGGTCCTCGAGGTCTTCTTCGCCGACCGGCTCCCCAAGCCGAAGGGCGCGCCGGCGGACGAAGAGAAGAAGGTCGCGCCGGGCCCGCTGCAGGCACGCGTGACGCCGCGCGCGGAGGTGCCGGGTGCTGCACCGGCGGCTGCTCGATAGGCTCGATCTCCCGACGATCCTCGCGACCGTGCTGCTCGCCGGCGTGGGCATGATGGCGATCGCCTCGGCGACCGCGGATCAGGTCGGCCGGAATCGAGATCTCTGGAAGCAGCAGCTGATCTGGTTCGCGCTCGGCGCGCTCGCCGCGTGCGTGGTGATCGCCGTCGACTATCACGTGTGGTCGGAGCTGTGGCTGGCGCTCCATTCCCTCGCGATCGCGCTCCTGGTCGCGGTGCTCTTCTTCGGAAAGGAGATCGGCGGCAACAAGTCGTGGCTCCGGATCGGGGGGCTGGGGTTCCAGCCCTCGGAGCTGGCGAAGTGGACGACGTGCCTGGCGACCGCGGCATTCCTCGCCAAGCGGGTCCGCGGTCCGCTCCGGCTCGTCGACGCGCTCCAGCTCGGAGGGATCATCGGCGTACCGATGCTGCTGATCGCCAAGCAGCCGGACGTCGGGACCGCGCTCACGTTCGTCCCTCTGTTCCTGACGGCGCTGATGCTCGGCGGCCTGCGGTGGCGCTGGGTGGGAGTCGCGCTGATCGCGGGGACGCTCCTCGCTCCGGTCGGCTGGAGCCACCTGAAGAACTACCAGCGGGAGCGCATCCTGACGGTCATCGACCCGGATCGAGACCCTTCGGGGGTGGGCTACCAGGTGCGTCAGTCGAAGATCGCGGTCGGATCGGGGCGCGTGACCGGCAAGGGTCTGTTCAAGGGGACGCAGAACCGGCTGAGCTTCCTTCCGGCGCCTCACACCGACTTCGTGCTCGCGGTCGTCTCGGAGGAGCTCGGCTTCATCGGCGCGGCGGGGGTGCTGGCGCTCCTGTTCTACCTCCTGTACCGGGGGTTTCTCGCCGCCCGCACGGCGCAGGACCGCCTGGGCACCTACTTGAGCCTGCTGGTCGTCGCATGGTTCACGGGCCAGGCGTCGATCAACATCGGGATGGTCCTGGGCCTCATGCCGACCATCGGCGTGCCTCTGCCGTTCCTCTCCTACGGCGGGACCGCGCTGATCGCCGCCCTGTGCGGCATGGGGTTGATCGCCAACGTGAGGGGCCGCCGGTTCGTCAACTGACGGAGGACCCACGCTGCTACAATCTCCGGCGATTCCGGGCCCGTCGGAGAGCGCCATGACACCCGATCCCACAGCGCTTCGGCAAGACGCCGAGCTCGACGCGCTTCTGTCGAGCGTGCAACGCCCCACCCGGTACATCGGGGGCGAGTGGAACGAGATCGTCAAGGACCACCGGAAGGTCGCCCTGACGTTCGCGCTCGCGTTTCCCGACGTCTACGAGATCGGGATGTCGCACCTGGGTTTCCGGATCCTCTACCCCCTCCTCAACGCGCGCGAGGACGTCGCCGCGGAGCGGGTCTTCTGCCCGTGGCCGGACATGGCCGACGCGCTCCGGCGGACGCGGCGGCCGCTGGCGACCCTCGAGACCTGCACGCCGCTGTCCCGGATGGACGTCGTCGGCTTCTCGCTGCAGTACGAGATGACGTTCACGAACGTCCTCGAGATGCTCGACCTTTCCGGCATTCCCCTGCGCGCGTCGCAGCGGGGCGAGGACGACCCGCTCGTCGTCGCGGGAGGGCCCGTCGTCTTCAACAGCGAGCCCATCGCGGACTTCCTCGATTTCGTGCTGATCGGCGACGCCGAGGAGATGCTGCCCGAGTTCCTCGACCGGCTCGGCGCGCTCAAGCGCGCCGGCACCCCTCGCGCCGAGCGGATCCGCGCTCTCGCCGCGATCGCCGGCGTGTACGCGCCGTCTCTGTACGCGCTCGAGGACGACGGAGGGCTGCTCATCCCCGTCGGGGACGGCCGGGCGCCGTATCCCGTCAAGCGGCGGATCGTCTACGACCTCGACCGGTACCCGTTTCCGGACCGCATCCTCGTCCCGCACGGGGAGATCGTCCATGACCGCGTGTCGATGGAGATCATGCGGGGATGCCCGGTCGGCTGCCGATTTTGCCAGGCGGGCTACGTCTACCGGCCGACGCGCGAGCGGGATCCGAACCAGGTTCGCGACACGGTGGTCCGCTCGATCCGCGCGACCGGGTACGACGAGTTCTCGCTCGCCTCGCTCAACACCGGCGAGTACGGCGCGATCCAACCGCTCCTGTTCGATCTGATGGACCGGTTCGAGGCCGAGTCCGTCTCGGTCTCCCTCTCGTCGATGCACGCGTCGACGATGACCGAGGATCTCGCGCGGCAGGTCCGCCGCGTCCGCAAGTCGGGGTTCACGATCGCCCCCGAGGCGGGCACGCAGCGCCTGCGCAACGTCATCAACAAGAACCTCGACGAGGCGCAGATCCTGAACGCCTGCCGGCTCGCCTTCGAGGCGGGCTGGGACCTGATCAAGCTCTACTTCATGATCGGGCTTCCCACCGAGACCGACGCGGACGTCGACGGCCTGGTCGACCTCGCCCACGAGATCCACGCGGTCGGCCGGCGGACCGCCAAGGGGCGGCGCCCCGAAGTGACGCTCTCCGCGTCGTCGTTCGTGCCGAAGCCGGTCACGCCGTTCCAGTGGCTCGGCCAGGACGACATGCGGAACCTCTATCGCAAGCAGGACCGGATCGCGGCCCGCGTGAGGCGCGGCGTCCGGTTCAAGCACCACGAGTGCGAGACGACGTTCCTCGAGGGCGCCTTCTCCCGCGGCGACCGGAGGCTGGGGGAGGTCCTCGAGCGGGCGTTCCGGCTCGGGGCGCGGTTCGACGGGTGGGCGGAGCACTTCCGGATGGACCTCTGGACGCAGGCGTTCCGCGAGGCTGGTATCGACCCGGCGGTCTACGCCTACGGCGACTGGCAGCCGACGCGGCGGCTCCCCTGGGACGTGGTCGACTCGCTCGTCAACAAGAAGTGGCTCGCGATCGAGCTCAAGCGCGCGCTGTCGGAAGGGACGCTTTCGATCTGCGGTCCGGCGGACTGTCACGGGTGCGCCCCGTTCGCCAAGGAGTGCGTGAAGGGCGTCGTGTCGGTCACGACCGGGCGCCCGCTCGATGGCGCGCTCCCGATCCTCTCGACGCCGTGCGCGCCGGGGCCGGGAGTCCCGGCCGGAGCCACGGATGCGCCAGCCTTGAGGACGGCCGAGCAGACAGCTCAGATCCGGGAGGCGCTCGCCACCGGGCCGCGGTTCCGCTACCGGATCCGGTACGCGAAGACCGGGAAGCTCAAGTTCCTGGGCCACCTCGACCTCACACGGGCGCTCCTGCGCGCCTTCCGCCGCGCGCGAGTCGCGTTCGTGTATTCGCAGGGGTTCAACCCGAAGCCGCGCGTGCAGTTCGGGCCGGCGCTGCCGGTGGGGGTCGAATCGACGGCCGAGTACCTGGACGTCTGGTGCCTGACGCCGCTCGACGACGGTGCCGGAATCGACGCGCTCAACGCGAGCCTGCCGCCCGGCCTGAGCGTGGGAGAGATCGCGGAGATCCCGCGCGCGGCCGCGGGATTGTCGGAGTCCGTCCGCGCGGCGTCGTATCTCGTCCGCCTCCCCGAGGACGCGCTCGCCTCGGAGGCGATGGAGGCCTTCGCCCGCCGCGCGACGATCACGGTCGCGCGGGAGCGCAACGGCAGGGAGCTGACCTTCCCGCTGCACGTTTGGTGGCAGGATCTGGCGCCGGTCGACCCGACATCCTTCCGCATGACCCTCAGGGTGGGGGGCGACGGCGCGTCGGTGCGCGCGGACGAGGTGCTCCAGGCGGTGTTCGGCGAGCGGGCACGCCGCGCGCAAATGCGGCGCGAGAACCTGTACGTCGAATGCGACGGCCGCCTGGTCGATCCCCTCGCCGCCGCGAAGGGACCCGACCCGGGTGCCGAGCGAGCTGCTGGCTAGCCGGCTCGGCGGGCGGACGTGGCTCGCGCTCCGCGAGGACGGCGTCGTCGCTGAGCTCCGCGTCGAGGACGATTCCGAGGCCGCCCGAGCCGGCCGCATCGTCAAGGGCCGCGTCACCAAGGTCGTTCCCGGCATCCAGTCCGCGTTCCTCGACGTGGGGCAGGAGCGCGACGCGTTCCTGCACGCGGCGGACCTGATCGTCCCCGGTGAGGCGCCCGTCGCGCCGCCGGTCGAGGCCGACGCCTCGGGCACCGAGGACGCGGACGACGAGCCCGAGACCACCGTCATGCACCGGGCCCGCCGGGCGCTCCCGTCGCGTCCTCCCATCCAGGACCGGATCCGCGAGGGGCGCGAGCTCCTCGTGCAAGTCGCGCGCGAGGCGATCGGCGGGAAGGGGCCGCGCGTCACCTGCTTCGTCACGCTGCCGGGGCGGTTCCTCGTGCACGCTCCCCACCTGAGCTTTCGCGGCGTGTCCCGCCGGATCTCCGATCCGGAGGAGAGGCAGCGCCTGCGCGGGATCCTCGACGCCCTGCCGGGAGGGGACGGAGGGTTCGTCGTGCGGACCGTGGGGGACGGCGCTACGGCCGAGGCGTTCTCCGCCGACGCGGCGCTCCTGCGCGAGACCTGGAGCACGATCCTCCGGCGCTTCGAGGAGCGGCCCGCGCCGTCCCTCCTGCATGCGGATCTCGGATTGTTCGGCCGCGCGGTGCGCGACGCGTCCGCCGCGGAGATCACGCGGATCGTCGTTGACGACGTGCGGCTGCGGGACGAGGCGAGATCGTATCTGGCGCCCCTCGACCCGCTGCTGGCCTCGCGCGTCGAGCTCCACCTCGGCCGGGCGCGGCTGTTCGACGAGGCCGGGCTGAGCCAGGAGATCGAGAAGGCCCTGAAGCCGCGCGTCTGGCTCCGGTCGGGGGGGACGATCGTGATCCAGCCGACGGAAGCGCTGGTGAGCATCGACGTCAACACCGGCAAGTTCGTCGGCGGCCGCGAGCCCCACCAGACGATCCTCAGGACCAATCTCGAGGCGGCCGAGGAGATCGCGCGCCAGCTCCGCCTTCGGGACCTGGGCGGGATCATCGTCATCGACTTCATCGACATGGACCGGCCCGACGACCAGCGACGGGTGATCGACGCGCTTCACGCGGCCCTCGCCCGGGACCGCGCGCGGACGAAGATCGTCGGATTGTCCGACCTCGGCCTGCTCCAGCTCACCCGCAAGCGCACGCGACCGGGGTTCGCGGCGTCCCTCACCGCGGCTTGTCCGTGCTGCGCGGGCATCGGGAGGATCAAGACGCCGCGTACCGTCGCCGGAGATGCGCTCGCCGAGGCACTCCGCCTCGGCGAGGCCATGCCGGAGGCCAGGATCAAGATCCGCGCCCGGCTCGAGGTCGCGCAGGCGATCCGGCTCGCCCTGCAGACGGCCGGGGAGGCGATCGATGACGCCCTCGTCGCGCGACTGAGCGTGGAGGATGACGAGTCCGCGGCGCCCGATTCGTTCGAGGCGTCCGCGCTCTAGTCGCGCCGGGCCAGCCGCTCGCTGCGGCGGTGGCCGGCGGCCTCGGCACGCTCGCGCTCCTCGTCGGTGACGAAGCGGATCGCGGGGGCGGGGACGGGGCGCCAATCCGGACCCAGCGCCGCCATGGTGACGAGCGCACGCGTCGTGAGCGTCCGCGTGCCGGCGAGAGGATCCTCCGCGTGCACCTCGACCTCGATCTCCATCGAGCTGCGGAACACCGCGTTGAGCCGGCCGTTGAGGACGAGCACGTTGCCGACGCGCGCCCCGGTCCGGAACTGCACCGAGTCGACCGAGACGGTCGCGACCTCCGTGCGGGCATGACGCAAGGCGACCACGGCCGCGCACTTGTCCACGAGCGACAGCACACGCCCGCCGAAGACGTACCCCCGGGGATTCGTGTCCTCGGGGAGGATTATCTCCGTCATCTCGACCAGCGATTCGGCGACCGCTCGCGTCGTCATCCGCGGCAGTATAGGGTGAGCGGCGGGGGAAGGCCGGCATCCGGCGGTTTGACAGATTCCGCCGCATTTCCTACACTGAATCTCGCCAGTTGAGAATGATTCGCAACTAGGCGGCGCGATCGGGACCTCCGGCCGCGAGGCGGTGCCGGGTGCACGAAGCCGTTCGAACAGACGCCGGGGTCGCCCCGCCGCAAGGCGATCGCATGTTCGTTCTCGTCGGAAACCCCAATGTCGGCAAGAGCGCGCTGTTCGGCGCCCTCACCGGACGGTACGTCACGGTCTCGAACTACCCCGGGACCACCGTCGAGCTCACCCGGGGATCGGTCGAGGTGGGCGGCCGCCGGCTTCCGATCGTGGACACGCCGGGCACGAATTCGCTGACGCCGTCCTCGGACGACGAACGGGTCACGCGAAACATCCTTCTCGAGAGCCGTCCGCAGACCGTCGTCGCCGTGGGGGACGCCAAGAACCTCGAGCGCACGCTCCTGCTGGCTCTCCAGCTGCTCGAGATGGACCGGCCGATCGTGCTGGCGCTCAACATGTGGGACGAGGTCGCATCCTGCGGCGCCTCGATCGATGCCGGCATGCTCGCGTCCCGTCTCGGAGTCGACGTGGTGCCGACCGTCGCGATCCGGGGCGAGGGAGTCGGAGCGCTCCGGCGCGCGATCGAGGGTGCGAACCCGGGTGACAGCGGGGTCCGCTACCCGGCTCCGATCGAGTGCGCGGTCGCGGCGCTCTCGCCGATCCTTCCGCGCCGCGGGGTGTCGCCCCGCGCGCTGGCGCTGATGGCGCTCGGGGGCGAGTCCGAGCTCCTCGCCACGCTCGCCGCCGCCATGGGGCCGGCCGCGTTTGCCCGGCTCGAGGCCGAGCGGCGCGTGGCCCAGGCCGAGCTCGACGAGCCCCTCGCCGTCGCCATCAATCACGCGCGGATGCGCCGCGCTTGGGAGATCGCCGAGGCCGTCCGGACCACATCGGCCGCGGCCGGGGCGCCGCGGCGCCTGGCGCCCATCCTCGAGCGCCTCGCGACCCACCCGGTCTGGGGGATCCCGGTCCTGCTCGTGGTCCTCCTGGTCGCGTACGAGTTCGTCGGCGTGTTCGGTGCGAAGACGCTCGTGGACTTGCTGGAGAACGGGCTGTTCGGCGGCTGGATCAATCCGCACGTCACGGCTTTCGTCGATGCCGTCGTGCCGTGGTCGTTCGTGCGCGATCTCGTGGTGGGTCCGTACGGCGTCCTCACCATGGCGCTCACGTACTCGCTGGCGCTCGTCCTTCCGATCGTCGGGACCTTCTTCATCGCGTTCGGTGTCCTCGAGGACTCGGGGTACCTCCCGCGTCTGGCGGTGATGGTGAACCGCGTCTTCAAGACGATGGGCTTGAACGGGAAAGCAGTCCTGCCGATGGTACTGGGCCTCGGCTGCGACACGATGGCGACGATGACCACGCGCATCCTCGAGACGCGGAAGGAGCGCCTGATCGTCATTCTCCTGCTGGCGCTCGGCGTCCCGTGCTCGGCGCAGCTGACCGTCGTGCTGACGATGCTCGGCGCGCTCTCGGCGACGGCGATGCTGATCTGGCTTGGCGTCGTGATCGGCACGATCGTGCTGGTCGGCGCGCTGGCGGCTCGCGTGCTGCCGGGGCGGGGGAGCGACTTCGTGCTGGAGCTGCCGCCGCTGCGCGTGCCGCGCCTCGGGAACATCGCCACCAAGACGCTGGCGCGGATCGAGTGGTACCTGAAGGAGGCCGTGCCGCTGTTCGTGCTGGGGACGCTCATCCTCTTCGTGGCCGACCGGTTCGATCTGCTCCGCGGCCTCGAGCGCGCGCTCGCCCCCGTGCTCTCCGGGCTCCTGGACCTCCCGAAGGAGACGGCGGTCGCGTTCGTCGTCGGATTCCTCCGGCGCGATTTCGGGGCGGCGGGCCTCTACCACATGGCACGGGCCGGGACGCTCGATCCGGTCCAGGTGCTCACGGCGGTCGTCGTCATCACGCTGTTCATCCCTTGCATCGCCAACTTCTTCATGATGGTCCGCGAGCGCGGGTGGAAGACGGGTTTCGCGATCGCCGCGTTCATCTTCCCGTTCGCGATCGCGGTCGGGGCGAGCCTCAACTGGACCCTGCGCGCGCTCCACGTCGCGCTGCGATGAGCGCGGCTCCCGAGCGGACCCCCTTCCTCGTCGTGGGTGGCGGGGGGAACACCGGCGGCACCGAGCTGACCTGCTCGCTGTGCGGGGCGCGCTTCACCCACGGCACGCTCGTGTGCACATCGTGTCCCCTCAATGCCGGCTGCGAGGTCGTGAAATGCCCCTCGTGCGGGTTCCAGACGCCGCGGCGCTCGCGCCTGGTCGACTGGGCGAAGCGGCTCTTGCGGCCCGGGGTCGCCGAGTGAGCGAGCCGGAAGGCCTCCGGCCGCCGCCTTCGGTCTCGCGCCCGCTGACCGCTCTTGCCGCGGGGGCCACGGCGACCATCGCGCGCATCGTGTCCCCCGATCCGGGACGCCTCGTGAAGATGTCGAGCCTGGGGCTGATGCCCGGCGCCCGCGTCCGTCTCGTGCAGAAGCGCCCGGCGATCGTCCTCCAGGTCGGCCAGACGACCGTCGCCTTGGACCGCGACCTCGCGGAGGCGATCCTGGTCGAGCCGGCCTCGTGAGCCATTTCGGACCGATCGCGCGTTGCTCCCCTCGCGGCGGACTGTGATAATCGGCTTCCGAAATCGCATCGGGCCGCCGACTCGACAGGGCGGCCGCAAGAGCGAGGAAACCATGGGACGGCTTCGAATTGGGATGCTCGTCACGCTGGCCTTCGCGGCCGGGACCCGGGTGTGGGCGCAGACCGCGGAGGTCTCCGGGAAGGTGCTCGACGTGGACGGGAAGCCCGTCGCCAACGCGGAGGTCAGCGTGAGCTGCGACGCGTTTCCCGACCGGATCTACAAGGGCACGTCCGACAAGCGGGGGAATTACTTCGTCAGCGGCGTGGTGACGTCCCAGCAGGCGGGGGAGTGGAAGATCGGCGTCAAGGCCGCGGGGCTCATCCCGCTCAAGGCCAGCCTCATCGCGCGCATGCCCGACAAGACGCGCTACTTCGACGACGAGCCGAAGCTCACCGCGAAGTCGCCGTGGGCAATGACGAAGATCAAGGACCTCGCGATCATTCACGTCGACTTCACGATGCGCACGGGGGATGCCGAAGCCGAGGCGTCCGCGGGCGGGATCGCGCTTCCTCCGCCTCCTCCGGCCGGGGGCGACGCGGCCGCTGCGGCCGCCGCGGCGGGCGCGTTGCCGGGCGCGGCCGGTGCGGCCGGAGCGGCGGGCGCGGCCGCCGGGCCGGACGACTACGCGCTGGCGATCGAGAAGGTGCGCTCCGGAGACCCCGAGGGATCCGTCGACCTCTTCAAGAAGGCGATCGAGGCCAAGCCCGACGACTGGGAAAGGCGCGACCTGTTCGCCAGGGTGCTCCTCCGCCTCGACCGCGCCGGCGAGGCGACGATCCAGGCGAACAAGGCCGCCGCGGCGGCTCCGGACAAGGCCGGTCCCCAGCTGACCCTGACCGAGATCTACCTGGCGCGCGGGCTGCCGGACAAGGCGGCAGAGTCGATCGCCAAGGCCCAGGCGCTCGAGCCGGACAACGTGAAGGTGCTCGAGCGCTCGGCCAACGTCGCGGCGCAGGCGGGAAAGCTCGACGAGGCGTTGGCGCTCAATGAAAAAGTCCTCGCCAAGAAGCCGGACAGCACCGAGGCGATGGTGGCGATGGCGGACATCTACAATCGCAAGAAGCAGCCGAAGAAGGCCGAGGAGATGCTCGCGAAGGTGGTCGAGCTCGATCCCAAGAACGCGTACCGCACGTTCTACAACCTCGGCGCCGTGATCTCGAACCGCGACGACCTCACCGACGCCGACAACCGGAAGGCGATCGAGTCGTTCCGGAAAGCGATCAACCTCAAGCCGGACTACGCGGTGGCGCACCGCGACCTCGGGTTCGCCCTGCTCCGCGCCGGCGACAAGGCGGACCTGATCGAGGCGCGGAAGGAGCTCGCGAAATACATCGATCTCGAGCCGCATGCGCGCGACGCCGCGGACATCAAGGCAACCATCAAGAGTCTCGAGGGCGGAAAGTAGGGGCGGTGAACGCCACCGGCTGGCGCCTGGAGCGTGAAGGAGGGCTTCTCCTCGCGCGCTCGGCGGCGTTCGATGCCATCCCGCGGATCGCGCATGCGGTCTCGACCCGCGTCGGCCCGGAAGGCGGGTTCGACCTGGGCTCTGCCGACGACACCGAGCCGCGGGTGCTGACGCGCCGGGCGGCGCTCGCCAGGGCCGCTGGATGCCTGGGGTCCACGCCCGCGATCCTGCGGCAGGTGCACGGCGCGCGGATCGTCTCGGCCTCGGAGACGCGCGGCGCCCTCGTCGAGGCGGACGGCGTCGTCGGCAGCTCCATGGAGGACGAGAGCGTGCCGATTCCCGCCGTGCGCGCGGCCGATTGCGTTCCCGTCCTTCTCGCGTCCCGCAGCGGAGCGGTCTTCGCGGCTGTCCACGCGGGCTGGCGCGGGATCGCGGCGGGGATCGCGGGTGCTTCGGTCCGCGCTCTCGCGGTGGCCGGGGCGCGCCCGGACGAGATCGTCGCCGGCCTGGGTCCCGCGATAGGGCCCTGCTGCTACGAGGTCGGGCCCGAGGTGGTCGAGGGGATCGCCCGGACCGGCGTAGCCCGGGACCGGTTCGTCCGGGCCGGGGAGCGGGGCGGAGTCCGGGTCGATCTTCACGGGGCGCTAGCGGCTCAGCTCGAAGGGGCGGGCCTCCCGGCCGGCGCCGTCGACCCCGCGCCCTGGTGCACGCGATGCCGCGGGGATCTTTTCTTCTCCTACCGTCGCGACGGCGGGTCGGCTGGACGGCTGATGGGGCTGATCGGACGGAGCGCCCGCCAATCTTGACGCCCTCCCCGGCGTGGGTCACAATCCCCGCTTTCGCCCGGGAGAGCGCGCCAAACGGGCTTCTTGGGGTGCCGTCGCGCGCGGGTGGAGCGGTAACGCACGTGGTGCCGATGTCGATCCCGGCCGCCCTAGCGCTGGCGGCCTCGACCCCGCCGTCCGGCGGGGCGCCGCCCCAGGGAAGCTTGCTCCCGCTGCTGATCCAGGGCGCGCTGATCTTTCTGGTCTTCTACTTTCTCGTCATCCGGCCGGCCCGCACGCGCCAGAAGGAGCACGCGACGATGCTCGACGCGCTCAAGCCGGGGGACAAGGTGGTCTGCGCCGGCGGGATTCACGCCACCGTGGTCGGGGTGACCGACGCGACCGTGCAGGTTCGCATCGCGGACCAGGTGAGGATCGACGTGGAGCGGGCGTCGATCACCACGATCAAGAATCCGGTCTGAAGGGGAGGCGCCGATGGCGAAGGGCATTCTCTGGAAAGTGGTTCTGATCCTGGGCGTCCTCGGGACGTGCGCGTGGCTCGCCTACCCGCCGAAGGACAAGATCAATCTCGGCCTCGATCTCCAGGGCGGCTCGCATCTCGTCCTCCAGGTCGAGACCTCGGCCGCGGTCAAGAGCGAAATCGACCTCGCCGTGAACCGCATCGGGCAGATGCTCAAGGAGAAGGGGATCTCCTACGGATCGATCGCCCCGACCGAGGGGACCGCCGACGCGATCGACCTGAAGCAGACCGACACGGCGCGATCCTCCGACGTCCGGGACATCCTGAACACGGTCGTGGCCACGTGGAACGTATCCCCCTCGGGCGGCGACTTCCGGATCTCGATTCCCGACCAGGCGCGCAAGCAGATCGAGGCGACGTCGGTCGAGACGACGCTGACCGTCCTGCGCCAGCGCGTCGACGAGCTCGGCGTGAAGGAGCCGATCGTCCAGAAGCAGGGGACGGCCGGGGACCGTATCGTCGTGGAGCTCCCCGGGATCCAGGACCCGGAGCGCGCGAAGAACGTCCTCCAGGACCAGGCGAAGCTCGAGTGGAAGGCGGTCGCCTACCCGCCCGGGATCACCGACTTCGAGTCGTGGCGGCCGCCCACCTCGAAGGAGGCCGTGACGCAGCTGTTCGGAGGGACGATCCCGCCCGGCGTCGAGCTGGTCGCCGAGAGCGTGCTCCAGGCGGACGGCACGAGGATCGAGTACTGGTGGCCGCTCCAGCGGGTCGCTGCCGTCGTCGGGAACGACCTCCGGTCGGCGCGCCGCAGCGTCGACCAGATGCAGCGCAACATCGTCGACTTCGTGCTGTCGCCCGAGGCGGGAAAGAGATTCCAGGCGGCCACGAAGGAGAACATCCACAAGAAGATGGCGATCGTGCTGGGCAGCTCCACGAGGAAGGAGGTCATCTCGGCGCCGGTCATCAACGACGTGATCAGCGATCGCGGGATGATCCAGGGGCGCTTCGACATCAAGTCCGCCGAGGACCTGGCGCTCAAGCTCCGCTCGGGCGCGATCCCGACGGCGGTGACGATCATCGACGAGAAGACGGTCGGCGCCTCGCTCGGGCGCGACTCGATCAAGGCCGGTGTCACGGCCTCGATCGCGGGATTCCTCGCGGTCGCCCTGTTCATGCTGATCTACTACAGGCTGTCCGGCGTGAACGCGGCGGTCGCTCTCATGATGAACGTCGTCCTCGTGCTCGGGGCGATGGCCTACTTCGGCTCGACGCTGACGCTGCCGGGAATCGCCGGGCTGATCCTGACCGTCGGCATGGCCGTGGACAGCAACGTGCTGATCTTCGAGCGCATCCGCGAGGAGCTGCGCCTGGGCAAGGCCGTGCGCACCGCCGTCGACCAGGGATTCTCCCGCGCGTTCGCGACGATCATCGACACGCACGTGACCACGATGGTCTCGGCGTTCTTCCTCTTCATGTACGGCACCGGTCCGGTGCGCGGGTTCGCGGTGACGCTGCTGATCGGCCTCGCATTCTCGGTGTTCACGGCGGTGTTCGTCTCGAGGACGATCTACAACATCGTGCTCGGCGAGCAGCGCACCGTCGAATCGCTCAGCATCTGACGGAGGCGACACGTGTTCCAGATCCTTCACGACCCGAAGATCGACTTCATGGGGAAGCGCCGCATGTGGGTCGGCGTCTCCCTGACGCTCGTGGCGCTCTCGCTCGTGGTCCTCGGCATCAAGGGAATTCACAGGGGGATCGAGTTCCAGGGCGGCGCCGAGGTCCAGCTGCAGTACTCGCAGGCGCCGGACGTGGGCACCGTGCGCGAGCTGCTCGGAAAGAGCGGGTACGAGGGCTCCATCGTCACCACGATCGGCAAGCCCGAGGAGCGCGAGATCTACATCCGCGTGCCGCTCGTCGAAGGCGCCAAGGACCAGGACCTCGCACCGAGCGTCGTCGCGGCGCTCCGGAAGGCGCAGGGTGACGGGGCGTTCCAGGTCCGCAGCCAGTCGTACATCGGCCCCACCGTCGGCAAGGAGCTCGTCAAGAAGGCGATCGGCGCCATCGTCGGCTCGATGGCCGGCATGCTCGTCTACATCTGGATCCGCTTCGAGTTCCAGTGGGGGCTCGCCGCGGTGGTCGCCCTCGTCCACGACACGATCATCACGCTCGGGCTCTTCTCGGTGTTCGGGTACGAGATGAGCCTTCCCGTCGTGGCCGCCTTCCTCACGCTGGTCGGCTACTCGGTCAACGACACGGTCGTGATCTTCGACCGGATCCGCGAGAACCTCCGCGGACAGGGCGGCGCGGCGTCGGATCTGCCGGGCCTGATCAACGTCTCGATGAACCAGACCCTGTCGCGAACGCTGCTCACGTCGTTCCTGACGTGGCTCGTCTGCGTCTTCCTGTTCGCCTTCGGCGGGCCGGCGCTGCGCGATTTCTCGTTCGTGATGGTGATCGGGATCATCGTCGGGACGTACTCGTCGATCTACATCGCCTCGCCGATCCTCGTCGTCTGGCAGGAGTATCTCGCCGCCAGGGACAAGGCCAAGCCCGAGCCGGCACCCGTCCGCCAGACGGCGAAGAAGGTCCGCGCCGGCAAGGCCTGATCCCGGCGGTCCGCCGGCGCGCCCTATAATCCCCTTCCCGAAAAGGGGATTCGACGTGAGGCG
>Ga0306920_100000047_pt1 | contig 164238 bp, 99 predicted proteins | sample flu12Cox44000170_FD_204666 | JGI IMG/M metagenome (GOLD analysis project Ga0306920, IMG submission 204666) | Lab enrichment of tropical soil microbial communities from Luquillo Experimental Forest, Puerto Rico - flux4day.12C.oxic.44.000.170 (v2)... | ecosystem: Environmental > Terrestrial >...
CGAACTTTGTGGTTGTCTCGACGCCGTTGATCACGTGGTCCACCTTGCCGGTGGTTTTCTCCAACACAAAGAAGTCGTTTTGCCCCAGGAAAGCCATGCTCGTAGGCTGAGTCAGGTTGCCGACAACGGTTCGGACCCCCAGGTTCGGGTCAAGGACGACCGGGCTGAGAACCACCCTGTCTTCAAGATGCTCTATGCGAAGGCGGGCATGGGACGTTGAAGCGAACTGCCGATTGCGGCCCGGGAAAATTGGCCTTAAGATTCTTGCTTTGCGCAGGGACGACCTGCCGGCCTTGCCGGAGAGATGTTTCATGGTGCCCATCTGCAGACCCTCCTTTAAGTAAAAGATACGGGACCGTTCGCCTCTGTTCTCTGTTCCGATCACGCAAGAGAGGTACAACCAGCTACCATCCGGAGGACCAATGTGTCCTCCCTTTGGTCACTACAGTGGGGCCATGCGCCCGGGTTTTTCGCTCAATGAGTCGACTTATCCCCGGAAAGAACCGGATGGAGCTGAGCTAAAGTCGGCCAACAATGTGACCGAGATAGCAGTTTTTCCCGTTTGTATACTCCCGCAAGCGGAGCTTCCAAATGAGAAAAAATTAAAGAAAAACAGCAATCACCAGTCATTGAACCCAGCCATCCGCCATGGTGAACGACGAATGACCGATGACCAATGCCACTAGCCAGAATGAACATTGCCGATCAAGATGAGCGTCACGCTATCGGCAGCATCAACGATCTCGACTTCATCGCCGTCCATAAGTACGGGGACCATGTCACCGTTGTCGGTGTTGAGGTTCAAGGCGCCGTTGCCTTCGGCATCCAGAGCGATCGTATTAATGAAGGTACCGTTAACGGACATATCAAGTGTATCGGTCGAAGACACACCTTGGACGGTAACACTAAACGTCATGCGGTATGGAACCATCACAAACGTCGCGTTGCCCGAAGCTTGCGGATCGATGTCGGTAGGGCTCAGAGACCCCGCAAGTATGACCGGGTCGCTAACATGGACAATTCCCGCCATGTTGCAGCAGTTGAGATGGAGCGTGCAAAAATAACTAAAATCGCCGGCGCTGGTGAAGGTTTGTTCAAACACAGACCCGGGGCCCAGAATGTCAGAATCCCAGAGGCCATCAAAGGAGGTTGTGGTGTGGAACCCGCTATTCCACTCCCAGCGGATAGTATCTCCGGTAGCGATAAAAACGTCAGCTGGTGAAAAGTGGTTGTCTTCCACGGAGACCACGATGGTATCGGCCCGGGCCACCGGTGCCGATGGGGCCAGAACCGCCAAGACAGTAAGGCCAAATATGAACCGCATTAACCATTTTCTCATCGTTGAAACTCCTTTTGCTGAATCGGCCCCGGATTTTCGAAATAGGACACGCTCTCGCTGGCAAAAACCGGGATGCTCTCCCCTGACGCTAAGGGCGTAATTACAGGGTGTAATTTCGGTTTCTTCTAAGTACTGCCGCCGAGCCGGCGAATAAATAGTCGAAGGGCATATTTTTAGTCGATTACATCGCAACATGACTGGGCGTGTGCCTACGACTAGAGCCCTACTCTGCCCGCATCCTTGTTGGTGTCGTCCGTAAATGAAAATGAGGAGATGGCTGCCTATTTATGGGCAGCCTCCTCCCTCTAACATGTTTATCGGCTCAGGTCGTCTGCTGTAGATACTGTACCGTCGGAATAAGCGATCCTTGACAGCGTCTTAAGCGTCAGCCGAATCGATCAAGCCCGTTTGCTTCTCCGGAAAAGCGTGCAGAACGGCGTACACGGCGTCATGCACCGGCGCACTGTGGCTGGCAAACGACAATGGCTGGTCTGCCATGGCGGCTGCGTCGGACAACTGACCCATCAGAGTGGCGTCGAAAACGGCCAGCATCGCCGGGGTTTCGGTTGCGGCCGTGGCAACGTGCATGTTCAGGACCAGATCGAGCGCCTGGACGGCTGTGGACAAGCCGGCCGCGGTGCGACTTGTCATCTGGCGCATGCCGCTGGGACTGTCTGCCAAGTTAATCGTCCAAATATCGAGCATATTGAGCGTATCGTCCACAGCGGCCAAGTGGATCTGGTTCTCCGAGGATTCCACGGCCAGACCGAAGGCGGAGCCGGCGCTGGAATCTATCGACAATTGAGCAACGAACCGGCCATCGGGAGTGAATTCAACCAGTTCGCTGGGATGCCTCGGGTCGGGGTTCACCGCATCGCCGTTGGCGGTGATCAAATCGCCGTTGGGTGTCAGGGTCAGAGCTAGCGGCCCGTGCAGGTGCCTGTGGTTGTCGTATACCACAGCCCCTTTTCTGGCGTCGGTAGTGCGCGCCCCGGCGCGGGCGATGGCGAAGATGGCGTTGTCGCCAGTCGACGCCACATAGAGAATGTCGTTCACGGCATCGTAAGCCAGTCCAGTGGGACCGATGATGAGCGCCGCCGGGTCGGTCCGAATCAAGTAGCCGGAGGCAATCTGCGTTTCGCCTGTCACAACTGGGTCGGCGTTCTGAGGGATTCTCAAATCAATGCGTGTCACGGTGCCGCTTAGGACGTTGGAGACGAACAGCTGGGCCTGGTCGCTCTGATCGTTAATTGTCAGGTCCCAGGGACCATCGAGCAGCGCGGAGTTGCGGAGGGTCCTTACCACGTGCCCATGGCTGTTGAGGATGAGCAGCGAGCCGGGCGCCTGGATCGTGCTCGAGGTGCCGTCGACTGTGGGGACGCTGCCGACAATGACAAATCCGCTTTTCAGTACGCCCAGGGCAGTTGTTAGGCCGAGGGCGCCGGGGGCCGATGAACCGTGGAAGAAGAGCGTCCGTTGACCGGTCGGTGAAATATCGACAATTGTGGTGCCGGTCCCCTGCAAGTTGCCGCTGTTGTTGAAGTTCGAAACGAGAATGTCGCCGGCATGGAGCGGACCGGCCTGTGAAAATCCACTAGGGACAAAGGCAACGCCGTAGGGATTAACGTCCCCATTGGACGGCACGGTCGAAGCCGACAGGAACGTCTGCGGCAGATTGGGGATGATAGGGACGCCGTCAAGTAAGCAGCGATCCTCAAGAATTTCCAGTGCCGGAGGCGTCTCTGATCGGCGCGGGCGCACTCGAAGCGTCCGCGTCCTCTTCCCAGTACGCCGCCAGGGTGTCAACCAATGCATCATAATAGATCCTCCAAACTATACAGGATATCCTCCTTCTTCTCTTGGTCTTAATCCTCTTCATAATCTTACTGGTCATCCCACTACGTTATTGGCCACGCTTGTTGTTCCCATCCTTGCTGAGTGGAGCGAGTCACATGTTTTCCACCCTGAGTGGCCGCGTCACCCCTCGCTCGTGGGCGACTGTCTTCAAAGTTCAAAGTTGAAACTGAAGCCATCGAGATTTTCTAAAGTCGGCTCCACTCCAGAGGCGAAGGTACCGGGAATCTTCTCCTCAGATCTGACACCCTTCATAGCGCCTGGCGAACTGAACAGTGTATCGACGGCCTGGACGACCATGGCCAATCGGTTATCCGGGGATTGCGTACGGTCGAGGATTGCCGGACTGGCAATGATTTCCGAGGGATCAATCCTGTAACCAGGCTTGACTTCGAAGCTTGCCAAGGCTGCGTAGCCAATACCGAACTTCGTACCTGGAGCCGGAGGCCGAGGAGCACCACCCGGGTCGAGCATAACCGGGTCGGCCGGCAGGATGCCACTGCCCCGTTTACCCGAGGGGCCGGCCGGCCCCGTCGGCGATGCGAACTGGTAGGTCCATGTCGGGATATCGGCGACAGTGGTCAGCCCGCCTGTGCCGCCGCCAAAGCCGACATAGGCTACGTCGCTACCTACCAGGGCCGCGATGTTTACCCCTGTATAAGAGGTGGTGAACGCTGCGCCGGTCTGCGTGTCGGTTATCGACTCGGCCAGCGTTGTGCCGCTGTAGGCTAGCGTCACGCGGAACAGATGCTGGCTGTGCAAGTCGATGCCGGTGCCGCTCAAGTCAATGGAGGCTTCGCCCGCTTGAGAAGGCAAGCCGGGGAAGTCGCCGTTGAAGAAAAGGCCGGTCGAGTCAAAACCCTCGCCCTGGTTATCGAACAGGTCGAACTTCACGGCCACACTGTTGGGAATGCCGACATAGCCCAATCCTCCACCAGCACCACCGACCGCAGTCGGGCTGACGCCCTGAATGATGAAACTCATGCCGTCCGCCGAGAAGGAAGTACCGTCGTGCATGCGGAAGGTGAATGTGGTGGTGAAATTGGTGACACCGAGCCGCGAAGTGGTGAAGACGGTGCCGGCTTCGCCGAAGTCGCCGTCCGTGAGCCGCAGCACCGGGGTCGGCAACGGAGCCGTGGCGCCCGTGATGCCGACATTATCGAAGGTGGAAGTGTTGAGGACGCCGCTGTTGTTATGGGCGGTCAGCATCAGGCCTACGTAAACCGTGGTGGCCATGTTGAGGAAGACGGTGGGCCCCAACTGGTTCCAGGGGCCGTGGTTTCCGCCGCCCAGATCCTGGGCCCAGAAGCCGCTGAAATTATTGTTACTGCGCAAAAGCCGCAGCCAGACCGGCGCCGCCTGCACGTTACAATTGTGGTTGCCGGAGTCCGACGTGAAATTGGTGGGGTCGGCCCGCCACTGGAAGACGGGCTCGTTGTGGCAGAAACCGTCCAGGTTGGGAGTTTCGACCATGAAGGCATTTCTGGAGTTGGAATCCAAGGTCTCGCGGATCATGACGCCGCCCTTGGCCCAGAAATCGGTTGCGCCGATGCTTACGGCCCGGGCGATGATTTCGCCGTCGCCGGCCAGCGGCTTGTAGACGAACTGGCCCCCGTCCACCACGTCCCAGATATCGGCGCCGGACGCGCGGATCGAGTAGGCGCCGTTGAAGAACGTAGCACCCCCCTTGCTGGCCACGTTGCCGATGTCCGTATGACCGGCAAAAGTACCAACCGGGTCCGCACTCGGCGCGAAGCTAGCAACGCCGTTGGCCGTCAGGTCGCCATGGCTGGCAAACCCGGCAGAGTGATCCACGATGACCGGTTGTCCGGGCGTCCCGATACGGGCGCTGTCGACATTGGTGTACGCGGAGCTACCGTTGGCGTTGAAGGCGCGCACGCGATAGTAAAAAGTCCCAGCGCGAACGCGGGAGTCCGTGAAGCTCATGCTGTTGGCCGGCAGTGACGCGACCTGGGCAAAGTGCACGCCATCGGTGGAGCGCTCGACGGAGAAACCGGTCTCGTTGTAAGAGTTACATTGCCAAGTCACGACGATATCCGATGTATTGGCGTCGTGCCGCAGGACATTGGCCACGTTGAGGTTGCTCGGCGCCAGCGGCACCAGGCTCTGGGTGGTGGAGTTGAAGGTCCAGCTGCTGACGTCCGTCTGAACGATCAAGCCCCCCGAAGCTGCGGTGAAACCGCCGTAGGCCAAGTCGCCGCCCACGTGGGCACCGATGTTGATCGTGTAGGACGTCGTGAAACTTACATTCAAAGTCCGGTCGGTAATCGTCTCCAAGAGGGTGGTGCCGTTGTAAGTCAATGTGACCCGGAAGGGATGCTGGCTGTGCAAATCGATGCCGGTCCCATCCAGGGGAACGTTGACCTCGCCGGGGATGTGCGGGATGCTGGGGAAGTCGCCGTCAAAGAACAGCCCGGTGGAATTGAAGCTCTCCCCCTCGTTGTTGTACAGGTCGAACTTGACTGCGACGCTGTTACCGATCCCCTGGTATCCCAGCCCGCCGCCGGGAATACCCAGCGCAGCGGGGCTATTACTCTGCAGAACAAAGGCCATGCCGTCGGCGCTGGTGTTAAATTGCGGCTGTCCGTTGAGAAGTTGGAAGTTGAACGTGGTCGTGAAGCTGCGGATGTCCAGCCTCTGGTTCGTGAAGATGCTCCCCTCCTGGAAGAAGTTGGCGCCGGGGTCGGTGAGCTGGGCTACGCCATTTGTCCACACGCCGATCGAGCCGTAGTTTTGCGTGGCCGTGAGGTCGTTATGGCCGGCAAACCCCGCGGCATGAGTCACCGCCACCGGCATGCCGACGATGGCGCTGACGACATCGGAAATGGCCGTCTCGCTATTTTGGTTGAACCCTTGCACTCGATAGTAGTAAGTGCCCGGCGACAGCCCCGTGTCGCTAAACGTCGTGACTCTGGCCGATACATTGGCGATGGTCGTGAAGTTGACTCCATCCGCGGACCGGTCGACATGGTAGTGATTATTTGCCGTGCCGGTCCAGGACAGATTGATCTGCGAAGAACAGGCGGAGCTGATTTGCAGAACAGACGGCGCAATCGGCGTGGTGGCGTTGGCGGTATTGGACGTCGTCTGCGAGTCACCGAGGGAGTTAAAGGAGACCAGTCGATAGAAGTACTTCGTGGACGGCGACAGGCCGGTATCGACATAGCGCCTGAGGAAGCGATTGACCTCGGCGATTTGCACAAAGTGGCTCGAATCGCCGACCGAGCGAAAGACCTTGATCCCCCGAGCATTGGTGGGATCGGCGGTCCAGGTCAGCTGGATGGACGTTGGGGACGTTGCCGTGGCGTCAAGGTTCTCGGGAGCGATCGGAACGGCCGTCGGCGCCGGGATCAACCCGAAGACGGAGACGCTGTATTGCGAGCCGACATACACATGGCCGTTGGTCACGGTCGGCACGGTGAACTTGACCGCGGCGCCAAGCTGATCGAGCGCCCCAAACTGGTTACTGTTGTAGAGTTCACGGAGCGACGTGGCGTCGTAGGCGTGCAAGACGCCCGGGCTGGGGCCCGGACCGGGGAAGCCATAGAACGTGTTATCAATCTCCCAGATGATCCCATTCTGGGTCCCGTTCGCCGAGATGCTCGGTGTCGCGCCGGGGAAGCCAAAATGGGTCTGGGTTTGCGCAATGGGACTGGCGGAGAGCAGGCCATTGGACATCAGGGCATATGCTTTCAGCACGTCCCCCGCACCATGCCAATAAATCAACTGCTGGCTGCCATTGTTGAAGTAGGCGTACGAACCCCACATGCCACCCACGGTGCCATCCGGCAGGACCTGCACCACATTGTCGAAATTGGAATGGAACTGCCCGAGGTTGTCGCGGTCCAGGAGGTAGATCCGGCCCGTCTTGCCCGTTTGCACCGCCAGATGGGGGTGGGGCCCCGGCTGATCGGGAAGCAGCATGACATCGCCCGAACCCTGGTCCAGGTCGAACGCGGTCAGGAAGTCTTGATCGTGGGGCGTGAAGAAGTCGCTCACGGCCAGGCCGTTGGTTGTGGACAGCTTGAGAATACTCTCACCATAATCCTGGCCCCTCGGGTTGTTCTGGATGGTGAAGGTCATACCATCTGCCGAGGGGTTGGTGCCACCGGTCATGGAGAAGGAAAATGTGGTCGTGAAACTCGTAATGTTGACGGGACTGTTGGAGAAGACGGTGCCTGCTTCGCCGCCTCCGCCGTCGGTCAGCTGGAGCGTAGTTCCCTGGAAGGAAGCGCTGCCGTTGGCGGTCAACTGGTTGTTGCTAAACCCGCCGGAGTGATCCGGTCCCGTGAAAGTCCACGACGGCACGGCGGCCACCGTCGTCAGGCCGCCCGTCCCGCCCGTGAAGCCCACGAAAGCCGTACTCCCTCCCACCAGCGTGGGGATGTCCACTGCATAGGAAGTGGTGAAGCTTTGGCCCGTGACTGTGTCAGTGATCATCTCGGTCAGCGTGGTCCCGTTATACGACACCATGGCTTGCATCAGATGCTGGCTGTGCAGGTCGATGACAGATCCGCTGAGGTCCACGGACGTATCGGGAGCTGTAGGGGTAGGTGCCGGCGGAAGGCTCGGGTCGCGGACCGTCGGCGACCTCCCGGCGGAGAAGATGCCGGTCGAATTGGTACCTTCGCCTGAGTTGTCGAACAGATCGAACTTCATGGCGACGCTGTTGAGAAGACCGAGGGGTCCGCCAACGTGATCCGAGCCGTAGCCGAGCCCGCCGCCCGGACCGCCCAGCGATGTGGGTCCAAAAGTGCCGGCGGTGAACGTGCCGTTGCCGGTCGCGGCATAAAGGTTGCCGGCAGTGTCAACGGCCGGCGCTGCACCGGACATCCAAATCGCGTCCCGGTTGCCGTTCGGCGAGGTATTCAACACCGTGGTGAGCTGGAGTGTGTTGGCGTTGAATCCAACCAGCCAACCGTGGTACGGATTGACGTCGCCGTGCGAGGCCCAACCGACGTAAACAGTGCCGTTTAACAAAACGAGTGCCGGTCGATTGTTTTGGCGCAAAGCGTTGAAGCGGACATGGCCCTGGCCGTCGCTGCCGTCCCCCGTGCCTGAAACAACCAGATTCGTTGAGTTGGTGAAGCCACCTTCGCTGCCGCCGGCGACCGTATCACCAATGAGAACCGGGCCGCCGAACTTTTCATTGCCGGTGGCGATGTCCAGGGCGTGCAGCCGCTGGACCCAGTGAGCGCCGTCCGCACGCATTTCCTTGGTCTTCCCCACGACGTAAAGCGTGCCGGCGTCGCGGTCGATCACCGGCGTACCGGTGATGCCGATTTCCGGCACAATATCCGTGGATTGCACATCGCCGCTCGGAACCGTAGTAATGCCCGCGGCCGGATTGATAAAACTGTCATGCCAATAGATCCCGTTGCCGGTAGGTCCAGCGAGTGGGTTGTCCGCGTCGAACGCGTAGACGCTATCGTGTTGCGTGGCTACGAATAGAACATTGTGCCTGGCGCCGGCAATGAGCAGGTCGGCCTTGTACAAAGGCTGGGCGTAGGTGAAACCATCCACGGGATATTGAAATAGCTGGCCAAAGGTGTTCGTATTTACATTCGCGGGGGTGAGAAGTGTCTCCTGCAGATTTTGACCCGAGCGAAATAAGTCATTGTGCCAGGTTAAGACATCGGTGGCCGCCGGAGCCAAGCGTGGCTCGAGTTGTTCCACGGCGAGCCGAAACCGCCGCCGCCAGCGTGGCCGATGGATGGTCGCTCGAGGACTTCGCAGATGCAGAAGATTGTTGCCCATAGATGTTCCTCCGGAAAAAGTTAAAGAACAGTGATCTATGACCGTCAAACAGCCGGCAGAGCGCCCGCCCACGAGAACGGTATCGAGTTTTGGATTGGCCGATACCAGCGCAAAAGCAGCATCCTACCGGACGAAGTCTCGTTTTTTGCCTGCGACGTTACGAGTTCTTCAAATTAGAAAAAAGGGTAATCATCATTAGATAACTTGCCGCAAGAATGTCAAGGGTTAATTAATTATTGATCTTCGCCAAAGCTAGTGACAAACGAAGGCATTTGCAGCGCGGGATTGCACACCCACTTGGTTTCGAATAAGGAGTATAGCAAACCCACGTAGGGTGTGCCTTCCATCAACGCTCAGACACGCGGGTCTGCTTTCACTCGTTAACATGATGCATCGAGCGAGATGAAGGTCCAGCCGCGGAGACTGATCCGCACGCGTGCCGCTCATCCGTCACATAGAACGCGCACTATAGCTCATGGGAGTGTCCTTCCAACTGCTGGATCTGCTTGCCGGTTCGCATGTCCCACAGACGCAGCGTTTTGTGTTCGCTAACCGCAAGAGCCGCCGGGACCGCAGCACCCGGCATCGGCTTGGGTTGTCACCTTGTAATCCTGTCCCTTCGTTTCACGTGGATGTCGCCGGGCTGACCGGCGGCAATCAAACTGAGGTGCTTGGTTCGGCGGTACTTGCTCCCGAGGCTCCACGGCTTCGAATGCCCCTTCATAAGGTTCTCGCCGCAGCAAATTGAATGTCTTATCGCAAACTGCAATGCGTTCGCCGCGAGGAAACGCGTGGCCGTCGTCGTCCTCAATTTTCTTGAACGGGCCGCGATAGATGAGTGCTTGCTTTCGCTCCAGGCATGGTCCCTGTTTGCCCTTATAAGCCAACACCGTGACAGAACGGAATTCGACGCCTTCAACCGTGCGCCAGGGCTCGCGCTGCCGCTTGTCGATCTGGATACCGTGAAAACCAGCGTCCTCGAACGCTTTCAAGAAGAGGTCCTCCCGGTATGCGCCTGAAATGCAGCCCGACCATAGCGTCGGATCGCGCTGGAGATGCTCTGGTACATCCTCGTCCGAAACTATGTCGCTGATGGCGACGCACCCACTTCGCTTGAGCACGCGGAATACCTCAGAGAACAATTGCCCTCGATCCTGTGGTCGAACCAGGTTCAACACGCAGTTGGAAATGACGCAGTCCACGCTTTCACCCCTGATGAGTGGTTGCTCGCGCCGCAAGCCTTCTTCAAGCGTACGCAGGACGAGCCAGCTCTGTTGATCGCGCACCGGATTACGAGCCAACTCTTTGGCCAGCAAATCCAGATCGAGTTGCAGGTCCTGGATCATCCCACAGCGGAATGCGACGTTGGCATAACCCAGTCGGTCGACCACCGTGCCGAGATGTCGGCGTGCGAGAGCCAACATCTCTTGATTGCAATCGACACCGATGACACAGCCAGTAGGGCCCACGATTTGCGCGGCAATGTAACAGACTTTGCCGCCACCGGAGCCGAGATCGAGTACCGTGTCGCCTGGCCGGATATAAGGAGTCGGATCACCGCAGCCGTAATCCCGTTCCAAAATCTCTTGCGGGATCATCGCCAGGTAACGCTGGTCATAATTCACAGGGCAGCACAACTCTGATTCGACTTCCTTGGCTCCCTCGCTGTAGCGTTGGCGGACTGCTTGCTCCGGAGAGAGAGCCGAGAATGGTTGCCCGTTTTTGGTACCCACGTTTTATTCCCTCCTATTCTGATTCTGGGTGAATCTTCATCCACACGTGCCGGTAGGACGGAATCGCCGGTAACGGCGAGGTGTGTTAACTCCATTGTCGGGAAGTCCCGCTCAATATCAAATAGCCTCCCCGAGGCGGTCTCAACTCGATTCATGTTTTGTAGAGCGGGGAACCTTGCAGGCCAACAGGTTACGTGGTTCGCCCGCCATCGCGCTTTTCCCCTGGAATGCCGTTTCGGACGCCAAATCCGAACCGAAACCGGCTCCCAGGGATCGCCGCGATCCGCTCAAACTGGCCCGATACTACCAATCACTGATGGACTCCGGCAAGTTCGAGAGTCGAGCGGCGCTCGCCCGTTACCTCAGGGACCTCCTGGGAAGCGGAACTGCGCGGTGGTAACGTCAATACGGCAGAGCAAGATCTGGCCGGCAAGCTAATCGATGCCAGCACCCAACCGATCGATTGGTCGACGTACCGGGATGACCGTGCTGAGCAGTTGGCAGCTCTGGTCGAGGCGACCCTCCAGGGACGGTCGTTGAGTTCTCCCGCCCCGGAGGAAGCGTTCTCGGGGGACTGGTCTCCAGTTCGTCCCGGAAGCTCCTTACCACCAATCGCTGGTCGCGATGGGATCTCGGTTCTTGATGTCCCCAAATTGATTGAAGACTCTGGGAGCAATCCCGTAAGAAACGTTATGGACAGCCCCGTCGGCAAAGAGCACGTGAAAACTCCCGGCATGCGACGAGCCAAAGCGCAGACCACCATCATCGTCATAAGGACCGTCTCTGGTGAAGTCCGGAGCGGGCGGATACGCCGGACCCGTGTAGCGCACGGTATCCCGGTCATAGCCGACGGCATAGCCTTGGTTGTCGTCCTTCATATTGCCGCCCAGCTTGAACAGATTTAATCGCTTTTCGCCCATCATCAACGTGTTGGACATGCCATTGCTGATGTCGCCGGCACGGATGAGATTCTCGGGCAAGTTATACGTCGACCGAACAATGCCCGTGCCGTCCAGGTTGCTGGCCGCGTAATCGCACTGGGCCACCAGGGGATGGGCGTCGGCCGGGAGGGGAATGTCGGTCAGGTAATCAGTCGGGCTTGGCGAGGCATACGGGAACGCCATGGGGGCGCGACGCGTGGGGCAGAAGAACACCTTGTGGGTCGTTCCAATCACTTCCACGATGCGGCCGACGTTGGTCGTGGCCGACCCACCCCGGTAGGTATTCCCGGCCTCCAAATACGGGAGGATGTTGAACCCCCAACCGCCACGTTGGTTGCTCGCGACATGCGGAACCCCGTTCGCGTCAAAACTCGGCGGCAGGTACCGATCGAGCGGCCCTCCGCCGGGGGGGAAATGACGCCGTTCCGAGAGATGATTCAAAAAGGCGATACCGATTTGTTTGAGGTTATTCTTGCAGTTGACGCGATTCGCGGACTCGCGCACCTTCTGGACGGCGGGCAGCAATAGACCGATCAAGACGCCGATGATGGCAATGACCACCAACAGCTCGATCAGCGTAAAGCCGCGGGAGCTGCCCCGAGGACCAAAACCGGGACTCATAACAGAACCTTTCGATTGACAACAAATAGAGTAACAAACGCACGTTTGAAATTCAACCATAAGTTCCCGTTGGCCGGGATAAAGTTCCAAGTATTTCCAATGAATGGCGATCACAACGGAACAACTCGATCAGCGTGAAGGCGCACCGGACGGGACGCACCTACAGCGCCGACGGAACACCGCTTCGATGCGTACCCACAACTTGCCTCGGCTTTGGGGTCGCGTGTCTTTCACCCGCGTGTTGCCACCACTTTATTGTCGTCGGCGCTGAAGCACAATGGGATTCGGCGTATTATTTCTTCGATTCTTTGTCCAGCCCGGCTCTGTAGTACGGACGGTACGACGTTCGATGTCGACCCGTCGTCCTGCAGGACTACTCCAGCATGATTTAGTTTTTCTTTTCTTCTTGCAGCTCAGAAATAGGAATTTCGACTGTAGTTGGTGCTACTTTGGCTCCCTTCCATGTGTCGACGGAGAACGTCAACTTGGCCCTGCCGACACCGGCCTCGGCGGGAACACGTACAGCGCCTTGGAAGCAGCCATCGCCGACGTGCTGGTCGAGCGAATACCGCTGCTTGACAGGCGGGCCACCTTGCTTTCTCGCTGGGAATTCCACGTCCACGAACGGATGGACACCCTTAGAGAAAGGGGATTTCACCCTTCTTCCTTCATCAGTATCATCGGGCGAGCAAACCGAGACTACACTATGTTCGCCCTCCGTAACGACGCAGGCCCACAAGTTCGTTGGTTCGCCAATCCGTTTGAGGGATTTGGGCAAGTTGGACTCGATAGAGAGCGTCTTGCCTGCCAGCCGCTTGACACTCTGGGGCACCAGCCATTCCAAGTCCAAGAGTTCGTTTTCCAGGAGTCGGCCCGCACGGTTCACAATCCTCCACCCTGTCGGTGCAATCGTCAGGGGGCCATTGAAGTGCGCCTCTGGTGAGCCTTTTGCCTTGTCACCCAGTTGAATTAGGCAACTCTGGGGATACGCAAGATCTCCCCGAATGTGAACCCGAACTTCGACGAATTTTTCGGGCGGAACAACGTGGAGCCCATGGACGTATGTAATAACGTAGGAAGTCTTTCCGTCCGGGTCAGCGATCACAACATCCTTACAATCCTTTTCCGACTTGAACCGCTCGCCCTTGCTGTCGAACTTACCGTCACCGTCCCGGTCAATCCACACTTCGTCGCCGGCGAAACGAAATAGAATTCGGAGTTTACCTTTCGGACCAAAGACGAGCCAGCAGTATTGGGCTTCTGACTTATTTGCATCGGGTTTGTCGGCGGGCCTGGTCACAGGCACTTCTGCCACCGATCTGATCGGCTCCTTCTTGTTCTCGTTCTCCGATTGCTGTGCAAAGCCGCGATAGGCCGAAAGGCCCAGACCAAAGCTGATGCTGGCTAGCACGCCAAGCATCACCAGTAGCGTCCTGAATTTGGTCACCACCATGGATTTCAGCACTCCTTCTGTAAGAGCAGTGACCTTCGCCGAGATCACCCCGGAAGTCGCGCATCCCGCCGCAACCAAAGTTGCGGCTTTGATGGTCGAGAACATGATCGAGGGCGGCACGCGTGCCGATGCCGTACTTTGCGACAGCGCCGCCACCAACGTCCCGCCTGAAATTGGTAAATCATACCGAGCTAGGCGTTTCGCCAACATCCTCCTGGCCGTGCTCAGTCGGCTTGAGAGGGTTCCTTCCGGTATCCTTAGTTCGCGGGCCGATTCCTTGCGCGACTTGCCCTCCAGGTCGCACAGGACGATAGCAACGCGATACTTGTCCGGCAGGCGGTGCAACTCGACGTCGAGGAAGGATTGCAAATCGTTTCGTTTTTCTTGCGGCATTGCTTTAATTTCAGGCATTTCCATTATTTGCCTCTCCCTTGTCCTCCTTTTGGCAGCAGTTGCCCTTGCCTTCAAAGCGGTCTGGTATGCCACTCCGTACAACCAATTGGGGACCATCTCTTTCGGAATGATCGACGCCGCCTTGCGAGCGAGCACAAGAAATGTGGCCTGAAAGGAATCCTCGGCATCATGGTGGCCGAGGAGACGGCGGCACACACCCCAGACCATCGGACCATGCCGTCGCACCAGAACGGTGAACGCGGCTTCGTCCAGACGGTTGACGAAGCGCTCAAGCAGCTGGCCATCGGTCAATTCAACCTCGTCACGCGGAAGCACCGCACTGCGAAGGTTTTGGATGACTGCCCTCATTTGGTCAATCGCCACGTCCGTTGTCCTATCTTGGGCAAGATGCTTCGGTGCCTGCGGCCCGCAGACATTGTGCCGCCTCTAATTACTATTACCCGAATCGCGGTAATTTCATCGATTATTTTCTTGTCTCACTCAACGTTATTCGGCCCTTGCTCTCAGCGAAATGGGATCGGAGCCGCTTAGAATAAACAGTGAATTGCGGTCTTGCAAGCAAGGCGGAGGGTGCCCCTCCGGTAAAGCGGAGCCGCTCGAACTCACCGACTTGCCAAGCTTTCGACGCCACTGCTAACCTATTCGCCGAGCGCGACTCGACATTCTGTCCCGCTTAGAATTTGGGAAATTTGAATGTTATTGTCGCCACCCCACGCGGTGTAGTGTGTTAACTCCATATGTCGCCAAATTTCGCACCATATCAACTAGCCTTCCCGAAAGGGACTCGAAACTTCGACACACTGGTTAACTACAGCTCTGAGATTTTCCTAAACCCTATTGGCACAGTCTGAGGCTGCGGCCGCCATACCCTGGACCGTGGCCGAGCCGGGCCCCCCTTCCCCTCGCGCTGGCGTCCTGGTTGCAGATTTGCACGAACGGTAATCTTGACCTATACTTCCCCTACTGAGGAAAACCCATGCAACACCGTGAGCGTCCTTTTGAGCGAGCCCTGTTATTACCCGCCCCAGTCCAACTGCAAGTCCTTATGCACCGGCAAGTTAGGTCCGGAAGAGGCCGCAATAAACGTCACGGGGCAGCGATCGTCGAGCTGGCTGTGATCCTCCCCTTGCTGATGTTTCTGTTCGTAATTGCCATCGATTTCGGGCGAATTTTCTACTATTCCTTGACCGTTGAGAACTGCGCTCGTAATGGTGCGCTCTATGGCAGCGATCCATTTGCAGTGTCCCAATCCCCCTATACCAGCATCGCCCAGGCCGCCCTGGCTGACGCTGGTAATCTGACACCGCCGCCAAACGTCACTCCGGCCTACGGCGTTGACACATCTGGAAACCAATACGTTGAAGTTACGGTCAGTTGGCAGTTCCAGACAATTTCGAATTATCCCGGTGTCCCGAGCCCGAACCTTTCCCGCACGGTTCGCATGCGGGTTGCGCCTCGCACCCCCAATTAACTACTCCCGTCCGGAGGGTACTCATGCGTCTCAAGTCCAGACCTCGGTCCGGCGCCACTTTGCTCGAATTTGCCGTCGTTGGGCCGGTTTTCTTCCTCCTCATTCTCGGCCTGATTATCGGCGGCATGGGCATCTTTCGCTACCAGGAAGTCGCTTCCCTGGCACGCGAGGCCTCCCGCTGGGCGTCGGTGCACGGGTACCAGTACCAGCTTGATACGGGCCTACCGGCTGCAACGGCGCAGGACGTTTACAACAATGTCATCGCACCCAACGCCTTCAGCATGGATACGACCCAACTAAACTGCCAGGTCACCTGGAACATCAGCAACAGGCCGTACCATACAGTAATCGTGAACAACAATGTGGTCGCCGTTGGCAACACGGTAACGGTGACAGTTACATATCAATGGCTGCCCGAGGCATTCCTCGGTGGCATTACTTTGACCAGTACCTCTACTGTTCCGATGTCAGAATGAAGGAGAGACTATGCGAAATATATCAACATTCAAGTCCCGGCGCGGGGCGGTAGCGGTCCTGGTAACCGTTTGCCTCGCTGTTCTATTCGGCGTCGTGGCGATTTCCCTGGACGGCGGTTTGCTGCTCGACCAGCGGCGTCACGTCCAGGCTGCGGCGGATGCCGCTGCCCTCGCGGCCGCGGACGACCTCTACTTGCACTGGCAGGCGAACCGGGGCAACGATTTGGGCCTCACTGCAACCAGAGCCGCCAAGGACAATGCGGCAGCCAACGGTTACAGCGACGACGGCACTTCCTCCATCGTGACGGTCAACATCCCCCCCCTTTCGGGAAATTTCACGGCCCAGGCAGGCTACGTTGAGGTGATTATCCAGTTCAATCAGAAGCGGGGTTTCAGCGGTGTCTTCGGCAGCGGCGACATTCCCGTGCGTGCCCGCGCGGTCGCCCGCGGCGAGTGGGTGCCTTTCCGGGACGGCATCATTGTCCTGCACCCCACAGCGGCAAATGCCCTTTTTGCCAACGGCAACGGCACCACCTTCGTGAGAGGCGCCGACATCGTTGTCGACTCCAATAACTCAATGGCAGCGGTCACCGTGGGCAATGCCTTTGTCAATGATACGGGTAGAGTGACGTACGTTACCGGCAGCAATCCCGGCTACAGCGGCAATTTCCAGGGGACGGTGCTGACCGGTCAGCAGCCGACCCCCGATCCCCTGGCTTATCTTCCCGCGCCGGATCCCACTACCATGCCCAACGAATCGGTCCCGGGTGGCACCAACATCACCCTCGATCCCGGCCGATACGTGGGTGGCCTCTCCTTCTCCGGCCAGACCTCGGTCACCATGCGGCCGGGGATCTATTACATGGATGGCGGCAGTTTCACCTTCTCCGGGCAGGGAACTCTCAATGCCCAAGGTGTGATGATTTACAGTACGATGGGGTTGAGCATCACTGGTCAGGGTAGCGTGACCTGGAGTCCGCCGACCAGCGGCATCTACACCGGCATCTGTTACTTCCAGAGCCGGACTTCCTCGGCAACCTGCCTGGTCGCGGGTAATGGCGGTTATAACATCACCGGGACGTATTACGTGGCCGGCGGGTTGACTGACCTCCAGGGCAACGGCGATGCTTCCATCGGCTCGCAAGTCGTCACGCTCTTGATGCAGTCCGCCGGAAACGGTGCCACCAACATCATTTGGAGCAATCCTGGAACTGCCCCGACCCGCATTATCGGTCTGGTGGAGTAGCGCCGATCATCGAAGCCGCAACCCCTTAAGGAAGTGGACCGCTTCGCCTGACGGAGTTCTGGCCGGAATTGAATTCCTGATCAAACCGATTCCCATTCACTCCAGGGAGAGCAATGACAAAAGCCGTGCCCGAGCGCGCTTGTCGCTCCGGCACGGCTGTTTCGCATCTCGATCTCCAATCCTGAGTTGACATTACGGTTTCGGGACGCCCGGGGGCATGAGGTAGGCTGTCCACCCAATGCACGGCATATTGAGAAGGTCCCACTGAGTGTGACCCCCATTTGGGATATTCTTGAAGGTGACATAAAACTATCGCGAAATTGCGTCTAGGAGTGTCGAGTACGCAGTACCGGGGACTCGGCTTGGGACTCCGCTTCAGCCGGCCCTGCCAGGACGGGGCCCTTTTGACTTTCGGTGCAGTTTTTTTGTTCGGAACATGACAAAAATCTGTCGCGAAGGGTCGTCCGGCGGCCCAGGCGCCAAAAAGGAGATTGAGCATCTAACTGTGCCTTCGATGAGAGAGTGAAGACTTAAGAGGACACGGATGTGTCAACGAAACGGCCGAAAAACAAGAAGGCAAATGCAAAGTGCAAAAGTGTTTGAAATGACGTGACACAATGGGCACATGGAGAAGGGGGTGTCCGAGTCGTTCGGAAACGAACTGTCGCAGCCTATTGGGAATTAGCTGGTTGCATAGTGACATTCGTTTCCGGCGTTTCCGGGCGCGATTATGAAAACGAATCAGGCGCGGGCGATGGCGCTTTCTTCCGGGAAGTTGGCCGGCTGGCGATGGCGGCCGCGGCGCATGAAAGGCCGGACTTGGCGGGCAAACGAGCGCAAGCCGAATTCGACCTGGATTGCGAGCAGCAGATACGCGAGCAAACCAGTCGCGCCTGCGATGAGGATGCCGGGCCAGGTTGCCAGATTCCATATCCAGGCCGCGGCTATCCAGTATCCGGCCAAAAGCAAAGCCGGCGGGAACGGCGGGACGAACGAACGCCGCAGGTAGTCCGCGATGGGCACATGCAGGCCGCGGCAGATATACACCAGTAATCCCAGGTTCATGAGGATATTCGGAATCATGGTGCCCAGGGCGACGCCAACCAGGTCGCAATACTGAACCAGGATGACGCTCAGGATCAGATTGGCCACCGCTTCCACGAGGCTGAATCGGGCAAACCAGCGCAAACGGCTGGTACCGTAGAGGATTCGGGTCGAAACGGATTGCGAAATGGTCAGCGATAGTGGCGCCGCCAGTATCAACAAGATGGGATAACACTGGTCGGCGAGTTCCAGGTCGTGCATCCAGACGGCGATGAAGGGTTTGCCCAAAACGAACAACCCGATCTGCACGGGCAGAATTAGGAAGAGAACATAGCGCGTGCTTTTGATCAAGAGGCCGCGGATCGTAGCGAAATCGCCCCGGGCTTCGAGAACACTGACCGCCGGAGTGAGAACCGACGTGATCACGCGGAGGGAGTCCTTGGAGTATTCCACGAGCCGGGCGGCAATGGCGAACACCGCCACCGCAGCGGCACCGAGGGCCGGGAAAATGACCAGGGCATCTGTTTGAAAGCAAATCCGGCCCGCTACCATAATGAGGAAAGCATGGATTCCATAACCTCGAATCGTATGAAAGGTTTCCTTGTCGATCAATGCCGGGGAAAAACGTAAGCCCGGCCGGTAGGAGCGGACAGCGCAACCCATGCCGATGTACTCGAGGATGCTGCAAATCGTGATGACCGCACCGACTTGAATGAGTCCTCCGCCCTGGCGCATGACAATGACCAGCGCAATGCTGCGGATGATCAAGAGCGAGGTGCGGATGGCGATCTTGGCGGGGAACCGCCGCAAGCCTTCTAGGAGGCAGGCGAATACTCCCAGCGGGAAACCGAGCCCCAGATTCAGGCCCAAAAGAACCAGGAGCCAGCGGGTCTGATCCAGCTGTTCCGGTGGGATGTTGAAGAAAGGCGTGGCCCACCAGGCGATGTTGCCCGCGACGGCAAATACGGCCAAACCCGCCACGGCGAAGATGAACAGGCTGGTGCTGAATACGCGGTTTAGTCGTTCTTGATCCGCATCGGCTTCAAATTTGGAAACGTAACGAACGACCGAGGCGCCGACGCCGAAGTCAAACAGCATGAGGTAGGTGAGGATGGAATCCACGACGGTGAAAATGCCGTAGCGCTCGCGGCCCAAACCGCCGAAGAGGATTGGCGTGAGGTAAAGGGTAATGCCGATTTGCACGGCGAAACCGAGCCAGTTCGCGGCGGCATTTACAACGATTTTCGATTTTTCGGAATTGACAGTATGCATCGCGAATGCCGGCTCAGGAGAACACTTCTTCCCGGCTCCGAGTAAAGGGATTGGGGACGCGCGAAATACAGAAGCGATATTTTCCGGAAGGTTCCTGGGGAATCTCGTCGACGTACTCACAGGCGAAAGAAACATCCGGGCCAAAGCGTTCACGGACCTTTTGCTGCACACCCGCCACGGTGACCGGACCAAAATCGGGGCCGCGGACGATGCGAAACACGAAGCGGTCGACAGCTTCCTGGATGAGTTGCATCTGGGCGATGCCGGGAATTTGCAGGGCGAAATTTTCGGTCAGAGATATTCCGGAAATCAATTCGCCGCGCGGTGTAACGACATAATCGGCTTCGCGGCCTTCGAGCCGGTTCAAGAGGGGCAGGCCTCGGCCGCAGGGACAGCGTGCATCTGAGAGGACGGCAACATCTCCGACCTTGTAGCGGATGATGGGCATGCCTCGATTGGCCAGATCGGTAACCAATATCGAACCGGGTTCGCCGGGCGCCGCGGGAACGCCATCGCGCTCGAGTTCCAGGAAAACGCCGTCCGAGTTGATGTGCAATCCCTGGTGGTATTCGCATTCGCAGGCAATCAGGCTGACTTCCTCACAGCCGTAGCGGTTGGTGACCCGACACGCAAACACATCCTCGATCACGCGCCGCTGCCAGGCGTGCAGTACCATGGCTGTCGAGATGATGCCTTTGGGTTGAAACCGGTAACGGCCGGCTTTGCGAACGAATTCCGCGAACAGAAAAATGGAATGGGCATGGCCGAATAACAGGGCGGGAAGCCGGCGCTGCAATTGTTCGGCGAAACGGCGCAAGGCATCCTCATCCATCTTGAGGGTATCGAGATAGGTAGCCCGATCCAGGACGGCATTGCGCAAGCGGCCCCGCCAACCGCGGGCGAGATACTCCGGATTGCCCCAGATTTTGGCAACGGGCTCACCGAAGCGCCAGCCGCTCCACTCATCCGATCGCAGGGTACAGGCGCGTTTCCATTGCATCGCGGCGTCATCGATGTGCACTTCGACCGCTACACCGGTGGAGCCGGACGTCTTTTTCACATGCAGCGTTTTCGGATCGAATTGTTTGGAAACCATTGCCGGGCCGTGACGACGGAGATCGGTCTTCGTCAGGATCGGAAGGCGCTGAAAATCCTCGGGGGATTGGATCCGGCCGGGATGAAGACCGGTTTGATCGAAACGCTCGCGATAGATGGGGACGGTGGCATAGGCGTGGTGGAGGAGGCTCTGGATTTTGTCCCACTGGCGGGCCCGAATTATTTCGGGAGAATCGTACTGAGTGCGCAGGAGAGAGCGATAATGGGCGAGGTAGGGACTTTTTTCCCATTTCGCCCACAGGGGACCGATCATCGTTCGAATGAAGGCGGCGTGCCAATCCATGGTGAAAATCCTTTAGGTTGCAAGGACCGGTTCCTCCACTTCGGAAAACGTTTCGAGTTCATCCACCAGCGCTTGGCGATATAACCGTTGCTGAACGCAATAACGGGTAATGATCAGAAAGCCGGCGTACCAATACCAGCTATAGCGAAACAGGTTGTGACCAAAATTGCCCAGGAACAGCAGAAGGAGCACGCCCAAGCCTACGCTGTTGGCGACCCGGTACAGAAAATCGTGTCCCCATTCGGGATGACGCTCGTATGCCTTGCGAATCCAGCGGAGATTCATCCAGAAGCCGACGAGGATCGCGGCGAAAGTCACGATGCCCAGAGTGCCCATTTCTCCCAGCAACTGGCCATAGAGATTGTGCGATTCGATGAGGCTGCCGGTGGCTTTCCGCCAGGCGCCCGGCCCGCAACCGGAAACGGGATATTCCGTCCAGAGTTTCAGGCCGTTCATGAGACCTTCAATGCGGCCCTCGGCGGAGGACTTGGCGTTTTTCGGCCCGACGTCCGGATTGACGATGGTTTCAAAGCGTGTCTGTAAGGTTTCCGGCAGCGTAGCCCAAAGGAGCGGAGCGACCACGATTGCCACAACCGCCAGGCGCCAGCGCCATTGACTGTGCCAAATCATCAGAAGCCCGGCGAGCATTAGGCCGACAAATGCCGACCGGGAACCGGTCAGACCGACGCAAACGATGCTCAGTGCGACGTAGCCTGCAAGGAACCTGCGCCACCGTTTTGACTGAGGGTCCGTCCAAAACGGAATGATGAACGGGAGAGCATAGACGATGCTGGCGCCAAAAGCATTGGGATCGCCCATGGTGATATCGACGCCGATCAAGCGGGCAATGCCCATGCGGAAGACATGCCGGCCATTGACATACTCCACGAGCGAATGGGTCATGTACAAGAACATGATTCCCAAAAAACCCATGAGGAGAAGGCGCAGGTTTTTCTCGTCATGGACCACCAGGGTCAGCAGCACGTAAAAGACGAGAATCTTGAAGAAATCTTCAACGACCTGTTCCCCGTGGGCGCCCCAAGGACTCGCCATCCAGCAAAGAAAGACGGCCAGGGCGAAGCCCAGAAGAGCGAAGTGCTGGCGATTGGGGAGGAAACGTTTTCTCGGCGAACCCGCGACGATGAGCAGGGTTCCCAGCATGTAAATGCGCTCGATGCGGAATTCTCCCAGCACCGGCCAGATTTCAAAGGGCCGATGAATGAAGAGAAACATGTAACCAAGCAAGAGCCATAACATTGGAACGGGTCCTTTTTTCAAACTAAACGGATTTCAGCTCGCGTTCACGGCGTTTTTTCACGGATGCCGGATTGCCGGCGGCCACGGAACTAGGCGGAATCGGATGCACCACCACGCTTCCAGCTCCGATCACGCAGTCTTCGCCGATGTCGGCCATGACCACGGAACTATTACCGATCCAGGTATTGCGCCCGATGCTGAGCTGTTGAAACGAGCCACCCTGAGCCTGAATCGGCGTATCGAGCCGATCGAAGTTGTGCTGGCGGCGGCCGCTGAGGATATCGACGTTGCTGCCGATGGTGACATCGTCTTCGAGAACGACTTTTCCGAGGGAACAGCGCGCCCCGATGTAGACCCGGCGGCCGATCCGAACCTGGGGATGGGACACCAGGGTGCCGAAGCCGATACTGCCGTCCATGGAAAAACGTTCGAGAGCCATCCAGTAAAAACCGCGCCGTAAAAAGATCCCCAACTTACCCGGTACCAGACTCAGAATTTCGGAAGCGGTCTTGAAAAAACCTTCTCCTCCCGTGAGAAGCGCTTCCAGTTTGGCCAAAAGCCAAAGGGGAGCAACCAGGATGGCCGCAACCACAACAAAACCATCACGCACGCTGGAACGAAAGCGCACGGCTGTTGACGGCATGTTCAGAGTCCACTGCGCCGAATTTTCCATCAAACACCAACCTGCGATAGAAGTTTTCAAAAGCCCGTACCGTGGCTTCCCGGCTATATTTTTCCTCCACTCTGCGGCGGGCATTTGCGGCCAATCGGGATGCAAGCGTGCCGTCCTCCAAGAACCGGGTAATAGCCCGGCCAAGTTCCCGCGAGTTTCCGGGGGGCACGAGCAATCCGTGCACCTCATTTTCAATCAAGTTAACTGTGGCGCCGACGGTAGTGGCAACGATGGGCCGGCCGGCCGCCATGTATTCCAGGATCGCATTGGACATGCCTTCGGCGAGGGAGCAAAGAACCGCCACATCGAGGGTTCGCAGAAAAGAGGGGATATCGCGGACTGTTCCCGGCAGACAAAGGCGATCTCCGAATTCGAGTTCGCACGCCCGTTGCTCTAATCGGGGTCGCAATTCTCCTTCGCCGGCGATGTGGAATTCCACTTCGGGCATGACCCGGTGAACCTGAGCGGCAGCTTCCACGAAGGATTCCAGGCCTTTGACCGGCCTCAGATTGGCAACGACCCCGACGCGGCGCGTTTCATTTGGTTGAGTGCCCAATGGCGGAATTCCCGCAAAGCGAGCGAGATCCACGCCGTTTTCCATGACCACCACCGTGGCCGGTGAGGGTTTTTCATCTTTCAGCACTGCCTGGCGGCTGGCTTCGCAGTTTGTGACGGTTCCGGTGACCCAGCGATTGAGCAGGCGTCCCAGGCGGCGATGACCGGAGGTCATCCAGTGATTGACGTTGTTGCGCGTGCGGAGTATGTAAGGGACCCCGGCCATGCGGGCGACGGGGACGCCAAAGTAGGTGCTGTCGGGAAAATACATCTGGAGGATTTCGATCTGCTCTTTCCGGAGAAAGCGGTTGAATTGCCAGGCTTTGCGGAACGTCCGGGGCTGCCGGATTGAGCGAATGCCCAGGCGCAGGACCGGACAATCCGGAGGCTCCATGGAACGCGACACGTCATCTTCGCCGTCGAGGAGGCACAAATAGGGCGTCACGCGCGTTCGATCAAGATGGCGAATGAGGGCAATCAATTGTGTCTCCGTACCGCCGGGGAAAAGGCGATCAATCATGAAGCAAACTCGAATCGGTCGGTTGGACATAGTGGTTTCCGGGTTTTTCATCAATTCAAATCCAGCTTTCTTCCTTGCCACCCTTCATTAGCGGTGCGTGGAACTTCAAAACGAGTGCTTCATATATGCTTTCGACAGCTTTCATCCGCGTTTCAAAGGACAGTTCGTGTTCCACGCGTTTGCGGGCGGCGGCGATCCTTTGCAAAGTCTCGTCGCGATTGGCGAGCGTTCGCTCGACAGCCTGTTCCAGGGCGTCCGCGTTTCCGGGCGGGATGAGCAGGCCGTGGATGCCGTCGCGCATTACCTCCCCGGTGCCGCCGGCATCGGTGGCGACGATGCCTGTTTCCATGGCCATGGCTTCGAGGACAACATTGGGAGTGCCTTCGTAATCCGAGGACTGGACGAACAAATTGAAGGCATGATGTATTTCAACAACGTCGGGACAGTGGCCGAGGAAGCACCGCTCTGGCTCAAGGCCCAATTGCCTGGCCTGGGTTTGCAGAGCCGGCCTGGCACTGCCTTCCCCGGCAACCAACAAGCGGAGGTGCGGATGCCTTTTCCTCATGCGCGCAAAAACAGTAAGGAGAATATCGAAACGCTTCACCGGTTCCAGGCGGGCCATGGTGCCGATGACAAATTCCTCCGGCCGGATGCCATAGCGGGCGCGTACCGAGGCTTCGCGGCTTTTATCGCGGCGAAAGAACCGGGGATCGATGCCGTTTAGCACGGTGCGGACGCGGCCCGGCCTGGCCCCGTGCTCGATGAGTTCCTCACGGATCTGGCTGGAGACTGCGATTACCAGGGGAAATCGGGCCAGCAACCATTTGTCGAGGGGATAGTAGATGTATTTCTCGCGCAGGGCGTGGCCGCACCAGCCATGAGCTGTCGACAGTGCAATCACCTTTTCGCGGCGCGCGAGATACAAGGCGAGGAGGTTGGTCTTGTAGTCATGGGCATGAACGATGTCGAAGCGGTGCTGGCGCAACAGCCGTCGGGTCGCTCGCCAAATTCCCAGATCGAAGAGCCGGCGTTGCTGGACTTCGCAATAATCGATACCGAGTTTGCGCGCGCGGGCAGCAATGTCATGATGGGGGTCGCGGAGGTCGCGGATATAACAGACGGTCACGGCGAACCGTTCCGGGTCCGACCGGGCGGCACCAAAGAGAATGGTTTTTTCCGGCCCGCCGCCGGCGCCCTGGGCACCGCGAAATTCCAAAATGCGAATCGGTCGTCGGCGCGCAGCCGGCAGTTTGGCCATGCCGTTGGAGACATGAGTCACCGGCAGCGGCCACTCAACCGAAGATGGAGTGTCATATTTGCTTGGCATTGGGGCTAATCCTGGACTCGACATCCGTTTCTGCTCTCGCCGTCACAAACAGGGCAATCCATTCCAAATCTGCCGGCTTACGCCCCAAGACATCGGAAATGGCCTCGTATGGAAGCCGGCAAGTATTCCAGGGCATTGATAGAGTACTCTCAGTTTAGAGGGAACTTGCCGTATTCGTCAAGGCACATTCGCTGCCTGGACGTTTTTGGGACGAAGGATTTACACAATCCAACCAAATTTGCTCCAGGCGATCGGCCGGGGTACCCCAATCGTAGCGCTCTAAAACGCGTTTTCGGCCGTTTTCTGCCTGCGCCAAGGCGGTTTCCGAATCGCGAATTACTCAGATCAGAGCCTCGGCCATTTGCTCAATCCCCTCGGCCACCACGAGATCGCGGTTGGGCCTAAGGGACAAGCCCTCGGCACCAATTCGCGTGGAAACGACCGGCAAGCCCGCAGCCAGGGCTTCCAAGATTTTGAGCCGGAAACCGCTGCCCGAATGGCCGGGAACACGATCGCCAAAAGTTGCTGCACGGCATCCAGATTGGGGCGCCAGTCCAGACTCCCGAGAAAAATTATGCGATCGGTGGATTCGCCGTCGGCAACGATTACTTCATACCGTTCGGGTTGGTAATCCTACTCAAGCAATTGGATCAGGCGCTTTTCAATAAAGGGAGCCTCATTGCGGACCGGAACAATTACTGAAGTGAAGGGCCAGACGCCTTGCTTTGCGGACCGGCGAAAGCCGCCGGCAACCGGACTGATGCACATACGAGCGGAGGTCTGACGTCTGATCTCTGACTTCTGAGTTCCGATTTCTGGTTCAAAGAGCACCCGCTTGAGTTCGGGCAAAAACTGCTTGAAGAATGCAAGACATGGCGCATCCTCGTTGGAATCTTCCCCCGTCTGGACTTCCCGCATGACAAAAAGTTTGTAAAGAACGCGTTGGCCGGCGAAAGTCAGGCGGGGATCTTCCAGCGCCGACCAGGTACCGTCCGAGCTCCAGGCCCAATAAATGCGCAAGCTGGATTGATCGGCAGCCCTGGTCTCCCGCAACAGGCTGGTCCAAAATCGTGTTTGCGGTGAAGGGCCATCCGGTCCCAGCGAAAATGGCTGCGCGGTTCCCACTGGAAGCCGCCGGCCTTGTGACAAACATCGGGCGTAAACCAGGAAACAATGGGAGTATCGGGGATCATGAAACCAGCGGTCGGCGCATTCCGCCAGCGTAGTCCAATATGCCCAGACGAGGCTCGCCGGATATGTAGAAGGAATGAGGCCGGCGGCCCGGAAACCCGGCCGGCCGATTGGCATGGATCGAATCGGCATAGCACCTCACCATAAGCAACGATCTCCGAAACGTACGGATATCGCGGCAGGCTGTATTCAAATCTAGAACACAATCCCGCGGGAAGTGCCCTGAATAGGCGGAATACGCGATAAATATTGACGTGAGGCGTGAGGCGTGGCCCGTCGCGTCACGGTCCACGCCTCACGCGCCACGATTATTTGTTCGGATCCTTGGGATCTTTCGGATCTTTCTTCGAGTTTGGTGGAGATTTCGGGTCGGGCTTGGACGGGGGCGGAGTGTGGGGCGGCGCCGGCTTGCTGGTCGACGAAGGCGGCATCGGCTTCGAATCCTGCTTGGGCGGAGGAGGAGGCGGCGCCGGGTGATTCACCGTGGGCGGCGGTAAGGGCTTCGACTCGGTCTTGGGCGGCGGCGAGGGAGCCGGTGTCGCATCCGGCAGCTTGGACCTGGAATCGGTGCTGCCGCTGTGTTTTTTGTCGTCCGGCGGTTTGCTGCCGGTCTTCGAGTCCGAGGACTTTTTGTCATCCGAGGACTTCTTGTCGTCCGATTTGCCGGTTGAAGGCTTGGGTACCGATTTCGAGTCGGGAACGGTCGTAATCGGCTTTTTGTCGTCGGTTTTGCCGGTTGAGGCCTTGGGAGTTAGGTTCGGATCGGGAATGGTCGCTGCCGGCTTTTTGTCGTCGGTTTTGCCGGTTGAGGCCTTGGGAGTTAGGTTCGGATCGGGAATGGTCGCTGCCGGCTTTTTGTCGTCAGGTTTGCCGGTCCCGGGCGAGCCAGTGACTGTTTTGGTCGAATCGCCGGAAAGGACCGATTTGGTCACGTGCGCCGGAACCGGAGGAGGCGGCGCCTTCACAGTGGTTGGAGGAGGAGTGGCAATTTTGAGCGCGGGGAGTTCGGCCTTCACCGGCTTGGCCGTCGTGGAAGTTGCCGGCGATCCCTTGGCAACGACCTGGCTTTCCAGCTGGGCTCGCTCCTTGCTCAAATCGTGGAAGTGCTTGACGGCCTTCGTTTCTTCCGCCAGCTTGGCCTGGCTCACTGGTTGCAACTTGACCACATTCGGGTCCGCCTTGGCGAGGGGCGCCAGCACGGTGACGTTTTTGATATTGGTGACCTTCGTAGTGTTATTGATGGTCGTATTATTGATGTTTTGAATGATGGTGGTTTGCTGTATCAGAGTTCGCGGCGGCCGGGCATCGACATTTTCGCGCCGATTTACGTACACCACGCGCAGGTCGCGCTCCCAGGCGGGCGTCGCGCGATAGCTCCAGCGATAGTAGCTGAAGAGCGGATCGGGGAAGTGACGGCCCATACGGAAATCGACCCAGGCATGGAAGCCCAGGTTGCCATAGCGGGCTTCGAAATAGTCGCCGAAATAGTAATGGCAGGTATCGAGGCGAACGAACATGGCCCCCATGAGGAAGTCGTCGTAGATCACGTAGGATGGCCGATAGAACCAACCCGGCCGCCCGTAGAAGCGGGCATCGACAATGACGGGAGCGAAGAGCAGTCCGCGGCGGCGAAGGCTGAAATCCCAATAGCCATCCACGAAAATGTAACCGGCGGGAGTCCAGACGTAGTGCGCGGGGTTCCAAATCCAGTCGGGACGGCCAAGAATCCATACGCCGGGCCGCCAGACGTAGCGCGTCTCGTAATAGGTCCAGCAACCCGGAACGTAAACGTGGTCCGGGGAGGGTTGCGGGGACACTGCTTCGACGACCGGATCGGGCGGTTCGGGGAGATAGACCACTTCTTTTTGCTGAACGATATTGTGCCAATAGCCGGCGACCCATTGCCAGCCGCCCTGGACTTCATTCCAGTGGCCGGGGATCCATTCGCGATTGGGCGGGACGGCGCGCCAGATGCCGCTGACCCAGAGAAAATCGATGCGATCGTCATCCCAGGCCCAGTAGCCGCCGATCCACTGGACATTGTCGCCTTCGGGTTTCTGATCGGGGGGCATTTCCTCAATCGGCTCAGGGGGTTGCTTGGGAACAACGGGTGTCGGGCGAGGCGCCCGGATCACCGGTTCGGCAAAAGCCTCGTTCACGGGCCCGCGTGCCATGACTTCGACGCCTTCATCGGGTCCGGGTTTGGCTTCCTGCGTCCGCGCCGGAGTAAGGCTGAAAAAAATCGCTGCGGAGGCCAGGGCCGCGAGCATTGACAATCGGCGAAGAATTTGCATGATCGTATTCCCCAAATAATGATGGAAGTTCGGGTTTTGGTGGTCCATCCGTAAGCCATTTCCTCCTTCACCAAACGATTGAACCAGTGAAACTTGCGCGTATTCAGAAGGCTTCGGAAGGCCGATGAGGACAGCATTATTATATCCCACAGAGGGAGTAATCTGCCGGATTCTCGGCGGGAAGTCAATTTGAGATTGGTGAGTGGTGGACTGGCGAGTGGTAGAGTGGTGCCAAATACGAAGGTCAGGGAAACTGGAAAAGATTTGGCGATCCGCAATTGAGCGGCTTCGCCCGTTGATGAAATGGATTTTTCGATGCCAACTCTATTACATTCAAAATCCATCGACGGCAATCAAAGGCACAGATAGATGCTCAATCTCCCTTCGGGGCCTGTGCACCTTGCCGACCGTTTTCTCAATTTTTCTGTCATCTTCACGGCAAATTCTTTTTCACTGTTGAGACTTCTCGGGGAACAGAACCGTTCCCCGCGCCCGGTGCGCAAGCGCGCATTTATCGTTTGCCAGGTTGCGCCGCGTTTGGGATTTTTTTGTTGCATGCGGGTAAGGCGGGGCTTACAATACTGGCCAATCCGATCGATCGGCGAGGAGAGTAGAAAGCGTCTCGAAATGAACGTGCGCGATCCTGCAATACAAGGCTGTGGCGACAGGACGGGCCCTTGCTGGCGCTCCGGGCTAAGGTGCGGCAAAATCACGCACCGTGATAGTCCTTGCGAATTCTTACCATGAGGTGACCGATGAACAAGACAAAATCTTGCCGGAAACAGGCCGGGCGGCAGGTTGGGGGTGGTCGGCGGATGGTTGCTCGAAGAGGCGTGTCGTGCAAACCGCGGGTGGAATACCTGGAAGATCGGTTGCAACCGGGAAACACCTTCTTTGGCGGGTTCTGGGGATTCGGGTTCCTCGGGCTGGCGGCTTCGCTTCGCGATCAGGCCGCTGAATGGGCAAGCGGAGAGCGGCGTCGCGAAGGACGGGATCTCGCACTCGGCCTAGAAGATTCGGCGGGGTCCGCGGATTTACTTGGCATTGATCAGGAGTTGTGGAGCGAAAGCCACGGCACTGCGAGAGGAGAGGACGTCTGCGCGTCGGCATTGCCGCAAGTCAGGTCGATCGACCGCGCGGAAGCGATGACGGTAGAGGATTTCTTGGGGCGGGAACCAGGCCGGCAATTTCTGACGAGACCGATGATTGCTGCGCCGATCGCACACGCCGAGTTGGGTGCGAACGCGCCAAGTGGAACAGAGTTGGAGGGACGGTGGAACGGATTTACCCCGCAATCGCAAACCTTTACTGTGGGGCCAGCTGGGCAAGAAAACAATGCCCATTTGAATCTCGTTTCCGTGCCGCAGGCGGAACTAACATCGGCTTCGGGCAATTTGTTTTTTGACCTGTCCACCGGACAACTGAACATCCGTGGTGAGAAGGGAGAAAACACGGTTCGGGAAACGATGACGCCGGCGGGATTCGTGGAGGTGATGATTGGCAATCAACAGCATTCCAGCGATCCATCCGCAGCGGATTACGATGGGAATCTGGCCGGGGCGACGGAAAGAACGATGACGGCCATTCGCTATGTAAGCAGCGGCGGTCATGACACGCTGAGCTTGGGTTCGGTATCCACCGCGGGGAGTTTCATGGTTTCTGCTCCGGGTGCGGAAATTGTTGCGCAGGACATCGGCGTCGGCGGGCAACTGGGGATCGAGGCGGATCGGATTACAGTAGGTGGAGCGCTCTACGGGCGGGAGATTGGTTTGTTGGCAACCGGTTTGATTTCGGTGGAAACGGCGGGAGGGCTGGTGGCGCGCGACGGAGATAACGGCGGGCGGATTGATGTAAATGCGGATATTTTCGTCACGACCGGACAACTTCATGCGGATGGAGTTGATGCAGGACAGGTGTTTGTGCATGCGCGCAATATTTCGAACGCGGGGCAAATTACGGCAGACGGCAATCAAGGGGTGGTGGGGATCGTGTTTACCAGCTCTTATATCGACACGACGGCGGCGTTGAACGCGGCGAACGGCGGGCATCTGACGATTACCGGCGGGAGTACGGGCCGGCTTTATAGCAGCGGCAAGCATCAAGCGATGGGAATAGTGGGAGGAACCATCGATCTGTTGGGCCGGGAAGTGGTGTTGAATGGAGCGACAGTGGATGCGTCGGGAGAAACGGGCGGGGGCGTGGTGCGGATCGGCGGGGATTTGCATGGGCGTACTGTGGGGCAAGTTACCAACTTGCCGGGACTTGAAAGGCAAGTTGAAAACTTGCCCCACAGCAATGCCCAAACCGTAACGGTTACCGGCGCGGCCACCATCGAGGCGAATGCCGTGCAGTCAGGCGATGGCGGCCGGGTGGTGGTTTGGGCCGAACAAGCATCGACTATGGATGGTGCCGTGTCTGCACGGGGCGGCCGTAACGGCGGTGACGGTGGATTCATTGAACTGTCCGGGAAAGCTAGCCTCAACTACAGCGGCGCGGCCGACGCTGGTGCCCGGCTTGGGAAGAGAGGTACTTTACTCCTTGACCCCAAAAACATTATCATCAGCTCGGCTCCGGTCGGCGTCTTCCCGCAGTTCAACCTCATTGACCCACATCCCACGCCGGGAACGGGCCAGTTCGGCACCGGAGTCACCGTCCTGAGCACGGGCAAAATTGTGGTGATCAATCCCGCCGACAACTTTGGGGGTCCACTCGCTGGCGCTGTTTATCTATTCGATGGGCCGACCGGCGTTCTCGTGAGTTCTCTCCTCGGCGCTAATCCTAATGATTTGGTGGGCTACTCCGGTGTCACCCCCTTGGACAGCGGCAACTACTTGATCCGAAGTCCGGTTTGGAACAGTAATCGCGGAGCCGTGACCTGGGGCAGCGGCACCACGGGGGTCGCCGGAATTGTATCCGACGCCAACAGCCTCGTCGGGAGCAATTCCAACGAATTTGTGGGAAACGTCGTTACCCTTTTAAACAACGGCAATTACCTGGTCCTAATTCCAGCTTGGAATAGCAGTCGCGGGGCGGCGACTTGGGGCGACGGTACCAGGGGGATCAGCGGTCCTGTCTCCGATACTAACAGCCTCGTTGGCAGCAACCCTAACGACCTGGTGGGCTCCGATTTCACTCTTTTGACGAATGGCAACTACGTGGTCCGAAGCCGGCTGTGGAACGGACTTCGCGGAGCAGTGACTTGGGGGGATGGTCGCACCGGCGTCCATGGGATTGTTTCTGAGGCCAATAGCCTCGTTGGCACCAACCCCTACGATTTTGCGGGGGACATTGTCACCCCTTTAAATAACGGGAACTACCTGATCAGATCCCAGAATTGGAACGCTCAACGGGGAGCCGTAACTTGGGGCGACGGCCGTACCGGCGTCCGGGGCATTGTTTCCGATACCAACAGCCTAGTCGGGAGCAATCTCTTCGATTCTGTGGGCATCGTTATCCCGTTAAGCAACGACAATTACGTTGTTTGCAGTCCAAACTGGAACGGCCAGCGCGGGGCAGCGACGTGGGGAGACGGCCACACGGGGGTTCGCGGGGCCGTATCTGACGCCAATAGCCTTGTCGGAACCAACCTAAATGACAGTGTGTGCATCAACGGGATCACTCCCTTGAACAACGGCAACTATGTGGTCCGTAATCCCGGTTGGAATAACAATCACGGGGCGGCGACCTGGGGGGATGGCAGCGCGGGCGTTCGCGGGGCCGTCTCCGAAGCCAACAGCCTCGCCGGCAGCAACCCCAGCGACCGCGTGGGCAACCTCATCACTCCCTTGAGCAACGGCAACTACGTAGTCCAAAGTCCTGCTTGGAATAGCAATCGCGGGGCGGCGACCTGGGGCGACGGCAGCACGGGAGTTCGAGGGGCCGTCTCCGAAGCCAACAGCCTCACGGGGAGCAACGCCAACGATCGGGTGGGCAGCCTCATCACCCCCTTGAGCAACGGCAACTACGTGGTCCAAAGTCCTGCTTGGAATAGCAATCGCGGGGCGGCGACGTGGGGCGACGGCCAAAGAGGGGCACGCGGCGCCATCTCCGAAACCAACAGCCTCATCGGCTCGAACTCCAACGATGGAACGAACAGCTCCAGTATCCCCTTGAGCAACGGCAACTACGTAGTCAAATTTCCCAGTTGGAATAACAATCGCGGAGCGGTGACATGGGGCAGCGGCACCAGCGGTGTCTCCGGAACTATCGATGCCACTAACAGCCTCGTCGGCCCCAACCCGAACGATATTTTGTTCATCGACATCTACCAATTGAGCAACGGGAACTATCTAATTGACAATCCATATTCGAATGGCTTTCGCGGAGCGGTGACATGGGCAGACGGTATCACGGGAGTCCGCGGCACCATCTCCGAAGCCAACAGCTTGGTCGGCAGCAACCGCGATGATCTGGTGGGGGTGGACGGCATCGTCTCCCTGAGCAACGGCAACTATGTGGTCCGAAGTTCGCATTGGAACGGCGAACGCGGAGCAGTGACTTGTGGGGATGGCGGCACCGGGGTCAGCGGGATTGTTTCCGCGGCCAATAGCCTCATCGGGAGCAATCCAAATGATTTGGTTGGACACTTCAGCGTAACGTCGTTAAGCAACGGCAACTATGTGGTCCGAAGTTCGGAATGGAACGGCAATCGCGGCGCAGTGACTTGGGGGGATGGCGGCACCGGAGTCAGTGGGATTGTTTCGGTGGCCAATAGCCTCGTCGGAAGCAATCCAAATGATTACGTTGGCGACTTTGGCGTCACGCCTTTAAACAATGGCAATTACTTGGTGCACAGTCCGGAATGGCACGCCCATCGCGGGGCAGTGACCTTTGTCGATGGCACCGGGGGGCGAACGCTTGATGGCGACGGCGTCATCACTCCCCAAAATAGTATTGTGGGGCAGACTGCCGATGCAGGTCTTAGGTATGTCGCGCCGGACTCGGCTAGTCAATCGTTTCTAGCTCCCTTTGTCACCGAAGGCAGCGGCCGGGTCGCAGTCGGCCTGGTCGATCCCAATCAGTTTAACTACACGCGCGCCCAATCCCAAACAATCACCCTGACCCCGGATTTCCTGACCGGCACGCTAAATACCGGCACCGATGTCGTTCTTGAGGCCAGTAACGACATCACCGTCGAGGACCCGATCACGGTAAATGCGGGTGGGAAGGGCGGCGCCCTGACCCTACAAGCCGGACGCAGCATTATCCTCAACGCTTCCATTTCCAGCGACAACGGCCCCTTGACTCTCATCGCCAACGATACCCTGGCCAACGGCGTGGTGGATTTGCAGCGCGATCCGGGGAACGCGTTTATTACGATGGCCGGGCGAACCGAACTCAACACGAGCACCGGGCCATTGAATATTGAACTCCGCAACGGCGCGGGCCGGACCTACACGAGCAGCCGGTCGATTAACTTGCAAACGATCAACGCCGGGTCGGTGAACGTGGTAAACAACGGCCCCAGCAGTGGCAGCGATGTGATCCTGGGTCCGGTGACGAGCAACGGACAGCAAACTTATTCCAGCCGCAACGGAACTACCTTCGTGAGCGGCAACTTGACGGCGGCCGATAACCCGATCACGTTTACGGATTCGGTTGTGGTGGATGAGCGGCTCCGCATCGATCCGGGGGCCGATAGCATCCGTTTCAATTCTACCGGCACGCAGAACTTGCAAACCGGGAGCGGAGATTCCTTCGGAAATGTGGAACACAACGGCACGGGCACGTTGCAATTGGGCGGCCCACTCAATATTTCCGGGAGTTTCACCAATACCGCCGGGATTTTCGATGCCAACAACCAGCCTGTTACTGTTTCCGGACTGGCGACCTTGACGGCGGGCACATACCGGGCGGGAACTGCTCCGCAGAACTTCCTGGGAGGGCTGGTCGTCAGTGGGGGGACCTTTACGAGTTCCATGGGACCCATGAGTGTGAATGGTCCGGTCGCAATAACCGGAGGAAGTCTCGCGGGAGAAGGAACGGTTGGACCTGTGACGGTAATTGCCGGGACCTTGAGTCCCGGGGCTGCCGGTGCCGGGATCCTCACGGTGGACGGATCGGTTGCGCTCTTTTCCGGAAGTATGTTTACGGTCCGCCTCAACGGGCTAGAACCGGGTACTTCTTATTCGCAACTCGTGGCCGAGGGCCCGGTTTTTCTGGGTGGGAGCACGTTGAATTTGGTGCTGGGCTTCGAGCCGCCGGTGGGAAGCAGTTTCGAAATTGTTCAAAACAGCGGTCCTGATCCGATCAGCGGCACATTCGCCGGATTGGATGAGGGGGCGGTATTTGCGCAGGGAGGATTCGAGTTCCAGATTATGTACATGGGCGGGAACACCGGCAATAGCGTGGTGCTGACGCGGGTGAAGTAGGAGTTATTAGTTATTGGTTATTAGTTATTAGATTAGTCATTGGTCATTTGTCCTTTGTCATTTGTGTTGTGGTGGTTGGATGCTATTCCGTTTCCGCAAATTGTGCCAGAGTGATCCCCGGCTGATCGGAATGTGGCAATCGGATGCGGATGCGACAATTGCCGAGATTCGGAAGGCACGGCCGGTTACGCCCGAGCAGGAAGAGGCGATGCGGAAAATCTTCGGAAAGATGAAGATCACCTACACGGACACGACATGCACGACCGATTTGGATGGCGACCTGGACACCCTGACGCTTCAAGTCATTCGCAAAGATGAGGACTCTGTTGTGGTAAAAGTGCAATCCGGTCTCTCGACGCGGAAAGAGGAGTTCCGGATTCGCTTTGAAGGCAGCGATACATACTGGGTTGACGTGAAAGAGTTTGGACTGAGCGAGTGCTTCAGGCGGATACAATAACGAGCTCCCTCGCTAGACGCAACAATCAAGAGAAAGAGCAAGATTGAGAGATATCCGGACGATGACACTCTCGCCTCAATTGGAAGGAGTTCACCATGCGCGGCAACCAAATCATTTCTCGGCGGGCGGGCATCTATCTTAAAACGCAAAAAAGGCGGTCGCTTCCTCGGCTCGGTTTCTTTTACCCAAAACTGGAGTCGCTCGAAGATCGCGTGCAGCCCGGGGAGACATTTTTTAGCGGGTTTTGGGGGTTCGGGTTATTGGGCCTGGATTCATCAGTCGCCGAGCGCTGGACCGAGTCGGAATCCAGTTTGAGGGAATCGCAGAGGAAATCGGGAGAACTCCAAGCGACTGATAGCAGCTTGTCCATGACGAGCCTGTTTTCTTCCGAGTACAGGCGTGAGAACCCGCCGGAAGAGCGAGAAACATCTCTGGTGCCGGGAAGGTGGATGGACGGGGGGAATGCGGGCGGCGAGGCAGCGAACGACTTCCTCACTTTGGAAACGGCGCTGAAAGTTCCGAATAGGCCAGTTGGTTCGCTTTCCTATTTCGGCCAGAAACCAGTGCCGGCGTTTACGATGGAAGCCGGAATGGAACCGGTGGAATCTCGAAACCCGTCGACACTGCAATCTCAGACACTTTTCGGCGCGGAAAGAGCGGAGCCCGATGCGGGTACTTTGGCCGGCCTCGCGGTCTTTTCGGGCATGGCTACGCCGATCTCCGGCAATCTGTTTTTTGACCCTTCATCCGGTGCGGTGGTAATTCGGGGACAGGCCGCGGATAACACGGTTCGGGAAAGCATCACCGAAGACGGTTTTCTGGAAGTGGGCATTGACGGCCGGCAATATTCCAGCAACCCGGGCTCGGCTTCTTTCGACCGAGATTTAATGGGAGCCACCGAGAGCACATTGACCGGGATCCGCTACGAAAATGGGGGAGGACACGACACGCTGACCATCGGATCGCAAACCATCACGGGGAGCTTCATGGTTTCCGCTCCCGGTGCGGAGGTTATCACGCAGGACATCGGCGCCGGCGGGCAATTGGGGATTGAGGCGGAAAGTATTACGGTAAGTGGAGCGCTCTACGGGCGGGAGATTGGATTGTCGGCTAGCGGCTTGATATCAGTCGAAACAGAAGGAGGGCTGGTGGCGAGGGATGGAGATAACGGCGGGCGGATTGATGCGAATGCGGATATTTTCGTCACGACCGGACGACTTCATGCAGATGGAGCCAACGCGGGCCAGGTGTTTGTGCATGCGCGTAATATTTTGAATGCGGGGCAAATAACCGCAGACGGTGAGCACGGGGCGGTGGGAATTTCGTTTACTGGGTCTTATATCGATACGACGGCCGCGTTGAACTCGGCCAATGGCGGGCATCTTACGATTAGCGGCGGAAGTACGGGAAGGCTTTACAGCAGCGGCAGGCATGAAGCGACTGGAGCGGTGGGAGGAACGATAGATCTTTTGGGACGGGCTGTGGTGTTGAATGGGGCGACTGTGGATGCATCGGGAGAAAACGGTGGTGGTCTGATTCGAGTTGGCGGCGATTTTCATGGGCAAAATGCTGAGATCGCCAACGCTCAGACGGTGATCATCACCGGCGCCACGATGATCCGCGCGAACGCCACCGGCTCCGGCAGCGGCGGCCGTGTGGCAATTTGGTCTGATGGCCAGACCGATTTCTCAGGTTCGATCGCGGCACACGGCGGTCCGATGAATGGTGACGGCGGCTTAATCGAAGTGTCCGGCAAAGGCAATCTCAATTATGGCGGCTCGGCCGATGCCGGTGCGCATCTCGGAGAAAGCGGTACGTTGATGCTCGATCCGAAGAACATCAACATCAGCGAAGCGCCGGACGGGGTATTCCCGCAATTCGACCTGATTGATCCGCACCCCACGCAGAGCGGCTTCGGGACCAACGTTATAGCCCTGGACAGCGGAAATATTGTGGTGACCAACCCGAACGATGATTTTGGCGCCGCGCAGGCGGGTGCTGCATATCTTTTCGACGGTTTGACCGGGGCGCTCATCAGTTCGCTTGTCGGCAGCAACTCCCGCGATCAAGTCGGTTACGTTCTCTATCCCAGTGGAATACAAGGGATCACCCTCCTGAACACCGGCAACTACCTGATTGGCAGTGTGAACTGGAACAGCAAGCGCGGGGCGGTGACCTGGGCCAGCGGTCACACAGGCGTGAGCGGCGTTCTCTCCGAGGCCAATAGCCTGGTCGGCAGTACCGCCAACGACTACGTAGGCTATGGTGTTTACGGCTACGACGGCGCGACGCCGCTTGCCAACGGCAACTACCTGGTCAAAAGTCCATACTGGAATGCCAGGCGCGGGGCAGTGACCTTGGGCAACGGCGCCACGGGAATCCGCGGCACTGTCTCTGCGGCCAACAGCCTCGTCGGCAGTGCCTCCGGTGATGAGGTCGGGAACGATGGAATTACGCTTCTGGGCAACGGCAACTACGTGGTCCGGAGTCATTACTGGAACGGCTATCGGGGCGCGGTGACCTGGGGCGACGGCCACACTGGAGTGCACGGCGTTGTCTCAGAAGCCAATAGCCTGGTCGGCAGCGACCCCAATGAGGGAGTAGGCATCTACAGCCCAACCCTTTTGACCAACGGCAACTACGTGGTGAATAATCCGTACTGGGCTGGGCAGCGGGGAGCGGTAACCTGGGGCGATGGGACCACGGGTGTTCACGGGACCATCTCGGAGGCCAACAGCCTCGTCGGCACCAATCCCTTCGATCAGGTGGGCTGGTGGATAAGCCCGCTCGCCAACGGCAACTACGTGGTTCAGAGTCGATACTGGAAAAGCTCTCGCGGGGCAGCGACCTGGGGCGATGGACTGATGGGGGTCCGGGGTCCCGTGTCCGAGGGGAATAGCGTCATCGGCAGCGACCCGAACGATGGAGTCGGCGGTGCCGTCATTCCCCTGACCAACGGCAACTACGTGGTCAGCAGTACTTCCTGGAGGGGCAATCGTGGAGCGGTGACCTGGGGCGACGGCCTTACGGGGACCAGCGGCATCGTTTCCGAAGACAATAGTCTCGTAGGCAACGACCCCGGTGATTTCGTGGGCGACGTTACTCGGTTGGCGAACGGCAACTACGTGGTCCGGAGTCAAAATTGGAACAGCCGGCGGGGGGCGGTGACCTGGGGCGACGGAAGCAGCGGCGTGCGCGGACAGGTATCCGAGGCCAACAGCCTGGTCGGCACCCATCCCAACGATTTCGTCGGTTACGATATGCCGATCAGCTTGCGCAACGGCAATTACGTAATCGACAGTCCGGATTGGAATTCCAATCGCGGGGCAGTGACCTGGGGCGATGGGACCACGGGCGTCCGCGGACCAGTCTCCGAGGACAATAGTCTGATCGGCGCCAATGCCCTTGACCACATCGGCCAAGACGGCATCACCCTTTTGAATAACGACAACTATGTCGTTGGCAGTTCGATCTGGAACGGCGCGCGCGGGGCCGCGACATGGAGCGACGGCCGCACTGGTGTCCGCGGCTTTATCACCGAAACGAACAGCCTTATCGGTACAAACGCCTATGATCGCGTCGGCGCCGGCGTCACTCCCCTGAGTAACGGCAACTATGTCGTTCGAAGCGTGAACTGGAGCAACAACCGCGGCGCCGCGACGTGGGGGAACGGCAGTACGGGCGTGGTGGGTACGGTTACCGACGCCAACAGCCTGGTCGGCTCAAATGCGGGGGATGGAGTGGGCCGTGCCGTCACCGAACTAAACAACGGCAACTATGTGGTCCGATCCAGCAACTGGATGGGCAACCGCGGGGCGGCGACATGGGGCGACGGCAGCAGGGGCGTGGCGGGCGCCGTCTCCGAAGCCAATAGCCTTGTCGGCACCAACCCCGATGACAACGTGAGCGGCAGCGGCGTTATCCCACTGAGCGACGGCAACTACCTGGTCCACTGCCGCAGCTGGAACAACATCCGCGGGGCGGTGACCTGGGGCGACGGCCGCACGGGAGTCCACGGCCCGGTCTCCGAGGCCAACAGCCTCGTCGGCAGCAATTACCTCGATCAGGTGGGCTTTTTCGTCACTCTCCTGAGCAATGGTAACTACGTAGTTCTCAGTGAGTTTTGGAACGGCAGCCGCGGGGCACTGACCTGGGGCGACGCCGCTACGGGGACGCGCGGCGCCGTTTCCGAAGCCAACAGCCTCGTCGGCTCCAACCGTGGAGACATGGTCGGCCAGGGTGTGCATCAACTGAGCGACGGCAATTACGTGGCCCACAGCCCGGGTTGGAACACCAACCGCGGTGCCGTAACCTGGGTCAACGGCACTACCGGACAGACGCTCGACGGCGCGGGCGTCATCACGCCGCAAAACAGCATCTTGGGACAGGCCACCAATGCCTACCTGGGAAGGGTTGCCCTGGATCCGGTGAATCATTCGTTTGCGGCTCCTTTTTCGGCCGATGGCAGCGGGCGCGTCGCAATCGGGGTGGCCGATCCCAATCAGTTCACTTTTGCACGAGGCCAAGCCCAAACGGTGACCCTCACACCCGAATTGCTCACCGCCACGCTGAACACCGGGACCGCGGTCACGCTCCAGGCCAGTAACGACATCACCATCGAGGACCCGATTACGGTAAATGCGGGAGGGAAGGGCGGCGCGCTGACGCTGCAAGCGGGGCGCAGCATTATCCTGAATGCGTCCATCTCAACTGATAACGGCCCTTTGACGTTAATTGCGAACGATACGCTGGCCAATGGCGTGGTGGATTCGCAGCGCGATCCGGGGAATGCCTTTATTAGCATGGTCGGGCGCACCACCATCGACACCGGATCGGGACCTCTCGATATCGAACTCCGTAACGGAGCCGGCCGGACTTACACGAGCAGCCGGTCGATTAACTTGCAAACCATCAGTGCCGGGTCGGTGAACGTGGTGAACAACGGCCCCAGCACGGGGAGCGATGTGGTCGTGGGGCCGGTGACGAGCGCCGGCGCGCAAACGTATTCGAGCCCAAACGGAACTACCGTTGTCACCGGCAATTTGACGGCGGTGGACAGCCCAATCCGTTTCACGGATTCGGTTGTGGTGGATGACCGCATCTTCATTGACGCGGGCGCAGATAAAATCCGTTTTAATTCGGCCGGCACGCAGAACTTGCAAACCGGCAGCGACGATTCATTCGGAAATGTGGAACACAGCGGTACCGGCACTTTGCAACTAGCCGGCCCGCTGAGTATTACCGGAAGCTTGACCAATTCGGCCGGGATATTTGATGCCAATGATGAGCCCGTCACGGTTTCCGGGCTGGCGACCCTCACGGCCGGCACGTACCGGGCGGGAACAGCTCCCCAGAACTTCCTGGGAGGGCTGATCATCAGTGGCGGGACCTTTACGAGTTCCACGGGACCCATGAGTGTGAACGGTCCGGTTGCAATCACAGGAGGAAGCCTCGCGGGAGAGGGAATGGTGGGGGCTGTGACGGTAGTCGCCGGAAATTTGATTCCAGGTGGTAGCAGTCCCGGCATACTCACAGTGGCCGGATCGGTTACTCTGTTTTCCGGGAGTACGTTCACGGTTCGCATCAACGGGTCCGAGCCGGGTGGTTCATACTCGCAACTGGTGGCCGAGGGTCCGGTGTTTCTGGGTGGGAGCACGTTGAACCTGGTCCTGGGTTTCGAGCCGCCGGTGGGAAGCAGTTTTGAAATTGTGCAGGGGACTGGTCCAGATCCGATCAGCGGCACGTTCGCCGGATTGGATGAGGGGGCGGTCTTTGAGCAGGGAGGACTCCAGTTCCAGATCACGTACCAGGGAGGAACGGGCGGACATAACGTGGTGGTGACGAGGGTGAAATAGGAGTTATTAGTTATTGGTTATTAGTTATTAGTCATTCGTCATTGGTCATTCGCAAGCAAGGCAAGAGAAATCAGCTATAACTGTCCACGAGCTCAGGTGAAAGCATTTTGACATTTTCGGGAGGGTATTCCCTGGAATTTCATTGACAAGCGCGGGCAGGGGCTTTCTAATAAGGCCAAATCTTTTTCCTCCCCTTATTGCCAGGAGCTTGCCATGCGCGGAAATCCCACCTCGCCCTTGCTGGCCGACAAGCATACCCGAAGACAACGGCGGAGAAACCGGCAAGGGTTAAGTTTCTTTCGTCCCAGGCTGGAATTTCTGGAAGGCCGCTTGCAACCGGGAGATGCCTTCTTCGGCGGATTTTGGGGCTTCGGGCTTTTGGGTCTGGAGATAAATCGGCCCGATCCGGTCTGGCAATTGGATTCGGCCGGCCGGCCATCCCGAGGTCCTTCTTTGCTTGAGGAAGGCTGTATTCTTTCGGGGATAGCCCTTTCTCGGATCGAAATCGCATCGCGGGAAATGCCTCCTCAGCCCGCGCCGGAACGGAACATTTCCGGATCGATGGGAATTGCGGCGAACATGCCCTCAAACGATCTGTCGGCCACGTCGAGCGGACATGACCTCATGATGGGGCCTGTGCATTCGGTCTCTTATCTTCCCCATTCCAGCACCCCATTTGCGGGACATGAGGTCGAGATAGCCGGAGGCATCTCGAGAACGGAGACATCTTCTCAATCGCAAGGTGGTTTCCGGGAAATGCGAACGGAAAAATCGCCGGACTTGGGTCCGATTTTGCTGTCTTCTGCCCGAAGCTCGCCGTCATTTGCTGGCAACCTTTTCTTTGACCGAAGCACTGGGCTTGTCGCCATTCGCGGCGATGCGGGAGACAACACGGTTCGCGAAAGCATCGCGCAAGACGGTTTTCTGGAAGTGGGCATTGATGGGCGGCAATATTCGAGCGACCCGGCGTCAGTTTCCTTCGACCGAGATTTATTGGGAGCCACGGAGAGCACTTTGAATGGCATCGTCTACGAAAATGGGGGCGGACACGACACGCTGCGCTTGGGTTCGCAAAACTCAGCGGGGAGCTTCACGGTTTCGGCCCCGGGTGCGGAAGTTGTCACGCAGGACATCGGAGTCGGCGGCAAATTGGGAATCGAGGCGGATCGGATAACGGTAGGTGGAGCGCTGCAGGGGCAGGAGATTGGTTTGTCAGCTACGGGATTGATTTCGGTGGAAACGGCGGGAGCGCTCGTGGCGCGGAATGGAGATAACGGCGGGCGGATTGAGGTCAAGGCGGATATCTTCGTCACGACCGGGCAGCTTCATGCGGATGGAGATAGCGCAGGCCAGGTGTTTGTGCATGCGCGCAACATGTTGAACGCGGGGCACATCACGGCGGACGGCAATCACGGTACGGTCGGGATCGCGTTTACGGGGTCGTATATCGATACGACGGCTGCGTTGAACTCAGTCAATGGCGGTCATCTCACCATTACCGGCGGCACCACCGGCCGGCTTTATACCAGCGGCACGCATCAAGCAACTGGAACTGTTGGAGGAACCATCGATCTCTTGGGACGGGAAGTGGTGTTGAATGGCGCGACGGTGGATGCGTCGGGAGAGAATGGCGGCGGTTTGGTGCGCATCGGCGGAGATTTTCAGGGAAAGAACCCGGCGGTTGTTAATGCGCAAACCGTAACAGTCACGGGAGCTGCCACCATTCAGGCGAATGCCTTGCAGTCGGGAGATGGCGGGCGGGTGGTGGTTTGGTCGGATCAGGAAACTGTAATGGATGGAGCTGTTTCCGCGCGCGGCGGCTCGATTGGCGGTGACGGCGGGTTCATTGAAATTTCAGCAAAAGGCAACTTGAATTATCGAGGTTCGGCCAACGCCGGCGCCAGCTCGGGAAAGCCCGGAACCTTGTTGCTCGATCCCAAGAACATTACTATCGCTGACGCGCCGGCGGGGGTTTTCCCGCAATTCGATCGAGTTGATCCGCACCCAAGCGAATTTAGCATGTTTGCCAACATAGTCTCGGTTTTGAAAAATGGAAACGTTGTAATCACCAACCACTACGACAGTTTCGGTGGTAATATGGCCGGGGCTGTATATTTGTTTGATGGGTTGCGCGCTACTTTAATTAGCGTCATTGTAGGCAGCCACCCTAATGATTTCGTTGGCATCACAGACATTATCAAATTGAGCAACGGCAACTATGTGATACTAAGTCCAAATTGGAACTTTCAAAGCGGAGCCGTGACATGGGGCAGTGGGGCAACAGGAGTTAGCGGAGTCGTTTCCGGAGGCAATAGTCTTGTCGGCAATTCCGGAGATCATTTGGGTTGCCAGACGCTTTCGGGGAATTTGTGCACTCAAGGAGGTGTAATCGCTTTACGAAACGGTAATTATGTGGTCGCAAGCCCGGGTTGGCAGTCGCATACCGGTGCCGTTACATGGGGCAACGGAATCACCGGAATGCGCGGCGCTGTATCGTCGAACAATAGTCTCGTCGGCGTGATCAGTACTGACCAGGTGGCCAGTTCCGGTGTGATTCCTTTAACCAATGGTAACTATGTAATCGGAAGTCCACATTGGTTCAACGACCGTGGAGCCACGACGTGGGGCAGCGGAACCGCGGGGGTCCGTGGCTTTATCGGCACTGACAATAGTCTTGTTGGCAGTTTCGGAATGGATGAAATAGGCCTTTTCGGTATCACGCCTTTGGCCAACGGGAACTACGTGGTCGACAGTCCGTTTGGTAGTCTGGGGGCGATCACGTGGGGAGACGGAGTGACAGGGGTCCACGGGACGATCTCCGCCGCCAATAGTCTGCTCGGGGCCGCCGGAAGCCTTCCGCTGGGCACCGGTGGAGTAACCGCGTTAAGCAATGGCAATTATGTAGTCGCAAGTCCGTTCTGGAACGGCGGCTCTTTCAATGGACGCGGAGCGGTGACCTGGGGTGATGGGACCATCGGAACGACCGGCATGGTCTCCGAGAAAAATAGCCTCGTCGGCAATCCGCAGGATTTAGTGGGATCTCAGGGAATAAGCGCGCTCAGTAATGGCAACTACGTGGTTCGAAGTCTGTATTGGAATGGCCGTCGCGGGGCGGTGACATGGGGGGACGGCAGCAAGGGCATCAGTGGCATCGTTTCAGATACGAATAGCCTCGTGGGCGCCAATCCCAATGATTTTGTCGGCGCTGGATCTGTCGTTCCATTGAACAATGGCAATTACGTGGTTCAAAATCCGTCATGGAATGGCGGGCGCGGGGCGGTTACGTGGGGGGACGGAAATAAAGGCGTTATTGGAACAGTATCTGACACCAATAGCCTAGTCGGCGACAATCCAAATGATCAAGTGGGCCAGGGTGTTGTCACCTTGGCGAACGCTAACTTCGTGGTTCAAAGTCCGGATTGGCACAGCCAGCGCGGCGCGACGACTTGGGGAAGCGGCACGCGGGAAACAATCGGCACAGTGTCCGACGCCAACAGTCTCGTCGGAATCAACCAAAATGATCATGTTGGCTACAGCGTAACGTCTCTCAGAAACGGTAACTACGTGGTATCGAGTCCATCGTGGAACGAGAATCGCGGGGCGGCGACTTGGGGCAGCGGCATCAACGGCATAAGCGGCACTATTTCCGAGGCCAATAGCCTGGTCGGTCGGAATCCTAATGATCGGGTAGCCCTCGGTCTCGGCGTTACCACTTTGAATAACGGCAATTACGTAGTTCCGAGTCCGAGCTGGAATGGTAATCGGGGAGCGGCTACGTGGGGAGACGGCAGCAAGGGGATAAGCGGCGTCGTCTCCGATTCCAATAGCCTCGTTGGAATAAATCCCAATGATTTCGTCGGGACTAATGGTGTTGCCGCCATGAGCAACGGCAACTACGTGGTCCTAAGCCGATATTACGGCCAACGCGGCGCGGCGACCTGGGCGCACGGGACCTCCGGACAAACGCTCGATGGCAGAGGAGTGATCACTCCGCAGAATAGTTTGCTTGGGCGGGTTGCCGGTGCTCAACTCTTGAGCGTGGTTATCGACCCGCTCCATCAATCGTTTCTCGCTCGGTTTATCGATGTCCCGGAGCGGGTTACCGCTGGCGTGACGAATCCAAACCAATTTAATTTTGCGCGTGCGCAGGCCCAGACGGTAAGCCTCACGCCGGACTATCTTACCACCACTCTTAACACCGGTACGGATGTTGTCCTACAAGCCAGCAACGACATTGCTGTTAATAGTCCGATCAGTGTCAATGCCGGGGGGAATGGCGGTGGGTTAACGTTGCAAGCGGGCCGGAGCATTCTGATCAATGCGAACATCACGAGCGATAACGGTGCTTTGACCTTGATTGCCAACGATCAGCTCGCCAACGGCGTGGTGGACAGCCAGCGCGATCCGGGCAATGCGGTCATCACCATGGCAGGGGGCACCAGCCTCAACACCGGCTCCGGGCCGTTAACCGTGTCGCTACGCGACGGGGCCGGCTTGACGAACCGGGACAGCGGGGCAATTACGCTACAAACAATAAATGCCGGGTCGGTCTCCGTGGTGAATAACGGGCCGAGCGCGGGCAGCGCGATTATCCTGGGGAGTGTGACAACTAGCGGGTCGCAGAGCTATGCGAGTCCCAACGGCACAACAACAATCGGCGGCAATCTGACAGCGGCGGGTAATCCAATCACATTTACGGATTCGGTGTTGGTGAACAATGGTGTCACGGTAGACGCCGGCTCCAGCACGGTGAACTTTGCCAGCAATGGGACGCAAACGTTGCAAGCAGGGAGCGGGGCGAGTTTTGGAAACGTGCTGCACAACGGCACCGGGACGTTGCAAATTACAAGTGCTATCTCGGTTATCGGAAGCTTCACGGCGACGGCGGGAACGCTTGAACTTCCTACCAGCAGTACAGGAATTCTGACGGTGGCAGAAAACATTAGCTTCACGGATGCTGCGACGGTGGTCATTCACTTCAATGGTACGGACAGCAGCCAGATGATGGGCGGGGGGCCGATCGATCTGGGTGGGAGCGCGCTGAGCCTGGTATTTGATTCGGACCCGGCGCTTGGCAGTCCGTTTACGCTGTTGGCAACTGCGGACCCTGGTCCGATTCAGAGTACATTCGCGGGCCTGGATGAGGGGGCGATCTTTATGCAGGGAGGATTCCAGTTTCAGATTACGTATATGGGAGGGAACCAAGGGAATAGCGTGGTGGTGACGCGAGTTGCATAGGAGTTATTAGTTATTGGTTATTAGTTATTCGTTCTGCAGCATCACTTGTCACATTGGGCAAGGTTGGTCAACGAACAAACGGGCAGTAGGTGAAGGCTGCAAGGCAGGATCAAAAATGTAAAGTGAAAAATCAAAATACAGCCAATAAGAATACGTCCATGGGGGTGCGAATACGTCGCAGCGGAAAGGCGGTTTTTGGGGAGTCATAAGTAGAGGTCGCATTGAGGTTTCGGGAATACGTCGCAAGGGAGGTCGATACGTCCGGGGTTTGCAATTACGTCCACGGGGGCCGGGGGGGTGGTGGACGAAACGTATTTTTTTTCAGAAGCGATTGTAACAGGTTGGCGTGCGTTATGGGAAGCGGGAGCATTCCTCAATCTTGCCCATTGATTGGTCATTGGTCATTCGTCATTGGTCATTGGATGGAGCGAACGATGATGGATCAGTGGTGGGTAAGAAAGGGACTTGCAGATCCAGTTCCGTATCTCACGGTGCCATGAGATACGGCGCGAAAAGGCGCGTTAAGTGATTCGGCGCGAATAGCTTGCGTGGAGGACCGCGGGCGTGCATTCGCGTGAGATACGGGGTTGGTCATTGGTCATTCGTCATTTTTCATTTGCTTAATTCGGCCCAAAGAAGAAGAGTAAGATTAGGAAGACGATTAGGAGCAAGATCAAGATGAAGATTTGGATTGGATCGGCGCGGGGAGTCAGGCGGGGGAGCAGCATCCGGTTGCGACTGGAGGCACTCGAAGCGCGGCACATGCCGGCGGGGACGGTGCTCTTGATCGGCACGTGGAATGTGGATATTGCCGATCTTGGCTACCGGCCGCCGGGCTTTGAGACGGTCCTTGCGGCGATGGGCAACGAGTACGCTTACTACGGGTACCCGCAAGCGCCCGATATGCTCACGGTCACGGAAACGCGATCGAATTCGAATACCGGATCGAATAATGACACGGAGTTTCTAACGAATCACATGAATGATGCGTACGGAGCGGGGACATATCGGCATGGCACGCTGAACGGTCAGGGGAGCGGCGGGACGGAGGGAGTGATTTTCAATACCAACACGCTGCAGCTTCTTCAGGAACGAGCCGTGGGCACGGTGAGTTCGAGCGGAACGATCCGGCAAGAACTCCGTTACCTATTCCGGCCGGTGGGTTACGATGATGGTTCCGCCGACTTCTATGTTTATGCCGCACACTACAAGGCGGGTTTTACGGCCACGGACCGGAACCGGCGCAACGTGGAGGCGCAACAGGTGCGGGCCAACGCCGACGCCCTGGGGCCGGGAGTCCATATTCTCTATACCGGGGACTTCAATGCGGACAGCAGTAATGAGCCGGCCGAGCAGACGCTCTTGGCGCCGGGAAACGGGCAAGCATTCGATCCGACCGGCCGGCTGGGGCAATGGTACAACAATCCTGGCATGGTGGATATCGATACGATTAATTCGGACAATTTGAACGGCCGGCTGGACCTTTTGTGGGAGACCGGGCCGGTGATCGGGGACTACGGCCTGCAGGCCATGCCGTGGACCTATCATACCTTCGGCAATGATGGGTCGGTGCCGCTGCACCAGCCCGCCGACTACCCCTACAGCACGGCCCTGTCGGAGCTGGACAATCAGGCCGATGTGTTGTACGCCCTGGCCCATCAAGCATCGGACCATTTGCCGGTGATGCAGGAGTATCAGATTGTGGCGCCGTCGCGGCCAGGCACGAGTGGGGAGTGGGGAGTGAGGAGTGGCGAGTCATTCGTCATAAGTCACTGGTCCTTTGCGGTAAGGGCAGGCACTCCCACCTTCGACGGCTCAGGGCTTGCCACCGAAATTCAGGCACAGTCATTGGTCGTAATCGCGAATGACCCGGGACGAATGACTAATGACCAAGGACCAATGACATCGGGGTTTGTTTTAGCGGGGAACGGTAAGTTCGAGGGCCTGAACAAATTCCTTGCAGGTTCGGAAACGCTCCTCGGGGTCCTTGGCGAGGGCTTTCCGGATCACCTTTTGTTCGGATTCCATGAGGGGGACCAGGTCGGGGGAACGCTGTAAGTGGTCCTGCATGAGCTGATAATAGTTGCGGTTGGGAAATAGGGGCCGGGTGAGGCGGAGTTCGGCATAGGTGACGGCGAGGCTGTATAGATCGCTGCCGGCGCCGACTTTGCCGCGCCAGAATACTTCCGGCGCCGTGTAAGCGGGTGTGCCGCAATTACTGGCCGAGACCAGCCGGCGGGTTTGCTCGACGACGCGGGCGAGGTCGAAGTCGGCGACCTTGGCGTGGCCTTCGGTGACGAGGATATTTTCCGGCTTGATGTCGCGGTGAAGTACGTGCTTGCCGTGCAGATAATCGAGGGCCTCGGCGGCCTCGCGAAAATACTGCAGCAGCTCGACGGTGGGAATCCCGGTTTTGGTTGTTTGGCGGTAGTGTTCCAGGCAATCGCGCAGGCTGCCGTCGGCGAGTTCCATGGCAATCACCAGCCGATCCTTAAGTTGCCAAAAGGCATGGATGGGCAACAAGAACGGGTGGCGCAGATGCTTGATCAGTTCGAGGGCGTGTAGTTCACGCTGGGCTTCCTTTTCCGCCATTGATCCGAAGATGATTTTGACGGCCACCTCGATGCCGCCGGGTGCTTCGCCTCGCCAGACTTCGCCGAAGGATCCGCGGTTAATCCGGTTCAACAATTGATAGCCGGTGTTGATTGGAAGAATGCCCTGATTGGGCCAATCCGGTTCCGGGACTGTTCGCGAGGTTGATGGAGTGCTGTATCCGGGGTGTGACATCCCGCCCACACCGATCGACGCGGGCGGAGGGGGAACCGGCTGGTTTTCGACGAGCCGGACGACTTCGGCATACTGATCGGGAAAGCGCCGTTGATATTCGGGTAGAGGCAATTGGTCGCCATAGCGGCAGCGGACCCAGTATTCTTCGTAAATCAGGCCGGCCGGGATGGACGCCGGCGGCCCCAATTCCGGAAATTGGTTGATATAAAACTCCAGATCGACGCGGCGGCCTGCCCGCCAGCGGATTTCCAAATCGCTCTTGATGAGTTCCACCAGCGCCGGCGTTCGCAAGGGATCACCCCGGGATGGAAGCCAGTCACTGATTTCGATTGAATCCGTACCCGGAGGCAATTTTTTCCATGCTTTTTCAAACTGGTCGATCAGATCTTCCAGTCGATCTCTGTCGTGGGGCTGTAAACGCACGCAATTGGTGATCGGGCTCATAGACCGGCTTCCTATAGAGGAATGGTAGTATGATAAGCGGAAGAAATCAGATGGGGAAGAGAGGATTAAGGGGTGGGGCGTGAGGCGCATGCCTCACGCTCCACGCCTCACGCATTATTTCGACCGACCGGGCAAATCCGGCAGCGTCGGGTAGGAGGAGGTGGGTTTGTTGACTCCCAACTGAACCAGGGCGACGTCGACCTCATGCTGGACGCGCGGGTCGGCGTCCGCCTTCAGTCCGCGAATGGTGGTGACCACGGGCACGGTGTTGATATGTTTTGCGGCCAACGTGCGGATACATTGAACCCGAACCGGCGGGGCGGCGTCGAGCCGGGCGGCTTTCAGCAGGACGGCCACCACGTCCGCGTTATCCCCGGCCCAGGGAACCGCAGCCAACCTCTCCGCGGCCCATTCACGCTGAATCGCATCGCGTGAATCCCGGACAATCAGCATCAGCCCTTGTGCGCTCGGACCGGTTTTGTCCGTGGAATGGGATGAAGTTTCCAGGCTGGCGGCGGAAACCACCATCGGGACCACCGTATTGTAGCTGGAAGTCGAGCCGGATGGTTGGTTGGCGACGACCTGGGTCGGGACGGGGGCGCCAATCACATGATAACCGGCGCCAACTGCAGGAGACGATTCGGTGGCAAAGGTTCCTGCAGTCTGGGAGACGCGCGGTTTGGGAACCGGAGGCAAAAGGGACGCGACCGCACTCGGGTCAGCCGGATTGGTGTTTCGCGCGAGCTGGGACTGGCGGCGGGCCAATAGCTTGGACATCAGGTCGGTGGGCGGCTCCGGCTCGTGCGCCTTGATATTCTCGACAGCAGTTTGCAACAGTTTGCCCCGGCCCAGAGCGGGTTCGTCGGCCATCATGCCGGAATCGGCGTTTGGATTCATGGACGCATTCTTAACGATTTCGTACAGGCTGTGGGAACCGGTCGGCATGGCATAGGAAATTGAAGGGGTCTTTTCCCTGTCTGCAAGCATTTTCCGCGCCCAGGTTACCACGGCGTCGGTGGATTGGTTTTCGACCGTGGAGCAGAAGGCGGCAAGTTGGATGTCCGACGGCTTCTTGCCGGAAGCGTTGTCACCGCCGGTCTTGCCGGTCTCCGGCGGCTTGCCGGTCTCTGGCGGCTTGCCGGTTTCCGGCCCTCTTGTGGCAGGGACCACCTCGGTGTAGCACTCCAGGCAGTGGTGGAGAGCATCTTCGGCGGCAGCCTTGACACGGTCCGAGAGCTCCGGTTTGATATCGATCTTGAGACCCTCGACCAGGCTTCCGGAAACACAGGTCGCCAAGGCGGCGATAGTGACTTTATTACAACAACAACCGGTGCCCAAAGCCAAAGCGGCCTCATAACGAACGCATTCGATGGGATCCTTGAGAAGTGCGCCAATCAGGGCTTCTTGCGCATCGGGGTAGTAATAGCAATTGACTGTGCCGAGGTAACGAACGGCAGCGCGGCGCGCCTTGGATTCCGCTTCATTTTTTTTGATTTGGGCCGCGGCACCCACAGCGCCGCCGGCATTCAATTCCGCGAAAGTCGGCATGCCGGGACAACAGCTGGGAATCAATCCTCCCGTAAGCATGCGCATGGGCGCCATGCCGTTGTTGAGCAACAGGCCGAATTGCGACTGGCAAAGTTTTTCTTTGCAACTTGCAATTTGGTCTGGCCCCAACCCGAGAAAACTCCATAGGGTGGTTGGCGGCGTTGCGGGGGCCGCAGCCACCGGCGGCGGCGCAGGGGGGGGTGTGGGAGAAGGGATTCCCGGAAATTGTTGACTCCATGCGGAAGGCGCCAAGCCGGCAACGGCCACCAGCCCGGCGCTGAATTTTTGCCACCTGTTCATGGCTATTTAACCTCTTGTTATTGGATTCGGGAGTGCTTGGGCCGGCATGATTCCCATGTTCAGGACTACCGGCTTCTCCTGCCGGCAGGCTCAGCCAGCTGTTTTTTTTGACCCTGAGTCGCTCTGGTGAGTTATTCGGCGTAGAAAGGGTGAGGTCTTGAAACTATATGGCCTTTGTTAATCAAAACAGGAACAATGGTTTTGCGGAAAGCAGGGAAAAAACCGGAGCAAGATTGACCAGTCTACTCCGTTTATGCGGCAAGATCGGCAGAACAACGCAACTCGACAAATCTGCTAGATTCCTTAACCTTGGGAGCTTTGGCGACCGATTAGCAAATAGACCCTGAAAAGCGATCAACATTTTTCCATCGAGTCTCAAGGAGTCATGCTTTCGTTGCAGCTCTGTCGCTTTGCCACTCGATGGCATTATCGTTGCCGAATGCCAAATGACCCGGCAACCCAGGAGCGATAAAGGAGTCGGAGTATGCAAGGTAGGCAAAATCCAACGCCGCGCGGACGGCACGCAGAGCTATTTGGCGTGGCGGCGATTCTGGCAACGGTCTGGGGGACTGCGCCGGCCTGGTCGCAAACATCGCCAGCGCCTTCGGCATCGAAGGCAACTCCCGCTATTGCCGCAACAGACTCGGCAGCCCCCGGTCCGATGATCGATAGCGGCATTTTGCAAACCGGTTGCGGGACATGCGGCAACGGGCTTTTGGGCCGACCGTCCTACGGCGCAGGTTGCACGAGCGGCTGCAGTTCGGGGCGCTGTGACAGCGGCTGCTATCCGGGCCGGCAAGCATGTGACGGCTGCTGCCATGCCGATACGTTTTTCGGCAGAGTTTGTGGCGGCTTGTATGAGTGCCTTTGCTGTCCCGATCCGTGTTATGATCCGCCGCATTGGTTGGCCGTCGCGGATGCAGCTTTTTTTGTCGATGCCGCCCGGCCGATTACGCAACAGCGCATTCGCATCGATTCGGCGTGGGATTTTCACCGGCCAGACCGGGCCGAGTATTTCTGGGCTCGTCAAGTCAACGGTAAAGGTCCCAATTTCCTCGTCAACAGCGTGGACTTCGAAGAAGTTTCGCTGTACACCGAAGCGGCAACCGGGCGCGTGGGCGTCTTCATCCAGGTCCCATACCGCGAAGTGGAAGGGGACAAAGTGGGGGATGCCCAGTTTACGCAGTCCGGATTTGCCGACCTCATCGTCGGTACGAAAAGCTTACTGATCGATTGCGAACTACTGCAATTGAGTTTTGGGTTCACGACATATATTCCCACCGCGACGGCGGGCAAAGGGCTGGGCACGGGTCACGTTTCGCTGGAGCCGGCGTTGTTTTTGGCGGTCCGGGTTACGCCCTTCACCTATTTGCAATATGAATCCGCCTTCTGGATTCCGATCGGAGGCGATCCAACCTACCAGGGGGAAGTGTGGCGGAACCAATGGAGCTTGAATCAGATATTATGGCAACCCGCCCAGAATTTTCAGCTAATTGGAACGGCCGAGTTTAATTTGTGGTCGGTCATGGGCGGCTTTTTTACCGACGAGACCGGCGCCAGCCGCGGTTCTCACGTAAGTATATTCAGCGCAGGACCTGGCATCCGCGCCGTATTGTGCGACAAATTCGATATCGGCGTCGGGTCGGCGTTTTCGCTTACCGGCAATCACTGGGCGGAGGAAACCGTGCGCGTGGAGTTCCGCTGGCGATTCTAAAGTTACGGTAAGGCAAATGCGGCGAATGTTGTCGACAAACCGCCTGCGCAACGTTCTCTGCAAGGTAGTTCGCAACTCAGACGTGCCGTTGCGGAAACACTTCCAGGTCCGCAGGGTTGCCCTTCCAGGTGCCCTCGCACTTGCCGCGCAGGCAGGCTTCCCAGCGCGATTCCAGGTCGAGCTGAGCCAAAACTGCGGGGTCAGCGTCCCGGCTCAGGTCAAAACCTCGACACCAACGGTTGCCTTTCGAGAACCGGTCCTTGACCTTTTGCCAGTGGCTTCGCGCCAATTCCAGACTCGGCAACTTGACCTCGTCGAGGAATTCCTTCTCGAACTCATCGGGCTTGCTGCCGTCCTGGGGCGGAATCTGGACGCGCTTATCCGACTCGATGACCACAGCCGTGATTTTGCGAAACGCTGCCCCGGCAGCAACAGCGGTGAGGGGATCTTTGCTCTCGATTCCCTTCAACAAGGCTTCCACTGCGCCAGGATGGCCAAACGCTCCCAGCACGCGGAAGCGCGGCGGCCCCAGTTCGGCGGCTTGACCGGCCGCCAAAATCGCGGGCAGATCCGGAGGTTTGCCCAGAATGGCCAAAAGCTGGATGGCATCTCCATTCTCCGGTGACGGTCTGGCCGCAACCTTGCGGCAGTGCTCGAGAAGCCACGGTTGCCGGCCCCAGGCAGCGGCCAGCAGGGCCTCGCGCCGCGCTGCGGCATCCTCGTCCTGCAGAGCCCCCTGGTAGGTCGCGGGAGCTTGCGGGATGGCGAGGCGGGCCGCTCGCCATGCGGCCTGGCGGATGGCGGCGTTCTCTTGCTTGAAGAATCTGTTCCACTGCTCGCTTGTGAGTTCGAGCGTTCGCTGAAAGCCCAAGACCTCGGCCACGGCTACAGCGACTGGCGGCGGCAAGGAGGCCAGCATCTGTCGGAGATGCGGAAGCAGAGCAGGGATGCGCACATGGCAGAGCGCCTGGCGGACCCCGTCGAGTTGTCCTCCCTTGGCCTGGCGAAAACTATCCAGAACCCGCTTGCTGGCGGCTTCCGTATTCAAGCGCAAGAGCGCATAAGCAGCCGCAAAAGCGAGGACCGGATCGTCTGCCGATAGTCCCTTTTCCACAAGCGCCATGATCTGCTCACCGGCGATGAGCAAGCCCTGGACGTGGGCCTCGATACGATCTTCTAGGTGCGAAAGCTCGCGTAAGGTGTAGCGCGGCGATCGGAGGGCGGTTTGCCGCTGACTCCAGAGGAACTGGAGTTCCTCGAAATGTTCTTCGAGGATGTCAATCAGGATTCGCACCTTCGGGTTCGCCATTTGCGCTAGCGCTTGTCGATTATGCCTAATTGATCGCCACGGATCCGCCCTTGATGCGGTTGGTGCGCTGGGCGTGCGAGACGAGGTCCTTGCCCTTGATGAGGACCTTGCCGTCGGCGCGCAAGGTGATCGAGCCTTCGCCGCATTTGATGGTGAGATTCTTCTTGGCTTCGAGGACCAGTTCTTCCGGCACTTCGGCGGCGGGAGTCGGAGCGGTGCTCGATCCAATCCGGCCCAGGATGAGGCAGCGTGGCTTGACCCGCCAGACTACTACGGTGTCTCCGGCCGCCAGTCGCAACGGCGGCCCTTCCGAAGTCCGCAGAACCGCGCAGTGCCAGTTTTTCTTGCCAGCGTCGACCGTGACAACGCCGTCTTCGCGCACGCGCAGGACACGGCACTGGAGTAGAGACGCCGCTCGATCGAGGAACAATTCGGTGGTTTGCATGATTGCACTCCTGTGAGACTAACGACGGATGCAAAGCCGTCAGCCGCTATCCGCTATCCGGTCCATTCACCCGGACCGAAAAAGACCATGTTTTCGATACCGCTCGCTTCTACTTGCTTTTTGACTTTCTCGTGGACGACAATGGCATTGACGCTCTCGGCCAAACGGAAAAGCAGCATACCACCTGTCTTCTTTTCATCAATCACCAAGGCGCGGAAATCAACGTCCACCATGGCCGAATCAGATGTGCCCATGAGCTCGGACTGTTCCATGTCGGCACAAGCCACCACGCCGACGATGTTGAACGCCTTGTAGTGCGTGTGATCGACGTTGGCAACGGTGTCCCGGAGAACGGCCTGGAAGTATTGAATGTTGTCTACGCCCGCCGCGGTCAGGGCTTGAACGAGATCATCGCGCACGACGGGGTATCTGTACTTGTACATGGCCTTGAGCTTGCCTGGATAAAGCGGATTGAGGGTAAAAATGAGGGGTTGGGGCACCTCAATCTGCAGAGGTCGCCCCGTCATCCATGGTCCGCCCGGCAGATGTGGAGAGTCGCCGATGGTGGTGGCGGGATTGACTCCTTCACAGCTCATGACAAAATAAGTGGCCATAGTACGCACCCGTGGAATTCAATAAGCAAGTTATTGCTTAGCCGGCTTCGGGATTGGCTTGCTCATAGGCCGACTGCAGCACCTTTTTCTCTTTCAACAATTCCTCTTTCCATTTCTGGGAGGTCATGAAGATCGGGTTCCAGCCGTTCGGCGGACCCGTGAGGTTGCTGTCCAGTTCTTTGGACAGTCCATAGAGCCGCTTCTTGATTTTGAAGGGGGGAAAAATCTTCTTCTTCTCTTGGCATTCTTTGCAACCGATCTGGTGATTGAGTAACGCCGTGGCAATCTTATCGAGCAAATCTCTCACATTGTCGTTGTATTCAGGATGAGCATCGTGGAATTGTCGGCGGGTCTTCTTGACCACAGCCATCACGTAATTGAGACACCAAGCAGGTTCGGTCTCAACCACCGCCGACCAGGTTTTCTTTTTAGCGGAAGTGCCTTCGCGAATGGCATAGTTGCCCGGGAGCCAGACACCGTTATGGGCGCCATTCACGTTGTAGCCGATGTGTTCTTCGATCTCCCAGGTGTGCTGGGGATCCGCACTGCTGACCGATTTGCCCTTGCACATGTAGTTATAGACTTCGCTCTTCGTGAGCGAACCGTTGCCGGGAATCAGATGGTGTGCGGCAACGACGAAGGCGTAGGTGTTATCGTCGTCCTTGACGTGAATCTGGCCACCGCCGTTGCGGTTGGTGTCCACGGGCTTATTGGGGTCAAGCTTGGTTTTTGGGGGCGAGACGGGGGGAAACAGAGCGTTGACGGTTCCTTCGGCGCCGAACGAGCCGCTCACCAGGTTCTCGCCAAGGACGCCGCCGTTGTTGGCCTGAATGGATTGCACGCTGTCCTTGTCGTCGTCCTCCGGCTGTTCCTTCTCCTCACTAACCGACTCAATGTTCTTTCGGGCAGTGAAAGGGCACTTCTTCTTGAATTCTTCAATCATCCCGACGTTGACCGATTCACCAATGTCCATGGTTGCCTCCCGAGTATGTCTCGCGGCGTGGCGACGCCGGCCGAATGCTCTTTATCCCATGATGTTCTTCTTGTTGTGCCACAGCGGATCGCCCAGCCGGCACACGTTATTGCCTTCGAACTTCACATCAAACGAATACATTAGGAACTCGCACACGTTCATGTTGACGCCAGACATGACGCCGCCATTGGTTCCCGGCTCATCGCAGGATGAGCGCGAATAAACAGCGCCCTTGACCATTGGCATTTGCCCATCGGTCGTCACGGTGGTCGGCCCCTGGGCGGTGTCGCTCGATTGGCCCAGGTTCGGGTACGGGATCGGAACCGGGCTGGGAGCGCAGGGGGTGATGCAGACATCGGGAAAAACGGTACTCATCCCATTGCTGCCCTTGTGAACAACGCCACGGCCATCGGCGAAAACGGTTTGCATGGGAAACTCCATTTGGTGTAGTCGCGGCGGCAGGAACCATTCGGCCCGCGCTGGGAGCTACACAGTCGCAGTCAAGACCGCGCGCGGACCTTGATCCGACGACGCGTAAACAAGGCAAGGACTTCGGCGGTAGCCCTGTTTCATCCCCAGCGTCGCCAGACCTATCAGGACAGGGCCGCACGCGGCACCGAGGTCGCCGAAACAATCGGCCGGGTGGTGGATCCGCGCATCGGGACTGAACGCTTTGCTGTGGCGCAAGTAGGCCACGCCCCATTCCTTGGCCCAGTGGCTTTCGCCGTTCATGGACGAATAGATTTCCTGGATCGGCGGGAGCGGCTCGGCAGCGAGCAGTTTTTCACAAGCGCCTGCCAGGCCTTCGCCCTTGTACGGCTGAGCGCTGAAAAGATGACCTTCTTCCTTGCCCTCAGCGATGGCGGAGAGTTTGGCCAGTGTTTGTCCGGATTTCGGCGTTCCGAGCAACAAGAAGGCGGCGCCTTCGCCCGGAATAAAGCCATCCGCGTTCCAGGACGACTTGAGCCTCTTGTGTTTCTCCAGCAGCCCGAGCACGAACAAATCGCGGAAGGTATCAACGCCGCCGACAAGGATTCGGCCGGCAGTGCCCGACTGCAAGAGCTTTGCCGCCTCTTGGATCGCCAGCAGTCCGCCGGCGCGGCCGCGTTGGGTGGCGCGGCTTGTCGTCGGGTCGAAGGCGTCTCCGGTTTGTTTGGCTAGCCGAGTAAGGAACTTGGCCGCGTCCAACGGCTTGAGCGTCTCGATTTCCGGCAAAGCCAGCATCAAGGGCGGCTTCGGAGGGGAAGTCCCGGCGGCCTTGAGCGCTTCCAGCAGCGGCAAAGTCGCCAGGCGGAGGAGGCGCATCTCGCGGCTGGTCAGTCCGTTTTCTTCGACCGCCAGATCGGGCAACCCGTCGTCTGGGACCTCGGCCAAGGACACCGGCTCCAGGCCGCGGACGCCGCGAAAATTGGTTTGCGTAAAGCGGGTCGTGCCGGCGCGGACCGAGGCCGCCGTCTCCGCGGCGCTCAGGCCCACAGGCGTCATCAAGCCGATCCCGAGCACGACGATCTCCGCCATCTCTTCGCTCCTCAACCCAGGGCGACTATGACTTCCCGAATTCGCAGCGCCTTCTTGTCGCAAGGTAGCGTGGTCCGCCACAAGAGCACCAGCCGACTCTCGTCCGGTTCGATCAGCACCGTGTCGAGGTTGGGCAGGTGCACGAGAGTGGCCTCGTCGAGCCGATACGTCACACGTACGTCCAAGCGCGGCAAGACGAAACGCAGCGTACCCGACGGGGTCGCGCCAAGGATTTCGACCGGTTCACCGCCGCGCAGGTAGTCGGGGGTCACTTGATTCGGAGGCGCTTGCTGGAAAAAACGCGGGTTGAAATCCACGGGCAGGTATGGCGCCCGCTTCTTTTGCCAGGCTTCGTCATAGGTGCCGGCATAGGCACGGCGCGGCTGCCAGTGTGGACAGAGCGGGGCAAAGCAGGCCGGCGCGGGATGATCCTTCACGGACGCGATGGTTTGCTTGGGGTCCTCCAGGTTTGGCAGTTTCATTCCGTCGGCTCTGTTCTTCCCGTTCTTGGCCATGAAGCCAACGCCGACCGGGTTGCGCGCTTCCGCGAGCTGCACTGGCGGGTCGTCGGTGGTTTGATCCACGCCGCCAAAAGCCCGCTCCCAAGCCAGCGGCATCTTGTCGAATGGCTGGGTGGCCGATATCTTGGTTCCCAACAAGCGTGCTTCCCAAACGCGATCGCCAAAGACTCGTACCGTCTTCTTGATGGGACCGGCTTGAAGGGACACGTCCAGTTGCGTCGCCGGCTTGCCGCCCGGAGCATAAGCGGTTCCCATTAGTAACACGTCGGTGCCCGGCTTTACCAAGGCGAAGTCCGAGGGCGTCTTCACACTGCTCTGCCCCGGCCGGTCGATATATTCCTCCTTGTCCACGATCGGTAAGGGATTCTCCGCGGGGACCACTTTCTTGCCGAGGGTGAAGGTCCCCTTGAGCACCGTGTAAAGGCAATCAATCCCTTCCGGGTTTGGCGTCACGAACATCTTGCCGGCCAAGGGAGTTTGGTTCTTGAATTGCAGCATAGCGCACGTGGCAAATCGTTAGCGGCTAATTGGCTTTGATGTTGGCCCCCTTAAGGGTAACGTCGCTCGATGCTTTCCCGTTGATTTTTCCCGAGGCGACGAGGCTGATGTCCTTGCCCTTAATCTGAATGGTGCCGTCCTTCTGCATCGTGATGCTGGCGTCGCCAGTCTTAAGAACGATCTCATCGCCGACCGTGACGAACATTTGCTTGCCGACGTTGAGCTGGTCGTTCTCCCCGACGGTGTGATCGCGGTTCTTGCCGACCTTCACCTCCTCGTCCTTGCCGACCTCCTCGGTGCGTTTGCCTTTAATGCTGATGTCTTCGTCTTTGTCTACGTTGCGGGTACGATTGCCGCTCACGGCTATGAACTCGTCCTTTTTCACATTTTCGTTGCGATTTCCGCCGATGGTGATCGTCTCGTTGTTGTCCACAGTCTCGGTGCGGTCATGCTTAACCTTGACGGTTTCATCGTGGTCGATCGTCTTGGTCCGGTCGTGGCCCACCCAATGGGACTCATCTTTCTCGACTTCAATATCCTGATTCTTCTCCGCGTGTAGAAAGACCTGTTCGGACCCTTTCTTATCCTCAAAACGGAATTCGTTGAAGTTTGATTCGGTCCCAGTCAAACTGCTCCGGCTCTTGATGCCGCTCTGTGTTTTATGATCGGGCAACTTGTAAGGCGGCATTTGGTCGGCGTTATATACACTGCCGGTGATGATCGGCTGGTCCGGATCCCCTTCCAAGAAATCGACAATGACTTCCTGGCCGATCCGCGGGATGTGAATCACCCCCCACTGCTTGCCGGCCCACAAGCTGCTGACGCGGACCCAGCAGGAGCTGTTGGCGTCGTTCTTTCCCTCGCGGTCCCAGTGGAACTGCACCTTAACACGGCCGTATTTATCCGTGAATATTTCCTCTCCCGGAGGCCCGGCGACCACCGCCGTTTGCGTGCCCTGGACAAAAGGCTTGGGGGTGGTCCGCAGCGGGCGGCAGGGGAGGGCCAGGGGAATACAGGTGAAACTATTGTGATAACTAAACTCCGCGCCGGCGCTGCGGTAAGTATTGAGCGTGGCCGAATGATTGACGCTGGTGAGAACGTATTGGCCGTTGGCATTGAAATGCCGATCCAGAGTGAACTTGTGGCCTGAGGTAAATTGCCTGCAGGTACCGGTGCCCTGGATGACAAGGCTGGGCACGGCTTCTTCTTGCATACGCAGGCCGACCGTCCGCTGGCTGTCGGGCGAGATTTTTTGCAACTCGGCCGGTTGGTCGCCGCCGCCCTTGTCCACGCCGTCGAAGCGCTGTGCGTATTCGCCCGGAAAATCATAGAGCTCGAGCTTGTCGTTGTTTCCCACCTTCAATTTGTGGGTCACTTTGCCGACTGCCACGGAATCCTGAATGGTTTTTTCCGCTTCCAGATGTTTGTGGGGGAGTTCGAAAGTATGGTCCCACAGGGTATATTTTCCGGAGCGTAATTCCTGCAGTTTTTCCCATTCATGGACGCGATCTTCGTCCCATTTCCCGCCTTCAATGCCTTCAAAAATGATCTTGGCAAGATACGGCACATCCGAGTGGCTCTGCGGCGTGTTGGCCAGAACCATGGTATGCTTGCCGGCGGCGTGCTTGAAGAAATAGTAGATGCCTTCTTCCTCCATGAGGCGGCAGGCAAAATTGAAATCCGTTTCCCGATATTGAACACAAAAATCGCGGGGTTGGAAGTCGCCCTGGATTTCATACGCGACATCCAGCCCTTCCAGCACTTTTTTCAATATCTCCAGAACCGACATATGCTGAAAGATCCGGCTTTGGGCTTTCTTGGTCAAGAGCCACAAATGCGGAACAATTTCAAGCCGGTAGGTTGTAAAGTTGGAGTCCCTTCCCCCCTGGCTGACACGGTTGCAAATCCCATTGAAATAGCGTTTGGTCTTCCCATCGGCCACGGTCAAGTTCACCGTAATGGACTGTCCGAGGAGTTTTTCAAACGGAACTTCGGTACTATTTTCCGCCAGCAAATCAAGCTGAAAGGTAAACAGGTGGGAGATGGCCTCTTGCCCGGAAAAACCCACCAGGAGCAAATCGTCCTTGCCCAGGGGAGAAGTCACGGTAAGAGGACGGTCGGCTTGTAAATATTGTGGCATGAACAACTCCAACGGTATAGGGCTTAGGGGTCAGGGATCCGGGGTTAGAGGTATTTTTAGGTTATTGCTGATTCCGCGTGCCGGGATGTCATCACCAACCACTAACCCCAAGCCCCTGACCTTGGCCTTATTCTGCCGAGCGCAGCGGACCACCGCAAGGGTTCAATAGTATATTCGTTTGCCGGACACAGACCGGACAATTATTGCGGACCGTTCACCGCCGCAAACGGGACGTGTGCGTGGTTGTTGATGGCGAGGGTGTTATCTCGCGAAAATTGTGTCCGGGATTACCGGGCAATGCGGATATTCCAATAGATAGCCTTTCTCAAAGAGAATCCCCGTTTGGGATTCGTTGCTCTGTTTGCGGCATGGTCTTTCCCTTGTATTCCATTCGGAAATACCCAAGAATAAATTGGCGATGGCGGCTTTTTTCCGGTCCCCGCGAAACCGCAGGTAAAACAACGGCAGAGGATTCCCATGGCAAACGAACCCATCCGTCCGAGAGGTCGTTCCTGGCGGGATGATTCCGGCATCCCCAAATCTAAGGCGCTGAGGCCATGGCAACAGGATGGAAAAGAAACTGCCGCCGCGGGTGTTCAATTCTCACGGGGCGCCAAGTTCTGGATTCTGACCTTTTGTTTAATGACCATTGTTGCCGCCATGGTATGGGTCATTCTCTGGGTCCGGCGCTGGGATCCCCCCTCCTTGATCGTGATTTACGCGGATTATCATGACAATCTGGCGATTCCCCATAACGTTTTTGGCCGCAAAATCGTGGAAGACCTTAAACAATGGCGGGACGACAATGCAAAATCGCCGATCGTAGGATTGCAAAAAGAAAACCTCCATGATTGGGAGAAGCTCGTTGACGAAACCAAGAGCAAAACGATTGTAATTTATTTTGCGCTCCACGGCGGCGTCGATGCGGAAGGGAATGCATATCTTTTCCCCCATGATTTGACTCCCGCCGACGGCAAAGACAAGCGCCTCTATATTCGTGAGATTCTCGACAAGCTGAACGACGACAAACTTAAAAAAAAGCAAAAAGTTTTGATTTTGGATCCTACGCAAGTGACCGCCAATGTTGCGTTCGGGATGCTAACCAATGATTTCGTTCGGGCGTTGAAAAGAAATGAAGCAATCGCGAAAATCCCGAACCTGATTGTCATTTGCTCGAGCGACGAGGATCAGCGGTCGTGGCCGTCGAATGTCGTAAGTAAGACGATATTTGGACACTTTCTGGTGGAAGGCTTGAAAGGGGCCGCCAAAGAGGGCGGTGAATCCAAGATCAGTGCTTATCACCTCTTTCAGTATCTTTCCAACGAGGTGCCGAAATGGGTTACCGCCAACCGCGAGACTGTGCAAAAACCGATTCTTTTGCCGGAAGGAGCGGAGGCAACGGCCAAAAAAATAATCCTGGCTCATGTGGACAAACCTTATGCCGAGCCGCCAATGCCCGATCCCGCTGCCAAATTCTGGAACACCGAGAAATATCAGGAGATTTGGAAAAAATACAAGTATTGGGATGAACGAAATTCCGCAACTTACCACCCGGTATTATGGCGAAAATTCCGGGATAATTTTCTTCGTTTTGAGCAACTGCTATGTGCGGGTGACGAGGCAGCAAGCGGGCATATTGCGGGTCGAATCAATGCGCTCGCCAACATATTGGCGGAGAATCCTTTGGCGGAACTCACTTGCCTGGAAAATGCGTTCCCCCTGCAGCGGATTTTTGAGACGGAGATCGGTGATCAATTGAAGAATTCGAAACTTGCCGAGGAGGAATTGGCGAATTTCGCAAAACCGGACAAGGGTCCGGCAAATGGTCTAAAGGCCCAATTAAGTGAACTTGCCGCCAAACTTCGCAATTGGTTTCCTCGATCCCGCAATCGACCGGCGGAAGCACATTATCCGATCATGTTGGATCATTTCTACGCGAGCAAGGAAAGAAAAGTTCCGACTTCAGGCGAATACCGGAATTATGTGCAGCTTGCGGTGACGACCCGGCTCCTGGCCGAACGGGCTGCCGTCGGGGCGTGGGCCGAAAGAACGGATGACAGCAAAGGCCGACATCCGGTCTATGCCGAACGCATTTTTTCCTGGATCAAAGATGATCTGAATGAAGCGGACAAAGAGCGCCGCTTCGGTGAAGATAAATTGTTTTCCGGGCAGAACGAAGATTGGGGAGAAAAGGGCGCTAAGAAACATTTGGAATTCGCCCGGGATTCCTACACGAAGATTCTGAAGAAAGCAAAATCGATCGCAACGGCGTTGCAAATTCTCGACGAAGTTTGCGGCGACCTTCCCTATTTCGCGCAATGGGTGCTATGCCGGCATCTTACGCCAGACAATCAGGTGCAAATCCAAAAAGACGTCAAATCAATCGAAGACCTTTGGCAAAAAAGCCACACTCTGGCGGATGCGTTGGAGAAAAAGAGCATCGAGGAACTCGATAAGGCGGCTGCGGAGATACAGGCGGCCATGGACGGACTCAAAAAGAGTTTGCAAAGACAGGGCAAAGAATTGCCGACTTCGCAAATTGCAGCGTCCCAGGGCGCCTGGCACGACTACGAGGCGTTCTTGTCGGGTCCCATTTCAGTAGAAGGCAAGCCCCGGGAAACACTCTGGCAGACGTTTTCCACCATTGACGTGGAGCTGTTCACTAAGACGCACGCGGAAGAAGCCGGCGCGGCGAAACCTCAACGACCGATGTTTTGGCGAGCGGGTCAGAACCAGGGACGCCTGGCATGGGCGCTTTTAGGAGAAAAGCGCATGGGTGCGGCATCTCCCAAAGAGTTCCTCACAGATGAATCGAAACGCCTTCCCGAAACGCTGTCCGAGAGAGGGCACGAGATCGCCGCGAAATGGCTGCAGGTTCCTGCCGAGATCCAGGACCTCATGGCCAAAAACCAAGACGACAAAATCGACCTAAAAACGGTTCTCGAGAATTGCCAGATAGCCGATCGCATGTGCCGGCAATGCGCCACCTCGGCGCTCGATACGATGCCGGAGGATCCGCCGAACAAATGCCGGAAATTGCAGCTCCACCACCTTTTGGTGGGACTGGGTCAGCGCACCGTCGACGACCGGTGGTTTGATGAACAAAAAACGCCCGAACATTATTTCCACTTTGCGGCCGAAAGATATTTCAACGATGCCAAAAAACTGGTTGGGAATTGGAACGATTCCGCTCAGGCATTGGCCGAATTTAATCGTCTCAAGAACTTCTTGCAGCTTGCAGATGGGATGTTGCTCATAGCAGGAGAGCGTGACAAGAAAGTGACGACTCAGACGGAATACGTATTGAAATACCAATTGGAAGGGAAAGATGTTCCGGAAGGTTACGCGGTCGTAGATGTCAGTCCTTCTCCGGAGCTCCATCTCGATTCGAGCGCCGGCAACGGGGCGCAGATCCGGCCGATCGGAGCAGAATCCAAGGCTCAGGAGCTACAGTTTCTTTTCAAGAATCCCCCAAGCAAAGAACCCAAGGAAAAAGGGGAGAACGTGGTTCTGGCCTGGTATCGCGGCCTGGTACCCGCCAAGGAAAGCGGCGTCACGCACGTTACGTTGTATCATCAGCCGGACATTGTTGCCAAGCAAACGCGGCGGCCGGAGGATTCGGGGATTGCAGTGCGCATGGATCCCAGCGTCGAGAAAGAATTTGCCAGAAGCAAGGGTGTCATATCAATTATCTTGGACTGTTCAGGAAGTATGTGGCATCAAACAACCGGCCTTCCCTTTAAGATTGACTCAAACGCCGACACCGCAACATTTCACAAAAATCTGAGGAATCTTTGGAGCGGGGAGCTCAGCGTTAGCGCCGCCCGAAAATATCAAACTGAGAATAAGTCAAAGTTGAATAGAAGGTTTGATAAAGCTCTCAATGCTTTGGAAGCCGTTTTGAAGGACTTGCCGCCTGGGGTTACCATAACAATTTGGACTTATGGACAAGCAGATACAAGTCACGGACAAGTGAGGCGTTTAGTAGAACCACTCAAATGGAATCAAGACCAATTAGAAGGTCTGATGGCGAAGTTAAGAGAACTTGTGCCCTATTACGAGACGCCGCTGGTTCGGGCAATGTACGAAGCCAAAGTAAAGGATTTCCCGAAGGATACCGAGGGCTTTAAAACGATGGTGGTTCTGACGGATGGCATGGATCAACCCTCCGACACAGATCGGGACGAATGGTATATTCCTCGCGGTTTCAAGAAGTCTACAGCGGAATTCATTCGCCCGTTTTTGCGAACGACATTTGAAAAATCAGAGATCAGTGTGCAAATGATTCTTTTTGACGTTCCCAAGAAGGAACAGCCAACTGCCGAAGATCAATTCGGCGTTATTAATGACACGTTTGTACGGCCGAGCCATTTGTACATTGCACCCGATGAAATCAAACTGAGACAGAACCTGAAAAAGGCGATGAATCCGGAGTTGCGATTTCGGCTCTATCAAAATGGAACACTTATTGGATCCGACGATGGCCTGAGAGTCACCCCCAACAGGCTCCGTCATTTACCCGATTGGTATCAGCCGCCGAAGGAAGGATCCTACGAAATTCGCGTGCACGGGAATGAAACAAAAAAGCCGCAGAAAATCCACGTTAATCCGGGGGACTTTTTGCTTTTGGATTGCAAGAAAGATCGCGATGGCTTCGTATTTGACCGCTGTATCTTCGCCAAGGAACAGGAACGAACCGGGAACTATGTAAAAACTGCAATCCAGGGACATCGATTATTTGGTCTCTTGCAAAACCAAATCGTTGACAAATCGCTTAGGCTGACGGTGTCGTTGGAAGATAACGAACCACGGGATCCAAATCTCGATTATCTGGTGATCAGCCGGCCAAGATTTGTTTGGTTTGAATTGAAGAGCAATAACGAACTAATACCATTCGCGTGGGAAAACCACGAACGCTATCCGGCCCCGGCCTGGAGTTTGGAAGTGCCGAATTGGTCGAAGATCAGCGCCGCTGCAAAACCAGCTATTTCGATGTGGTGGACCGACGATCAGGATCCGCTGCGGTCCACCTGGAAACTGCAAACCATAAGTAGGAAACCCGGCGAAAGTGAATATCAAAATGTGATCGTTGCGGGAATAGACCAGGGTTCTCTTTCCCATGCCGTGAGATTTGAGAATTACAATAGAAGAAAATGCTTGGTGGTTCGGCTTACTTTTCCAAAAGATGAGCCCATCATCGTTCTTCCGCAAGACGACGCACTCCGCCGCGAGCAAGAGCACCAGTTGTTCCTGGAAGCCAATCAATACACAGGAGTCTTTTACGATACCTCCGAAGGAGATGCGATTAATTTGGATGTCGTATCATTGAAGAAATTTAAGAAGGATGCCAAATCCGTTCAAGTTGTGGGAGGTGCTCCCAGTGCGGTCAACATAGCTCCCAAAGAGATCGTGAATCCGACAAAAATTGCCAGCAAATGATTAACCGCGCTTCCACGAGGTTTTCATGGCCGATGAAAAGCCCACACCGTCGACGCCAAGCTCCCAGCGACGCTGGCGTGATGCGAGCACTACGGCAATCGGAAAGGCAAGGGCGGCCCGCGGTAGGCGAGTTTTTCATCTCCTGATTGTCCTGATGGCCGTCCTGGGCATCTTCGTCGGCTGGCTCTTGTTTTGGAATCCTGTTGATCCTCCCCGTTTTCTCAGTTTTCCGATCACGCAATACAAGATGGAGTACTGGCCAGTGAATGCCTGGGCCGGGCAGGACGGCGAGGCGCTTGCCGGCCTTTTGGATACCAAAAGAAAAGGCTCCGCGCACGACAAAAAGGTGTATTTCCAGGCCCAGTCCCGCGCTCCGCTCCGCCGGCAACTACAAGGTCTCGCCGAACATGCCAACCCGGACCAGGCTGTAGTGATTCACCTGTCTGCCCTGGCCCGGACCGATGGTGCCGAGGTTTATCTTCTTCCGGCCGACGCCGAAGCGGGACTCGGCAATAAGGATTCATGGATTTCGCTCAACCAAGTCGTGAAGTGGCTGAGAGACTGCAAGGCCAAGAAGAAGCTATTGCTTTTGGATCTCATGCGACCCAATGCCGATGCGCGCCTGGGAAATCTTGCCAACGATAGCGCCGAGCGCGTCCAGGCCGTTTTAGCCGGGCAGGATCTCGACTTTGCCGTCATTGGTGCCTGTTCCGGGGGTCAGGTGTCATTGGCCTCCGAGGAATTGGGTCAGTCGGTATTTGGGTATTACCTGGTCGAGGGGTTGCGCGGCTGGGCGGACGTTTACACTCAAAAAGACGATCGGGTTACGGTTGGCGAACTGGCGCAATTCGTAAATGTTCGCGTCGGCCGCTGGGCGCTACAACGGGAATTACAGCAATCGCCTTTCTACATTCCCTTGAAAGAGAATGGCAAGGAAAAGGACTTTATCCTGGCACGAGCGGAACGCGGCCCAAGATCCGCCAGCGTACAGGCGTATTCCGATCGCTTGAAAACAGGTTGGCAAAAGTGGCAAGTAGAAATGGACAGTAAGCATTTTCGCAACGTCCCGCTGGGACTGAAAAGGCTCGAAGAGGGCGTGTTGAGGGCCGAAAAGCGCTGGCGAAGCGGGATGGGGCATCCACAAAGGGAAATCGACGACCGGATCGAATCGCTCGATGCGCAAGAGAAAGCGGCGGAAATTCGCAACGTGCCAACACATTCCTTGGCCATGAGCGGGAATGAAAAAAAGCTGGAATCGGACCATACAAAAAAGGTCGAGGCCATGCAAAAAATGCTCGAAAAAGCCTTGCGAAATTCGGCGGCAAATGTTGCCGCCGCCAGTCCGGACCCGAAGAAACCGGAAAAGGAACCGTCGGAGCCCAAGAAAGAGTTCTCGGAGCAATTCAAAGATGCCAATGAGGTCGATCTGGCCAGGGCAGTCTGGGAGGTGGCCAGCGCCGATGACGCCGAGGGACAACCCGGCCGGCGGGCAGCGCTTCTTGCCGACTGGTACGAGTCCTGGAGCAAGAACGCGAAGTCCGCCGCTGTCCCGGTCGTGGAGATGTTATACCTCAAGCAATTGGCAGCGTTGAAATCGGCCGCCGCTATTTCTGCCCCAACAATCCGCAAAGTCCTACGCACGGCCTCTTGGGCGGAGAAAGTAGCTGCCGATGCGCGGATTTTACCTTTTTTTCAGCCTTTGCTTGAATCAGCCGGGAAAATGCGTGATGCCGCGGAACGGGCTTTGTGGACTGAGCCCGCCGCTGCGCATTCGGCGAATGCCGTCGCCGAAGCATTCCGCGAGTTCCGGGATTTGGAAGCGTCGGCGGAAAAACTGCGTTCTGCATTATTAGCCCGGGACGAAGCACTGGTCCGGCTTCCTCCTTATGCCTGCTATTTGCTAAAGCGTCTGGAGTTCGAAACAGTGGTCGGGAGACTGGATTCCTGGCTCGCAGCCGTGTCTCTTGTCGACACGCTCGAAGCGGACCTGGCATCCCTTAAAGAACAGCCGTCGGGGACGTCCGACCGATTCGAAAGAATTTCGAAGCGCGGCAAAGACCTGCAGCGATTATTGAATGAACTGCAGCAAGTATTGTTTTGGAAGACCATTTTGGAGTTGGGCAGCGATTCCCCTGCCAGCCTCAAGGAATGGGATGCCCTGCTTGAGCTTCCTTGGTGGAAAATCTCCATTCCGGCAAAGGTGAGCGACGATGAAAAGCGCGCGCTGGAGATGCGCTATGGAATAAGCGTGCCCGACAAGCCGAAACCCAACGAGGTAGTCGCTTTCGATCGCGAGATGTTATGGCAAAAGAGACAACAAATTGCCCGGAAGCTCAACAGAGAAAAGGTTTGGGCACTCGATGAAGCAGAAAATCGAGCCGGGAAAAAGACGCCGGAGCCGGTGATCGGCAATCGAGAAAGTGCTCTGCTGGCCGAGAAAAAACGGGCGCACGTGCGTGCACAAATCTCGGTTGCTTTGTTAAGACTAGGCGGATATTTCGACGCCGAGAGACTCGATCAGCAAAGAAAAAAGTTTGCAGATGGGAGGGAAGGTTCTTTCCCCATAGAGCTCTATCAGGCATGGCAACAGGGCCTGGAAAAAGAGGTCGCTAGGCTGTTGAAGGCCAAAGAGTTCGCCAAGGCCGATCGCTTGAGCCGGGTTATCCCATTGTGGATTGCCGCACCATGGGAAGTGGACAAAGTCAACAAAACGCCGTCCGCAGAACAAAGGCGGCAGGAACTCCGGCAATTCTGTAAATGGCACGCAGAGGCTTGCAGGAAGAGAAGCGGAGTCTTACAAGGGACAGTCTTTAAAGATTTTTACGATGCGGCAGCACGAAAATATGAAGAAAGTAGACAATGAGGAAGGGAGACAACGATGTGCAAAACGATTGTAGCCCGGATAAGAGGATCATATGCCAAAGCGCTCGCCGGCATCATGATGTTGACGGCCTGCGGGCTCGGGATGGTGGCCTGCCTCCGGGCCGACGAGCCACTCAACATCATTCTTCTAAGTGATAGCGCGCGCGAATGCAAGCAGCCCAAGTTTCTCCATGAGACAGATCTGCTTTTACGGCCCAACTCGGAGCAAAGAATCTACCTCTTCGTACAGAATCCTGACGTTAAGGCGGAAAAAGAGTTCCATGTCACATTGGACGCCGGCACAGCTCTTTTGGAGAACAAGAATGTCAAATTGAAACCCGGGGCAAAAACGCTTGTCGTCTTTGACAGGGTTCCGCCCGAGTCGCCGGCGAGCGGCGACAAAAAGCTCCCGCAACTGACATTCCCGGATTTCCAATTCAAAATCGCAGTGAAGGAAATCGGAAAGGGGCAAGCCGCGCCGATAGAGGCCAGCAAGGTTTTCGCAGTCAAACTACTGTCGCCTGGCCAATATCTCAAAGAACCCACCGTTACGAGGGGAAAGATTAAAGTAGCAGCCAAGGAAGAATTTTGCGGACCTGACTGTCCCGTGCAAATCGAATTGCGGCGCGATCGGAGTCTGGACTTGATCAAAGGGCCAATACAGCAGATCTCGGAAAACAAACGCACGATTCAGCTCAGCCCACCCAGCCTTACATTTTCCGAGCCGCGCTCGGAAGAGATCGGGCGCGTTTACCTGAGTGTCGATAACGTGAAACGTGCTTTCCAATTTAGCGCGCATTTTGCGCCCGGGGAAGTTTGGAAGGGTGAACCGGTGAAGCCGACCGTACTGCGACTCAATGTGCCAGCATATGCCGATCCGGCGGCAAAGGCGCTTAAAGACGTCGTAGTGGAAGTCGACAATTATCCCCTTTCGCTAAAGGCCACAGTGGAACTGTACCAAGTACCCGGAGATGACCCGAGACCCGGAACAATGATCACATCGTTTGAACGCGCGCGGAAACAGGAAGTCTGGGTGACACCACAAAAACGAGACGGGGCGCTCTTATTTTCCTCGAAGGTGAACGACTTGGCTGCGCCGGAGATATCTCTCGAAGGGTTAACGGGAAAATGCACGATTGGAGCGCGAATTCGGAATGAAAATGGAGAGCCGATTGCCCAGGAAGGAGACAAGGATGGCTTCGTTTACGCTTCGGTAACGTTAATCAAAGACCCTCCCAAAAACCTACATATTTCCAAGGAAGCCGTAGCTGGTGGAAAACTTCGGCTCATTGCCACCTGTGCCGATCCCCCGGAGCAAATTCAGGCAGTTCAATTCTGCTGGGGCCAACATGACGGCAAAACACTGCCGGCCAAGGCCGAAAAAGTGCCAGCCGAGCTAAAACTTGCGGATGGCAAAGCGGCCTGGGTGGCAGAATTGGAAATACCGGAAAAAGCGGGTGATCATGAATTCAGTGTGGAATTCAAGAACAAGGTTCATAAATCCTCCTTCAAAACATCCGTATATACTGTCCCGACGGCGGCTGCCCAAAATGGAAGGCTGGTGGTAACCGTGAAACATGGGGCAGACCAAAAGCGATTCCTGAAAGTGACAGTGAAAAAGACAGACATGCCCAACCAAAAAGTCGAAAAAGAATTGCCGGAGGCGAACAAGGACGGCAAGTATGAGTTCAAGGATTTGCCGGACGGAACTTATACAATCACATGCGCGGATCCGGGAGCGGGTACGGCGGGGCAAACAACGGCAGGAGTCAAAAAGGGGGAGCAGGCAGAAGTCACGGTGGAATTGAAATTGAAATAGTGGGAATCGCGAGGAGAACGGCAACTTATGGCAGTCCGACCCGTTCATTGGGAAGAAGGGATGTTCTTGCGGCCGCACCATTTCCAGGCCGCGCAGAAAGAGACGACTTATGAAACGCATTTAAGCGACCGGTGGAATCAGCATTACAACTGGGGACTGCGCTCGATCGATCTGGACCTGGTGGCCCTGGCAAACCACCGATTCGTCGTTCGTTCCATTCAAGCCCGGTTTCCGGACGGGACGATGGTGGAGGAGTCGAGCCTTCCCGTGCTGGATCTAAATCAAATCATGGAAAAGCCGAAGACGCTCATGATTTTTCTGGCAGTGCCGATGGCCAAAAATGGGAAAAACGTGGGCGAAGAGGGCTCGCGGTACGCGTTAGTCAGGGAAAGCCGGACGGATGAAAACGACGGGAAAAACCCGCAGGAACTCTTGTTCCGGCGGCTAAACTTACGGCTGTTGTGGTCCGCGCCGGAGCGCCGGGACCATCCCGACTTCATGACTTTGCCGATAGCCTGCATCAAAAAATCAGACCGCATGGAAGCCGTACCGGAAATTGACACGGAGTACATTCCTCCGGTCATTGCCAATGATGCCTGGAAACCGCTAGCGCATGGTATGCTGGAAAGTATCTACGACTTCCTGGGGAAAAAGAGACACAACATTGAAAAACGAGTGAAAGATCACCGACTGTCGTTTGATAGCCAAGCCCTGGGAGATCCCAAGATTTTCGCCAAGCTCCGGCTATTGAACGAGGCCTATACTTTCTGGGGGATATATGCTTTTGCCCAGGGGATTCATCCCTTGCAGGCCTATCTGGAGCTGTGCCGGCTGGCAGGCCAGTTGGCCATATTTCGGGAAGACTACACCGTACCAACCCACCTTCCGAAGTATGACCACGACAATCTGTTTAAATGTTATGAGGCAGTGAAGAGGTTTATTACCCTCGCCCTGGAAGAGGAAGACTTGCCGGCCGAAGTACCGTTTATCGGCATCCAAAAACGCCTCCAGGTGGATCTCGAGGAAGAATGGTTGCTGGGTTGGCAAATGTTCGTCCGCGTTCGATCGAACCTGTCTTCGGAAGACTGTGTAACCCTGTTGAAGGGGGGGTTAAATATGAAAATTGGCAGCTCCGAGACCGTGGATACGATTTATGATCGGCGGTTTCCGGGATTAACCTTCACCCACCAGGACAATCCGCCCCAGAGATTGCCCAAAAAACCCGAGTTCACTTATTTCCAGGTCGATACCGCAGCCAATAAAGAAGAGTGGAATAATGTCAAGAAATTCAAGAAGCTGGCGGTTCGTTTCAACGTGGACGATGTTTCCGGAGAAATGCACGGCCAAAAAGTTGTGACGATTCGCCGGGGAACACGTTCACCGACCATGGAATTCACGCTTTGCCTGATTCGGCCGGAGCAGAATCCCGCGTCCGGCAGCCCGTAGATGCAATCGGAAATGGCAAAAATCATGAGCATGATTCGATCATGAAAGAAACAACTTCGCAGTATGTTTACCCGGTCATCAACTATGCTCTGCAGTTGGAGAAGCTGGTGCAAGAGGGAAAAACCGGCCTCGAGATTGACGCCGAGCAGGCATCGTTGCGAAGTTATCTGTTGACGGAGGATGCAGCGCGCCAGGATCCGGATTTTGGCGGCAGCTCGATCCATATAAGACCAGGAGAGCCCGGGCGGCGGACTGCGGATGGATTCCTGGGGATCCGCTATCTGCTAACATGCTGGTTGGATGAAGTATTCATGCTCAACACGCCGTGGCACGCATGGAAGTCCATGGAATGGGACCTGTATCATTCCAACGACGGCGGGAGCAAATTCTGGGACCAGGTCAAAATGGCGGAAGGGCGTTCCAATTCCGCCCCTCTGGAGGTAGCGCTGCTATTAAGCATGCTGGGCTTTCGGGGCATTTATCGGGACAGCCCGGATGAACTGCGCAACCGAATTGAACAGATCAAGCCGCGCGTAAACCAGAGCTTGAGCTCCGATTTTCAATTGCCCGACGGCATCGATCCCGATAAGAATGTTCCGCGCCGCCGAGGGCGTGAAAAACATGAGAGAATGGTGCTGGCGTGGATGGGAGTTATTCTGATTTCTATTTTTGTTGTGGCGTTATTGGCGGTGTCGGGTTATTTTTCACCGCACTCATAACCTGGTAGCTGGCCAACCGTTTTCTGGGTTGCCGCAGAAGTACCTCGATGGGTATTTTGACACGACTCTGGGAGGGCATCCGGCGAGGCATCGGCCTGCTTCTTCCATTCTTTGCTCAAGCCATTGATTTTCGGGGCGTGGCGCGCCATCTGATTGCAGTGCTCCGGTTCGTGCTGTTGATCGTTGTTTTGGTTGTCTTGTACTTTATCAATGTATACACGCTCAGCAAAAACAAATTACTGGAAAACACACCATTTGCATTTCTACAAGATTTTTGGCTCCCGATCTTGTTCCTCCTCCTGGTGGCAATTTCCTGGTTGGTCTGGTGGATTTACAAAACCGTAACCGAACCCGAAGTTTCCCGGTTTCCCGACATTGACCGCGACTGGACTGAAGCGATGCAGGCTCTGTATCGCAATGGGATTGATCCCACGAACGTTCCCCTGTTCCTGGTTTTCGGCCGGGCCGGCGATTCCGAGGAACACCTCTTTAGTGCCAGCCAGTTCTCCTTCGATGTGATGAAGACGCCTTCCCGCGGGGATGCTTCGGTACGGGTTTATGGCAGCCATAAGGCAGTGTTTGTCACCTGTCCGGGCGCGTCGCTTTTGGCAAAGCATACCGAGAACTTAAAAGAACCGGCCGCACAAAACGACTTCTCCCCGGAAGGGGAAAAAACCAATGTCTCGGATGATCTTGATAAGACCATGAACCCGGATTTGTTAACCGGGCCAACCCAAGAAATAAAAGAAATCGTTGTCAGGGCCAAGTCCGAGAATCGCGATTTGACGGAAGATGAGCACAAACAGATTCAAAACCTGATTGCCCAGGATAAGGTAAGAAACACCGCAGCCAAGGGCAAACCTCGCCCTTCTCTCTTGAAAGATAACCCGGAAGTTGAACGATTGACGGAGCGTCTCGAGCACACGTGCCGATTGATTATTCAGGAGCGACACCCGTATTGCCCGATCAATGGCATCCTCGTGACCCTTCCCGCCGCCGGAACCGAAACCGATGAGGAAGCCAATCAAACGGGGCGAATATGCCAAAGAGAATTGAACGCAGCTCAGGATATATTGCAGGTCAATTGCCCGTTGTTTACCCTCGTATGCGACATGGATGGCGTTCCAGGATTTGCGGCATTCGTCAAGCGTTTTACGCCGGATCAGCGAAAACAACGCGTGGGCAGCAGATTTCGAATGAGGCCCGATCCATCGCTGAGTGCGGCGGAGATGGAATCCTGGGCTGAAAAGCTGGCGCAACATATTTGTCATTCGGTCATCCCCAGCTTTATTTACAAGTTTTTCCGAATGGAACGAACGGGCATCGATTCGATGGAAACCGTCGTCAAGGAAAACGTGGCCTTATATCATTTGATGAGGCAGATGCACGAGCGGCAGAAGCGGCTGGCGCGAATCCTCGCACTGGGTATCGCGCAGGAGACAAACGGGCCGGCGCTCTGGGGCGGATGCTACATAGCCGGGACCGGAAAGGATGCGGAAACACAGGCCTTTGCGCATGGGGTTTTCAATCGCCTGGTGGAAAACCAGGATTACATATCCTGGACAAAAGAAGCATCCACGCAAGAATGGAATTACCTTCGGTGGACGCGGTTGGGCTACATCGGCCTGGCGGCGTATGCCGCTGTCTTGGTTCTCGCAATTTTTTTGGTCAGGAAATTGTTTTCTTAACGATGAATCTCGCTTGGTTTCATGATTACATTCTTGTCCCTATTTGCCTGGTCGCTGGTTCTTGAGTTGGATGCGCCCATTCAGGCCGATGTGGTAGTCCGCGGCGGCACCTTGTACGACGGCACGGGACAACCGGGCAAGGTAGGCGACGTCGCCATCCGGGGAGACCGCATCGTGGCCGTGGGCCAATTCCAGGCGGCTGGAAACCCGCGGCTCATCGACGGCACCGGCTTGCTCGTGGCTCCGGGTTTCATTGATCTGCACACACACAGCGATACGGCGTTGACTCTGGAGTCCACGAAGGCCAACTTGTGTTACCTGATGCAGGGCGTGACCACCGTGGTCACCGGCAATTGCGGGTCGGGACCGACGGACGTGGCAGATTATTTCCGCAAACTGGAGACCAACAAGGTAGGCACGAACGTCATTCATCAGGTGCCGCATAACGACGTTCGCCGCAAGGTCATGGGCAACGTCAACCGCCCGCCGACGGAAGCAGAACTGCGCAAGATGGAAGACATGGTCGCACAGTGCATGCAAGAAGGAGCGTGGGGCATATCGTCCGGCTTGATTTACAATCCGGGGACGTACGCCAAAACCGATGAGTTGATTGCGCTGGCCAAGGTTGCGGGGCGGCACCGAGGGTTTTACGCGAGCCACATTCGGGATGAGGGAGTCGCGGTCTTGGCAGCCATCGATGAAGCCCTGACCATTGGCCGGGAAGCCAAATTGCCGGTGCACATTTCGCACTTGAAGGCTTCGGGGCGGGCTGCATGGGGACAGGCAGCCAATGAAATCGCGCTGATCGCTGCAGCACGAAAAAAGGGTCAAATGGTCACGGCGGATCAATATCCTTACACAGCAAGCAGCACATCCCTGTCTGCGACGGTGGTTCCAGCACTTTACCGTGAAGGTACGCAGAAAGAATTTCTCAAGCGCCTGGATGATCCCGAACAGGGGCCCCGGATTCGCCGCGCGATCGAAGAAAAAATCGAACGCCATCAAGGCGGAATGAGCTTGCGGGTTGCCCGTTACCGGCCGAAGCCGCAGTGGCAAGGCAAAGACCTGGCAGCCATTGCCATCCAGGAGAAGAAAAGCTTGCTGGAAATCGTGTTGGAAATCGAGCGCAACGGCGGCGCACAAATCATCAACTTCGGCATGAATGAGGAGGATGTTCGACTCATTATGAAGCAGCCGTTCGTGGCCACGGCCAGCGATGGATCGTCACAAACGCCGGGAGATACCGTGCCCCACCCGCGAAGCTATGGGTGCTTTACGCGCAAGATCGGCCGGTTCGCCATTGAGGAGCGCGTGATTACCGCGGAACATGCCATTCGCAGCGCCAGCGGTTTGCCGGCCGACATACTCCAATTGCCGGAGCGCGGCTACCTGAAGCCAGGGTATTTTGCCGATGTGGTGGTGTTCGATCCAAAGACTTTTCGCGACAGGGCAACGTTCGATAAGCCTCATCAATATAGCACGGGCGTCCGGTATCTAATCATCAACGGCACATTGGCCGTTGACCGGGGGAAGTACACGGGCGAGCTGGCAGGCAAGGTATTGCGGCACAGTAGCGTGGCGCGCTCGGGTAGCGGGGATTAGCCGAGAGCTCTTTTAAATGTCCTCGGCCCGGAGATTACAGCATCACGATAAAATGGGGACGTTTGCCAGGACTGACAAACGTCCTCGATGGCAAAGGGCAATTGCTCACTTCGGTGCCTTCGAAGGATCGAAGTCGGCTATGTTGGTACCGAAGCTCCAGATGTGGCCGTCTGGATCGATCAGGGTACAGGTACGATCGCCATAGAACATATCTGTTGGCGGTCTGTCAACTTTGGCCCCGGCCGAGGTGGCGCGCTTGAAGAGCGAGTCCACGTCGTCAACATAAATGTACAATCCCACAGGCGGGCGTATGCCAAGGGTGGTCGGGGCTTTGCATTGGTTTTGCGGGCTTTCAGGACCGAACATTACGACACCGTCCCGCCAGACAACCTCGGCGTGCATGATTTTCCCATCAGGGCCGGGCATCGCCATTTTCTTCTCAAAGCCAAAGGCCTTTTGGTAAAAGGCCAAGGCCGCATCGGCATCCTTGACTGTCAGATAGGGCATCACCCAAGGGTAGTCAGCAGGCTTGGCAGGTCGCTTACTCATCGTTGCTACTCCTTAATGAAAAGAACAGGATCGAACCCACAGAGTGGCAATATACCATCTAGTGTACAAATGTCAATGGTAACGCGAACAAAAAACTACAGTCCAAGATAATCGTTTAGTGGATCCCGGCGATGTCGACTCACCAGCACGCGGGTGGCTTGATCCTACTCTTACTCTTAATCCTGCTTTTAATCATCTTCGTAATCCTACACTTTCTCTTGATCTTTCTCTGTCGGATTCGCTGCTGTGTCGTGTCATTTTCCATACGCAAGCGGTCACTCACCTGCTTTCCGCTCGGCAAAACACGGCATTTTTTGTGTTTCATTCGAACTTGCTGTGCCACCCCCTTGACCCGGCGTGATTGCGAGAGACACATTTCCTGTGAAAGATAGCCATTTCTCGATTTTCTGTTGCACGCCGACCCAATTGCCGCTGCACCCCGATGGCTTTCAAGCACCCCGGATCGGTTCTCCCCTCCGACATGCGGAGTCGACAAGAGTTCGTATTTTTCCGGCGTTTTGATGACACATCCACGTCTCGCTTAGTGCCCCTCTTGCCGGCCGCGGCACAGATGGGCGGCCAATGTTCTTGGCTCGAATAAATACGGAAACGAATGTCGCTCCACAAACCACTGCGCATTCCATTCTTACGACAATTCGTTTCCGATATGCTGGGACACCCCCAATCCCGAATGCGAAACAGTCAATGCTTGCCATGTATCTCATGTCAACTTTGAGACAAGAAAAACTCCGATTCAGGAGTTCCGGAAAAGCACCGGATCTGGCCATCAACTTGCACGCAAACGACCGCGGACCGGCTTAATTCGCAATGCTACCGCCGACAAGGCGTTCCGTGCGTAAAGCGCCCCTGTTATTCCTGCTATTCCCGAGTCTGGCCTTGTCGATCGCGTATTCCGTTGGTCCAAGCGCCAAGAACGTTTGACAAAGGAAGGCCTGATAGTCGCCGTGGTTGTGGAACTCCGCGCGGCGGCCATTGCCTCGGATTATGACCTGGTAGCAGATGCCAGCGACAAAAGCTGGCGGAGCGCGTCGCCTGACCGACAGCATTGGTGCGAACGAGTGAAAAGTAAATATTAAACGTGCATGTCCCCTTTTTTGGGCCTGGTCCCAGAATGGGGACGCTCCCAATGGGACCTCTTGGTGGACTCAAACCTGCTTTCGGTCTCAGGAAACGACGAGCGGCCACGCTTCTGGACTCAAACGGCAGGTAGCGAGAGACCGTATCCGTGGTTATAATTGGCAGCATCGACTTCAATCCCAAAACCTGGTTCGCTGATGAGCGAAGTGACCCTTATCCTGTCCGCCGTCGAGCATGGCGACCCGCATGCGCCTGAGCAACTGCTGCCCCTCGTCTACGAGGAACTGCGGCGGTTGGCAGCCCAGAAACTCGCTCAGGAGAAACCCGGCCAAACGCTGGAGGCGACCGCCCTGGTGCATGAAGCGTACCTCCGGCTGGTGGCGCCGGCGAGCGGCGAGGCGTCAGCCCGCCGTGACCAGCACTGGGACAGCCGGGGCCACTTTTTTGCCGCCGCTGCCGAAGCTATGCGCCGGATCCTCATCGATCAGGCGCGCCGGAAGCAAAGTCTGAAGTGGGGCGGAGATTTGCAGCGCATAGAGTTGGACGCGGTGGTGCCGCCGGCCCAGCCGGACGATTCGGCGACCGCAGAGCTCCTCGTGCTGGATGAAGCTCTTCGGCAATTCGAAGCCGAAGACCCGCTCAAGGCCCGGTTGGTCAAACTCCGCTATTTCGCCGGCTTGTCCCTGGCTGATGCCGCCGAGGCGCTGGGCATCTCCGTCGCTACCGCCAAGCGCCATTGGATTTACGCTCGTTCCCGGCTTTACGGTAAGATCCGCGAGGCGTCAGGCCCCGAACCGGTTGGATGAATGGGACATCACCTTTGCGGAACTTTTTTTCAGATTTTTTTGAGCCAGTCCGGCTTCGTTTTCCGCATTGATTATAGAAACCATTTGAGGTCTCGTGCCATGCCACCGACCGCAACCTCGATTGAATCGATTCTCGCCGCCGCCGTCGAGATGCCTTCGGAGGCCCAGCGCCGGCAGTTTGTCGACCAGGCCTGTGCCGGGGATGCCGGACTGAAAAGACGGGTGGAAGAGCTGATTGCGAATCATTTTCGAGCAGGTAACTTTCTAGAATCGTCCGCCCCTCATCTCGTCGCTGCAGCTGATCTCCCGGTGCAAGAGGGTCCCGGCACGCTCATCGGCCCGTACAAGCTTTTGGAGCAGATCGGCGAGGGCGGCTTCGGCGTCGTCTTCATGGCCGAGCAGACTCAGCCGGTCCGCCGCAAGGTGGCCCTCAAGGTCCTCAAGCCGGGCATGGACACCCGCCAGGTCGTCGCCCGCTTCGAGGCCGAGCGCCAGGCGCTGGCCCTCGTGAACCACCAGCATATCGCCCATGTGCTCGACGCCGGCGCTACCGAGTCGGGCCGCCCCTATTTCGTCATGGAGCTGGTCCGCGGTATCCCCATTACCCAATTCTGCGACCATAGCCAGCTGACGCCGCGCGAACGGCTGGAATTGTTCCTCGCCGTCTGTCAAGCGGTACAGCACGCCCACCAGAAGGGGATCATCCACCGCGACCTCAAACCGAGCAATGTGCTTGTCACCCTGTACGATGGTACACCCCTCGTCAAGGTGATCGACTTCGGCATCGCCAAGGCCGTGGGACAGGAGCGTTTGACCGACAAGACGTTGTTCACCGGCTTTGCGCAAATGATCGGCACACCCTTGTACATGAGTCCGGAGCAAGCCGCGATGAGTGTGCACGACGCGGACACGCGCACGGACATCTACTCCTTGGGCGTGCTGCTCTATGAGCTGCTGACCGGCACGACGCCGTTCGACAAAGAACGCCTGAAGGAGGCGAGCTACGAAGAAATTCGCCGCATCATTCGCGAGGAGGAGCCGGCGAAGCCCAGTACGCGGATCAGTACGCTGGGCCAGGCCGTGGACACCGTCTCGGCCAATCGCAAGACTGAACCCAGGCGGCTGAGCCAATTGTTCCGCGGGGAGCTGGACTGGATCGTCATGAAGGCGTTGGAGAAGGACCGCAACCGCCGCTACGAAACGGCCAGCGCCTTCGCCGCTGACGTAGAGCGCTACTTGCGTGACGAGCCGGTACAGGCTTGCCCGCCGTCCCCGTGGTATCGCTTCCGCAAGTTCGCCCGGCGGAATAAACGGGTCGCGGTCATGGCGAGCTTCCTTTTGGCCCTGCTGGTTGTTGCGGTCGCGGTCCTCGGCGTGAGCTACGCCCAGGTCCAGGAGGCTTTGCGAGAGAAGACCAGCGCCTTCGAACGCGAGCAGGAGGCGTTGCAAGAGAAGACCCTCGCCCTCGCGAACGAGCTGCAAAGCTCCTACTACCAGAACATTGCCCTGGCGGAGCGGCAGTTGTCCGGCGGCAATGTCGGCCGGGCCGAGGAATTGTTGAACCAATGCCCAGTCGAGCTGTGCGGCTGGGAGTGGCACTTCCTCAAACGCCAGCGCTACGGCAGCCCTCCTCCCCTGAAACATCCGAGCACTGTCAAGCGTGTCGTCTTCAGCCCGGACGGCCGGCAGATCGCCAGCGGCTGTCTCGGCGGGTCGATCCAAATCTGGGACGCACAGACCGGCCGGGTGCTGCACGCTTTGAATGAGGGGGCCTACCAGCCGACCTACAGCTCGGATGGCCAGCACTTGGCTGCGGCGCGTCGTGACGGGTTCATTTGCGTCTGGAAGGCGACGACGGGGGAACTGCTCGCCAGTTTTCCGGGCCATGAAAAGCAGATCTGGACGCTTGCCTTCAGTCCCGATGGTCGGACGCTGGCATCGGCCAGCTGGGACGGGCGCGTGAGGCTGTGGGACATAGCCGGGAAGGACAAGGGGGACGCAGTCCGCCCGATTCGAACTCTTTCGGTAGATGTGGCGGATGTGGCGAGGATGGCATTCACTCCCGACGGCGGACGCCTGCTGGTGGCCTGTTGGGATCGCAGGGTCAGGAGCTGGGACGTGGCCACCGGACAAGCCACCTTTTCGTTCCTTTGCGAATTCGAGTATGGCTTCAGTAGTGCCCGCTTCAGCCCCGATGCCCGGCGACTGGCCTGGGCATGCCTGGACGGCTCCCTCAAGGTGTGGGACACCGCCACCGGCCGCGTGGAGCTCGACCTGCGGAGCAACCAGCACTGGAGCCGCTCCGTCGCCTTCAGCCCGGACGGCCGACGGGTCGCCCTGGCCGGCTTCGATGGCACCGTCCGCCTCCTGGACGGCTCCACCGGCCGGGAGACGCTCACGATCTACGCACACTCTCTCATCGCCGACGATGTGGCGTTCAGTCCCGACGGTCACCGGCTCGCGTCTGCCAGCTACGATCACACGGTGCGCCTCTGGGACGCCACCCCTCTGACCGGCGATCCCCAGGCTGCACATTGCGTGACCCTTAATGCACACGAAAATCAGGTCCGCGGGGTGGCTTTCAGTCCCGACGGCCGCTGGCTTGCAGCCGCCAGCTGGGACGGCACCGTCAGAGTCTGGGAACTGGTGGCACGCCACGGACCAATCACGCTCCGCTACACCCTTCGCGGCCACCGCGACAAGGTCGTCGCCGTGGCGTTTTCCCCCGATAACCGAACCCTCGCTTCCGCCAGCTTGGACACCACCGTAAGGCTCTGGGACCTGCAGGACCCGGAGGGAGACTCGCTGAGGGAGCGGCGAGCGCCTATTTTGCCTGGGTCGTGGGCGAGGAGCATCGGGTTCAGCCCGGACGGCCTGCTCGCCATCGGCCAGGCAAACGGCATCGCCATCTACGACCCGGCGACCGGAAAGCAGGTCCATCCTTTCAAGGAGACCCCGGCCCCGGTACCGGGCTTGGCCTTCGGTCCCGATGGCCTGCTTTATTCGGCCGGCGCTTCCGATCCCGCGCTCAAGGTCTGGGACATGGCCGGACAGAAGCCGGTCCTGACAATCCCACACCACACCAATGCCAATGCCACCGTTGCCGTCAGCCCCGACGGCGGGCTTCTTGCTTCGGCGGGGCCTATCGACCCGGAGCACACGGTGATGATCTTCGACGCCCGGACGGGAACAGTATTGAAGACGCTGAAGGGCCACGTCGGTTATGTCTGGAAGGTGGCCTTTAGTCCTGATAGCCGCTACCTTGCCTCGGGGAGCTGGGACTCGACCGTTAAGGTCTGGGACATAACGACGGGCGAGGAAGTCCGCACCCTCCGTGGTCATGCCGGCTTTATCCAGAGCCTGGCGTTCAGTCCCGATGGCCGGCGCCTCGCCTCGGCCAGCGGCTACGCCGGCCACGGTGAGGTCAAGGTTTGGAATGCGAAATTGTGGCAAAACCCGGGCGAGCGGGGGGCGTCAGCCCCCTGAGCTTGTCATAGTTGTTGCGCGTCACTCAGGGGGCTAACGCCCCCCGCTCGCACAACCGAAAGGAGCGCCCATGTTCCGCCAACGAACCGCTTTTACGCTCATCGAGCTGTTGGTGGTGATCGCCATCATCGCCGTGTTGATCGGCCTGCTCTTGCCGGCCATTCAGAAGGTGCGCGAGGCCGCCAACCGCATGACCTGCGCCAACAACCTCAAGCATATTGGCCTGGCGGCCCACAATTATCAATCGACGTACGGCAAACTGCCGCCGGGCTATCTCGGCCCGGTCCCGAATGAATCGCGCCCTCCCTACGACGATAACATCCAGTGGGTGGGCTGCCTCGTGTACCTGCTGCCGTACCTGGAGCAGGAGAACATCTACCGCCAGCTCCAAGTAAATCTCAATGTGAACCAGTTTGGGCCCAATTGGTGGACGAATCCAGGTAACTGGATGGCAGCCCAGACACGCATCCAATTGTTCTTGTGCCCCTCCGACGATCCCTACAAGTCAACGCTGGGCACCTGGGTCGCCAAGCATACCGCCAACGCGCCCGGCACGGGTATCGGCAGCGGTACGTACTTATACTTGCCGCCACCAACCGATGCGACATTAGGACGAACCAACTATGTCGGCGTGGCGGGCCCGTTCGGCCGGGGTACCGACCCGGCAACTGGCCCCTACGAGGGCCTGTTTACCAACCGGTCCCAGAACTCTCTGGATCGCGTTCCCGATGGTATGACTAACACGCTGATGTTTGGTGAAGCGCTGGGTGGAGAGCAAGACGGCGTCCGCTTGTATTCCTTTTCCTGGATGGGCCGGGGCATGTGTACGACCGCACGTGGCCTGCAAGTAAACCATATTGGCGACGAGCCGCTGCCCTTTGACAGCAAGCATCCGGGAATCGTCCAATTCTGCTTTGCCGATGGCTCCGTGCGGGCCCTGAGGAAAGGCGTTGCGTACTGGGACTTTATTCACCTCCCACCGCAGACACGGGAGTGGGACACCTGGTGGGTCCTTCAGGAGCTGGCCGGATTCAGGGACGGCGGGGCGAGGGACCCGTCGGCGCTTATACCCTGATGCGTCGCTACGTCTCCGTCCCCTTCCTGAGAGGGACCACAGAGGAAGGAGCAAAAAAACGGCCGGTGAGTTCTCGCCGCGAAGCAAAGCACTCACCGGCCCGCCATCTGCCCGGCGCTCGGTCTGCGCGCCGGCAGCGATGACGCTTTCATGATATCGCAGACCATCTTCGAAAGGAGCGCAGTATGGCGACCAGCACACGATTTCCTCAACACCGCGGGAGGGCCTCAGCAATGAAGCCGATCATTTTCGAGTTGATGGCTCTGGGCCTGTTCCTGGGCGTTACAGGACCGGCGAAGGCGGATGATTACGAATTCACCACGATCGACGTGCCGGGCGCGGCCTTGACCCAAGCCCGGGGGATCAACGCCTCCAGCCAGATCGTGGGATTTTTCGACGATGCTGCTGGCAGACGCCACGGCTTCTTGCTGTGCGAGGGCAAATACACCATCCTCAACGTGCCTGGCTCGACCAGGACCGTTTCCCAGGCGATCAACGACCTCGCCCAGATTGTAGGGAATTACGTTGACGAAGCCGGCGTGCGCCACGGCTTCCTGCTGCGCGAGGACGGCTACACCACGCTCGACCCGCCCGGCTCGACCGACACCATTGCTTATGGGATCAACCAGCTCGGCGAGATCGTAGGTTCTTCGCGTGACGAAGACGGTACAACCCACGGCTTCCTGTTTACGGAGGACGGTTACACCACGCTCGACCCACCCGGCTCAACGAACACCGAAGCCGGTGGGATCAACGACTCCGGCCAGATCGTGGGATATTACGTCGATGCTGGTGGCGCAACCCACGGTTTCCTCTGGTGCGAGGGCAATTACACCACACTACCCGACGTGCCAGGCGCAAGCTTCACCGCTGCCTGGGGGATCAACGACTCCGGCGACATCGTGGGCTGGTACACCGCTGGCGGCACAGACCACGGTTTCCTGCTCCCCGAGGGCGAGGACACGTACACCACGATCGAAGTGCCCGACTCAACCTTGAGTGTGAACTTTAGGATCAACGACCTCGGTCAGATCGTGGGATTTTACCGACACGAAGACGGCACAAGCCACGGCTTCCTGGCCACTCCCATAGAACCCTAGGCTCTCATCCTGCTCGGCGTTGGCGCTGGGTGACATGCTTTCGCGGCGGTCTGCGGCACGCTCGGCACAATCGACTCGCCGCGAAAGCATGCAATCCAGGGAAAAGTTTATAACGAAGGCCACTTTCAATCAGTTTCTGTTTGGAGAATACCATGACTTACGCTTTTCAAGCTTGCCGGCACACAAGAGTGCCCTGCCGGTCTCGATCCCAATGGCTTCACCTGGAGGCGCTCGAAGACCGCGCGATGCTCTCTCTATACACAGTCGACCACCTGGCCGATGACATGGTGGGCGACGGCTTTAACGGTAGTCTCCGGTATTGCATCACGAACGCCACCGACGGCGACAGCATCCAATTTAGCATCATCGGCACGATCAACCTGACCAGGGCCTTGCCGAACCTAACGCACAGCATCAGCATCGAGGGGCCGGGGCCTGACCTGCTAACCGTGCGGCGGGACATGGGGGCCAGTTACGGTATTTTCGCGGTACTGGCGTTGGGGTCGGTCGGCATCGCCGGTTTAGGTATTACAAATGGCGATGCTCCTTTCGGGGGCGGCGGTATCTTCAACAGCGGCAACCTGACCGTAAGCAACTGCAGCATCTGGAATAATGTCGCCGGTTCCCCATACGTCGACGAGAGCGGCGGGGGCGGCGGTATCTTCAACAGCGGCCATCTGACCGTAAGCAAGTGTAGCATTCTGGAATAATGTCGCCCGTCCGGACACATACAACAGCAGCGCGGGCGGCGGCATTTACAACGGCGACTTGGCCACGCTGACTGTCAGCAGTAGCACTATTGTCGCCAACTCGTCACTAGGTTTTTTTGGTGACAGTGGTGGCATTGAGAACCGCGGAATGCTAACCATTAGCAGTTCAACGATCTCCGGTAACTACGCTAAAGCAGGTGGCGGCATCGGCAACGTCTACTACTCGGTGACGCTGTCCAACTCCACCATCAGCGGTAATTCCGCTTACTCTGGTGGCGGCATCGTCAGTTACGGCGGCTCGGTGACGCTGTCCAACTCCACCATCAGCGGTAATTCCGCTTACGTTCTTGATGGCGGCATTAACAACACCGATCTAGGCACCCTTCATACCCGCAACACCATCGTTGCCGGCAATATGGCCCCCAGCAGCCCCGACCTCCACGGCAATCTCGGCTCCCTGGGCCACAACCTGATCGGCAACACGCAGGGCGGCAGTGGCTTCGACCCCACTGACCTGCTCAACGTCGATCCCCTGCTCGGTCCACTGCAAGACAACGGCGGCCCAACGCAGACCCTGGCCCTTTTGCCCGGCAGCCCGGCCATCGACGCCGGCGACAACACCGACGCTCCTTGCTGGGATCAGCGTCGTGAGGGCTTTCCCCGCATCGTGGGCATCATAGACCCGGACAACCCTGTGATCGACATCGGGGCTTTCGAGGTTCAGGACGCCGGCGGCAGTCAGGGCCGGTCTAGCCGACTGGGTTTACGTCCTGTTAGCTTCGCGGCTGCCGCCCTCGTCGGCATGCAGTCATTGCCGCCGATGAGCCATAGTCCCCGTGCAGCCAAGCCGCTGGAAGGGGCTGTCGATGCCTTGTTCGCTACTAACAACACGGCGACACGTCCCGCCGTGACGGTCGGGCGGCCTGCGGTGACAGATCCTTTTAGCCCGTTCCACAAGCATGAGGAAAGTAGGCAGGATTTGACCCAGGACGATGTCTTTGATTGGTTCGGCCGGCTCTTCCTTTGAGGCAGATCCGACCGTCCGTCGCGTTTACGTTGATCTCTTTGCTTTACTGGGTCGGAGCGCGGTCTCCGACCATTTCCCTAATTGGAGGCTATCATGAAGCACACCACAAAACATTGCAGTCCGCGTCGCGTATCGCACCGCTTGAAACCCGGCCGGTGAGACTTGAAGGAGACCGAAGTAACGCTTTACTCATCCTCCGTTCCTTCATGGAATTGCGGAATATGCCTTTCCTGGACGGTCGGCCCTTTGCGCTGGCCGCCCTGTCGGCGACACGGCCCAATTCCCTCGTGTTCCATCCGCCGGCTCTTCGCCGCGTCCGCCCCGATCAGATCTCATCGCCGAATCTCGTCTTCGTGACGATCATCACCCAAGGATTTTGAACCTCACTCATCAGCTTACTTCCTGATCCGCGGCGTCATGCCGCCCGAACTGCAAAATCGCATTGCGAATTTACTTCCCGATGGACATTCGCGATGTTCTACTTGGATCCCAAGCCCGGCCAGCGCCGGCCGCGGTATAATGGCTCCATCGACACTACGATTAGCTCTTTAAACCCGGAAAACACTGGCATGATTGGTTGGTTTTTTGAGGGGACCGGCAAAGATAAGAAACATGGATCCATCATCGCGCAATTATACGATAGCTATAGTGCTGACGTCGGACCTGCATTGCATAAGCAATACGTTACTCTCTCCTTCTTTGGATGGCGCGTTCGCCGGAAAATCGAAGATGCCGCAAAACAAATAGTATCTGCGTATCAGATCCTAACAGGTACAAACGGCCCCATGATGGGAAGACCGGGAATTGCCAATGTAGGTTTGGATCTATTAGGCTACTCCCGCGGCGCTGTCATGGCATTGGAAGTGGCGCACGCACTCGACAAGTGTAGCATCCCCGTTCGCTTTTTGGGTATGCTTGATCCTGTCAGCACTGGCTTCGCCTGTTTTCCGAACAAAATGCCCAAAAACGTGATCGCTGCATGGTTGGGAGTTAAGGATTACAATAAAAAAAGGAGTATATGGGATAGAAATTCACTTTTCCGAACCAATCTTTCAATCGTACAAAATTTCCCGTCCCACAAGATGGGTTTTCAATTTGAACAATTCGATGTTGATCATGTTCATTTTGGCTGGGATGAACTCGTCGCCGAAAGTCTTTGGCATGCAGCAATTTCAGCGGGTGTTCCGTTGAACCCGAGAATGAAATGACATCAATCGAACCTCGCCTGAATCGTTTCCCAGGTTTGCTCACTTGAGCTCAATATCGTGTCTGTTCTCTCCCCCCTTCACCTGCACCGTTAGTCCCGATTTGTTCGCATCCCCTAAATCCCTCGGCAGCGGAAACCACTTCGCCTTCAATCCCGCCCGCCGCTTGTCCTCCTCCGGATTCTTTTGCTCGGCTTTATTGACTATCGGTGCAGTCGGGTCCGGACTATTGATCGCCAGCCGCGCGTCCCCGACCCGAATTCCCTGGACCGAATAACTCCCATCTTCTCCGATATTCCCTTGATGCGTGTTGCCGTCGGTCGCCACCACAAGCACCGTCCCATAAACCACGGTCTTGTTCTGATAACTCACCTTGCCCGCCACGCTTCCCGTCCGTTGACAACCAGCGGCGGCGATCCCTAGCAAACCGAAAACTGCTGCGCGACAAAGAAACACTCGCAAGGAGACTGCCATGATCCGTAACTCTTACTCGTACTCTTAATCCTCGTCCTAGTCGTAATCGTCATCTTACTCCGTCTCTCGGGTGTCGAACTGCGGCTCGACTGTCCTATTCGAAGATCGATCGATCGCGGGAACGTCTGCCTTTCAATACTCGTCGCCACCAACAATCTCATGCCCCGCCTTCGTCGCCAGCTTCGGTACGATATTGACTCCGGCATTGTAGCCGATAAACCGCACCGCCCCGTCCGCAAACAACCAGTTGCCTCCGCCTGTGTGCAGACTCCAGAAATGGTGCATGTCGCACGGATTCGCGAGCCTCCCCGGCTGAAAATACTGTGGCCCAACCGGGCACGGCCTCCCTGTTTCATCGGTCGTGTACCCAAACAGGTGGTTCCCTGTCCCAAGGCAACTGTCCAGATGCTCATAGCGCCATTCCCCGAATACAAAGTCCGGCGAAGGCGGCCGCTCCCCCATCAGCAACGTGCTCGATGTCCCGTCTGTGATGTCCGAAAACTTGGCACTGGCAGTTTCATACACCCTTTCCGTTCGCGTGCCATCCGTGAAGTGCATTTTCCGGAAAAACACGCCGTCCGTCGAGCGGTTCCATACGTCCCAGTGATCCGTGCTCGGCGCGGTCACAGCCAGGTAATGGATTAATCCGTATCCCTGCGTCGATTTGGTTCGCCCATCTGATGGGCAGATGAAAAGGGAAACCACATGCGTTAAGGGGGCGTTCGCCGGCTGTTCGATATAGGGAAAAATCAAGTGCGGCCACGATTGTCCGGCTGAATTCAGGTCCGCCACCGTAGTCGGCGGAAACCGCCCCTGCGCATGATGGTAATGGTGCATTGCAAGGCCGAGTTGCTTTAGGTTGTTCGTGCAGCTCATCCGGTTGGCCGCCTCGCGCACCTTCTGCACTGCCGGCATCACGAGCGAAACCAGCACCCCGATGATGGCGATGACCACCAATAACTCAATGAGCGTGAAACCTGAGCGGTAGACAGGGCGGAGACTGGCGCGAAACATGACCATGCCTCCCTTTAATCGTAGGTCAGGATTTCATCCCTGACACCCGGACCGCCGTCGCGTCCTATTTTTTGCGCGCATATGTCGTTTCCAGCCGCGGTCCCTTTTTTCCTTCCGGCGTCAATAACTCCACGCGGAAATGGTCGTCGTCGATTTGCTGTGTAATGACAGTCAGGTTTTGTTTCCCGCTTCCATCGGTATAGCTGGTCCCCGTCAGGGTCATGATGCTCGTGGACATACTGTAGGTCCAGCACCCCTCGTACTCCTTGGTCGCATTGTTATAGCCCGTGATCCGGACTCCTTTGATCGGCTGCCCGAAAAACATACCGGAATTTTCTTCGATTATGAACCTGCCGTCTACTGCGCTGGCGATCTTCGCCGTGCCTTTCGACTCCTGGGGAGCATCATCCGGCTTCCAAAACTTGGTCACGGTCGTGTATTCGCCGGCCCGCGCCGCCAATTGCCGGTGCGCGGGTCCGGGCATTGCATTCGGATCCCCTGCCGGTTGTTCTTTCTTCTCTTGTGCCAACCCCAATCCGCTCCCCACCCACAAGGCCGCTGCCAAAATTCCACCGAGAAACAGCATTCCCTTCATGGTAGTCCCCGTTCTTAATGCAATGGCTTCCAGGTGTGCCGCTTGAAACGCCGCCTTCTAATCATAAAAACCCGCCCGCCCATTTGCTAGACCCCGCCATCAAAACTGATTGCGAAGGGGCAAGATTAAGAGTGAGACTAAAATAATGAAGAGGAGAAAGAGCAGGATCAAGATTAAGAGAAAGATACCACTCCCCGCGACTCTACCGGCAAACTCATGATCTTACTCCTCATCCTGCTCTTACTCTTCTTCGTAATCTTAATCCTTATCATACTCTTAATTCTCATCTTACTCTCGCGGTCGTCTTGCTCTTAACCGGCCTCCAACCTCTGACCCCTAACCCCTGATCCCTGCTCAACTGCACCCCGAGCTCGCCCCGCATGTATCACATTTGCAACACGCCCCGCTGCGCACCAGCGTCAACTGTCCGCACTCGCTGCACGGATCCCCTTCATACCCCTTAAGCCGCGCCAGCCTGATTTTTTCCTGCATGCCCGCAGCAATCGAGCCGTTTCTTTGCGACCCGGCCTGGTGGGCAGCCCCGTTTTCCGGCAGAGGTCTCAAATGGCCGCTCCGCGGCATCGAAAACACCTGCGAAGCTCTCTTGCCTTCCACAACTTCCTCCAACCTGCTCTCCGCCTTCTGCCCTCCGCCCTCTGCCCTCTGACTTCCGCCCTCCGGGTCCTCCCCTTCCCGGTTCATCGCGTCGCCCCGCAAGTCTTCCGGTTGCACGTGGGCCAGTTCATGCCGGCCAAGGTAACTGATCGCCAGTTCCCGGAAAATATAATCAATGATCGACGTCGTCATCTTGATGTGCGGATTTCCCTGCACTACTCCATTCGGCTCAAAGCGCGTGAACACGAATGCATCCACGTATTCCTCCAATGGCACGCCGTGCTGCAACCCGAGCGACACCGCAATGGCAAAACAGTTGGTCATACTGCGGAACGCGGCCCCTTCCTTGTGCATGTCAAGGAAAATCTCTCCGAGCGTCCCATCTTCATATTCGCCGGTGCGCAGATAAATCTTGTGGTTGCCGATCCGCGCTTTCTGCGTATATCCGGCCCGCCGATCCGGCAGCCGCCGCCGCTTGCCGATGTAGCGCTCTACGATTTTTTCCGCCACCCCCACCGGCTCCGCCTTGGCTTCCTCCGCGGTCTCGGGGGCATCCGCAACGGAATTCAACGGCTGGCTCAGCTTCGATCCGTCCCGGTACAGCGCAATCGCCTTCAGCATGAGCTGCCAGCTCAAAAGATACGCGTTTTTCACATCCTCAATCCCCGCCCCGTACGGCATGTTGATCGTCTTGCTGATCGCGCCTGACACGAACGGCTGCGCTGATGACATCATGCGAATGTGCGATTCCGTCGACAGGAAGCGCTTGCCAATCTTGCCGCACCGGTTGGCACAATCAAAAACCGCATAGTGTTCCGGCTTCAAATGCGGCGCCCCCTCGATGGTCATCGTCCCGCAAACAAAACCGTTCGCTTCGTTGATCTGCTCCCGCGTGAACCCCAGCGCGGTCAAAAGATCAAATCCCGGAGCATGAAGCTGCTCCTCGGTCAGCTTCAAACGCGATCGGCAAACCTCATCGCCGACGGTCCAGCGGTTGAAAACAAACGGCAATTCAAAGGTTCCGGGCAATTGTTCCTCGATCCGCTTGAGCACTTCAGCCGTAAAACCTTTCGCCTTCAAACTCGCCGCGTTGATATGCGGGCATCCTTCCAGCATGCCGGTTCCCCGGCAATACCGGACGATTTCCTCAATCTGTGCTCGCGTGTAGCCCAACCGTTCCAGCGCGGGAGGAATCGAGGCATTGATAATTTTGAAATAGCCGCCCCCGGCCAATTTCTTGAACTTCACCAGCGCAAAATCCGGCTCGATCCCCGTTGTATCGCAATCCATCACCAGCCCGATCGTGCCGGTTGGTGCAATGACCGTAACCTGCGCATTGCGATAACCGTGCTTTTCTCCCAGTTCAACCATGCGATCGCATTCGCGCTTCGCCGCATCGAGCAAATACTCCGGGCAGTGCTGGGGATCAATGCCGTCCGGAAGAATTGTTAGCCCTTCATATGACTCCCTGGGGACGCTATGAGCTGCCTGCCGATGGTTGCGAATCACGCGCAACATGGCGTCGCGATTTGCTACGTACCGCGGGAACGCCCCCACCTCGCCGGCAATTTCCGCTGATATGCCATATGCAGCGGCATGCATGAGCGCCGTCAATGCGCCGCACTGCGCCCGGCCTTCCGGAGTGTCATACCCAATCCCCTGTACCATTAGCAGCGTTCCCAGGTTCGCGTAACCCAGTCCCAGCGTCCGGTAATCATATGACTTCTGCGCCACCACCGGGCTGGGGAACTGCGCCATGTACACCGAGATTTCCAGGACCAATGTCCACAACCGGCACGCATGGCGAAACGTCTCGACGTCGAACCGGCCGGTCTGGAAATTGTAAAACTTGATCAGATTGACAGAAGCCAGGTTGCAGGCCGTGTCGTCGAGGAACATATATTCCGAGCACGGGTTCGATGCGTTGATCCGACCGTCTGTCGGACAGGTGTGCCATTCATTGATGGTGGTGTCGTATTGCACCCCGGGATCCGCGCATGACCACGCGGCAAAGGCGATCTGGTCCCACAATTCACGGGCCGTCATGGTCTTGCTCGGCTTCGGCTCTCGGCCCTCGCACTTGGCTTTCTCCTTTTCCGTCCGCCAATAGAGACGCCAGGGACCATTGCTTCTGACGGCTTCCATGAAGGAGTTATCAATGCGCACGGAATTGTTGCTGTTTTGGCCGGAAACTGTGCAATAGGCCTTCGAATTCCAGTCCGTGTCGTATTCTTCAACCGCAAGAGAAGTAAATCCCTGCCGGGCCAGTTCAATCACGCGCTGGATGTAGTTGGCCGGCACCATGGCCTCGGCGGCCTCGGTACACGCTTTGCGCAGTTCGGGATTCTTCGCGCGCTCGCAGCGATCGTCCGGCTTCACCTCCCGCGAATGGCAAGCGCGCATGATGCCGTTCAACGTCCGATTCAACAACTTGGATCCCATCACCAGTTCCGCGACCTTCTGCTCTTCCACGACTTTCCAGTTGATGAAATCCTCGATATCGGGATGGTCCAGGTCCAGCACGACCATTTTCGCCGCACGCCGCGTCGTGCCTCCCGATTTGATCGCCCCTGCCGCCCGGTCGCCGATCCGCAAAAAGCTCATCAACCCGCTCGACCTGCCGCCCCCCGACAGGGGTTCACCGTCTCCCCGTAGTGCGGAGAAATTCGACCCCGTGCCGCTGCCGTATTTGAAAATCCGCGCTTCCCGTACCCACAGCTCCATGATGCCGCCGTCGTTCACCAGGTCGTCCCCCACGGATTGGATGAAACAGGCGTGCGGGGCCGGATGTTCGTAGGCCGATTTGGAACGCTCCATGCGGCCCGTCGCCGGGTTCACCCGGTAATGGCCCTGGGCCGGTCCCTCGATGCCGTATGCCCAGTGCAATCCCGTGTTGAACCACTGCGGCGAATTCGGCGCAGCCATTTGGCCCGCCAGCATGAAACGGACCTCGTCGAAAAACGCGAGGGCGTCGTTCTCCTCGGAAAAATAGCCGCCCTTCCACCCCCAATAGGTCCAGCAGCCCGCCAACCGCCGGAATACCTGCCGCGCGTCCGTTTCCTGCCCTTTGCACGGTTCCCCAGCCGCCGCCCGGCTTCGCTGCAGCCAATCCGGAATTCCCGGTTCCATTACCTTTTCGGTACGCGCCGGCACGCCGGTCTTGCGGAAATACTTCTGCGCAAGAATATCCACCGCCACCTGGGACCAGCTCTCCGGTACCAGGATCTCTTTCATTTCGAACACCACCGATCCATCCGGATTCACGATCCGCGACTGGCGGGGAACAAACACCACCCCGGCGAAAGAATCCTGTCCTTCCCGGGTAAAATGACGTGAAATCTTCATGGCAAAAATCCATTTCTGAATGAAAAACCCTCACGGGCAACCGAAGAACATCGGCCGCCCCGAATTGTTCGTCACCCCGAAGCAATTAGGATTTGCGGGATGGCGACCCCACCACAAAAGGTAACGTTAATCCCTTTTGATCCTGGTATTTACCTTTTTTGTCCGCGTAACTGGTCTGGCAAACCGCTTCGGTGCGGAGGAAAAGTATTTGCGCGATTCCCTCGTTGGCATAAATCTTTGCGGGCAACGGCGTCGTATTGCTGATCTCGATGGTTACCTTGCCCCGCCATTCCGGCTCCAGTGGCGTAACGTTCACAATGATCCCGCATCGTGCATACGTGCTCTTGCCGACACAAACCGCAATAATGTCGCGCGGAATTTCCAGGTGCTCCACCGTCTCCGCTAAAGCGAAACTATTGGGCGGAATCAGGCATTGGTCCGCTTCAATGTCGACAAACGAACTGGGATCGAAATTCTTCGGATCCACTACCGTGCAATGTGCGTTGGTGAAGACTTTGAAATGCCGGCCCACCCGGACGTCATAGCCGTAACTCGTTACCCCATACGAAATCGCCCCATTCCGTATTTGTCCTTCCGCAAACGGGCGGATGACGATGTCTTTTTGAATCTGCCAATCGGCTAAAACGCCCATCCCCGCGCCCTCCGGTTGCGTTCGGCAGCTCACCATCCATTATGTACAATTGAATACTACTTGTAAACCAAATCTTGTGGTGAAGGTGGGATCATACACAACATCTAGGGCAGCGTCAACGACGTAATCCGGCCCTCGCCGCGCTGATTCGGTCCAAATCCCGATGGGCAAAGACAATGAAGTCGAAAAAAAAGTTTCTCAAAAAAATCATCGCTTTTTTGTCTTGATCCCCGCCGTCAATTTTTCCCCGTTTTTATTTACCAGCTGGTTCATTCGTCGTCTCTGGAAAAACATGCTAATTGCTATCCTTCATATATTATTTCAGTCGCCGCGTTTCCGCCCGCGCCGTTTTTCCCCCAATTATGAAATTGCCGATTTTTGCGTCAAAAACTCGTTCTCGTCCTTGCGTTTCCTATCCCTGGCTTGTTATGATAGCGGGAACTCGAACCTGACCTTGCCCCGGTGCCTCCTTCATGCCGATTGCAGCGCCAACTGCAATAAAGTTACAAAGGAGCGGTATGAGTTCCAGTCTCTCCTCGGCACTTGATGCCAGTGTGCTGGTGCTGAACAAGTTGTTCATGGCCGTTCACGTGATTTCCGTGCGCCGCGCCTTCTGCCTGCTTTGTAAGGATCTCGCCGAAGTTGTCAACCTCGAAGATGGCCAATACGCCACCTACGATTTTTCCACCTGGCGCGAACTCAGTGATTACCGCGCCCGCTATTTCCGCCAGGAAGATGATGACTGGGTCCGCACCGTCTCCAGCGAAATCCAGGTCCCGCGGGTAATTCGCCTTTTGTGCTATGAGAAACTGCCCAAGCAGACCGTCAAATTCAATCGCCGCAACATTTTCGCCCGCGACAACAACCAGTGCCAGTATTGCGGCAAAAAATATCCCACTACCGAACTGAGCCTGGACCATGTCATTCCGCGCAGCCAGGGCGGCAGCAACGCCTGGGAAAACATTGTCTGCGCTTGCGTCAACTGCAACGTGCGCAAGGGTGGCCGCACGCCCAAGCAGGCTCATCTCAGCCTCATTCGCAAACCGGAAAAACCCAAACGCAGTCCCATGCTCAACCTCAAACTGACCCACCGGAAATACCAGTCGTGGAAGACGTTCCTTGAAAACGCCTACTGGTCGGTCGAACTGAAATAATAGCTTATCCTTTTCCCATTTTCTTCAACCGGGCATTGATGGCGGCGGGCAAACCGGGATTGGCCAGCAGTTCGGAAAAATTCGACTCCAGGACATGGCGCAACACGTCGGTCGGCCCGATGTCGCCCAGGATTTGCCGGATTTTCTTTTCCAGGTCGGCGATCTGGGTTTTGAATTCCTGTTCTTTTAAACTGCGCACGACAATCAATAATTGCGTGATTTGATCGCTGATTTGCTGCTTTTTATCGGCGTCCAGCCCGGCGGCGCACTGGGCGATTTGCGGCGGCACTTCCTCACGATACTCTTTCCATTTTTCCGCGCTCAGGCCGCGCACTTCGTGCACCGCCTCTTTCAATTGCTCAAACGGATCCGTTATATCCTCGGCCATCTGTGCCAGGTAGACCACGATCTGCCGGGCGGAAAAGGTTCTCACCGCTTCCGCCGCCTTCTGCTGTGCCTCTTCCGTCAGTTCATATTCCTCTGGCCATGCAACTTTCTCCTCATCGCGGAGTTTTTCCATTTGTTCCGACAATTGATCGATGCGCTCGTTGTCGGTCGCATCCACCAACGCCGCATGCAATTCATCCAACGTCTTCCGCAATTTGCCGCTGAGTTTTAATTTTTCATTTTCCGGTACCTTGCTGCCGGTATCTTTGGCTAGTTTCTTTAGCGTTTCCAGTTGGCTGACCGTGGGAGTTAAGGCATACAGCGTTTCCAGCGCCTTGATTTCCAGGACCAGTTCCTGAATCGGTTTGCCTTTTTTCTCGCCCTCGGCAGCTTTTGCCGATGCGCACATCGATACCATCACTGCCAAAAGCCAAATCCCTTCCTTGCTTCCGCTTCGGCACATGGTCTATCCTCCGAAAGTATTCAAGAATTCCGACGTAACAATCACCTTTACCAGCCAGAACATAATAATGAGAGTTGCCGGGACCGCCAAGATCGCGCCCCGGTCGGACAATCCCACGATTCGCGTGAATCCACAATTCAGGAACAGAATCATGAGGCAGAAAATTAACACATAAGCAAACAGAATTACTTCGAAATTAAGAGGCCCCAACAAAACGGCGATTGGGCAGAACAATCCTATGGGCAATATCGCCGTTCCGGAAATGAGCAGGTCGTAACCGAATTGGCCTCGCCCACTGGTAACGGCGCGCACACAGCTAATTGCTCCCGCCAGCGAAAAGAGGGGAAGAAAAGCCAACACCAATAGCTTGAGCAAAAAAGCCATTTTATGGCTTCTCGCCATTTCCCAGAGCAAATTGAAGTGAATAAATAACTGATTGTCGAAAGGATCGTGGTTGCTTGCGTACATCAGGAACCAGAGGAACCCGCTCAGCATCAGACAAAAATCGCAGATCAAACAAAAGCAAATCCCCAACAAAAGCGCTCGCCTGCCTCCCAGGGCTTCGCAAAGCTCTGGTAGCCCTCCCACTGGGTCGGTAAGAAATCGCTTGAACGCATTCCCAAGATCCCCGGCCGCCGAAACAGTTGGCGCTCCCAAACCGGCTTCGGCAAGCGCCAGCCAGTTCCCCATGCCTTCCTTCCACACCAGCGTTGCAGATGTAACGGTCTTTTGACGCAACAACCCCATCAGGTGCTCCGCGGACACCGGGCCTTCCTGCTTGCCGGCCGCGGACACAAAAAACCATTCCGCGGCCGCATGCGCAGGCTCCAGCCGCACTTCCGCCCGCGGAGTATACGCAGCAACTCCCCTTGGCGAGGGCTCTTCGATCGCAATGTTTTCTGTGCCATCCCCGGCGAACAACTCCGCAAGACCCGACGCCGGCAACCACTGCTTTCGGTCTTCCGAAATCTCATGAAACGGATGGAAATGGCCCCGTTCACGCAGCGCGCGGAGTTGTTCTCGGTTGAACGGCCCCAGCACCCGGCCCCGCACCCGAATAAACCAACGTTGTTCCGGCATGGTTTCTTACTCACTTCATTTCCGGCGCACCACCGAAAATCACGCGGCCTTCCAGCAATCCTCTTTCGGCCTCCCCATCAATACGTACCTTGCCGTTCGTAATTTTGCCGATTACCTGCCAAACCTGTCTTTGCTCGCCATCGGCAACAACCACGGCCAGAATCCGCTCCCCGGGATTTTTCATTTCCGGCTTACATTGCCAGCCCCCATCTTTTTCCCACGCCAGCCAGCCCATTACTTCTCGATGCGACTGCTTCAAAGCCCGTTCGATTTGCCGTTTCTTTTGGGCCGCCGCCTGCGGAACCGCTTTGATCGGAGGCAATAGCGCCAGAACTTTCTTGGCCTGCGGTCGCAGCCGGCTCGCCGAATCACTGACCGGGTTCATCCACGGTACTTGCAAATCGAGGTTCGCCTGCTCAATCAGCCGGGCATGCTCCTTGAGCCCCTCGGCCAGCGGAAAACTCCCTTTGCCTGCCAGAGCGATTACCTGCTTGAGCAGCGACAGTTGTAGAATCGGGTCCATATCGCCGTCTTCCTGAATTTTTTGGGCAAGCGTAATGGTCCCCTCCTCCCATGTTGTCGCGGCAAAATTAGCCGGCATCTTCGCCGCCATTTCGGCAATAACAGACTGCGGCGCCCGATACGTCCTGGTGATTCGCCGGACCGGGATATTTTTGGTAACGACCTTCCCATCCGGCCCGCTCAAGTGCTTGATGGCCACCAGCTCAATCGCTTCTTCGCGAGCATTGCCAATTTTCGACCGAGGATCCTGCGGCAAGTAATAAAAGGTCTCCTGACCCTCTTGCAATACCCAAAGATCTTTGATCATCGGAGAGGAAAATAATTGCCTCAGTGCCGCAGCTGCGCTTTTTGGATCCTTCTCGTCTTGCTGCAGGATGGCTTCGAAACACCGTATGTAGTCGGCGCAGACCGCGGTATCAACAAATTGCGGACGATCTTTGTGGAATTCCCGGAGTTCTTCCAGCCGGTTCTTGGCCTCACTCAGGTCGACAGCCAGCGGACTCGCTTTGAAGGCCTTTATCAGCTGGTTCCATTCGATAACTTCCTGCCAGGCCGGCTTTTCCTTTAATGCTTTTTGAAACGCAACACCGCGCGGCGTCAGAGGAAATTGCATCACATACTTCTGCAACACATTCGCATATCCCCCGATATCCTCTCCGCCAACCAGCGCGCCGTCGATTTGGCGTGCCAGTTGTGCGGCTTGTTCTGAATAATTCAAATTCTGCCGAATCGGCCCAAGTCGGTCCGCCAAATTCCGGGCCAATTTTGCTAAATCCTCGCGCAAATCCCGGGAATCGCTTTGTAATTTGGCCAGTTTCGGTTCCACTTCCTGAAGCAAGGCCACGATGCCGGGACTTCCGGGCGCCTCCACGTTCATCTTTTCGAGTTCTTCTACGCGCCTTTTCAATTTTTTGTACCGGTCTTCAAATTCCCTTTCGTGCTGCGCTTTGAGTTGATTGCCTCGATCCTTGCGTTTGCGCACCAATTCCTTGATCGCGTTTCTTTCCTCCTGGGTTCGGGCCTTGTTTTCAGCAATTGCCAGTTTCTCTTTGTCATCCCAGGGGGCTTCTTCCGCCTCCCTGAGAACGTCCTTGAATTCGGCGGCGCGCTGCCGTTCTTTGGCGACTAAATTATTGATCTGCGCGCGCAGCGGAACCATCTCGAATTCTTCCAGAATCCACGCACTCTCGTTCGCCAGCTTTTCTAGATACTTGTCCGCCTCAAGGATTTCCCCGGCATCGCGTAATTGCTTGACGGTCTTTACCGCCTCCGCGACCTTGTTGGCTTGAATCGATTGTTTGAGAAGGTAAATGATCCCGGCGCCCAGAATCACCGAAACGCCCGCGACAACGGCTAGAATCGTTCTTTGGCGCTGTCGGCCCGCTTTCGTTACCGCTGCCAGCGTTTCCCGGTAGCGCTGCTCCAGCGCTTCCGGAATCCTGCCGTCACGCGCAATCACGTTTCGATAAAGAGCTTCCAGTTCCTTCCTGGAAGCGCTGTCGTTCAGAGCCATTTCAAGCTTTACGAGCGCTGTCTTCTGCTTCCGTTCCTCCAACAGCTGGCGCTCTTGCTTGTTGAGCCAGTCGAATGCCGGCGCAACCCGCTCCCAGATCGGATCCTTCAAGGCCAGATCCCCGCGCACCGTTTCCTCGTTCCAGCGATCGCGCAGTCGGCGCACTCGATCCACGTCCGCAGAACGGACCGCCTCCTTTAACTCGCGTTCCAGGCCGTGCAGCACCTCGCGAAAGCGCTGCTGCCTTTTGTGCCGGGCCAGGTCCTCCACCTTTTGGATCAATTGCAGCGGCGGATTCGCTACCCACTGCGTGGTCCGAATTTCGCCGAAAATGGTTTCCAGAGACCGGGCATCGTCATGCTGGAGCGCATGGTCCACCTCGATTTCCATTTCGCGGATGCGAGCTTTTTCCATTTCGCGGATGTCCTCGGTCCAGACAGGATTGCCGCTGTCCAGCACCGCAATTTGCCGCATCACCCCCAGCCGCTCCGGCAACGCCGCCCGGCAAAGAGCCAGATACCGGTGTTTCCGCAATAAATGCTCCACCGGCACCGCCTGCGCATACGCTTCGTTGAGCGCCTCGGCCGTTTTTACGGACAACTGCGGCGCTGCCGGCAAACCGTACGAAAGCGTCAACTCATCCCACCGTGCCCGCTCCGGAAAATCCAGAACCGCGACGAGGTCCAGAAGAATCGGTTCCGACTGCGCCATTTGGATCGCCTCCGAACGCAGCCCCTTCTGGAGAAATTCCTCGCATCGCCGCAGCCGCTGATTCGTCTCCCGACATGCCTGCGCATATTCCGCTGCCAGTTCCTTGAGCTGCCCCGTCAACGTCTGGTCCGCCGATTGCAGCAACGAACGAATCTCATCGACGACACGCTGATAGTCCACCATGGTTCGGTCGCCTTGATTTTCTAGTTATTCGGAACCCGTTTTTCCGGCGATTCTCTTCGTAAGACTTCCACATTCAGGTTTTGTATCTTCATATACACGACATATTCCTTCACATAAAGAATTGGCGCCGGCTCGGTCTTTCCTTTCCATTGCGCTTCCAAATAGAATTCATCTCCATCTTTTTTCACGCGCAGTTCAATCTGATCTTTATAGTCAAATAGAATATTCTGATCTTTTTTTCCGATCGCAGCCGGAGACGACTTGAGCTCGCATTTCGCCTCTCCAAGAAAGAGGTTTTCCAGCGGAAAAGTCTCGCCTTTATCAAAAGGTAATGGCCGTGAAGCAATAGAACTCTTTGAGAAACGAAATTCCAATGGGTCCGTCGTTTTTTGATTCCGGATCAATCCGATGTGTAAATCATTTTCTGTGCTTTTGCTTTTTATCTGCAGGATCGAATAACGAATCTTCCGGCGCGCCAAAATAACATCTTTTCCGGGAATGGAATCCTTTTTGTCCTCTTTCGGAATCTCTAACTTCCATTCAAAGTTCAACTTTGCACCCGTCAGCCAAAACCGGGCCAACAGTACCGGTTCGTTTTTCTTGTATTTAATGAAGACATTGAGTTCGTCATTTTCGGCTTTCTGTTCTACTTCAAAGTCCCCTTCCTTTTCTCTTAATCCCAACAAAGACATTTCTCGACGCGCTTCTTCAACTCCCAATTCTTTAATATAAAAATGATCTTTCTTGGACGGTAGGTGAAACTTATAGGAGACTAGTGGTACTTTGGATACTTCACCGAATTGTTCAAAGACCTGTGGATGTTTTTTCCGCAAATCCGCCAATTGATTATTTAGATCATTTTTTTCTTTGGTCAGATCTTTTACAGATTTCGTCAGGCCGGCGTTCTTATCAATTTCTTTGGTTAACTTCCCATTCGATATTGTTAGTCCGTGACTTGCTTCTTCCAACTGCCATTGTTTTTCGCCTAATTCCATTTTTGTTTTCTTGATTTGGGCTTGCAACTCTTGCATGACTTTCCTGTCATTATCACTTTCGTCTTTCGATCGAAAATCTCTGTTTGTAGTTTCTTCATTCGCTTTCTTGGAAAAGGCAAAATGTTCCGGTCCCCAAATGATCAGCGCGATGCCGACAATTCCCAAAGTAATCGCGGCTCCAGAAATCATGCCGATGCCAACGCTCGCAACTAAGAATCTGCGGTTCTTGGGAGTAACCGGCGCTGTGTAAACGGGCAAGGGTGGGGGAAACGATAACTCGGGAACTTCAGCCGGGAAATTCCCTGCTTGGGGGGCAGGTGACGTGGGCCTCTTGGAGTCTACATGAGTTGCCAATCGCTCTCCCGCTTCCGCCGCCGCGAATTCGTCCCGGTATCCCTCTCCAGGTAAACCGGCAGTGTTTGCGGATACCGGTAAACTTGCGGTCTGCCCTCGGGCATTTGCTACCAACTGCCCATTTCGAGCTGGGCCCAAAGGCTCGCCCAAATCGATTATCACGCAGTTTGGACTCTTTCGCGCCGCTTTTGCTTCCGGGGATTCTCGCGGGACCGAACGCCAAGTGCACATGGTTCCTTGCGGCACGCCAGTGAAGTAAGTGCTGAAAGTTACGTCCCACCGCTTCTCTGGAGGCAACAAGGCCACCGCCTCGGCAACGAGCGGCAACAGGTTCATTCCGGGTTCAAACAGAAGATAAACCGGCTGCTGGGACTCCCGCAACAAGGTCTCCGCGATCACCCCCGCCCAGCCTGGATCACCGGTAATTTCTCGCCACGCCCGGCACATTTCTGCATTGGCGTTACCGGCAGGCGGAATTCGTCCGCTTGCCAGGAATTGCACCTCGCCGTTCCACCGGCTTTCCATGAATCCTGGCTGGCTCAGCACCCACGCTGGCCCGGCTTCAGGCAGTTCACCGCCTTCTAAAACCACATGATGCGCAAACTTGTTCGCCCGCTCGGTGTAATCCAGGCCGGCGGCGCCGATCCGCGATAGCACGTGGTAACTCTTGCCTGCCACTCCGATCTTGACGTGCGCGAACGTTACCGGGTTCAACGAATATTGCGCATCGGAAGGCGGATACATCGGCCGGTAGCCGCTCAGCGCTTCCAGTTTCTCCATCAAAGCTCGCGACATGCCCCGCGTCGCCGCGACGGTGCAAAATCCCTGGGATCCCGGCTGTAATCCGCGAGGAGCGGAAGTATAGAACAATTCCTGGCTCATGAATCTCTACCCTTCCGAGGATAGTTTCGCACTTGGTCGCGCCGCTGCATTCCACGGCTCCTCTTCCCGGTCGTGTTTCCGTCGCAGTCCCGGAACAATTCCCGGCAACCAGCGGTGCAACCCGTACAGGAGCGGAACCGTGGCCCATTCCGGCTGGATATCCCGCGGCCGTATCGCCAGCCGGTTGCTCGCCGGGTCCAAAACCGGACTTTCTCCCAGGGCACTCACGGGAACATAGACCACGTTGGCCGCGAAACCTTCCGCCGTGTTGACAATCTCCGGGCAGATCCGCAGCATCAAACCGCGAACTGCGTGGGAGCATTTTTCAATGCGATCAAGATCCAGCCCCATTAAACTCCCGGCATGCACCCACGGTTCCGGCAACTCCGCGTTGTCCAGAAGGTGCCGCCACACATCGAATTTGGTCGCCACCACCACCAGGGGCCGGTTGTGCCTCGCGGTCTGCGCCAATCCCGCGTAACGCCGCACCCGCGCCGCTGCTTCGTGCAGCACCATTTCCTGCCGGCTCGTGCGGCCGCCCGACAGCGACGGCGAAGCATATTCTTTTTCCTGGCATAACTTGCGAAAACGCTGATCCTGCGTCGGATCAAATAAGAACAGCAGCATCCGCGAACTCGCAAAGTGTTGTGTCACCGGGCTGGCGGTCGAGTCCTGCCCGGGTTGAAAATGCTCGCCCGCATTATCATACAGGCATAACACCCGCCCAACCGGTCGCTGCGGATCATACTTGGGATGATTTTCCAGAGCCTGCAGCGAAAACAAAAACGGCCGCGGATAGCTGACGCTCTGGTTGCCGTACATGACGGTGTCGTACAATTCGCCCTGCAACTCGGTTTTGCGAATCAGATCCGCCAGCGGAATCAATTGGTCGGATTGGGAATTGAGGAAAAGCAATTCCTCGTATTCGTTCAAACTGCGGTTGGCAATCGGGTCCGCGTCGGCAAAGGACAAACCAAAGCGCTTGGGCAGCAATTGCCGGAGCTGCCAGGTGAGGGCCGTCAAATAATACGATTTCCCGCATGCAGGCATTCCCAGAATCGACAAAAACACGGGTTCGGATTCCAGCAAGGCCCGCGGCACCGATAAATGGCATCGCGGACAGGCCAGCAAATGGCACGGAAACCCCTGGGCATCCAGCGCGTTGCCTTCCGCGTCGAAACGCGTCGGCAAAAATCGCTGCAATTGTTCTGGCCCCAGCAACGGATCGCCGAGCAGGTCGGTGTGCGAAGATACCCATAACACCTCTTCCGGCGCAAAACTGCACCAGCAATGCGGGCATGTCGTCCGGCGGAGCAATCGGATTGGCGCAGAAGACATGAGACCAGTATACCCCAGGGTTGCGATTAACGGAGCGGCCGGTGTCCGGAACGGAATTCGGACTTGTTAGAAATGGTACCACTGACCAAACGTCTTCGCAAGGTGTTGGGCCTACTCCCGGTCCAGTGAATCAATCCACCGGGCAATTTCCTTGACGGTCTCTGCACCGGGGTATTGATGGCCCATATTCGGTACTTCCCGAAACAGCACCGGGTATTTCATTTCGATGAGCTTGTCTTTGCTTTCGCTGATGAGTTTTGCCTGCGGATCCCGGTCGCCGGTAATGAGGAAAAAGGAAAGCCGCTGGCTGGTCTGCGTTTCGCCGGGTTGCATCGGCATCGCCGCCCCCGTCGTAACAACGCCGCGGATTAAATCGCGGTCCACGAGGCCCATGCGATACGCCATCATGCCGCCGCTGCCCATGCCGTGGGCGACGATGCGTTGCTTGTCAATGGTGTATTCTGCGGAAACGCTATTGATCGTTTCGCGGACGAAATCCGATTCGCTTGCCAACCAGCCGGATTCATTTTGGGCTTTCGGACCCACCATAATGATGTGATTTTCTTCGCAGAATGAATCCCACAAATCCACCATGGCTTCAGCATCTTTTTCCTTCTCATTGGCCTTTCCGGGAGCATGAAGCCATACCAGCAGGGCATAGGAAATGTTCGGATCATAATTGTCGGGAACGTAGACCCAGTAATTGTGATCCCGTGCTGCGTTGCTGCGTTGCTGCAAACCGGTTTCGGGCTTCTTGGGCGGCTCCTTTTTCTCTTCCTTTTTGGTTTCCACGGGAGGCTTCGGTTGCACCGGCTGTTTCGGTTTCACCTCCTTGCGCGGCTCCAATGCTTTTTTCAACGTGGCCGGCTCCGGCAGATTATCCGGAATGCCATCCGGAATTTCTCCCAGGCGGAGAGTCAGGGTCAGGAGGTCTTTGACCTCGGGCCGCCGGACTTCTACTTTGACCTCCGAGCCCGGCAAAATGTTGTTTAACAAGGCCACCAGTTCCTCCCGGCCGGAAAACGGCGCGGGAATCTTGTCCCGGCCGATCGACAATACACGGTCTCCCGGCTTGATTCCCGCTCCTTCCGCCGGACTTTTCGGATACACATAGCGCACCTGGACTCCCAGTTCCGGGTCGTCCCGAATCGGCAAGATCCCCAAGAACGGTTGTGCCAAGGCGGGCAGCGTTCCCGTCAATTTGATTTCGCCAAAGAATTTCTCTTCGGAACCCCGTTTGACTTTGACCGAAACGACATCGCCGTCATACTTGGGACCAAGGATATGTTTTACCTGGTTATAGCGGACCACCTTGGTGCCGTTGATTTCCAGAATGGTATCTCCAGGTAATATGCCCGCCACGGCGGCCGCCGATTTGGGTAACACGCTGCCGATTTCGGGAACCGCCCCGTAAGGATCCTGTTGATTCTGCGGAGTAATTCCTAACATACCCGGCTTTAGATCTTTGCCGTCTTTCAGTCGGGGAAAGGCAGCATTGACGTCTTCCATGGGGATGGCAAAACCAATTCCCGAATCGTACCATTCGACGCCCGCGGTTTCATCCTGGCCCTGCGGAGAGGCCGGCACAAGTACTCCCATTACACGCCCCTGAATGTCCACCAAAGGCCCACCGTAGTTTACCGGCGATACTTTCGCATCGGTTTGCAATGCCTTGCCCCAGATGCGATCGACGGCACTCACAATGCCGTAGCTTACCGAAGGCGGCTGATCGGTTCCGGTCCACGTGCGGCCCAGCGCCAGCGCCGATTGGCCCACCTTGATTTCCTTTTTCGGAGCCGCTGTAGCAACCGGAAGCCCCGCGGCTTCAATCTTGAGCAAGGTCAACATCCGGGTCCGGTCGGTGGCCACTTCCTTGGCCGGAAACCGATTTGCTTGCCCCGGTACAGCCACGAAAATAGCGGTCGGTTTATTCGCAAAATTGAAAGCGCTGGAAATGATATACCCGTCTGGAGCAACCACAATCCCGGTCGTGGGCCCCACGCCCTTGCGGATGCGCGGTCCCATCGGGCCGGAGCCGATTAAGTCGGTACCACCGGACGTTTCAATTTGCACGATGCTGGGGGCGACTTTCAGCACTGCGTCGCGCAAGACTTTTTCCTGCAAGGCCGGCAGGTCTTCGCCGGCTGTTTGCTGGGCGATGAGAGGCAACACGGCGACACCGGCCAAAACCACCAGGAACAGGGCGCGCGCAGAACAAACTTTCCGAACCATGGTACACATCCTCATTTCGATGTTTTCGGCGGCGCTTGCACTTTGTTCTCTTCGAGCTTGAGGTCCACGGGCACCAGCCGGTCGCCGCCTTGCTCCTTGTTGACGCGTTGTACTTCCAGTTTCACGACGGTTCCGGGTTGCGTTTTGCCAATGATCTCCCGGAACTGCTTGACACTGACAATTTGAATCCCGTCGATATAGACAATCAGATCGTCCGGTTTCAAGCCGGCCTTCGCCGCCGGCGAACCGGGCAGCACGTCTTCGATAAAAGGCGGCGTTCGTTCGATCACATTGGGCACCAGAACGATCCCGTGGTATCCGCCCGGTCCGCCGGGAGTTTTTTCCTTGACGATCGGTTTGTATTCGCCTTTCTTGCCTTTTTCGACAAATGTGGCCAGGACCTGGACCGGCACGGCGTAATTGATCCACGTTTCGGTCAGGGAATTGCGCAGCTCCTTGCCGATGATGCCGAGCAGTTCCCCGCTCCGCGTCGTCACCACGCCGCCGCCGGCGCCGGGATTATTCGTGATGGCGTCCAGAACGTAGACATCGCCCGTGTAGGGCGCATCAAAAATACCGCGACGGCCGTGCAATTTGGCATAGGCGGCGATGACGCCGCGCTGAATCGACATCGGTTCCGAACGCGTGGCGATCTGGAATTGGTTGCTGAATGCCAGGATCCAGTCTCCCGCCTTCGCAAGGGGCTTCTTGGCTGCCTCTGCCAGGTAAAAAAACGGCAGCGGGTCCTCCAGTTTGTCAATTTGCACGAGCGCGGCATCCAGCTCCGGCTCGACAACCAGAACCTTGGCATGGTAGCGGCGGCCGTCGTAAAGATGAACTCGCAAATCCTGCGTCGCCAACATATGACTGGCCACCGTAACGATATGCCCTTCGGCAGAAACCAGGACCCCCGTGCCATACGAAGCCAGTCCCTGGAAACCGCCCGAACCAAACAGCTTCACAACTTTCTTGTTGACAGCTTCTGCTACTTTCGCGAACGATTCCTGCCCCGGTGCCGGACAAACGGACCCGAAAAAGCCGGCCACCACCGCAACCATGGACCCGATTCCCGACAAAAGCTTGCACATGTTGTTGTCCTTCGATTCCGGCTTACTTCGCAGAAGCAATCTGATAATTCTTGATTGTCAAAGTTGAAAAAAGATCGTTGCCGTTTCGCACCTCCATGCGGTGCGGCAGCAGTCTGCCGTCCACCATGCGGTAATCGGACAGATACACTTCGCACGGGTCATCATCCGGCGAGATGCTCAACTCGAAACCCATCAAGGTGTAGTCCTTCTTCGAGAAATACCATTTCACATCCACGGCAGCGTGTTCCGTGAATATCACCTCGGCGTCGGTCCGCAAATCTGCCAGGCTCTTGGGTTGACTTCCATCCTCGGGAAACGGATAAAACGGCTCGAAGCCGTGATGATCGCAACGACCTTCGAAGCCGGCCGGGCCCAGCGTCAAAAACCGGCGATAGTGATAGAGTGCGGCCAAAAGTCCGCCGCTGCCTTTGGGTTCCTTGAGGTTGCTTATCGGCTGTTCCACCTTGAGCGGATCAAGCTCGAATTTGAGGCTCCCGAGGTTGAGGCGCACCATCGTCTTCGTGCCGCCGGTCGCAACCCATTTCAGTCCGAGCTGGATTTTGCGGCTTGCCACGGCACGCTCTTCCCACACGGTTGCCTTGAAATTCTTGTCCTTGGACATTTTTTCGAGGATCTTGTCCGCATCGCTTGCCAGTTTTTTGGTGTCGGCGCCACTCTGGATTTTTTCATCCGGCAGCATGCGCCAGCCGCGGTGAATCTTCGGATCCCGCTTCGGAGGTTCTTTTTTGAGCTGTGCAAGCATGTAGTTGTATTCGTTGATATGGGCAATGAACATTCCCAGGCGCGCCTGCGTGAAGTCGTAAAACGCCTGCCACCGCAAATTCTCCTTCGCCCGGTCCGGTGCCAGCTTGGCCAGGTTGTCCAAAGTTTCTTGCAGTTTCCCCTGAATCACAACGACGTCCTTCTGCGTTTCCGTAATTTGCTCCTTGAGCTCGGCATCGGTAGCCTGGGCCCAAACTTCCTGCGGAAACGACCGGGCATGTTTCCGCATCAGGTCCATGGCCGACCGGACCGCTTTGCGCAGAGGCGTCGTATCCTCCTTCGCATCGGGCAAATCAGGCAGCGACTCGCTCTTGAGATGATACGTCCCTTCCCGGATGAGCGGTTTGTCGTCGGGACCCTTGTCTTCCATTTCCTCGCTGAGCGTCACCTTCACATCGGTGGTGATCTTTTTGGCATCGGCGGCCATGGCATCGAATGTCCACGGGCCGGTGGCAGCGCTGAAATCGCCGTGTTTCCGAAACTCGGCCAGGAGACGATCCCGTTCCACCTTGTTGAAATAGTAATTGGCGAATCCCGGTTTCGGTTCATAGAACTTGGTCGCCGGCGAAAAGCGCGGCGGCGTCTTGGGACGCGGCGGACCGGGCGTTGGTCTCGGTCTGGCCTGCATGTTGAGGTTTTGGGTCTGCTGGAGCTTTTGCAGGCGGACCAGAATTTCCTTTTTCTCATTGTTGCGCCGATACACCAGTGGTACGCGCCATTCCTTCGGAAACAGTCCCAGCACGTTCTTGTATTGATTGACCGTTGTCATCGGCCGGCCTGCAAACGTGACGAGCTCATCTCCCTCGTCCAGACCGCGCCGGCGCGCATCGGAGTCTTCCAAAATGGCATTGACCACTAACTTGTTATTGGGCCCTTCCTCGGAACTGCTGGTGACCGTGGCGCCCAGCGTCGCATGATCCGTGTCGATTCCCGCCTTCATGTGGCCCATGAAATTCTTGATCTGGTTAATCGAGATCGCATAACCCACCCCGGAATTCACGCGGCCGCGCTTTTCGAACGACCCGCGGCCGTTGATGCCGATCAATTCGCCGTCCATGTTGAAGAGCGGCCCACCGCTGTTGCCGGGATTGATCGAGGTATCGATTTGAATGCAATCGGTGTATTCCAGCAAGGTCCCGGCCGGGTATTGATAGCGATGCACTCCGCTGATCAGACCGAACGTCACGGTGGGATGGAAATCCGTCGCCAGAAGGAATGGATTGCCCATCGCCAGCGACCAGTCTCCCGCCTTCACCTTGTCGCTGTCGCCCAGGACGGCGAACGGGAACGGCTGGCCCTCTTTCTTGGGAAGTACCTTGATCAGAGCAACATCCCCGACCTTGTCCAGTCCCACGAGGACTGCATCATAGAGAACGCCGTCGTCCAGGCCGCATTGCATCACCGGCCCGGATCCTTCCACAACGTGAAAATTGGTCAATGCATAACCGTCCTTGCTTATCAGAACCCCGGAACCGCCCCCCTGTCCGGATGAAGAGAAAATCGCCAGCACGGTCGGCTTTACCCGATCCACCGCCGCGATGCGCTTGGTCTCGGCATCCAGAACGCGCTTGTCCGCGTCCTGAGCAAAGCCGGCCGTCTCTACAAATATGGGCGCCAGCGCCAGACCCGCCAGGAATCCACCCAAGATCAAGGCTCGTTTGCACAAAATGTTGCCGTACTTCATCGCACGCATCCTTCCGTAATAATTCACTGCCGATTACTATTTTGATACCTTGGCGTCGGCAATATTCAGGTGGTCCCCGAGATCGAGCAAACCTTTGGACGCGACCACAATACGCATTTGTTTGATATTCTTGACGTCGAGCGTTAATGTGCGCGGGGCGGTCTTCCGGTCGAATTCCTCGGAAAATAGTTGCCGGCCGTCGCCTTCAATGATGACCTTGACGTGGCTATCGCCTCCCACGGTGGGATCCACTCCCAGCACCGCTTTGAAATCCTTGTACTGTCCGCCGATATCGTACACCAGCTCAGTGTAGGAATGGACGGCCAAACCCTTGGCGTACGTTTCCTTGGCGATGCGCAACGGGCCGTCATCGAGGTTTTTGTCCCGCCGATAGCGTTCCACCCGTTCCACGTTGGAGCGCTCGATCAATTTGACTGGTTCCAAATCGGAAAGATAAGTCAGCCGGCCCTGGCTGAAATCGAGCCGTGCCACCGCTTGCCGGGGGTACTCCAATTTCATTCCCGCCACAGTGGTTATCTGGAAGCCCTTGTCATTCAACGCGACCTGCGCTGCATACCACAGGTTTTTGGAAGTATCATGGATTTTGCAAATCGTTTCAGGCTTTTCTGTGGCGGCCTTTCGCAGAAAGCTCATCCCGCGAATGCGCGAAAGCGGCGGCGTGTGCTTTGCGCCGCTCAGCGTCTCAAATTGAATCTTTTCGCCTTTTTCATCCCCCTCGCCGAATGTGCCTTCCATGTTGTGAACAGTCCCTTCGGCATCCTTGATTACGAGGAGATCGGAATTGCCTCGTTTGGAAAGTGCCGTCTGCCATTCTTCGCGAATCTTGGCGTCTTGGGCATCGTTAAGAATGTAGCTGATCAACGCCAGGGGTATTTTGATTTCCCTGCCTCCGAACAACTTCACTTCAACCTCGTTTTTCTTCAGCCTGAATTGCGTGCAGTGCAGCAGCGATCCGTCGGTCACTTCAATATCGACATACTTGTCCGTGGGTCCGGAAGCCGCGGCCAATTCGATATCCAGGATATCCTTCAAAGACAGTCCGTGAACATTCGCGTCTTTGTCCTGGAATGTAATGTCTTTGTCGGTAATGCGAACCAAATCCCCTTCGAGCGATTTCCCTGCCAGCGTGCGGAGTTTGGCAACGTCCGCTCCCTCGGCCAGGGTGGCGCCTAGGAGCAAGAAAAACAAGCTAGAAAGCGGCTTAACCATATAGAACCGATTGAAGGCACAATAAAACAATGGGCTGTGGCAACTCGCGAAAGCGGCCACAGCCCATGACTAAACCTTTGGAAAACATGGACCTATTTTTCAAGGTTTTGTTGACTGCCGGCAATCTTCTTGAAGTAATTTTCAATGATCTCGCGATGCTTGGGCGGCATTTCGCGAATCAAATCCTGCATGGCCTTGGCGCGTTCCTTGTCCGGCAACTTGCCCCATTGCTGGGCCAAGTTCCGCAAGCGTTTTTGATCGACGTTGCCAGGGCCGCCGTTGGTTGCAATATTACTGTCCTGCATTGGGCTGCTCGGATTAGCTCCTCCCGACGAACTGCCGGGTTGACCACCGTTGGGTCAGGCACCGCCGTTGGGTCAGGAGCCGCCCTGCTTTTCCAATTGCTTGATGATTTCATCCAGCCGGGCGACGACTTCCTTTTGGATTTTCTGGGTTACGGGACCGCCCCGGGCCAGTTCCAGCCGCCGTTCGATGTTGTCCATCTTCCGCGCGACTTCACCCAGGTCCTTTTCCCGCCAGCCCTGCATGTCGTGATACATGAGGACCCCGACCATCTTGTACCGTTCCGGAGCGTCGGATACATCCTCCAACAGCCCCACGATCGAGCGGCCGGCGTCGGCTTTGAGCAACAAAGCATGCTCGGCCACGGCACGATGAAAGAAATACGTCGCCGGTTCCACCACACTTTCCGGCCGGATTACCTTGAGAGTGTCCAGCGCTTCCTCAAATACGCGCCGGTTGGAAAGCGCCTTGGCATAAGCCAGGCCGAGGTTGCCCCGATAAAATGCGCCGCGTTTTTCATCTTTCAGAATGGCCGGTACCGTAGTCGGAGCTACCGCGTTCGGTTCCCGGGCTTCTGCCAAAAGCTTGGCGGCATCGGCATCACCTAGTTCCAAAGTTGCCGAGACAAGGTCCAAAATTCCCCGGTCCCCATCTTTCCAAATGGCTTCAAATTTCTCCATCGTCGTTGCGTCGGTCTTCCCGACACCCTTCAGCCAGTCGAGAGCCTGGCTGCGGGCCGACTCAAGCGTAACGGCCTTGAGTGTACCGAAGGAAGCTGGTTCCTTCGGTTTCAATTTTGCATCCCCACCCAATGCCGCCTGCTGTCCCACCAGGGGAGCGGCGATGGCCAGGAGCAGTATCCAATTACGGAGCCTCACTTGTTTTTCCCCCTGTAAATGTTATCGGTTACCTCGAAAATCTTTTGTTGGCGTTGCGCCAAATCTCCCAACTCCTTGACAATATCCGGTTCGGCCGCCTGCTCGCCCTGGTACTTCTCACCATAGACCTTGGTCCGGCTATTCACACGGATCTGCAACGACCGAATCATCTTCAATTCCGCGAGCAGATCAATCAACTTCTGGTTCGGGTTCGGGTTGGGCGTGCCCTGGCTCCGGTTCGCCTGGATCTGCTGCTGCGCTTTCTTGAGGGCCTCGATCATCTCCTTCAGCGTGTTAATGATATCCTGTTCAATAATCTGCGTCACGCTGCCCACATCCGCCTTGCCCAGGCGCCGGGTCACGTGCCGCATGTCTTCCCGGACCTGGATGAACACTTCCGGGAACGCAACGGCCGATCCTTCCGCCTCTAACAGTTTAATCGCTTCGGACGCCATGTCAACAATTTGTTGCTCGCGATCGGAAAGTTGTAGCGCGCGCTGCTCGTTGGCGCGGGTCGGTTTCTTGTCGGCGTTTTCGCCGATGGCCTTGTCGACTCGGACGGTTCCGTCATACACTTCGAGTTGCATTTGCAACATCTTTTCACAACGCGCCTGCAACGCGGCGAGTAACCGCTCGATCTCTTCTTCGCGGAGCTGACGCAGAATCTCTTCCAGCCTCTTGCGCGCTTCTTCGAGTTCTTTTAGAGCCTTATCCTGTTTATTGGAAGCGTTCTGCCGGTCCTCTTTGTCCAGGTCCTTCTCGGCTTGCCTCTGGTACTCGTTGGCATCTTGAATTTGCTTTCGTCCCGGCAGGCCCTGTTGCGGCGGTTGATTGTTGTCATTGGGTTGATTGCTGTCGGGTTTTTTGTCGCCCGGTTTTCCTTGTCCCTGGCCTTGTCCCTGTCCCTGACCTTTTCCTTCACCCTTTCCTTCACCTTTACCTTCGCCCTTCCCTTCGCCTTTGCCCTCTCCTTTGCCTTCGCCCTTCTTGGCGTCTTCCTTGGCATCACCTTTGCCGCCCATGTTCTTGGCAATATCCGCGGTGCTTTCAGTGACCTTGTTTTGGCCCTTGACCAGCGCGTCCTTATCCATCTTCCCCATTTCGGTTTGCGCCCGGACGATCTTTTGTTTCCGAATCACTTCTTCCAGCGCCTTGATGAGGTCCATCAAGCGTTTCTTTTCCTTTTGGATCTCATCATCCCGATTGTCGGCCAGGAGCAACAAGATGATGGCCCGGATATCATCCGCCAGCATCTTGTTCTGGTCCATGGCGCCCTTGATTTCCTGAATGCTCAGGCTCTTGGAGTTCTTCAAAATGCTGATCAATTTCTCGAACTTGTTATCGACCTGCGAGTCGCTCGCCATTTGAATGGCTTTCTTCAGAGTCGCCGCGCGTTCGCGCTCATCCGGCTTGGCGCTCTTTTCCAGCCGTTGCGCCAGCCGCAACAGCGCCTGTTCAAAATCCCGGAACTGGCGAGCGAGAATTTCCTGGTCCGTGGCCAGATCCGTCCGCGGCTTTACATCCGCCTTCGGCGCGGCGGGAGCATCGCCCCTTGCCGAACAAATCAGACCCACTATCATCAGCCCGAACACCGGCACAGTGCGATGCAACATGGCAATTGCCCTCACCTGGCTAGAGACCTCTTGACCGAAACCGAACCCCTCGAAACATGTTAGATTAAGCAGGGGTCCGGTTTAATGAAAGACGATCCGTAGCCCCTTTTCCAACATCATAACACATGGCTCTTTCCTTTGTCACCGGCCGTTTAAGGACCACAATCATGAAACTCATCCGGAGCGTCGTTGCTGCCCTCATTTCCCTGAGCTTGGTCGGACCTTTGTTCGGCCAGGAGAAACCCCGGGAAAACCTCAAGACTTTCACCTACAAGAAAACGAAGCAGACCGATCTTGCGATCCACGTCCACTTCCCGCCGGACTGGACAAAGGCGGACAAACGGCCCGCCGTCGTGTTCTTCTTCGGCGGCGGCTTCAGGACCGGCACTGTTAATGCCTTCACACCGCAAGCGATATATTTCGCCGAGAGGGGTATGGTGACAGCACGGGCCGACTACCGCGTGAAAGATCGCCACGGCGTCGAACCCGATGCCTGTGCCGAGGACGGTAAAAGTGCCGTCCGCTGGCTCCGCCAGAATGCCGCCATGCTCGGGATCGACCCCGACCGAATTGTCGCGTCCGGCGGTTCGGCCGGAGGATACCTCGCAGCTGCCTGCGCCTGCCCCGGGCTCGATGCTGAAGGCGAAGACCTCAAGATATCGACCAAACCCAACGCCATGGTGCTCTTCAATCCGTTCCTCCCTTTTAGCAACCAGACAGCCCAGTGGAAGATCGTTCCGACGTTACACGTTACCAAAGACACGCCGCCGACCCTGATGCTGTTCGGCACAAAGGACAATCTGCTAAAGAACGCAGAGGAATTCATGGCCAAGTCCAAGGAAGTCGGCCACCGATCGGAAATGTACCTGGCCGAGGGTGCCGGCCACGGCTTCTTCCACCAATCGCCCTGGCGGGAGAAAACGCTCGAGCGTGCCGACCAATTCCTGGCGTCATTAGGGTATTTGAAAGGAAAGCCGACGATCAAGGTGCCGGCCGCTGGCGCTGAGCCCCAACCGAGGCCCCAGCCCAGGCCGCAACTGCCGGCGCCCACTCATCCGAATGTCCAGTACGGTCCCCATCCGCGAAACGTGCTCGATTTTTGGCAGGCCGACTCGAAGCAGCCGGCGCCGCTCCTGGTTTCGATTCATGGCGGCGGCTTCGTCGGCGGCGACAAGAGTGTGTCGCCGCAACTCTTGAAAGAATGTCTCGATGCTGGCATTTCCGTCGCCGCCATCACTTATCGTTATTCCACGCAAGCCATCGCTCCGGCGCCTTTTCACGACGGTGCCCGAGCGGTTCAGTTCCTCCGGTCCACGGCGAAGGACTGGAGTATCGACCCGAAACGCGTTGCCGCCACTGGCGGTTCCGCGGGCGCCGGCATCTCGCTCTGGCTCGGCTTCCACGATGACCTGGCCGATCCCAAGAGCGAAGACCCGGTTCTCCGGCAATCCACGCGGCTCAGTTGCATGGCGGTATTCAACGGCCAGACATCCTACGATCCGCGCTTCATCCGCAAACTGTTTCCCGGCAAGGATGTGTACAAGATCGGCGCGCTCCGCCAACTCTTCGACGTCGATCTAAACCGGCTCGATGACCTTCCCGCCGAAAAGTACAAGCTCTTCGAGGAAGTCTCGGCCCTGAACCATTTGACAAAAGATGATCCGCCCGTTCTGCTTTCCTATTCCAGCCCGATGGACGCCGAGATCACCAACATGGGCATCGGCATCCACCACCCTCTCTTCGGCAAGGTGCTCAAGGACCAGATGGACGAACTCAAGATCCCGTGCGTGCTGATCGCCGCCAACAAGCGCATCGGCGGCGACACCCCGGTCCCGACCATCGACTTCCTGAAACAGCATCTTGGGGTGAAATAGCCACAACCACGATTTGCAATCCGACTACAGATATTCGCGCGTCGATGGACAACAACCCCCGCCTGCTCGCCAGGCGGGTGAATCAGTTTGGTGGGCTACAGGTCGGCGCCGTCGCTACCACTCGATGGACAGTAGCCACCCGCGCCTACCAACCAAGGACCAATGACCCCATCGTCATTGCACCATCGCCTGCAACGACGAACCAATGACTGACGAGCACTCCGGACCCATAACCGATGACTCGGGACCACCGGACCACTGACTGTCGTCGACGTCATTGCGTCGTTGCACGCAGCCCGACCCGTCTGCATTGCGTGCAATGCGTGCATTGCACGCATTGCATGCAACGACCGCAATGACTGCAACGACGACGTGACTTCCAATGACGCCAAACGACTCCCCCTCTTCCGATCCCGTCGCCGCTTCCCCAACCTGCACGCCGTTGACAGCGGGCCTTCTCGCCCATGCGCTTTCCCCCCGCGCCATCGACAAACGAGATTTCACCCCCCGACCTTGCTCTAGCGCGGCTACCTCGGCCCGGAGAAGATGGCTCTCCTGACCAGCCAAAGGCAATTTAGCAAAACGATCCGGATGTCCCTCCTCTTGGATTTTTCGATGACACCCGCGTGACATGCAAACTCCATTGGCGACAACCAAAGGCACAGACGGCCAGCCAATCTCCCTTGGGCACCTGCGCACCCCGCTGACACTTTCCGTATTGTTTCGCGTCAAATCGCACACGGGCTAAGTTAGACGACGGCGTCCTCTGAGCATAGGATTTCGCCTTGGAGGATCAAAGATAATCCGCCGACCACATGCTCTACTTCACTGGCAGGATACGCAACGAACCATTTGCGGCCCGCTGGTGTCCTTTGGAAAAGTGCACCGCGAAGAAATTGGAGACGGCTATGTCGAGCGCGCAACATGAATACGACCAGATCGCCAGAGACTTGAGACGAACTAGCAGGTTTTTCCGAGTGGCGCTGCATGCACACAGCCCCAAAAGCCATGATTTCGGGCGAACCGGCGACGGAGATCGCAATAACCGCGAGCAATTAATGACCGATGCAGGTACGAAGCAATTCTTGGAAGAGCTCGCGAAGCACCTCGACCTTGTGGCGATCACGGATCACATGCAGTGTTCCTATGCTGTCAGGCTGTCAAAATTGAGCGCCCCGCGGGCCGACTTTGCAGTCCTGCCCGGGATGGAAGTGAACTTGCGGCTCAATCCGCCACTCGACGATCTTCGTTTTCACATTTTGGTCATCTTCCCGCCACGGAGCGAGGTGGACAAAATTAACCGAATCTTTGCAAAGACTGCTGTACCTGCTGAAGCAGAACGCGACCAACGCACTGCCGAAATGACAAACGTTCAGTTACCAGAATTCGTCAGGTCTGTCCACGATGCGGGTGGCCTTTGTGTATTGGCTCATCTGAGTTCCAGCAACAGCCTGCGTCTTACGTTCCACCAGAAGGCCAAAGACGTTTTTGGACTCCTCGACCCAACTGGCAAGGTCCCAGAAGGCAAGCTCCAGCAGGTATCCGAACATTTCAAATCTCTTCTGGCCGGGCTAGACGTTGATGGGGTCGAAGTCTCAAAGCCCGAGGACAGGAAGCACTACGCGTGCATACAGACCCGTGACGGTCGCCGCCGCAATGTGCCGGTTCTGCTTAGCCTAGACGCCCACTCAGTCGAAGACGTTGCGGGACGGGACCGCCACACACACGTCAAAATGACCGAAGTGTCCTTCGATGGTCTACGCGCGGCATTGAAAATGCCCCATACGCGAATTCGCTTCAAAGATGACCTCCCTTCACCTCCGTCTCCTGGCTTAGCAGGCGTCAGTCTGAGCAGTCCGACAGGCTCAGGTTTCTTCGAGAAGGCCCTGTTCACGTTCTCGCCGAACCTAAACTGCATCATTGGTCCCCGGGGCTCCGGAAAGTCCACGCTCATCGACGCTCTACGGTACGTCTTCGGCTATAACAGGACGCTTGTAGAGCTTGAGGATGATGCGGGTCTCATAAAGGCCATCAAAGGCAGACAAGGGCAGAATCTCAAGGATACAATCATTCGCGTCTTCTACCGGCGAAAGGATGGCGCCGTTCACGTTCTGGAGGCCACATATGATCCAAAATCTGACTACGTCACGAGAGTTTTTACTCTTGATGGTCATCCCGTTGGCGTCGATGACGTGGAGAAATGTGGCGACTACCCGCTGAGGCTCTTCGGTTGGTCCGAGATTGAAACCTTGGGGCGGGCACCCGTCCATCAGAGGCAGCTAGTCGACCGGCTCATCCCTGGTATAACCAAATTGACGGAGGAACGGGAACAGATCAGGGCTGCGTTAAAAGAGAACGCTACGGAATTGCTCAACCTCGGTGACGGCTTGCAGCGCCTGTTCGACAACCAGAACCAAATCGTGACTCATTTCACGGAGTTTACCAACGACTTCGCCCGTTTGAACACTCCTGAAATGGCGGCCCAATTCGCGTCCTTGGATATGGCCTGTCGCAAACAGCGGGCATTGGAGCTAGCTATCGAGACATTTGACGAACACATTGATAACCTACGCCGGCTGGAGCCCTCGCAACTCATTGCAGCGATTGAGCAGAAGATCAATAGTCTTGGAAAGGACGTGATTCAATGGTGGCAACAAGAAGCCAAGGCGGCAGTCGATTACGAAGCACGCTTTGGCAGGTCCGGCGGCACGCACTCTGAATCGCTCGGTGCGCTGACAACAGTGCGTGAGGGATTGGTTGGTGTTCGGCAGGCGCTGATCGCTGACATCGACGCCATCGAGCGAGGCATTCGCTCAGCATTGGCCGCTGACACCAAGGCACAGGTAGAAGCAAACCAGCGGTCACAGGCTGAAGCCCGGCTGGCCCAAGCAACGAAGGCTCGTGAAGCCTATCTTGCAGAATATCGCAAATTCGACCAGAAGCTCAACGAGCGACGGAAGATTGTTGATCAGCTGTCCAACAAGCAACTGGCAATCTCTGGTGCACGTGCGAAGGAGCGCGATTCGTTGGTGGGCAAGCTGAACGACTTCCGAACCGACAAGTTTGCAATTAGCGTTGACTTCAAGGCGAGTGGTGACCGTACTGCGTTGCTGGATTTTCTTGCGGCAAAGGGCTTCCTTTCTGGTCTGAGCGTTCACCACAAGGCCCGAAAGTGGCCAGAACTATTAAGCTCCGCGTACACGCCATGCGAGCTTGCACAAAAAATCTGGACTGCCGATTCGGTATCGCTTGCAGTCGGAGCAGAAATTGAAGGATCATCCCGCACTATAACAGCAGATGAAGCAACCGCAATCGTCGACAAGCGCCAGCCAGTTTCCAAGCACGATGGAGCCAACCTCAATTCTGTAGACAAGTCCCGGCTGCAACTTTTGCTCGACCTGGAGGCAATTCCATGGGACGACATGGTGCAGATCACCCTAAACGGCCAACCCGTCGAAAGCCTCAGCCCGGGACAGCGAAGCAGTGCCATGCTTCCGCTTATCGCGCTGTCCGAAACAAACCCTCTCGTCATTGATCAACCTGAGGACAACCTCGACATTCGCCTCGTAGGTGAGGTGGTGGCTGGCATCCTAGCCAAGCTTAAGGAACGCCGCCAGGTTATCGCGGCAACCCACAATTCGAACATCGTTGTGTTAGGCGACGCTGAACAGGTCATCGTGCTCGACGCTGTTGGAAACAGACAAGGTAAGCTTGAAGATCACGGCTCGATCGATCTGCCGTCCATAGTTCACAATGTGCTGATTCTGCTCGAGGGCGGAAAGGAAGCATTCTGCCTTCGGAAGGAGCGGTACGAATTGTAGGTAGCTGTTGTAACGTTTCGACGCCTCGTCAACAACATCTATGGCTTGGCGCCGTCGGGCGTCAAAAACCCGCATGCGCCCACCGAGACGAAATTGTTACCGGGTGCTTCGTAACCAGCCAGTGAAAATTTATCCGTCGGAACCCCTTCGTGCCTTTATGTTGGTGTCACTCGTAATGCTCGCCGTTCCATCGGCCAGCCGCTGGCAGGACAGCCGCGCATGCATCGCTGAGCCAGGAAGCCTCTTTTCCGGCAACTAAATGTCCCCTTTTTCCTCCCCCACTCAATTCGAATCCGTTTGCCATTACCTTTCTCCCCGCCGTGCTCCTGAATTACCAGAGAATTTTTGTTGACAATTCCCACCGTGCAACTGATAATCAAGCCATCCGTATATACCCTTATTCCTTCGCGGCTACCTTCCATTTGGGCCCGATTGCTCCGGGCGGCGCATGACTGCCTTCCGACAGGTTTCTCCGCTAAGACCGGGTGGATTACGATGCCCATGACCAAACTGGAGATGGAAACCCACCACGCCCAGTATTGTGACTTGATTTCGAAGGCTTCCGTCGCCCAGCAAAGCGGCCTTTATCCCGAAGCCATCGAACTTGCGTTGACGTGCTGGGACAACATCGACGGAATGCTACAGTACTCGCGTAAGTACACAAACCATGAGCCGAGACAACTTGACTGCCTGAACATAGTCCTCAAATGCGCTCCTTACGTTTTTGACTCAAAAAGGCTTGACGCACTCGAGTCGCTCCTCAAGACGCAACGCCGAATTCTGAAAAATCTGGTCGGCGCTTTAACCGATGCTCTCGCCGAGGCCAGGTCATTGATGTGGGCGGCTCACCGCCTTTGGGAGCAACTGGATAGGGAAGTCAGCCATGATCAGACGAGGAGCGCGGTGACGGCCGTGGGACGACAAGCTGGCCAAATCCTGGATGTTTGGAAACGGCTGGGCATCATTCGCCAAGGGCCTAACGGCGACATTCACCAGCTTACCACTAATATAGGAGCCATCCTGCGCGGTAAGTGCCCGGCTTGCGGAGCGATTGTCAAAGCTAAAATGCTCAAATTATTGGAAAACGTCGTTTGCCCAAGATGCAAGGCAAAATCGCTTTTCGTCTTGCTTTCGCGCGACCCTGCCCACATTAAGTAAGGAGAACAGCCCATGGCGTTCCTTTGGTTTTTGATAATCACATCCATTGCCTTCGGCGGAGCGATAGTCTGTGTCTATTATGCCTCGGAGCCGCGCCGCAAAAGGCTCGAAAGCCAGGAGGCGGAATTGGAAGCCCAGGCATCGGAGCTATTGGCGCAACAAGAAGAAATCAATGCGACCAAAAACAGGCTGCACGAAGCAGAGATGCACGCGGCTGCCGTTCGAAAGCAACTGGAAAGCGATGCTGACCGATTCAGACAGGCCAGGTCAGAGTTCGAATCCAAGATCATCGCCTACACGGAGTTGGTGGAAGAAAATTCAATATTGAAGCGCGACCTACGCAACATGGCTGTCAACGTCCAAAAACTTCAACTTGATGTCGAACAGCGCCGCCAGGCTCAGGAAGCGCTCGATTCAAAAATCGAGGACTTGGGACAACGGTATCTCAAAGAAAATATCAAGTGGATCAGCTCCTCACTCAGCCCAAATAACTTCGTTAGTTCCAAACAGCGGCTTCAAGACGTTATCGAGCGCTGTCGGGGCATCCAACTCGAGATTTCAACAGAGCAAGAAGCTGCCGCAATCGCAAATTTGAAGGAAGAGTATGAGAAAGTCGTGCGTGCTGCCTTCGAGCATGAGGAACAGATTCGAATCAGGGCTCAGATTCGAGAGGAAATGATCCGCGAGAAAGAAATTGAGCGCGAGCTCAAACAATTAGAGCGCGAACGGGAAGCCATCAAGGCCGCACTCGAAAAGGCGCTCGCCGACGCGCGTGGTCAACATAGCGAAGAGGTTGAACGGCTGAAGGCGAGGCTGGCAGAAGCCGAGGCGAAATCTCAGCGAGCGATCTCACAAGCACAATTAACGAAATCGGGTCGCGTTTATGTCATCTCAAACATCGGATCGTTCGGAGAGGGCGTCTTCAAAGTTGGCCTGACGCGCCGACTTGAACCAGAAGACCGAATTCAAGAACTAAGTGGCGCATCAGTCCCGTTTCCATTCGACGTGCACATGATGATCGCCGCAGATGATGCCCCTGCCCTGGAAGCTGCTCTCCATCGAAAGTTACACAAGATGCGAGTCAACAAAGTCAATCCCCGCAAAGAGTTCTTTAAGACCGATATTAAAACGATCACCGAAATCGTGAAGGACCATCACGGCGAAGTAGAGTATATTGCCGACGCAGAGGCCCTGGAATACCGGCAGAGTCTCAACATGTTGGAAGAGGACCAAGAGTACATCGAAAGCCTCTTCGGTGATTTGGACGAGGATGCCATCGGCGTTGAATGAGATTATTAGGACCCACCCACGCGGCGAGCATTCCAGGATGGGTCAGAAAAAAGAGAACGGCACGTTTATGCTTCTACTTCAGTTTCCATCCACTCGTTCGCCTGCGATCATCGCCTCGGCGCAGGGAATGGGAACAAAAAACGTACCCCCGTCTTCCCTTTCGACCGGGGCTGCCACGACCGATGGATGTAGCGTCGACGCAACGCATTCAGGAGACTAGGTCATGCGCAAAGTGGTTTTCACCAAGGATTTCAACAAGTGCCTTCGCGACCTCCGAAAGGCTGGCAAGAGGGGCAAGGACGCAGCCACGAAAGCTTTGGCTGCGCAGGCCGAGGCTGGAAACGATGGCCAGATCAAGGTGGTTGCCCGGACCCACTATGGCGAAAGCCGGGCGGATGTCGAGAAGTACGACCTCGGTGACGGGTACCGTCTTGTCGTCCAATTGGTGGACAGCAAACAAGGAACGCGGGCGTTTGTGTTCGCCGGAACCCATGATCAAGCTGACATCTGGCTCACGACGCACAAGAACTACAATTGGGTCAAACGCGAAACGGATGGAACTCTTGATTTCGTGCAGGTCTCGGTCCCAACACGCGCGGCGCAGGCCCCCATGCCCGATCTTGAGTCACCTCCGTCCTTGCTGGACCTGCCATTGTTGAGAGACCTGACCGACGAAGAATGGGCAATTCTAAACCTAGTCCCCGGCGCAAGCGATTATATACGGAAGGTGACTGCGGCGGATTGGGAGGCCGACAACGACGGGATTTTCCAGCACATCTTGCGACTCACCAACAGCGACCTCGCGCTCTTGATGGTCGACCTCTTCCACCATGCTCAGCAACGAGAGTGGGACGCTCTCCACCGCCGGATTGAAATGCTGAAGGGCGTCGCACACGCCGCCTATGAACGCGAAGCAGCAGAAGCAATGGTAAGCCCCGTCAACAGCGAGAAGTTCATCACTTGGGACGACAGCAAGGAACTGCCGCCAGACAAGGACTGGGCCGACTGGATGCTGTTCCTGCACCCCGAACAGAAGAAACTGGTCAAGCTGGACTTGAACGGTGCAGCCCGCCTGCGAGGGGTATCGGGCAGCGGCAAGACATGCGTGATGGTCCACCGCGCCCGGTATTTGGCGAAAAAGTACGGCGAGATGGTACTCGTTGTGACCCTAACAGAGAGCATGCGGAAGTTGCTCGATAACCTGCTCAACGCGCTGTGCGGTGCCGAACGCGGCCTGATCTTCACCTACACGATGAACTCGCTGGCGAAGGATATCATCAGACGATTGCATCCAAACGGCGAAGCATGGTACACGATGGCCACGGATCGTCGTCTCCTCATGATGGAAAAGCATGCCGTTAAAATTGTTACCGAACACGTCGATTTTCCGAAGACACCCCTCACGAAGCTGGACTCCCAGAGGCTGGCACGGTTCGTCATAGACGAACTGAAGTACGTGCGTGCCCGCGTCCCGATGACCGAATACGAGAATTATCCTACTACGGCGTTCAAGCGAATAGGTCGCACCCAAGCGTTGGGCGAAGTCGGACGGCGCGTATGTCTCGAAGCAGTCCGGTATTGGGACCAGGAACTGACTGACTCCCACACACTCGACTATGCCGGCATCGTGCAGGCCGCGTGGAATCTCGTAACCCGCTCAGAAAAGCTTAATACGCCCAACGGCTTCGACCCTCGGTGCATTCTTGTCGATGAGGTTCAGGATCTGAGCCAGCTTGAAGTTCGCCTTCTGGGCCAAGTTCGCACCCACGGTCAACCGATCGGAACTGTGGAAAACGCACTCTTCTTGGTTGGGGATGGTGCCCAGACGATTTACAAGCGGGGATTTAGTCTTTCCAGCATTGGTGTTACAGTCTCTGGCCGCAGCTGGGTCTTAAAGAAGAATTATCGGAACAGCCTTGAGGTACTCAAGGCCGCATACAGCTTGATCGACGACTACGAATTCGCGGATATTGACGAGGATAGCATTCAGAAGCCGCTTGAACCAGACTACGCTACCCGTCACGGGCAAAGGCCCTTCATCGTCAAATGTCGGTCGCTTGTCGAAGAAGCCGACTTCATCACCAGCCAGATAAAGGCGTTGATCGTCGAGGAGATCCCCATGGGACAAATATGCGTGGTCGGGCCAAATGCCTCCGTACGGCAAACGGTGTCCGACGCCTTGAATCGGGCAGCACTGGAATCGGCCGAGCTGCGGGAAGACGCTGATTTCGACAACAACAGGATCAAAATCAGTACCATCGAATCCTCCAAGGGCCATGAGTTCCGCGCGGTCTTTATTGCCGGCCTTGTGGACGGTGTCTTGCCCAACCGCAATGAACCGTCCGAGGATCTGCCTCGTGAGGCGGCCAAGCTTTACGTAGCGATGACCCGCGCCCGCGATAGCTTATACCTGTCGTATACCTCAAATCCGGGCTTCCGTCCTTCGCCGCTCCTTGCGTCCGTCCAAAAACACTGCATTGAAATGAAATGGGACGGTCATCAACTAAGTCCAATCGCGGACCAGTAGCGGAGACCTCGCCGCCGAAAAGAAAAGGGGACAGGCACGTTTAATATTGACATTTCGCCGGTTCCCACTTACGCTGTCAGTTATGCCACGCACTCCGCGAGCTTTTGTCGGCGGCATCGGCTACCACGTCATGAACCGAGGCAATGGCCGCCGCGCGGTGTTCCACAAGGACGGCGACTACCAGGCCTTCCTCGAGGCCATCGGCCATGCGTGTATCGAGATCCCCATGCCTGTCCTCGGGTTTCGCCTGCTGCCCAATCACTTTCATCTGGTGGTCTGGCCGAAAGAAGACGGGGATCTGAGCCGCTGGATGCACTGGGTGCTCAATACCCATGTGCGCCGTTACCACCAGCATTATCACAGCAGCGGCCACATCTGGTAGGGCCGTTTCCAGGCGTTCCCCATCGAAGAAAACGAGCACTTGCTGACAGTCCTGCGTTATGTCGAGAGAAACCCGGTGCGCGCTAACCTGGTACGTTGCGCGGAACAATGGCCTTGGTCCAGCGCCCGATTATGGCAAGCCGAAACAGCGCGTCCCAGTTACCTGGCAGCGGGGCCGGTCAAGCGGCCGCGTCCTTGGCTCGATTGGGTTAATCAACCCTTGACGCCGGACGAGTTGGAGGCGGTGCGGCAATGCGTGAACCGCGGCGCGCCGTTCGGCAGCGCCGGTTGGGTAGAAAAGACGGCGAAGCGTTTGGGAGTACAGTCTACTCTGCGGCCTCGCGGTCGGCCTCGAAAGACGACGAAATAAACGTGCCCGTCCCCTTTTCTCGTCCGGACCCATCGCCGAACGACCGCGCTCAACAACGGCGGCCGCGCCAGCGGATGGTTCAGCGCGATCGTTACGACCAACTGCTGTGCTCATCCACCCACCGAATGGACAGATAATACCAAAGCGCAGCGAACACCAACAGACCACCGATAAAACCCAGTCCGTTGACAAATCCGTAGCCTACGCACCCCGCCGCGATGGCCAGGGATACCCAGAAGAAGGCCCATGCCGACGCGCGGTTCGGAAGACCCCATAGACCCAGTCGCACTAACATCGGCCACTTGCTGCGATCAACGCTCATCTGCAACTTCCTCTGCGCCGCCGAACTATAGTAATTCGGTCAATTTCCATTCGCATATTTTGCGACAAACACATCGCGAAATCGACCTAATTCCAAATCGCCAATTCCAAGAAATCCAATCCATTGTCCAGGAAAAGGAACTCCCCGCGATCTCGAGCGACCTGGCCCTCAATTTGGGAACCGAAATCGTAACCTGTCCAATTGCGCTTTTCATCATTGCGGAAGTCTACGTTGCCTTGATCCACGATTGGATTCGAATGATTGCGGCGCCCCATCCGCGGAGAGCCGCCGTCGGTGATCGTGACCGTGGCACTGCCGGTGATGGAATCATCTTGCGTATCAGTCGCCGTTACGGTCTGATCGCCCGGCGTCACCAGGATCACGCCATTGGGGAATGTATGGATGCCGCCATCATTCGCCGTGAAGGTGTAATCGGGCGGCAGAAAGATGCCCTCACCGGGATCGCTGGTGGTAATTCTCACGGTGCCGGCGTATCCGCTGGCGACATGGTTGTATGCATCCAGGGCAGTAACGGTGACATCGAACGGCATGCCGGCCATGACGCTATTCGGGGCATCGACCTGGAAAGAAGTGGCGGAACCTATCTGGGCTTCAAAAGCCCCGATGTCGATGGTCGCGCCGACAGTACGATCAAAGCCTTCGCCGCGTTGGTCGAAATCCGGGGCGTTTGCGTTATCGCCGGCATCCACGGCAGGGCTACCCGGCAGGAGTCCCATCGTTTGGGTAGGGCCGCCGTTGTCTTGCAACGGGCCAAGGCGGGGATTGACATGCAGCAAATCCGTATCGACCCACCCTGTCATATCCTGCGGGTTGCCGATCAGGTTGTGGCCCTGAGAGCCAAGGTTCCCGTATACATCGGGACCATTGGGGGCCATATTGCCAGCTATGATCGTGTTCCGGACGGTAATCATTCCACTAAAGATTTCGATTCCACCACCGCTGCCCCCCGCGACATTACCAGCGATGGTCGAATTGCTTACGGTTAATCTGCCGTTAAGTTGAATGACAATACCGGCACCGTAAAGCGAAGAATTACCGGCGATGGTACTGTTACTGATTGAAAGCATGCCCCGGTTGTCGATTCCGCCACCATTGTTTCCTGAGATAGTGCTATTAGTAACCGTAGTTGTAGCGTTACCTGAAAGGATTCCTAATCCGTTGCCGGTGATGGTTGTATAACTGACGGTCAGCGTCCCGCCTTGGTTGAAAATACCGCCGACAGAGTTTCCTGAGATGGTACTATTGGTGATCGTCAGCGTCCCACTACTAGAGATACCGCTGCTAGAGTTTGCTTGAACGATACTGTTGCTAATACTCAGCGTTCCAGAGTTCGAAATGCCGCCAACGCCATTGCTGATGGTCAGGCCGAAAATGTTGGCCGTTACCCCAGTAGCTATTGCAAAAACTTGATAATTGCCACCAGTGTCCCGGCGAATGGTCATTAGTTCCGGCCCCGGCCCGTCAATGCTCACGCTTCTAGTCAAATTTGGCAGAGCTGCGGCAAGATTGATGGTGCCAGTAACATCGAAATTGATGGTGTCGGCCCTGAAAAGTGATTCGATAACGCACCAGCGAAGATCACCTCTGCCATTGTCGCCCTCGCCCCCGGTGGTGGGAGCATTGTCCGTAAGCCGGTCCACCGTGCAAACCGACAATAGGGTACGGGTTTCAAGGATTTCCAGCCGGGGCCGGAAGGAACGGCTGCCGTTTCTCCAGGATGAAGTAAACATAGGGCTGTCCTCACGAATTAGATGGTTGTAAAGCAGGGATGCGTAAGATTGTCAGGCATGAGACGACGAAATGCAAGCATGAATTCAAGGAATTTCCAAAATCACAACGGCAAGGACTCCGACCCATAAGCAAAATGTGATCTGTGTTTTTATTGACTCCACCGCAATTGGAAATTTGAGCCGGCGTTCAATTTCTTGCTTGCATCCGTCACGAAAAGAAAAGGGGACAGGCACGTTTAATATTGACATTTGGGCGGTTCGTACCTATGCTGTCGGTCATGCCACGTGCTCCGCGAGCTTCTGTCGGCGGCATCTGGTACCACGTCATGAACCGAGGCAATGGCCGGCGCGCGGTATTCCACAAGGACGCCGACTACCAGGCCTTCCTTAAGGCCATCGGCCACGCATGTATCGAGATCCCGATGCCCGTCCTCGGGTTTTGCCTGCTGCCCAATCACTTTCATCTGGTGGTCTGGCCGAAAGAAGACGGGGATCTGAGCCGCTGGATGCACGGGGTGCTCAATACCCATGTGCGCCGTTACCACCAGCATTATCACACCAGCGGCCACATCTGGCAGGGCCGTTTCGAGGCGTTCCCCATCGAAGAAGACGAGCACTTGCTGACAGTCCTGCGTTGCGGTTCATTCACTTACTGTAGAGCTGCATTACATGGGGTGCGAGAGCTGGGTTGGCCGGCAAGTCAAACGCTCAACCTCCAACTAGCTGCCCCCGCAAAGGTGTTTGGCTTGGTACGTTTGCTCACAGCCGGTCTATCGAAACGGTGCGCTCATCCCACGAGCCGGTCATCTCTCACCACCAGATCAAGGCCAAGGGTGTTTTCTTTAGTCCACCTCGCTTGCTCCAGACGGAGGGGCGTGAGCTGGAAACCGTCCTCGTGGGGAGTAACAAAGTAGCCGTCCAGCGATGATGATGACCAGGTGGAAAGCAACTGCTCGGCTGGAACGGTCGCATCGGCCATGCGCGCAGACGTTTGATGGTCTGAGCACGCCGAAAGCGTAGCCGCGGCCGGAGGTTTGAGCCGGAATATGTCCCCAGGAATGGCTTTCCTGCTGGATCGGCCCGAAGATGGTGCACCACCACCGCCCGGCCCTTCGCCAAGCAAGTCATAGCCGGGCGGGGCTGTTTGGAACTCCTGGTAATACGCTGTGGCATCAGCTGCCTGCTGCCGCACCGACGCGATGGACCGGGGGCTGGGGTCATGGGGGACGGCAACGGTGCATACGTCGAAGCTGGCCGCGCCCGAGTTGCTGACCGTCACCACGATCAGGTAGACCCGCCCCGTCCCATTGCCTTGACGCTCGGAACGTAACTGGAGGGTGCCGGGGCCGATGTTGGCAGCGTCAAACGGGAGGGCATGGTCGTTTGCGTAGATCAACAGTCTCAGATTGGCATCGGGGGGATCGATCATGACGCTCAGGCCGACATTCACTTGCCGGTGGTTAGGTGGCCACAGTACGGCATCGGCGACCGCGCAGGTGATCGTTGGGGGTACGGCTTGGTGCTCGTATGCCCCGATGTCGATCATGCCGTTCACTACGCGAGGGTAGCCGGGGCCTCGTTGATCCCAAATCGGAGCATCGGTTGGATCGCCCGCGTCGATGGCCGGACTGCCTGGGAGAAGGGCCATAGTTCGGGTGGGGCCGCCGTTATCCTGGAGGGGCCCGAGAAGGGGATCGACGTTGAGCAGATCTGTTGGATCGTAGCCGGTGCCGCCCAGACCGTTGCGGATTAGGTTATGGCCCTGGGAGCCGAGATTGCCGCCGAAATTCCCAATGATGGTGTTCTTCGCGGTCATCGACTGCTCGTTCGTGACGTCACCGATAGCATTTCCTGAGATGGTGCTGTTGTTGACGGTTAACGAGCCATTGTTGCGGACGCCGCCGATGTTTAGTGCGGTGTTGCCGGAAACCGTGGTGTTTGTGATTGTCAGTACCCCAAGCGGGCCACGGTTGTCGATGCCGCCGCCGATACCACCGCTGGCATTGTTTCCTGAGATGGTGCTATTGCTGACCATCGACGGGCCGTAATTGTAGAGGCCGGCCCCCTCGCCATTGCTGGTGTTTCCTGAGATGGTGGTGTAGTTGATGACTACCGGGCCACTTTCATTGTTGAAGATGCCGCCGCCGGCGCTACGGGACGTATTGCCAGAGATCGTGCTGTTGCTGACAGTCAGCGTACCGATATCGGCGATGCCGCCGCCGTTGAAGGCCGTATTACCGGAGATCGTGCTGTTGCTGACGGTGAGCATACCTGAGTTTAAAATGCCCCCGCCGCTGTGGAGTGCTGAATTTCCTTGGACAACACTGTCGGTGACGGTTAGCGTCCCATTGTTGTAAATGCCGCCGCCACCAATGTCATTTGTGTTGCCATTGTTCACGGTAAGGCCGGAAATCCTGACGTTGACACCGCTCGAAACATGAAAGATGCGGTAGTTGCCTCCCGTATCGCGCCGCACGGTCATTTGATCCGCCCCTGTGCCTTCGATGCTAATGCTGTGCGTAAGGTCGGGCAAGGCAGCTGTCAGGTTGATGGTTCCTTGCACCGCGAAGATAATGGCGTCACCATCGGTGACATTGGTGATGCAGTAGCGTAAATCGCCTATCAGACCAGATCCCGCGCCCGTGTCCGTAAGGCGGTCCACGATGCAACCCGCAAATGACAATAGCGTGCGGCTTTCAAGGACTTCCAACCGGGGCCGAAAAGTACGGCCGCCATTTCTCCGGGATGAAGTAGACATAGGGCTTTCCTCGCGAATAGATTGTTTAAATCGGGATGGGTAAGATTATCCGGCAGCAGAAAGCGAAATGCAAGCATGAAAATCAAGAATTTCCAAGATTACAACGGCAAGGACTCCGACCCATAAGGAAAAGTTGATCTTTGGTCCCTACCACCCTCCCGCACTACGCAAGGGCGACCGAGCCTTTTGCTTAGTCCGCGATTGCGATGTTGTGATTACGTCCTGGAGCGATGCCCGAATCTCCTGGCCGAAGTGCCGACCGGTGGGAACCGTGAGCAAATGACACTTTGCGGATCTACCCTCTGACCACACAATTGTGGCAGAAGCCGCGCCCCGTCTTGCCGCGGTATGCAGAATCACCGGTAAATCGCGCTCCATTGACGGGTGGCATTGCGCATATGCCGCTGCCCGTCACCCACGTGCGCTTCCCGGATGCGCGGGATCCCACCGATAGTGCACATGCATCCCATGACAGCCATCGCACGCCCTGCGGCTGTCCCGCCGCAAAGATTTGGCTTAATACGTCTCTTGCTCCAAAAATATGTCCCACGAAAAGTGACTCTTCTTTCAGCAGTTAAGGGCTGGCCGGTCATGGAAATCGGGAATATGTCGCACGTCGGTCGATACGTCGCAGGGTTTTGCAATACGTTCACGGCGGCCGGGGGGTGATGGGCGCAACGTATTTTTTGTTTGTCATTGGTCATTTGCGGGCACGCGGCGGTGCGGTTTCGTGTCTCACGGAAGCGTGAGATACGGCGCCGAAAAGCGCGTTAAGGCGTTTCGCGCGAATAGGTTGCGCGGCGGACCGCGGGCATGCATTCGCGTGAGATACGAGTTGGTCCGACGCGGGGCCGGGTTCTGCCACGAAGTTCGTCAACACAGGATCGGGATGAGAGGCCATGCGCGGCCGGACCTGCGGATCGTCGCGCATCAGGTCGCTCACCGCGTTCGTGTCGGGCAGCGCAGCCGGCATCAATCGTTCTCCTGCCGCGCCGGATCGCCGGAAAACACCACGGGCGGTGAGGGCGAACGCCACCCCTCCCGAATGAGCTGATCCAGCTCATCCACCCCTTGGCCGGCACCTTGGGCAATTTTTCAAGGCCGTCATCCCATCGCGAAACAAAATGTTCTGACTGAAATGATTTTTCTGAAACGTCAAGAAGCGCACAATCTCGTAGTCGGCGCCCGATGACTCTCGATCCCTATTCCTTCCCCTTCTCCGGCGTCCCCGTCCCCCCCAAAATTTCGTCCTCTTTCTCCTTGAGGAGCTTCTTTAACCGGTCGTATTCTTCCCGTTCCCGTTTTTCGATTTGCTGTAGCGCCAGGATCAGCTTGTTGAGATTGGTCAAATCCCCCATGCCGGCAAGCACTTCTTCCAGCCGCGCAATCAAACTCAAGATTTCCTTCCGCGCGGTCTCCGCCGCAGGCATGTCGGCCACGGAGTTTTCCAGCTTCTGATGCATGGCCCGCATTGCTTCATCCGTGCGCACAAATTCTCCGCCGATCGCCGTGTCCAGCGGTTCGCAAATCTTGAACCGAACCTTGTCGATCATCCCTTTCTTGACGCGGTTGCATTCCAGTTCCCGGAGTATGCGCTTGTAGTCGCCGTAAACTTCCCGGCTCGTGTCCCAGCTCTTGCTGATCGCCTCCTCGATTTCCTCGGCCCTGCGTACCATCGGGCTGAATTCGCCCTTCTTTAGTTCCGGAAGCTCCACAATGACTTTATCGAGCTTGATCTTGCTGTCCTTGAGCCGGTTCACCGCTTCCTCCAGCTTCACATGCAGGCCTTCCTCCTCCTTCGCAATTTCGGCCAGAAGATCGTTCTCGTCCACAATGAGAAAGGTGAATTTCTCCTTGCTCACGCCTTTTCCGGGCCTCGTCTCCACATTGTTGTCCGTCGCTTCCACCCACAACCGCATCCGGTAGTGCGGCTGCTTGGCCTTTTCGTCGCTCACCGCAAGGCCCATGCGGACAACGTCGAAATACTCCGTTTCCGGGTCCAGCTCGAATTCGTGCAAGATGCTCCCCGTTGGCGGCTGTTCGAGCAGTTCCTGGAGCTTGTTTACGGAAACCGCTTTCAGGGCTTGTTCCTTGTAGAGCTTGTCGAATGTGGCCAGCGAAACCCGTGTCGGCTCCTTCCCGGCTTCATTGGTTGGCGCCGGCCGGCTCATGAGGATGGCCGGCGCAACGGCAGCTGTGTTTGCCGGAAAGCCCGATACAGTCAACGAGGCCACGCTCGCCGCCAGCGAAATCCGGGTGGCGGCGTCTGCTCGCGATTCTTCCAATTCATAGGTGTAGATGTATTCCACCGCGGCCAGCCCTCGGTCGTCGCGCACCTTGCCGCTGAAAGGAACCCGCGCCTGCGCGGTCACCATGTATCCCTGGTTGACCTTCCGAATGACTTCCACCACCACGTCCACTTCCGGCACGGTGTCGTGGATCGGCTTGATCTCCAGCCGCCGCTTGCCCACCACGTTGTCGGTGTCCGTGAACTCAAGGTAAAAATCGCTCGCCGTCATGACATGGTTGAAAATCACCCGAAACGTATGCTCATCGATTTGTTCCAGCGGCGCATTGATTTCCACGTTCCCCTTGAAGGGCGTCAATCGCACGCCGCCGGGGATCTTGAGCGGTTTATCCGTGCGCGCGTGGACCACCAGGTCGGTCCCCGCGGGAACCTGAATGCTCGATTTTTCGCCGGTCAGCGAGATCGGCCGATTGGTGAATATCTGTTTTTTGCCCTTCAGATCTGCACTCGTACCGTCCGCCGGTATGAGATGATAGAGATACGCCGGTTGTGCCTCATCGACCGTTAGCTCGATGATGCTCGGAGGCGGCACGACGATGATGCGCTTGTAGGGCGTGTAATAGTCCTCGCCTTGAATCGTGAACCGGAGCGATTCCTTGAGGTTCGCCACCGTCCCCGAATACTCGTGGTTTTGCCCCGGCGGCAAAGTTTGTTCATTCTTGGTGGTAGCCCCCTTGTAAAAGACCACAACGCTTGCCGGGATCGTCAATTTCCTCAGTCGCCGGCTCATTTTCGAACTCGCGGCCCGTTCCTCCAACCTCGCCAGCACATCGCCGACAACTTCCGGCTTTTCCGGTTGCATCTCGATCTGATCGATCGACCAGTCCGCCCAGCCGCCAGGGAGAGCGTCCCGTGGCACGGCGCTTCCCAGCAAATCCTCGGTCAGATCCGTCCACATAAGGGCCCGCCAGCCTTCGGGGGCGCGCTCCCGGTTCGAATCGGCGATCACCCATTTGAGCGCACGCACCCGCAAAGTCGGCGGCGTCGCATCCCGGCCGATGCGGATTTCCTCTCCCGGAAAATCGAGTAATTCCAGATGCGCTCTTCGCGGCCAGATCGTGTCGTACAGCAAGATGTTCCGTTCGAACCAGATTGCCGCCACGTCGTTAAAATTCCGCACCTGGGCCAGTACATTCGCCGATCCGCCGATTATGCACGCCGCCAATAATACCGCCAGGTAAACGCCGGCGGTCAAAACGCCCAGCGACTTGCCCCGCCGCTGTAGCCGGTTCCAGTCAAAAACATCATGGATCGACAGTTGATCGACGCGTTCTGCGGCATCCCGGATCGTCTGTTCGATCATGGGCCGCGAATAGCCGCACTCCCGGGCGATCTTGGGATCGGCCAGCTCCACCGCCGTGATGAGCCGATCACCCAGCAACTTGGGAAACCGGCGTTCCAAAACCAGGGCCAGCGCTGCGTCCCGAAATTCCCGGAATAGTCGTAAGAACACCTTGAGCACCAGCACCGCCAGCAAGCCGGCTCCGCAGCCGCACAATACGACGAGTCGAACCCAGCGCGGCAACTCCTGCACCCAATCCAGCGTAAATAATTTGAAGAATCCGTAATCGATTGCCAGCCCGATCCAGAACCACAGGGCCAAAAACAAAACGAACGCAGCGCCCCCCTCCAGCCCGACGTACAGGCGAATCGTACTCCGCAGCTGCGCGAGCGGATGGGTTACTCGCTGATCGGCTTCCGCCCGCCGGGTATAGGAACCACGTTCTGTCACGGTCGCCATGCGATTTCTTCCTCTAAGCCAGCTTCAACAGTTTCCGCGTCAACCATTCGATCGATAACAACGCCACGATCACCAGCAGGATCGTCGAAATCGTGAGGGGTGGGTCCCACGATTCCAGTGTGAAGCCGCTGTCCCACACGTCCTTGACCGGTCCCCGGGTTCGCTGCGTCTTGTGGTCGGTGACCATGCAGTCGGGAATCACTTCCGCGCCTTTCAGATCAAAATAAAGCTTCAAGGACTCTTTTTCCTCGACCGTATCCTTGACCGGCATTTTGTTGGTTCGTTCCAGAGTCGCCTTTAGTCGCGCTTTCGCGTCGTCGTTGATCCGGGCCATCACCACTTCGTCCGCGTTGCTCGCCAGGTCGCGCAAGAACGCGAAGTCGGGCATCGGGTTGTCCATTTCCGGGTTGGCCTCTTTGACGTCGAACTTACGGGTCAGGATGTCCGCCGTCCCGGGGATTTGCAGTTGCAGTTCATACGACCCTGGCGACATCACCAAAAATCGCCCCTCGAACCACCCGGTTGATTCCGGCCCCTGGCCTGCCTTGGGCCGCAATTCAAACTTGTTGGGATTCATGGTCACCCCCGGCGGCGGCTTCACCACGATCACCGGCTTGGCCGTTTTTTCCAGGGGCTGCATATCGCGATTGAATAGCCGCGCCTGCAAGGTCACCGGGTTCTGCGCGACGAATTTGCTTCCCATATAGATATCGCCCCGGCGGTTTTGCCGCGTCAGGTTGCCCGAACCCGCGTACCGCGCCATCTTGGTCCAGAACCGCTCGTGATAGATTTCCCGGCATTGCCGCAACCGCCACATTTCGCCGGAGCCGATGTACGCAACCTTCCCGCTGCCGTAAGGCATGGTCACCAAAAACGGTTGCTCCTTGCCGTCCGCCAGCCGCGAACGCGGATCGGTAAAGGTGGCGACCACGGCGGCATTGGTCTTGGCGCCCTTGGTTGGGTAGTAGTTGAAGAAGCCGCGGCGCGGAATGACGTCTTTCACGCCGTCGGCCTTTGGCCGGCCGGAGAAAAATTCTTCCCAGCCCGAGAGCGGTTCCTTGCTTTCCTCATCCAGCTTCAGAAACTCCATGTCCGCGGTTGCCCCCGGAAAATTCAAGCGCCACGGATCAGTCGTCGATCGTTCAACTCCAAGTCCCTGCAGCCGATAATCGTCAAGATAGACGGGGAACAGGTCGAGAATCGGTTTGACCTTTTCATAGTTCACTCCCCGCGCCAGCTGGAAAGTATTCACCGGCCCGGCGACGAGAATCAGTCCACCCGCGTGGGCACTGACCCATTGTTCCAGGAGGCTCAACTGGTCCGTCGTCAGTTGCGTCCAGTCCGCATCGAAACTGATGATCGCGTCGTACTGGGCCAGATTGTCGAACTTGGTTTCCGCCGTTTCTTTGGGATCATCTTCCGCCCGGAGCGAGCCGGGGAATCGCTGCAGCAGCCGTTCTTGAGGCACATCTTGCACCACCTCCGGACGGGCCAGTTGTAAATAAATGCTGACTTCCGCTCGCTTCTTGTCCATTTCCCGGACAAAGAGCGTGCGGGCGAATTGGTATTCGTGCGTTGGCGCGCCGGCGAACAGCAGAATCCGTAAGGGTTTTTTGACCACCTGTACGCTCGCCGTTTCCGAAACGTGTTCCTTGACATTGATGTCTCTCGTTTCGCGTTTATCCTTCGGCACGCGGGCGAACATCTTCCATTCGCCTTCCTGTTCCGGCTTTTCGATTTCGAATTCCACCTGAACGTGCGGCGGTTCACCCGGTTTGAACACCGGCATCTCCCCGGCAGGAAGATTCGGTTTCAAGCTTACCTTCTCCCCATTGGGCTTCGTAACCTCCAGGCTGGCATCGACCGGCTGGCCGGCCAGTCCTTCGCCTTCGACATCCAGCCGCACGGGGAATTTGTCATCGGGTCGCGCCTGGTCGGGGGCCTGCAGCGAGGCAATGCGGATATTGATCGGCGGCCGGTATTCACCGACGCCCACCGTAAAGATCGGCACCTTGGCCTTCGACGTGCGAATGCGCAATTCCTCCAGCGTTTGGTTGGAATACTGCGTGTTCCGGCCGTCGCTGAACACGATGATGCCCTGGAGCATGTTGTTCGACTCGCGGTTGAAGGCCGACAGGATCGAATCGCCCAGGTTGGTCGCCTTCATCGTTTCTTGCAGGGTATTGCGCCGAGCAATGATCTTGTTGCGTTCTTCTTCATTCAGATCGGCAGCGATCTCTTCCTGCAGATTGGGCCTCAGCCACTCGTTCCATTCTTCCGCGCTTAACCGCTTTTTGTCGTCCGCCAGAACCTTGGATTCTTCATCGAGCTGGCCGCCGAATCGGTAAACCGTGATCGGATTTTTCTCCTGCAATTTGGTCAAAAAGCCTCTTTGTTCATCCGTCATGAAGCGGATCACCTGGTCCTGGCGCGAAGTGAGATCCGAGGGCGCGTTGTCCTGGTTTTCCATGCTTTTGCTGAAGTCCCAGAGCAACACGAGTTTGGACTTGCTCTCGTTTTTGTCCCAGGTTTGCCAGGCGGGAAGCAAAAAGACAAACGCAAGTATCAAGTAAACGAGCGTGCGCAGAGCGCCGAGGAAACCGGCCCAGGCGGCCCCAACCGTGATGCGCTCCCGCCCGTACATCCAGATGACATACCCCAGCCCCAATAGCAGTACGGGAATCAGAACCGCCAACCATAACCGCGGATCGATTTCCGTACCGCCGATCCGGAGCGCTTCATTCAACCGGCGAAAGACAAACTCCGTTTCCTGTAACGTGCTCGTTTCTTGATCCATGGCTATCGTGCATCCTCTCGGACTATGCTCAGGCGGCGCTCGCCTGCGGTTTGCCGGCCGGTACCGGCAACGCCTCGCTGGCCTTCAAATGGAAGCTCAGGTGGACTGCGAGCGCTTGCTCCGCTACAAGGACAACGAGAAAGATCAGGTAAATCCAGGCCGACTCGGAAAAGTCTCCGCTGCGTTTGAACGTTTCGTTGTACGTGCCGGACTCCGCGCCATGAATCGGTCCGAGCCTGGTCAATTCATCGCGCGACTGTCGGCGCAGGTCGGATTCCTTGGCCGTGTCCACGTTATAGGCAAAGGCCGCCGTTTCAATTTTGCTCTCGCCGCCCGAGTCGCTCCGCTGGGTCAGATCGAATTGGTAGACGCCGGGCCGGCTCGTCTTCTCAAAAGTAAACCGGATCGTCTCCGGCGAGCTGGTCCCCTGGATTTCGCCGATGTCTTTGAGCCCAGGCTTTTTGGACTCGGTCTCTTTTTCCTTGGGCGCCTTGACCCCCTCCATTTCCCGCGCGTCCTGGAAATAGCAGCGGGCCTTCGATTCATACCGCCCCGCCGCGCGTTCGATCTCCAGCGGTTCGCCCACCTTTTTGGCGGTCTCGGTATCGCCTCCGGTAAGGTACTTTTGCAGATCGATCATTACCATGGGATAGGTAACCGAAGCCGGGCTGCCGCCCGCCCAGTCATTCCATTTCTTGCCCGCGGTGGTCAAGAACGCGACCACTCTCCCCTTTTGGAATTCCTGGGAAACCACCAGCGGATCGCCGTACTGCACCGTCTCGCGGAATTTCTCGACCCGGTTCCGCAATGCCTGCACCTTTTCGTCCGTCAGTTCCCAGAATTCCGTGAGCCGAACCGGTTCGCCGTCGCCTGCTTCCTTCGGATCCTTGAGGAAATTGTCCAGGGCATTGGCGAGGAGGTGTAGCGATTTGCCCGTAAGCGTGTCCCGGATCGCCTTCTTGTGCTTTTCCAGAGCCGGCTTGAACTTCTCATAGTTTGGATCATCCATCGGCAGGCTGTCGAGAATCTCAACCGCTGTGGTTTGGTAATCGGAAACCGGCCGATCGTTCGGCAGGGTCACGAGTTCCTCGAATTTCCTTCCCGGTTCGAGTTTCATTTTCAACCGGGGCACGGGGTGATAACGATCGATGTTGAGAAAAGTCAGGAAATTGCGATACTTGTACAGTTCCGCGACAAGCGGATGGGAGTCGTTGCGGATGTAAATCTGCATCCGCGGCTCCACAAGATTTTGTAGTTGTTTCTCCGCTTTTTCTTCATCGGTCAGCGCCTTGGAAGGCTGATCGGCCAGCGGAACCGGGAAAATGCCTTTACCGCCGGCGTAAAGCTTCTTGTTGTAAAAGTCGGCGTTGACCTTGTCGCCGAGGAAGAACACCAACCCTCCGCCGTCCTTGACGTAATTTTCCAGGTTCGCCAGCGCCTTGTCGTTCAGGTCTCTGACATTGAGGAGATAGATGCTGGGGTATTGACCCAGGTTTGGTCTTTCCAGGTCGGTCGAACTGCCGCGGACGACTTCATAGCCGCGGGTGGAGGTCAACAGCGAGCGGATGTGGAAGGTGTCGCCGCCCGGTTTGTCGCCCATGGTCAGGTCGCCGTCGATCACCAGGACGGGAACTTGCCGCCGGACTTCGATCACAGCGTACCGGATATTGTCGGTTGACAGACCGGCTTCTTCGTTTTCCAGCGTGGCCGTGATCGTGTTGTAACCCAGCCGAACGAATCCGACCTGGAAAGTGGCCGAGGTCCGGCCGGGAGGCACGCTCAAGATCGTTAGCGAGCCTTCGGGCCGTTCCTGGCCGTCCACCTTGACCGTTACGCGAACATTTTTCTTTTCCGAGCTGCTGTTATTGGCGACGGTGACCGTGAACTGGACGGGCATGCCTTCGGCTGCCACACGCGTTTCCGGCTGCAACTCCGCGACCGCCAGGTTGTCATGATAAAGGGGGATCTTTTGACCTTCGCCGGCCTTGGGATGAGCTGCATCCAAATGTTCCACTTTGACCCCGGTATTCTTCAATCGTTCAATTTCCTGAATGAGGGCACTTGCTTCCGGTTCGCTCCAGTGCTGTTGCCGAAAATCACTGAAAATGTGCAAGTACCGGTCGTCCGCCGCATTTTGTTCGAATACTTCCCCGGCTGCGCGAACTCCTTTTAACATGTCCAGGTGCAGAGCTGTTGGCGACTCCATTTTGCTGAGTTCTCCGGCGAGATCGCGCAGCGTTTCTTCCGTTAGAAACCGGTCAAACCGCGTCCCCGGTTCCGAAAGCTGAAACACTATCAACCGCTGCGGATTCCTTGCCTGCAGCAGCGTCTTGGCTAACTCTTTTTCGATCGTTTGCTTCGCGAGCTGGAAAGAATTCTTGGCTTCCCCGTCGTCCTTCCAGAAGTCTTCCATGCTGAGGCGGTCATCCAGAATGACGACGTGCACGGTATTGTGCGGCTGGAAATTCGCAAACGAAAATCCCAAAAAGCGCGCCAGCAGGAAGCCGGCGAGCAACACCAGCGAAATGCGCAAAAGCAGGAGAATCAGTTGCTCGATGATTAGCCGCCGCCGGTTCCGTTTCTGGGACTTGAGCAGAAATTCCATTGCTGCCCAGCGAATCCGCTTGAAGCGCATCCGGTTGATGAGGTGGATGATGATCGGCGAGCTGATCAAGGCTCCACCGATGATCATGTTGGCCGGGTTGAGAAATACTTCAAACATTGCGGGACTTCACCGATTTCTTGATGGCCATCCGGTGATGTAGGAATTTGGATAACATGGCGTCAAGGTAATCGCCTGTCCGCACGAGCGCGTAGTCAATTCCCCTGCTGACACAGCCGCGCCGCACTTCCACGAGATATTCGTCGAGGGCTTCCAGGTAGCCGTCGCGCAGCGCCCGCGGGTCGCAAAGCAGGTGCGGCAATTCTTCCATGCCTTCGAAGCGCGTCGTCCCGGCAAAGGGAAACGTTAATTCATCGTCGTCCAGAACGTGAAAAACCAATACATCATGCCGGCGGTGGCACAGCATTTCCAGACCGCGCATCAGTGGCTCGCGATCGGCGAGGAGATCGGAAATGAGAATTATCATCCCCCGGCTGCTGATGCTCTCGGTCACTCGGCGGAGAATTTTCTCCAGGTCGGTTTTTTCGCGCGGTCTGCTGATGTCCATCCCCTTGACGATGGCATCGATGTGGTGTTGCTGGCTCCGCGACGGCACGATCTGCCGCACGTCGGCATCGAAACTAATCAGACCCACCGTGTCCTGCTGCCGCAGCAATAGATAGCCGAGGCACGCCCCGATGGTGCAGGCGTATTCATATTTGTTGAGCGCCCCGCGGCCGTAGTGCATCGATTCGCTCACATCGAGCACGATGGTGTTCCGCAGGTTGGTATCCTCCTCATATTGCTTGATGAAGTAGTGATCGGTTTTGGACCACACCTTCCAGTCGATATGGCGGAGGTCGTCCCCGGGGACATATTCGCGATGCTGCAGGAACTCCACGCTGTGGCCGAAGAACGGGCTGCGGTGCATGCCGGAGATGAAGCCTTCGACCACGTGCCGGGCGCGCAAATCAAGCCGGGAGATTTTGGCAATCGTCTCCGGGTGCAGAAATCGTCGAGGATCTTCTTCGGTGACTTTCGGCATTAGTCATTTACGATGCGAAAATCTTCTTGAATCGTTCGTCGCGTGTCAGTTCGCCGTCGCGGCTGGGAGTTTCCCTGATCAATCTTTCGATAACCGCATCCGGTGTAATCCCTTCGGAAGCGGCGGTAAAATTGGTCAGGATCCGGTGGCGCAAGACGGGATAGGCCAGGGCCTGGATGTCTTCGCACTGCACATGGGCCCGGCCGTAGAGCAAGGCGCGGGCCTTCCCGCCCAGAACCAGGTATTGCACCGCCCGCGGGCCTGCCCCCCACGACAGCCAATCTTTGACGAACCTGGGCGTTCCCGGTTCCCCGACACGGGTCTGCCGCACAAGGGCCAGCGTATACTGGATCACGTGATCCGTTACCGGAACCCGTCGAACCAGGCGCTGGAGATCCAGGATCTGCTCGCCGGTGAGAATCGCCTGGAGTTCCTCCGTGATGAGCGCCGTGGTGCGCCGCGCGATCTCAAATTCCTCATTGAAGCTGGGATATTTCACAAACACCTTGAACATGAAGCGGTCCTGTTGCGCTTCAGGTAGCGGATAGGTCCCTTCCTGTTCGATGGGGTTCTGCGTGGCCAGCACGAAGAACGGATCGGCCAGCCGATGCCGGACTCGGCCGACGGTGACCTGGCGTTCCTGCATGGCTTCGAGAAGTGCCGCTTGCGTTTTCGGCGGCGTCCGGTTGATTTCGTCGGCCAGGATCACGTTGGCGAACAACGGCCCTTCCAAGAATTTGAATTCGCGATGCCCCGTGCTCCGGTTTTCCTCAATCACTTCCGTACCGGTGATATCGGAAGGCATCAGGTCCGGCGTGAACTGGATCCGGCTAAATGCCAGCGACAGGCATTTCGACAGCGTGCTGATCATCAACGTCTTCGCCAGCCCGGGGACGCCTTCGAGGATGCAATGTCCCCGGCTAAATAAGGCGATCAGCAATTCCTCAATCACCTGGTCCTGGCCCACAATCACGCGCGCTAATTGCGTCTTGATTTCGCTGAACGCATCGCGGAGTTTTTTGATCGCCTCCATATCATCCGGGGCCAACACCGAAGTATCCACATTACTTTGCGTCTTCACATGTTCGCTCATAACTTTATTACTCGTTCGCTTTGTTTGGGAGGATCGCTGGCCATTAGTCCTGACTAATAACCAAGGACTAATGACCAAGGACGAATGATTACTTTTGATAAATCGGCAGAGTTCCGTTCTCCAGTTGCAGAATCGTCAGGTGGGTGGCAGTCGAGAAGACGGGTCCGATGTAGCCCCCGCTCCAGCTGCCATCGGCATTTTGCGATTTCACGAGGTGGTCGAACATGGCTTTGCGGTATTTGCTCCAGGAGAGCCGTTCATCGTCCTTGGCATTGGGGAACATTTTCTTATGGCCTTCATCGCCAAGTATATACAGTGCCTGCGCATAGTAATAGTGCATGTACTCATCGTGGCCGGATCGCCCCACTTGGGCGATGGGAATGGCCGTCCGGCAATATTCGAGCCATTTTTTCGCCAGGGGCGAGTCGTATTCGCCGGCGCTGAACATGCAAGCAATGGCAGCCGCCGTCAAGGGAGGACGTTCACCGCCCGCTGCCGCGTGGCCGCCATGGGCCAGGCTGTAAATCACGCCGCCGCGCGGCGTGGTGCAGTTTTTGAGGTAATCATGTGCCTTGTCAATGACGCTCTTGGGAACGACGATGCCGGCGTTGCGCGCCGCTCGTAGCGCCTGAACCTGAGTAATGGTGACCGATCCTTCATCAAACCCGCCGCCGTCCGCGCTGGAAACATAACCCCAACCTCCGCGAGGGGTCTGGGCCTTGCCGGAAAAATCCACGCCGCGCGTCAGAATGCCTTCCAGTTTCTTGCGCCGTTCAGCGTCTTCCTCTTCGCCATAGACCTGCGACAAAAAGAGCATCGAGAACCCGTGGCCATACATGTACCGCGCGGATTCCGTGGGGTTATTCGGATTGCCGATCAGCCCGTTGCGCTGCGCGCGATCCATGAGCCAGTCTGCCGCCTTGCGGATATTTTCGGCGTACTTGCCTTCTTTGATCGTGCTGCCTTCCATGAGGAGCACCATGCCCCCCAAAGCCGTCATCGTGGTTGGGTACTGCCCTCCGTTGGCATCCCAGTGTCCGTCCCGGTGCTGGTTTTTCACCACCCACTGGAGGCCTTTTTCCACCGCTTTGCGATGTTCCGGTGCCAACTCTTCACCAGCAGCGCTTGCAAGCCAAAAAGCCGGCACAAAGGCGAGCGCCATCCAGCAACCCAGAGCCATTAATCGTTTCACGATAATTTGCTCCTCGGAAAAAACGTCTAAACTTCACGGATATTTAACTTTACATAAGACGAACGATTCCCCGATACCTGACAGGTTAGCCGTTACGGGATCTTTTTTGGAGCTTCTTTCGCTTGCGGAACGCTTTCCTTGCTTTCTTTCGGCACGGCACCGCTGCTTTTGGCGCCGCCCGTCCCATCGACATAATGGACAATCTTGAGATTGTAGCAAACCAGTTCAATGGTTCCCGCCTGCAGGTTCACGTTCAGGGCGTGAAACTGGTTGGATTGATTTTGAAATTCCTTGTCGTATATCCGCTTGCCGGTGCGTTTGTCGAAGCTCAACGTGGCGGCAACCTGAATAACGCCGCCCCGATTGATGCCGCCGGCGTTCTGTGGTTTTTGCGATCGAGCCGTGAACAGCATGATTGGCAGATCCTTGAACTGATCCACAATCATCATCTGGTTTGGGGCGTCCACCTTCCATACGAACTTCCCGGTGTCCTTTTCCAGTGCATAAACTTTCCCGTTGACCGGTATGCAGCGCATCCCGTAGATGACGTTGGCCCACGGACCTCCCCAAGGGTTCAAACCGGGGTCTGCACCTCGGTGAATGGCCAGATAAAACCGTTCGTTGTCGTTGAGGAAATGAATATCTTGAACCTTGTCGAGATCCTTGGGATCGACGGTGGCCGCCAGCACTTCTTTTTGCGTGTGCAAATTGAATACGGTTACCTTGCCGTCTTTTGGATCCACAGCGCCGGCGAGTTCAGGGTCTTCACATTTCAAGACGATCGCTTTGGCCGGAAAGCTCTTTTTCCAAATATCCTTCCCGGTGTGCACGTCATAGAGCCGAACTACAACGGCGTCCTTTTCTGTTTCGGAGAGTAGCAGATGCCGGCCGACCGTACGAATGCGCCGGGAATACAGAGGACCGAAGTCCGGAACCTCGACGGCGACGCCGTCGTGCGCCCGCAGCGCCTTGCCCGCCCCGCACGTTCCGTCCGCTCGGACTTCCACCAGATAAACGTACTGATCATCTCCAAAAATCTGGGTTCGCATGGGAACATCGGTCTTCGTCCATAACACGCTTCCCGTCAAGGGATCCAGCGCAACGAGCCCGTCGCGGGTATTCAGGCACACGTAGGACGCTTCGATCGGGCCGGTCTTGCCGACCTTCTGTACAAAACCATCCGCGTAGGTCACCTGCAAGGTACCGTCCCGATCCTGAGTAATTTGCGGATTGGCTCCGGGAAGTAGCGCGTTTCCCATCAGATTCTTTTCCCACAATTTTTTCCCGGCGACCGGGTCAAACGCGTACACGACATGACCCAAACTGACCACGACCAGATGGCCTTTGAAAAAGAACGGGAAGCGGACGTTGTTGTATTGCGTGTTATAGAAGTTGTAAAAAGTATTGTTGCGAATGATCGACTCGTTGAAGCGATCTTCGTTGGTGTTGCGATCCACCATTTTAATTTGCGCATTATTCAGCAGAATCAACCGATGGCGTTGAAAGAAGGGCAACATTTCGCCTTCCGGTTCGAAAACATGCTGCTGGACATTGGTATTGTTCTTGTAATCCTCCTTCGCTTTCCACTTCGCGCCGGCCCAGCTCGGACGCGGCGCATCGAGGTAGCCCACCAATCGCTTGTCCGTGGCCAGGTCCTGCAGATAATCGTGACCCGTTTTATTGTGAGCAACCACGGTTCTGGCAAAATCATGGCCCAGGACCCGGTACCAGTAGGCGGCATCATCCAGAAGCCCCTTGCGGATCATCAGGCGGGCCAGGCCTTCAATGGCCCTGGCGGAAATCTGTTTGTCCGGTTGCTGCCGTAATTGCAGCAAGTGGAGTTCGGCTTCCAGAAAGGCATTTTCCTCGATCAGGCGTTCGGCCAGCACCATCCGGGCTTCCCGGCCGATCGCGAAGAGCGAACCGAATAGCGCGACGAATCGGCGCAGTGCATTCACCTCTTTGCTTTCCCGTATCGTCCGCCATTGCTCGGCGATTTTGTCTTCCAGCGGCTTGCGCTGGTCGGCAGTCGCGCGGGAAACCATGGCCGCGATCCGGCCCTGGGACCAAATGTCCGGCCGCGCCTTGATGGACGGCTCATCGATCACGCTGACCAATTCACGGTTGCCGGCCAGCGAACCGAATTGCATGTAGGCATCGAACGCTTCGCCCAACCGGCCCTGCTTTTCCCTGCCCTTGGCCACCAGGCACAGGAGGTTGCCCTCGCGGCGCTGCTGTTCTTCTTCCAGTTTCCGCCGTTCCGGTTCGGTGATGCCGGCGGGGATTTCCACCTTGCACATCTCTCGGTATTCATCCAGATATTTTTCACTCGCCGCGAAATCGCGCTGGAACATTTCCGTCAATGACTCAAACAATTTGGCCCGGGTTTTGGGCCGCACGTCGGGAGGAGGATTGTTCGCCAGGGCCGTGCGCAAATCGGCCACGGCATCTTCGAGCCGGCCGTCATCGAGGCGAAGCTCGCCCCGTTCCGTGAGGCCGGCGGGATCGCGGGGATTCTTTTTCAGAGCGAGATCAATTTCTTCCAGCTTGATGCGCAGTTGGCGATATGCGGTAATTTGCGTCGCGGTTTGGGAAATCACGTCGCCTTCATAGAAAAGCAGATTGCCTGGAACCTCCTTTTTCCGCGACTTGGTGTGGGCGACAGCCACACCCTTTTCGATATCAACGGAGCATACTTCCGGTTCCTTCGAAGCGGCCCCGGCCTTCAAGGGGAGGAAGTAAATGTTGCCGCTGGCCACGCCCTGGCCGGACGGCATACCGGTTTCGACTTTCCATAATTGCTTGCCATCCGTCAAATTCAGCGCCCGGCACGTGTTCCGGCCGACCAGGAGCACCTTGCCGTTGTACACGCCGGCCAGATAGAGGTCGTCCCCCCGGGATTGCTTCCACAACAAGTCCCCATTGCGGAGATTCAGGCACTGGACCGATGTCGCATCCGGAGCTGTGAAGACCACCTTGCCTTCCTGGATTACGGGCGCCGAAGTTTTCCAGTCCAGATTCAACTTGGCGTAGTTTGGCATGACAGCGCCGCCGCGCGGTTTTTTGATATCCTCGGCCGGCTGGTAATTGTCCTCCCGATAAGAATGAGCCCAGGCAAGCGTGTGTGAAAGGAGGTCGACCCCCAAAATGGCGCCGGCGTTCGTCGGGCAAACCAAAATGCCTTCCCCATACGATATATGTGCGGCGTGCATCCGCCGGCCCACATCCAGCAACATCTTGTCGCGCAGATTGACTAGCGATTGAATCCAATGGATCGAAGGCGGTTGTTTGTCATCCTTGGGGGGGTCGAGGCAAATCAACCGCAGCTCGGAATTCTTGTCGTTCAGAACGTACAGCTTGTCGCCCACGGGAAGGGGCGGACCAAGGAAATAACTGTCATAAAGGGGATCATCCTTGTCGCCGATTTTTCTTCCGCCCAGCTCCCACACCAGCTTGCCGTTGGTGGCGAGTTCGTATGCCTGCAGCCGGTTGTGGCGCACCGCCTCATCCAACTTCCCGAAATTCGCGGGCTGGCCCCATTGGAGTTGTTGCATGGCCTGCGATTGCGGATGCGGCGGAAGAACCAGGTCATCCACCACGTAGATTTTCTTGTTATCAGTGCTCAGCGTTCCAACGGTCGAGTTTTCGTACATCAGCTGCGGATGATATTGCAAATAAAACGAAAGCCATTGGTTCAGAGCCATAGTCTTCTCGGAGTCGGCGGCAATGCGGTCAAGACTCCAATTGGCCGGGGAATCCCAGGACAATTTGCCGTCTTTGCTCAAATCGCGTGCATGAATCCCCCAATGGCTGCGATAAATCAGTAGCGGCTTGGTCTCCTTGTCGGTTTTCACCGTGACGGCGATCGGGAAAAAGGACGGCAAAATCGGTTGAGCTCGTGATTCCTGCTGCTGCACGGCCTGCTCAATCCATTTGGCGGTCTGGTTTTCCAGGCCTGTGCTGGAGTATACCCACTTATGGTCCAGGAAGGGCGCGGTGCCGTTGCCCTGCGCTGAACGGCTAGCATTGCCCATAAACATACTCCAATCGAACGGGCTGGCGGGGCCTTCGGGCACACTGAAGCGGTCCAGTTCTTGCTGGATCTGATCGGTTTGTACGAGCTGGTCGCCGATACGCAGCCCGCCGCGGCTTGCCTGGAGAAAGCGCTTCCAGGCGATATCGGCATTGGCCTGGTCTCCGGCGCGGCGAAATGCCAGCGTCGCTTTCAAAAGCGTCACTGCCGATAGCTTATCGGCATGCTCTTGATTCATCAGAAGGCGCTCGTAGCACAGGGCCGCCATGACATATCGGCCGCGATCGAGGTGATACGTTCCCAGTAAATTGGTCGCCTCGGCGCCGGCCTCGGTGTGCATGTATTTCTGCGCCACCTCGCCCAGGATCTGCGGATCCCCCTTGGTTTTCGCCTCCGCCAAACGGCCCTTGGCCCGCACGCCGAATTGCAATTCATAAAATTGCTTGCCTTGCGGCGGCATGGTGCCCAGCAGCCGGTTGGCTTCGTTCTTGAGGCTGGTCCAGTGTTTGCCGCCCTGCCGCTCGACTTCGACGAAAATATCCTCCGGGGTATCCAGCAGGGATTGCAATAGGCGAGCCGCTTCGCCCCAGGCTTCTTCCTTGATAAAGTCCGCCCCGGCTTCAAGGATTCGGGCGGCCTTGCGATCGGTGGGGAACGAAATGGCGTCGGTAAAGCCGGCTTTCTTGGGGTCTTCCCCCGTTCTTCCAACGGGGCCCACCGGTGGCGCGGCAATTTGAAATTGCACTTGCTTCAATTGCCGGAGCGCTGCCTTGGCGGCTCCCTTTTCTTCGGCTGTCACCGCAGCCTGGTGGATGGAAAAAGCCGCCGCGATCACACAAAATCCGTTGGTGATGCAGACCCGTTGTAAACGAGACATTGGTCGATTTCCTATTAAGGGCTCTCCGGGCATCCGTTAAGATTGTCCCACACTTTCCCATCTTCTGACAAGCACAAACTCCTCCTATAATCAGACGAGTGAACCAGTCCCCGCCTCACGAGGATTTCCGCGTGCCCACTTCCAATCGAGACATGGTCCGGCCCGTGCGGCGGCGAACCCGCACTTTTCGGCCCAATTATCTTGCCTTTGCCGGCACCTATCGATGCAATCTTTCCTGTCCCCATTGTTGCGTGCCGATTGAATGGCCGGACCGTTTGGCAATCCCGACCGCGATCCGGTTCCTGGAAGATGCCCATCGCTTTGGCATCGAAATACTCGGTTTCACCGGAGGCGAACCGTTTATCTACCCGGAATTCCTGATCCAAGTTACCGGCCGTGCTGCTCAACTGGGATTTCGTTTCGACAAAATCATGACGAACGGCGTTTGGTTCCAGGACTCTGCCCACCTCGCAAAAATCCTTCAACATCTGCGAGAGGCGGGCTTTTCGGGAAAGTTGGGTTTGAGCGTTGATAAATTTCATGGAATGGAAACGGCAAAACTGGCGGATTTCTGTCGAACCGCGCGGCGAATTTTTGAGCGTGACAACATTCTTTCGTTGTCCTACGCCAGCAGGGCGCCCGAACTTGGTTTGGAGCCGGTTTACAGACTGGCCCGGGAGCTGAACGGCGTCGTGGAATGGTCCGAGATGCTGGGCCGACATTTGCTTGTTGCGCCCGAATGCACCATGACTTTGAACTGGAACCACCTTGCCCCGGTGGAGCGGGCCGAGAAGTTGCACGGCGGCTGGGACGGCAAATGGTTTGTCGAAGATTACTGCGAAGGCCCCGGGCAGGCGTTGATCGTCAACCCCAAGGGCGAGGTGAAACCCTGCTGCGGCTTCGCCTCGGACCTGGACCAGCTTACGATTGGTAATATTCATAGTGATTCGGTCGCCCAAATCGTTCGGCGCGCACGTAAGCACCCGTATGTCGGCAAGGTTTTCCGCAAGGGCTTGACCGCCATTCGGGATGAAATCCTCGCCCGCGACCCGAACGCTTTGCCTGGCGCGACTTCGAATCATTGTTATTTTTGCTGGTACGTATTGACGCGCGGACTGGCCGCCGGCGTCGGCGGCGGCGGAGGCCAAATCGGCAACTGGACCGGCGCAAGGCCCAACTTCGTCGGCGAACTGATCCAAATCGGAATCAAAACGCCAGGATGGACAGCCGCGACTCCCGCGGTATAATCCGCTTGAGTAGGACATCCATGGCAGTTCGATGTCCCCGTAGCTCAATTGGATAGAGCGTTGGCCTCCGGAGCCAAAGGTTACAGGTTCGACTCCTGTCGGGGATATTCCCGCGAACCCAGAAACAAATGTCACTCCACAACGAACTTCAAATCAACGATTTATGACGGATCGTTTCTAATACACTCTGACACCCCCTATGCAGCTTGTCGCCTCCGTGACTTTCGTGACCTTCTACTAAGCCGTCTGTCACTTCGTTACTCATTGCCCTGCGTTGACCGGAAACGAACTACCTTCTCGATGACTGCAAGCGACCTCCCAGGAAAAAGGTCACGGCTGTTACGACCTACGCGGGACTTCCTCCTGCGAAGGCTTCGGCAACGGCTCCAGTCCCAGGACGGTTTCGACGGCTTCCGCCATCTGGCATAATCTCCCGAGGATACGGGCTCGGAGTCGCGGCAGCGTGTCCACCAGGCCATTGCCCGCTTTCAAAAGTCCGTCGAGGTCTTCTACCGAGGGCATCTCCGGTAGGGCATAGACCCCGAGGGAAATCCCCACCGTCCCATGATCGAAGGGATAGGGCGTGGCCAGCAAGACGTGACGGAGCGTGCCGATCTTCCTTTCCAGGCTCGGTATCAGGCTGTGAATTTCGCGGTCCAGGGCCAGGTTGTCGGGGTGGGCTTCCCATTTCTCCAGCAGGATGCTCAGCACGGCTAGCGTATTGCGGATCTGGACGAGGGCTCCGACCTGCCCCTCCAACACCGCAAGGGCGTTGAATAACCGCGCACACTCCTGGCGCTGCGCCGCGCTATCGGCCAGGCGTTTGGCGACCCCGGGAACCATGAGGAAATCGAGGGCCGTCAGCAGCCGACCCGCGGCCGTGGTCTCGAAAGCTGCCAGCGCCGGCTCCACCTGCTTCAAGCACGCGGCGGCGGCGCGCTGGAGTTTCGACACCCGTGGCCATGAGGTCAAGGGCGTCGGAAAATCACTTTTGCTGGCCCGGACTTTGGCGTCCAGCAAGGCTCCACCCTGCTCGACTTGCAACATCCAGGTGTCGGCTTTTTCAAATTCCTGGTAGGCTTTCTGGTACTTCGACAAATCGGCCAACAGCTTCTCCCGTGTCGCGCGCAAGCTGGCCAGCGCTTGCTTCGGCTCGGCAGGCGGCTCCAGGGTCCAGCGGGACAAGGGCGCGGTTCGCCAGGCAGAAAACGTGTTCTGGAAGTACCGGCTCAGGGTCTGGTACGTCTCGATCTCCTGTCCCTGGCGGGACAACAGCTCCTGGGAGGGCAGGAGCGCCTGGCACCGAAAAGTCGGGCCGAAGAGGGTGCGGTAGAAATCCTCGGTCACCGCCCGAGCTGTCTCCGGGAAGTTGCGGAAGAGAGTGGTGGCCGGCGGGTCCATCCGAAAGACGCCCGGCGCGTTTTCGCGGCGAGCGCTGGCGATCCGGTCCCGATCGCAAGGATGGGTGTCGAACCAGCCGGTTTCCGATTGGTCCACAACCTCCTCGACGACGTGGAGTCCTTCAGCCGTCAACTGGTCCACCTTGGTCAGGAGAAGCTGCGGAAAGTTGTCGGCTAACCGGCCTTCCCGATAAAACCGGCCCAGGTCGGCCAGGGCGGTCTGATGGGCCAGCTGGAGCACCACCAGGCGCCGGGTGGTGGACGCGAAGGTATCGCTACCGGCCAGGCGGGTCTCATACCGGTCGGCGTCCAGCTCCATCTGCCGCAGCAGGTAGGCGCTGAAGGCATGGCCGACGATCATCAGACACCACAGAATCCGGCGCGTGACCCAGACGAAGAACCGGGCCAGGTACATGATCAACGTCAGGCGAATGCTTTCGTCCTGCGACCCATCGATTAACCACTGGTCCCACTCGTCGCGCTCGTACATGACCCGCTTGAGCCAAAAGCTGATCGACCGGACCACGTAGGTCAAGCGCATCCCAGCCCGCTGGGAGAAGTGGCCGAACTCGTGGGCCAGCACGCCGGCGAACTGGCGCAGATTCAACCCCGCCACGAGCGGGGCGCCAATGGTCAGGACCAGGTCGTGGCCGAACATGCTCCCCAGCCCGCGCCGAAAACTGGCCGCGGCGTTCACCGCGCAGTTCACCACGATCCGCCGCGGCCGGGGGGCGCCTACCGCGTCGCAAACCTGGGCGACAAAGGCGAACAGCAACGGCTCCTCGGCCCGCTTCAGCTTCCGCGTCCGCATTTGCTTCGCCGGCCGAGCGAAGAATGGTTTGAGCATGAACAGGATCAGGATGCCCCCCACCACCAGTGGGGTGACGTAGACGAGGAAAGTCAGAGACACTAGCTGCCACCGCTTGGGACCGAAGATGGCGAGGATGCCGAAGTGGTTGAATGCGTGGTAGTAGATGCCATAGCAGACCAGACCGACAAGGCCGAGGTAGATCAGCGGCAGGAGGGCCATCATCATGGCCGCCAGGGCGATTCCCAGGCGGTAGCTGAGGGACACAGCAATGGGGGCGATGGATCCTCGGAAGGCCCGGAGAAGCACCCGTTGCCGTTCTTCCAGGTTGGTTGGAGAGCTAAGAGTCGGGGTCGCCCGGGCCGGTCTCATGGGAAGCACCCTCGCCTTGATCACGGACCGGAACCCCAAGTTATAGCTTCCGGTACGTAGACCCGCTTCAGCGGAAGAGTCCCCTTGTATGCTACGGAACGGTCGGTGCCGGACACAAGGGATAGCCGACATGCTACGCCCAGGGCGACGGCTTGCTGTGGGGGGTCAATGTCCCGCTTCCAGGGCGGCCACGATCATCCGTTTCACTTCGGGGGGAAGGAATAGCCAGGCATCAATGACACGTTGCAAATCGGGTGGAAAATGCGCTCTCTGGTGCGCTGTTCTCTGATCGGTTTCGGGTCTTTTGCTTGTTTTTTTGAGGGTAGTTCGACTCCTGTCGGGGATACTTCCTCCCTGAAGATCATCCCAACTGGGGGACACTGCCAGTGGGACCTTTTGCCAATTTTGGAACCTTCTTGCCGATCTCGTTCTCCGCTCTGGCTTTATAACCCGGCTCCAAACTGGCTATGTCATCCCAACGACAGTGGGACCTTCTCGCTCCCGTCATGGTGAGTTGCTCCAAGTCATCGACTCCAAACCTGCCCGCAATTCACACGCGTCATTGCGTGGCGTTTCGAATCTATTCTCTGAAAGAACCTTCTCCAATGACCCGTGTTCGTGTTTTGGCAAATCAAGGCCTCAGGAGCCACTTGACTGAAGTCACAAAAGACTCGTATGATCGATGAGTTTTTTCCAACGTCCTTTTCATTCGACCTTGCTGTCACCCCACCCTGCAATCGAATTGACCAGATGCAACGTTGAAACACATTCCCAGCCCGAATTCCAGCGACTCCAGCACGTGCTGCAACGTCTGGCATCGCTAGGACTGGAATTGCCAGCTCCGCGCCACCGCAAGTCTCCGATCGTACGTCCAAGGCACAGACGGCCGGCCAATCTCCTTTGGCCATCTGTGTCCCGGACTGCCTCCGGACGTCACTTTTCAGGCTGCAAGACCTACAGATTTGGCACTGCACTTCAGCCGCTCTCCCTTCTCGCGTCCTTGAGCAAATCGTTTCTTTTAGGAGAGAATTGTCATTTATCCTCTATTCTGGCGGCAGAATAAGGAAAGAACGAAACTGATGGCTAGTATGCCGAAAGGTGCAAGTGATGCGCCAGGTCAAATCACCGCGCCGACGGCGGCCGACCCGGCAACCGGGGTTCACGCTTATTGAACTATTGGTGGTCCTCGCTATCATCGCCGTGCTCATTGTCCTGCTTCTACCGGCGGTGCAACGGGTACGGGCAGCTGGTAATCGGATTGTCTGCCTGAACAACCTCAAGCAAATAGGCCTGGCAACGCACAGCTACCACGATGCGATGAAGGTCTTGCCACGCTGGAAGATCTGTCCGGACCTGAGCTGGTTCAACGGAATGGATCCCCACTGCGACCACGACATTTTTGGCTTCATCTATACTGGGCCCAATCAAAAGTGGTGGGCGCCGTTCGACAACCGGCCGGGCTTCCGCATGACCCGCGCCCTGCCCGACTATGTTCCCACCGGGCTGATCTATCCGTTCAGCGAACAGAACCCCAAGATTTTCCGCTGCCCTTACGGCTATGATACCGATCCTGGTAGCAACACGTTTGGAGAGCAGTACCAGATCAGTTATGCTTGGAGTAGTATGACCCACGGCCCCGGGGGAAGATCGCTGACTGCAGTGCAGAAGGGGACAAGCAATGTCGTTGTCGTGTGGGACCACTGTGTCGGGCCGACGTGCTTCGTGCCCGGTGTTTTGGACAACCCCGTCACACGCTGGCCGTGGCAGCGAACCGAGGAGAACCTACCCGCCCATTACCCGCCACGGCACGGGGGCCTCTGCCACTTCTTGTTTTGCGATGGCCATGTCGTCGGCCTGCGTAAAGACGAGATGGTAAACGCCATCTTTTTCATTGATACGCCGCGGGACTGGGAATAAATTCAGTTCAAAGCTGGTTTTCAATTCGTTTTCAAGGAAACTACCTTGATTTATGTTGAATACCAAATGGATGGGTCTTTTCGTGGAAGACCAGTCACCGTCCAAGAACTTCGAAAGAATGGGTTGAAGATATGAATCCAATCCCTCTCAAAATCCCTCACGCGCTAATCAACGGACAACTGTTTGATGAAATCCTTTTTTCCGGCTGCCATCAGAAGGGTGCGGGATTCCTAACCGGTTCCAAATGATTCGAGCCGCTTTTGGACTTCGGCCGATCTTCCGACCAACCACGTAATCAGGATAATTTTCCAGCAAAGCCAATTGCAATGCTTCGGGAAAACGCCCAAAGTTGCGAAAACAAGGCCGATCTGGACAGTCCTGGTTGGACGGATGCGACGTTTGCAGTAGCCTCCGCCGACAGTCTAACGAACTGCTTGCACACGGGTCACATCGACCACCGCGTGTCGCACTTGCTTGGCGTAGCTTTAGCGGCGACCGATGCTGCGGGCCCTCACAAGGGCTGCACATTGCTTTCCAATGTCTGAAAGCAACGAGCCGCGGCGCCAACGCCCGGTGGGTCATGATGTACATGTGCATTCCCCTTTTCTTGCTGGAAAGTGCTTGACTGGCGGCATGGGCGCGCGATAATGCACCGTTCCGGCTCGGCGCTCCCCGTCTGCATACGGCTCGCGTGTTCGCGGCGGGTTCAGGCCGGTCAGGTCGAACACACGTCGCTGCCGGTTCTTGGGATCGGGGCTGAGGCTTTTGCGATCGATCAAGACTAATGCGGATCGGCGTCGCCCGGCGACCGGCGGGGATCGGTCCGAGGAATCTTCGTGCGAGCGCATCGGCGCGCCCGCAGCACGGGTTCTGCTTTGGCACAGGTGATGATCCGACGAAGGTAGAAGCTCATGACACACACGATGCGGCACGGGCGCCGGCCGAGGCGCCCCCGTCCGTTGATGCGCTATCGACCCTGTCTGGAAGTCCTGGAGGAGCGGTTGCCTCTGGGCGACGCCGTGCTGGGACCGCTGGCGGCCCTGGCGCTGGTGTCCACCCGCGCTGTGGCGCCCGCCGCCGCGCCGGCATCATCAACCGCGTCCCAGGCCGGGGCCCCAGCAGCCGTCGGGCGGGCGGGCGATTTCTCCAGTCGAGCCGTCACCAGGCCGGCCAGCTCCGTGGCCTGGCTCGCTCCCTTCGGCGAGGACGAGACCGCGCCGGGACTGGCGTGGGACGCCCTGACGCCGCCCGGGCCCGGCACCGTACGCCGGCGGCGCGCAGCGTTCGCCGCGAGCCCCGCGCCAGCTTCGACGCCGGAAGCGTCGCCCGAGCTGGTGTCCCCCGCGCCAGCCGACCGCGCTGAGCCTCCGGCCCAGGCCGTGCCCGCCCCATTCGCGGCGGGCGTGATGCCCGCCGACCCGAGGTTGCGGATCGCTGCATTTCTGCCGCACACCGCGCCCGCCGCCACCGCCGTCACGCCGGCGCGCCAGGCCCAGGTGAACGGGAACTTCGGCCAGCTGCCGTTGTCCTTCGAGGAGAACATCGGACAGGCCGACGCCCAGGTCCACTTCCTGGCGCACGGGCCAGGGTACGGCCTATACCTGACGGGCACAGAAGCGGTGATGGTCTTGAGCCCGCCGACAGCGCCCACCGCCACGCCGGCGGGCGCCGTCGCGCCGGCCGGCGACCCGGCCGCGCTCCTGCGGCCCGATCTCAATCCACCCCCACAATCCGAGACTCCGCCCGCCGTCGTCCGCCTCCAACTGGCCGGCGCCAACCCCGCGCCCGCGGTCAGCGGCCTGGACCGGCAGCCCGGCCAGGTCAATTATTTCCTGGGCAATGACCCGGCGCAATGGCACACGCACATCGCCACCTTCGGCCGGGTGCAGTACGACCAGGTCTATCCGGGCATCGGCCTGGTCTACTACGGCAACCAGCAACAGCTCGAATACGACTTCGTGGTGGCGCCGGGGGCCGACCCGAGCGCGATCCGCCTGAAAGTCAGCGGCGCTGAGCACCTGGAGATCGACGCGGCGGGGGACCTGCTCATCCGTGCGGCCGAGCCCGGCAGCGCTAGCTCCGGGTTCACCCTCCGCCAGCACAAGCCGTTCGCCTACCAGGAGGTGAACGGCGTGCTCCGGGAGGTGGCCAGCGGCTTCGTGGTCGATCCGGCGAGCGGGGGACGTGAGTCCCCTGTGGTGCGCTTCGCCGTGGCAGCGTACGATCCGGCCTTCCCGTTGGTGATCGACCCGGTGCTGAGTTACTCCACTTATCTCGGCGGCAGCAGCGCTGACCGTGGCAATGGCATCGCGGTGGACCCCACCAGCGGCGATGTCCTCCTCACGGGGTTAACCTCGTCCATGAACTTTCCGACCGCCAACCCGCTGCAGGCCGACAGCGGGGGCGGCGGCGATGCGTTCGTGGCGCGGCTGAGCGCCGATGGGAGCGCCCTGGTCTATTCCACCTACCTCGGCGGCAGCGACTTTGACTATGGCAGTGGCATCGCCGTGGACCCCGCCAGCGGCGACGCCCTCGTCACGGGGTACACCTACTCCACGAACTTCCCGACTGCGAACCCGCTGCAAGCCTCCTACGGCGGGGGCGCCACCGATGCGTTCGTGGCGCGGCTGAGCGCCAACGGAAGTGCCTTGCTCTTCTCCACTTACCTCGGCGGCAACGGCTTTGACTATGGCGATGGCATCGCCGTGGACCCCGGCAGCGGCGATGTCCTTGTCACAGGGTCCACCTCGTCCGCGAACTTCCCGACTGCCAACCTGCTGCAAGCTTCCCACGGCGGTGGCTTCTGGGATGCATTCGTGGCGCGGCTGAGCGCTGACGGCAGCGCCCTGGTCTACTCCACCTATCTCGGCGGCAGCGGAACTGACTATGGCGCTGGCATCGCCGTGGACCCCGCCACCGGCGACGTGCTCGTCACGGGGTTAACCGGTTCCACGAACTTCCCGACCGCCAACCCGCTGCAAGGCACCAACGCGGGCGGCGGCGATGCGTTTGTGGCGCGACTGAGCGCCGACGGCAGCGCCCTGGTCTACTCCACCTACCTCGGCGGCAGCGGCCTTGACGAGGGCTATGCCATCGCCGTGGACCCCGCCAGCGGCGATGCCCTCGTCACGGGGCAGACCTTCTCCACGGACTTTCCGACCGCCAACCCGCTGCAAGGCACCAACGCGGGCGGCGGCGATGCGTTCGTGGCGCGGCTGAGCGCCGACGGCAGCGTTCTGGTCTACTCCACCTACCTCGGCGGCAGCGGGGCGGACTCTGGCAGTGGCATTGCCGTGGACCCCGCCAGCGGTGACGCTCTCCTCACGGGGTGGACCGCCTCCACGAACTTCCCGACCGCCAACCCGCTACAAACCTCTTTCGGAGGCGGCCACGATGCGTTCGTGGCGCGGGTGAGCGCTGACGGCAGTGCCCTGGTCTACTCCACCTACCTCGGCGGCAGCGCGCTTGACGAGGGCTATGGCATCACCATGGACCCCGGCAGCGGTGATGCCCTCGTCACGGGGCGGACCGACTCCACGAATTTCCCGACTGCCAATCCGCTGCAAGCCACCAACGCTGGCGGCGGCGATGCGTTCGTGGCGCGGATCAGTTAGTTGGCGCTGGCGTCCGGCGCCATCGACCGCGGCAGCGGCCCGGCGCGTTCGCCGAAACCCGTGCCAGCATCACGAGGAGGTTTCCCATGAACAAGAAGTTCAATGTTCGTTTTTCGGATGAAGAGCGTGGTGTGTGTCAGGAAATCGTCAAGAAGCTCAAGGGATCATCGGAGAAGGTTCATCGGGCGCAGATTCTACTTAAGACGGATGCCGATGGACCGGGATGGACCGATAGCAGGATTGGCGAGCCTATCACCTGCCACATGCAAAGGATCGAGAATCTCCGCAAGCGAGTTCGACTCCTGTCGGGGATAATTCCTCCATGAAAATCCTTTTCCTGCACGGCTGGCGCTCCGTTCCCGGCGGGGTCAAACCGAGCTACCTCGCCCAACACGGCCACGAGATCATCAACCCGAAGCTACCCGATGACGACTTCGCGGAGGCTGTGCGTATTGCCCAGGCCGAGTACGACCGGCACCGGCCCCAAGTAATCGTCGGTTCTTCACGGGGCGGTGCGGTGGCCATGAACCTTGACAGCGGCGATACCCCTCTCGTCCTGCTCTGCCCGGCCTGGAAGAGCCATGGGACCGCCAGAACCGTCAAACATAACACGACGATCCTGCACTCGCGCGCCGATGACGTGGTGCCGTTTGCCGACAGCGAGGAACTCGTGCGCAACAGCGGTCTGCCTTCCACGGCCCTGGTCGAAGTCGGCACGGATCATCGCCTCGCCGACCCGGAGCCGCTGGCGGCGATGTTGCGGGCGTGCGATACCCGGAAACGAGTGTCACTCCACAACGAACTTCAAATCAACGATTTATGACGGATCATTTCTAATACACTCTGAGACCCCCTACGCAGCTTGTCGCCTCCGTGACTTTCGTGACCTTCTACTAACCCGTCTGTCACTTCGTTGCTCATTGCCCTGCGTTGACCGGAAACGAACTACCTTCTCGATGACTGCAAGCGAATCACACCGACATAAAACCACCGCATGCAACGACCTGGCATTGCCTCATAACGGCTGAGCTTTAGAGCGGACACTATCGAACGGAGTCGACGCCGCCCGGTCAGCGGGCTGCTGGTAGCCACTCCCGAACAAAGCACCGACTAGCCAGGAAGGGCATTTTCCGGAACTCTATAAGGCAAAAGAGAATCCGTGAGACGATTCGTCGCTCGCAGGACTTTCGCTGAAAAAGCCAAGGACGGCGCGGAGAAACCTGGCCGGTAACTCAGATGGATTTCGACGGCCGGAACGGCGGTGGATGAGATTGAGGACATGACCGGGCTGACGCGATGTCCGGTGACGTATCGGAAGAAGGTCGGGCGCGGCCAAACGTGCCAACAAAAATGGATATGAGGCCACGCCAGTCTCGCGGCAGGCGGGCCTCAGCGGCGCCGGGCTCGGAGCCGCCCAAACGGGTTGTTCCCGCGCGGCCTCCCCCGGCGCCCCGCGTCATACGCGGCTGGCGTCACCACTCTCCGGGTTGCGGACGGCAGCGGCTCCTGTCAGCACCCCACGATTCAATGTTGGATAGCCCAGGCAGCGGCCTAGGTTCGCGCTGCGTGGCGGACCAACAACTGGTCTCGAACGAAGACGTGGTTGCTTTCTGTCGCGATGGGGCTGGGACTGGATTCGCACGGCAACACCGAAAAGAGCCCGTAGCTAGGCCTTAAACAAGCGAGAAATCGCAGTGCCAGCCCTGTGTCAATTCATTGAGCCCAAGAAAAAAAGCAGGTTGCGCACAAGACATTCCGTCGAGAAAACCCTTGCCAACGTTCCTTCCGTTGGGTAAATTTAGCTGCTGGAGTTGCAGCCGCGGCCTAGGGGCCGTCCCATCTGGGAAGGATCCTCTTACGGTTAACGTGCGGGACTCATGACCGCTGAACACGACCGGCTCAACGAAGCGCGCGACCAGAAAGGTCCCTGGAAAAAGTGGGGGCCTTACCTCAGCGAACGACAGTGGGGAACCGTCCGCGAAGATTACAGCGAGGGCGGGAACGCCTGGGACTACTTCAGCCACGACCAGGCCCGCTCCCGGGCCTACCGCTGGGGCGAAGATGGCCTGGCCGGCATTTCCGACGACCAGCAACAACTCTGCTTCGCACTTGCCTTGTGGAACGGCAGGGACCCCATTCTCAAGGAAAGGCTGTTCGGCCTTACCAACAGCGAAAGCAACCACGGCGAGGATGTCAAGGAATACTACTTCTATCTCGACAGCACGCCGACCCACTCGTACATGAAGTACCTCTACAAGTATCCCCAGAGCGAATTCCCGTACGCCCATCTCGTTAACACCAGCCGCAGCCTCAGCCGTGACGAATTCGAGTACGAATTGCTCGACACCGGCGTCTTCAATGACAATCGCTACTTCGACGTCTTCGTCGAATTCGCCAAGGACTCGCCCGAAGACATACTCATCCAGATCTCGGTTCACAATCGCGGTCCGGAGCCTGCCGAGCTGCACGTCCTGCCGACGCTGTGGTTCCGCAACACGTGGTCCTCGGCCGGAATCACCGGGAGGCCGAGTATGCAGCGGGCCGGGAACGCGATCAAGGCGGTTCATCCCGAACTTGGAGAACGCTTCCTTTACTGGGAAGGCAACGCGACGCTCCTGTTCACAGAAAACGACACCAACACGCAACGCATCTTCGGCGTGCCCAATTGCGGCCCCTACGTCAAGGACGGCATCAACAACTACGTCGTCCACGGCCAGCAGGACGCAGTCAACCCGGAGGAACAGGGCACAAAGGCCGCGGTACATTTTCGCTTGACGGTGAAACCAGGCGAGTGCCAGGTGGTGCGCGTGCGTTTGTCCAATGTCGCGCCTGGCCAGAACGATCCATTCAGCGATTTCGACGACGTGCTGGAGATTCGCCACAAGGAAGCCGACCTGTTCTACGACGCCGTCATCCCGCGTACACTCACCGCCGACCAGGCCAATGTCATGCGGCAGGCCCTGGCCGGCATGATGTGGACCAAGCAGTATTATCACTACGACGTGGACAGGTGGCTCAAGGAACGTGGCTCCAACCCATTCGAGGAGAACCGCAAGCCGGCGCCGCGCAACGACCTTTGGCACCACATGTACAATGGCGACATCATCTCCATGCCCGACAAGTGGGAGTATCCCTGGTACGCGGCCTGGGACCTCGCCTTCCACGTCCTCGCCTTGACGTTGGTGGACCCGGACTTCGGCAAGGAGCAATTGAAGCTGATGCTGAGCGACCGCTATCTGCATCCGAACGGACAGATCCCGGCCTACGAATGGAACTTCAGCGACGTCAACCCGCCGGTCCACGCCTGGGCGACAGGCTTCATTTATCGCCTGGAAATGGCGCAAAAAGGGGAAGGCGACATCAACTGGCTCAAGCACTGTTTTCACAAGCTCCTCCTCAACTTCACCTGGTGGGTCAATCGCAAGGATCGCACCGGCCGCAACGTCTTCGAGGGAGCTTTTTGGGCCTCGACAACATTGGCGTCTTTGATCGCAGCGCTCCGCTGCCGACCGGGGGCTATCTGGAACAGGCCGACGGCACCGCGTGGATGGCCCTTTTTGCCCAAAACATGCTGGAAATCGCCGTCCAACTCGCTCTGCACGATGCCGAATACGTAGATATGTGCCTCAAGTTCCTTGAACACTATCTGTGGATTGCTTCCTCGATGCTGCATTGCGGTCAAACGGGGATGTGGGATGAAGAGGACGGCTTCTTCTATGACGTCCTGCGCTGGCCCGATGGACGCGCGGAGCGGCTCAAGGTGCGGTCGATGGTGGGGCTGTTACCGCTTTGCGCGGCAACGGTCTTCGAGGGGAAAGTGTTCGCGAAATACCCCGAGTCGCGAGCGCGCGTGGATAGGTTTATTGCCAGCCGTCCTGAAATACACAGCGCCATTCACGATGGCTTCAAGCCGGGAGTAGGCGGTCGGCTGATGTCGTCCATTCTGGACGAACGGAAGCTTCGCCGCGTGCTGGCCAAGCTACTTGACGAGAACGAATTCCTCAGTGAGTTCGGCATCCGCTCGCTGTCGCGTTACCATGCCGAGCACCCCTACGTCAGGCATGTCGACGGCCGAGAGTACCGAGTCTCGTACCTGCCCGCCGAGTCCAACACCGGTATGTTCGGCGGCAACTCGAACTGGCGCGGCCCCATCTGGATGCCGGTCAACGGCCTGATCATTCGCGCCCTGTTGCAGTATTACCTGTACTACGGCAATGATTTCACCGTGGAATGTCCGACAGGTTCGGGGCGGCGAATGAATCTCCATGAGGTAGCCGAGGAGATCTCGCGCCGGCTGGCAAACATTTTCTTGAGAGCCAAGGACGGCCGCCGTCCCGTCTACGGCGGCACGCGGAAGTTCCAGGAAGACCCGCACTGGCGTGATCTTATCCTCTTCTACGAGTATTTCCACGGCGACAACGGCGCAGGCCTGGGCGCCAGCCACCAAACCGGCTGGACCGGTATCGTCGCCCGCCTCATGCACCTCTTCGCGACCACCACGGCCGAGCAGGTGCTCGAGTTAGGCAAGATGGCAGCGGTGGTGGACGTGCACAAGAGCCGCACAGTCGAGACAGCGGGCACTGCCAAGATTGGTGCCAGGTAGGATGCAGAGAAAACACTAGATCCCATGAGCAACCCAGAGGCGCCCGGCAATACCGTGATCGCCTTTGAAACAGGCGATATCCCTCACGTGTTGTCTCAGATTGCCCGCCTCGGAGAGGGTCTCAAGGCGGAGTTTGACCTGATTGCCGGGCGCATGAGCTGGCTGGTTATTGCGGAGTCGTTCATTTTCTCCGCGTTTGCGACGGCGACCGCGAGCTACCGGCCCGATCACCCCCTCGCTGGCATGTTGCGGTACCTTGGCTGGATCTTGCCCTTTGTCGGCATGTTCATGGCGGCATGCGTCTATGTCGCGATCCTCGCGGCCCTGAGCGCCGTCCACACGCTGAAGAACCAGCGTGATCGAATGATGGCGGGATTGCCCAGCCAGTTGCGGATTGACCTGATTTCAGCGCACAGCCGAGAACAACTATGGGGGAACTTGCCAACCCACACTATCCCTGCCCTTCTCTTCGTGGTGTGGGCGGTAGCATACGTGTTCGTGATAATCTGACGGTTTGCGACTTCCGGGCGTGCCAGGAACTCGCCAGGCGCCGATGCCGTCGATCAGCGCGCCGGCCCGCTCTTCGACACCGTCACTGCCACACTATCCGCGGGAGGAGGTTTTCGCCTAGGCGATGCAGCTTCGTGGTGCCCGCTTGCATGCTCCAGTGCCAGCACAGATCGGTGGTGTCCCCCTTGCGTTGCCGCGCTAACGGCGTGTGAATGGGGGGGCAGCTTGTATCGCGGCGTGCTCGGGAACAACAGCCACTCGTGTAAGGTCCACACATGATCCGTGAGAGGTGCCGCCATCGCCGGCGTCCGCGCCCGATACCGCCGCGGCCCGATTTCCTCCTGCAACGTCCGCACCGGCCAGCAGTCGGTTTGGAGACGCTTGAGCAAATCACGTTGGTCGCGCCCGGAAGGCCTCGGACTCTATTCAGCGCGGAAGATGTACAGGCTAACCTTGGCGAAACGGCAGCCCAATCCGGAACACGTCTCCGATAACAGGGGCCAATAGAAACAGGGAAATTTCAGAGTTTGTGTTAACGGCTGTGTCGAGGTTTCGCGTCCCTTTCGGGGACCCGGTTGATTTGGAGCGAAATTGGCAGATAGGAAGGGTCCGAAAGGGACCCCGATTATATCATCAGATTTTCAGATTTCGCACCAATCCTCAAAGAATCACAAATATTTTTGAAAGTTTATCCGACCGGCCATTCGCCCGCTGTTGACGTCAACGGCTCCCGGCGGGCCAACCTGACCGATGGCGACGTCAATCCAACTCAAGATTCCGAAATTGACCCTGCCCGTTCAGAGTGGCGGCCCACACTTTGTGAGAGGCCTGGTGCTCTGATGGACCAAAGGAAATCTTGGTGCCAATGCCAAAATCCAGATTCTGGACGCTTTCCAGTGCATCCACGAGTTTCTCCGAGGTGATGTCCGGCCCCGCTTTTTCCAGTCCCACGCAAAGCAGTCGGGCTGCAATGTAGCCCTCCAGGGAAACGAAGCCTGGTTGTTCCGCCGGAAAGTACCGCGCCAGCCGTTGGCGGTATTCCAAGACTCCCGTGGCGCCCGATTCGAAAAACGGCACTACCTGAGTGACAATCACACCGTCGGCGTATTTCGGTCCCAATTCCTTGAGCGCATCAGCTAGGGCATCGCTGTTGACGAAGGAGACGCTGGTAAAAATCGGGTTCACTCCCTTGTCGATTATACGCTTGATGAAAGCGGCTGCCTGCCGATACGTGGGCACCATGACGACCGCCTTGATTTGGTCCTTGTGTTCCAGGAGGCCGCTGACCGCCGCGTCGAGGTCCATGGAGTTGCGTTCATAGCCGACGCGGACAATTTGGTTCGAGTCAACGCTGGCCTTACGTAGCGCCTTGGCGACGCCGCTGAAGCCCGCGTCGCCATAGCCGTCCCGCTGGGCGAAAACAGCGATCTCCTCGGGTTTGACGCGGCGGACCGTCAACAAATATTGGACGATAGCCGCCGTCTCCTCGGCGTAACTGGCGCGGTAGTTGAAGACGTA